>Ga0302319_10000598_pt1 | contig 81609 bp, 84 predicted proteins | sample Bog_T0_2_FD_203319 | JGI IMG/M metagenome (GOLD analysis project Ga0302319, IMG submission 203319) | Peat permafrost microbial communities from Stordalen Mire near Abisko, Sweden - Bog_T0_2 | ecosystem: Environmental > Terrestrial > Soil > Wetlands > Peat | place: Sweden: Abisko, Stordalen Mire...
CAAACAAACCGCACGCCGTAAAACACTCGCCGCACTCGCCGCCGAAACCGCTACTCTTATTGCCTATGAAAGCCCGCACCGCATTTTAGAATCGCTCGCCGATATCACCGCTGAACTGGGCAGCCGCGCGATCGTCCTGGCGCGCGAGCTGACCAAGATCCACGAAGAATTTCTGCGCGGCTCCGCCGCTGAGGTTCACGCTTTACTCAGCGCGCGCGATTCCATCAAAGGAGAAATCACTTTGGTGATCGGCCAAGCCGTGGCCGAGCCCAGTCATGCCGACCCACTCATTGAATTGGCTCAACTCGAAGCCCAAGGCATGGAGCGCATGGCTGCTATCAAGATGGCCGCGAAACGGCTGGGGCTTCCGAAACGGGAGGTCTACCGGCTCGCTGCGGAGCGGGGCAACAATCTAGCGGGCAAACGTCGTGATTAGGACCGAACTGCCCAATCGCTAACTTTTCTTCACTGCCGGAAAGCCGCTCGGCAATCAATTGCCGCAGCATGCCGATGAAGACCGGATGCGTTCCCACTGTTGCCGCGCGCACCATTTTCATGCCGAGTTCGCCGGCCAGCTCTTGGGCTTCCGTGTCCAGGTCGTATAGCACTTCAAGATGATCGGAAATGAATCCCAGCGGCGTAACCACAACATCCCGCACTCCCCCCGCTTTGAGGTTCTTTAAATGATCCAAAATATCGGGCTCCAGCCACGGCTGTGCGGGCGGTCCGCTGCGGCTTTGATAAACCAGGTCCCAATTCGCAAATCCCGTCGCCAAGGCCACCAGCCGAGCCGTCTCGCGCAACTGCTTTTCGTAATTGCTCGTCTGCGCCATCGCGAGCGGAATACTATGCGCCGTCGCCACGAAGTGAACACCCGCCCGCTCGCTCTCCGGCCAGTGCGCCAGCGCTTCCTGAACGCGAATCACCGACGCCTCAATAAAACCCGGATGGTTGTAAAAGACGCGAATCTTATCCACCGCCGGCGCACCCTCGCCCACCGCCGCTTGTGCTGCCGCAATATTTTCGCGATACTGCCGGCATCCCGAATACGAACTATACGCCGAGGTCACCAACCCAAGCGCGCGCTTCACGCCATCGCTGCGCATCTGGCGCAGTGCATCCACCAGAAACGGATCCCAATTGCGGTTGCCCCAATAAATCGGCAGCGAAATGCCATGCTTGTCCAACTCAGGGCGCAACGCCGCTATCAACTCGCGGCACTGCTCGTTAATCGGGCTCTTGCCGCCAAAGTGATAGTAATGTTCCGCCACTTCAAGCAAGCGCTCCGGCGGAATATTGCGCCCGCGCGTCACGTTCTCCAGAAACGGCATGACGTCTTCATGCTTCTCTGGTCCGCCAAAGGAAACCAATAGAATTGCGTCGTACATTCTTAAGCTGGGATGCCCGCCACCCGATGCAGCTTTAACATATTTGTCGAGCCGCGCAACCCGACCGGCTGCCCGGCAACGAAGACAATGTTGTCGCCCGGCCGTACGCGTCCCGTTGACACCAGTAGCTGCTCCATCTGCGTCAGCATGTTATCCGTTGACGTCATCTCCGTGGTCACAATCGCATCCACCCCATAAACAATCGAGAGCTGCCGCGCCACATGCTCGTTCAAAGTGAACGCAAAAATCGGCACCGGCGGGCGATATCTAGCCAGCAATCGCGCCGAAGATCCCGACGTGGTCCCTACCGCCAGAGCCACCACGCCTGCCGACCGCGCGCAGTGATACGCCGCATCGGCAATAATCTCCGGAATATTTTGCTCCTGCGATTCCCACGGCCGCAAGAAGCCCTGCCGCTGAATCGACGATTCCGTTTCACAGGCAATGCGCGCCATCATCTTGACAGCTTCAATCGGATGCTTGCCCGCCGACGTTTCAGCCGAGAGCATAATCGCGCTGGTGCCGTCGTGAATTGCGTTCGCCACATCGCTCACTTCCGCGCGCGTGGGGAGCGGATGTTCGATCATCGATTCCAGCATTTGCGTGGCTGTTATCACAAAGCGTCCGCGCGCCCGCGCTTTTTCGATAATGGTTTTTTGAATCGCCGGAACTTTCTCCAACGCCATCTCCACGCCCAAATCCCCGCGCGCCACCATCACGCCATCGCATTCTTCCAGAATCGAATCTAAATTTTGCCAACCCTCAGGCTTTTCAATCTTGGCGATGATTGGCTGCTTGGCATCTACTTCATCCAGCAAGTGTCTCAGACGCAGCACATCGCGGGCTTGCCGCACAAATGAGAGCGCCAGAAAATCCACATTCTGCTCAACGCCGAAATGCGCATCCGCCACGTCTTTTTTCGAAAGCGATGGCGTGCTGACCTTGACGCCCGGCAGATTGATCCCTTTGCGGTCGCTGATAATGCCGCCGCTCACCACCAGGCAGCGGGCCGCCACGCCGTTGCTCTCAATCACCCGTAATTGCAGCGAACCGTCGGCCAAAAGCACCGCATCGCCGGGCTTCACGTCACGCGCAAAATCGGGATAACTCGTTGACGCAAGCTCGGCGGTTCCTTCCACGGCCTCGGTCGTGATGGTGAAAATCCCGCCATCAGGCAGAAATTGCGGCCCATCCCTAAACGTCCCCAGCCTGATTTTCGGCCCTTGCAGATCGAGCAGAATACCCGCGTGCACCTTGAATTCCACCGACAGCTCACGAACCTTCGCAATCCTTCGGCGATGGTCTTCCTGCGTGCCGTGCGACGCGTTCAAACGAAAGACATCCACGCCCGCCTCAAACAGCGAACGCATAACGGCGTCGGAATCGGTGGAAGGGCCAAGGGTAGCTACGATTTTGGTGGCGCGCATTGAAAAATTAGTTGGTTCGTTTGCTGCGTTACGCTACAGTAGAAAGCTCACGAGAGAAAAAGGAAATCACTGACACAACTTAATTATGCCCTTATACCAAGCCATCGTCCTCGCGATTATTCAAGGTTTAACCGAATTCTTACCCGTTAGTAGCACAGCGCACCTCACGGTGATCCCGGAGCTTCTAAATTGGAAAGATCCCGGCCTATCCTTCGACGTCGCATTGCACTTGGGCACCTTAGTGGCAGTCCTCGCCTACTTCTTTCGTGACTGGGTACAAGTGATCCTGAACGGCATCGGCATCTCTTACCGCGGTTCGCGCCCCGATGAAAATAGCCGTTCCCTCCTCTGGCTTCTCATTCTTGGCACTATCCCCGCCGCTTTAGCCGGCTTGAAATTTGAAAAATATGCCGACGAAGCCTTGCGCACGCCTTATATCATCGGCGGCTCGGCCATCATCTTCGGTCTTCTGATGTGGTTCGCCGACCGTGTCAGCACCGAACGCCATGGCCTCGACCAGATGACAGCCTTTGATGCTCTGGCCGTCGGCGTGTCACAAGCCTTAGCTATTATTCCCGGGGTGTCGCGTAGCGGCATTACCTTAACTACCGCACGCTTCCGCGGTTTCGATCGCGAAGCCTCCGCGCGCTTCTCGTTCCTTCTCTCCACGCCTATCATCGCCGGCGCAGCCGCCAAGAAAGCCTGGGAACTGCATAAAACCGGCCTCGCCGACGACATGAAGCTACCTTACTTGGTGGGCGTACTCGTCAGTGGCGTCGTCGGTCTGGTCGTTATCGCCTTCTTTATGAAATACCTGAAACGCCATAGTTTGAGCGTTTTCGTGTGGTACCGGCTGGCATTTGGCATAATAGTAATCGCTCTGGCGTTCTTCCGCGTAAGCGGATGAATTTGCTTTCCCCATCTCGGCACACACGGCTCAATGAAGCCGTCGGATTCCTATTGCTCCTTTTGTCTTTAGCAATCTGGCTGAGCCTTCTCTCTTATTCGTCGACAGACCCATCGTGGGATACCGCCACGGGCGCGGATCACATACATAACCTCCTCGGCCGCAGCGGCGCTGAATGGTCCGACGTGTTGCTGCAAGTTTTCGGCGTCAGTGTTTTTCTGCTGCCCGTGCATCTGGCGTTGCTCGGCTGGAAGTGGGTTCGCTCGGCGCCCGTCGAAGCTCCCTGGTTCCGTATTTTCGGTAGTCTCGCGCTGTGGTTCTGTTTCGCCACGGGCTGTGGCCTCGCACCGCGCCACTGGCTGATCGGCGGAGCCATTCGTCCCAGCGGCATTGTCGGCATGCTCATTGCCGATTACCTGCTTGCGCGTTGCGATTTTGTCGGCGCAGCCATCATCACCGCTGCCGCCGGCGTCGTCGCCTTGTACTTCGCTACCACTTTTGAAGTGGCCATCCTGACGCGCCTCTTCGGCGGCACGATAACTCGCATCCGTGAGCGGTTCCAACTGTGGCGCACCGCCCGTGCCGAACAGCGCGCGCGCGCCATTGAAAAAGCCAAAGCTAAAGCCGCCGAACGGGCCGCGCGCCGCAATGAGAAACGCGCCCCCGCAGCAGCCAAGACCCTCCTGGAATCCACCGTCGTCGAAGATCTTGTCATTCCTGCTGCGCCCCGCAAGTCTAAAACGGCCGCCGAAGAACCCCCGTTCGATATGCCCGAACCAACGGGCAAACCAGCAGGCATGGACAACGAAGAGGAAGACGAAATCGACATTCCCATCCGGCCCTTGGTGGATCAGCCTGTTGTGCAAACCATGCCGGTTCCCGCGCTCCAGCTTTCGCGCGTTGTGCCGTTCGCCGCGCCACAGCCCAAACCCAATCGCCGCAAAGCGTATGAGCTTCCCTCCACCAATTTGCTCAACGAACCGCCCGCCGGCAATGGCTACGACAGCTTCGAGCTGAAAGAAGTCGCCGGCAAGATCAAGTCCAAGCTCGAAGAATTCAATGTGCGCGGCTCAGTCGTACAGATCAACCCCGGCCCGGTGGTCACCACCTTCGAATTCAAGCCTGAAGCCGGCATCAAGTACAGCCGCATCACCACACTGCACGAAGACCTGTGTCTGGGCCTGCAAGCCGAGTCGGTCTTGATTGAACGCCTTCCCGGCAAGTCTACCGTCGGCATCGAAGTGCCCAATTCGCGCCGCGAAGTGATCAGCCTGCGCGCCATTTTGGAATCGGCTGAGTTCAACGATGGCGTCTCAAAAATGACCATCGCTCTCGGCAAAGATATTAACGGCCGCATCAAAGTAGCGCCGCTCGAAAACATGCCGCACCTGCTTATCGCCGGCTCTACCGGCTCGGGCAAAAGCGTCATGCTCAACGCCATGATCATGTCGTTTCTCTATAAAGCGACGCCCGACGAAGTGCGCATGATCATGGTCGATCCCAAACGCGTCGAACTCGGTATCTACGAAGGCATCCCGCACTTGCTCACGCCGGTCATTACCGAGCCGAAAAAGGCCACCAACGCCTTGCGCAACGCCGTGCTCGAAATGGAGCGCCGCTTGAAGCTACTGGCCGGTCAAGGCGTGCGCAACATCGATCAATACAATCGCAAAATGGCGCAGTTGCGCGCCGAGCCCCGCAGCCTGTTCGATGAAGCCGAAGACGACGAAAGTCTGAAGAACCTGCCGTACGTGCTCATTCTCATCGACGAGTTGGCCGATCTGATGATGCTCGAACGCGCCAACGTCGAAGAATGCATCACCCGCCTGGCGCAAATGGCCCGCGCGGTCGGCATGCACCTGGTGCTGGCCACTCAGCGCCCAAGCGTCGATGTCATCACTGGTTTGATCAAGGCAAACTTCCCGTCTCGCATCAGCTTCCGCGTCGCCACGCGCGTCGATTCCCGCACCGTGCTCGACAGCATGGGCGCCGAACATCTGCTCGGCAAAGGCGACATGCTCTTTCTACCGCCCGGCTCATCGCGCCTCACGCGCGTTCACGGCGCGTATGTAACGGAGCAGGAGACGAACCGCGTGGTCGATTTCTGGAAGAATCAAGCCACGCCCGAATACGACGAAAGCTTCCTGCTCGCCCCGCCCTCCGATGAAGAACTCGAGGCCGCCGGTGAAGATGAAGTATTTGACGGCGAACAGGACCCGATGTATGAAGACGCTGTGCGCGTTGTTCTCGAAATGGGGAAAGCATCTACGTCCACCCTCCAAAGGCGCCTCAAACTCGGCTATGGCCGCGCCGCCCGCATCCTCGATTGCATGCAGCGAGACGGCATCATTGGCCCACCGGATGGCCCCCGCCCCCGAGAAGTCTTAAAGCGGCCAGATTGGCTAAAAGAAGTAGAGTTGCGTTGAAGTGGATCCCACTGCCTAAATGAACGCGATCAGCGCGGCGCTGGGCAAGTAAAATGCCAGCCGCGTCATTCGTTTCCCTCAACCGCTTTCGCGTATTGCGCCAGAATAGCTGTCCAAGCCCCCGGTCCATCGAACGCCGCGCGCAACTTCTCGAAGTCTCCGCCGTGTCTCTCCAACTTACGGTGCTCCAACTCAACAAGAGTTATCCCTGCTGGCTCCGCCGTAAAGCGAATCTCCACTTCACTAGCCTTCGCCATGTCCGGGTCGAACCTCCAATCCGGTTGATCGTCTCCCGGACTGATATGCCACGAGAACGTAACCCGGTGCGGCGGCTCCCAAACCAAGACCGTCCCCCAGTCACACAAGTTCCCCTCGGCGTTCCGCTCGTACCAGCGGCCACCGGCACGCGGCTCGACCACGATTTCCACGAACGGCGTCTTGCCAAGGTGATGCGTCGCCGGCCACCACGTCTCCATCTGTTCCACGAACACGCTGAATGCGCGCTCAATCGACGCATTCACGCGAACACTTTTATTTACGACGGCTTCTGCCACGTTGTTTGCCATGTTTGTCTCCCAATGTTTCCTTTTCGACTGCCACTTGATAGGCGCTCATCGCCTTGGTCCACATTTGATCGAAGTGCGCACGCAAACGTGCCACTCCTTCCGGATTCAATTGATACAGCCGCCGCGTCCCGTCCTTGCGATCGGTAACCAGCCCCGCGTCCTTCAACACCCTCAAATGCTGCGAGACCGCCGGCCGGCTTACCGGCAGCGTCCGCGCCAGTTCGTTCACCGCCGTTGGCCCAATCGCCAGCTTTTGAAAGATTGCCATGCGCGTCGCATCGCCTAACGCATCCAACCCGGCCTGTAGGTAAGCGTCCACTAACGGTAAGTTATCACGAACCAATGGGAGGTTGTCAAGAGGAAAAAAACTTTACTTCAATTCCTTCGTGAATACCGCTGAGGTTTTCGTTCGCGCATACCCTTGACGCAAATAGAAGAGATGCGCCCGTTCGCGTTGGCTTGCCGAGCGAACCAGCACTCTCGCCAACCCTCGTTGTTTGGCCCACTCTTCCCCGCGTGCAATCAGACGATGCCCAATACCGTGGCTGCGCAGCCGACTCGCAACCACTAATCCGCCAATTTCCGCGCGCGCTCCCACCGACAAGTGGTGCGTTTCACTCATCTCAATCCAACCAACAGGCTCTCCAGCCAGGCACGCCACGTAGACAATTCGGGCAGTTGATGAGCCTAACTCGTCAATCCGCCGCCTCACTACTTGCGCCGGTACGGGATGGCCGAGTTCCTCAGTTAAACCGGCCACCTCGGCCGCATCACTGGCAACGATTTGGCGAATAATGAGATCTTGCACGCTACATGCCCGATAAACCATTGATGGCATCGTTGACCGCCTGATTCATTTGAGCCAAGCATTGCTCAACAACCAGGGTCTCGCGTTTTGCCAGCGGCCAGTCTTTGCTATCGACGGCTTCGCGGATGCCGGGAACGGTCTTAACGCCGTAACCGGTGTAGAAGCCGGGCGCATAGATTTGATGTTTGTACCATTCGCGGTTGGGAAGCCCTTCGGGGCGGGTAAGCACCCGTTCGGTTTTCATCAGCGATTCATTCACGGCATTGGCGCGCGCACCGTCCAGGCTGTCTTTCAGCATCGAAACTTGTAGCAGCGCATCATATTTTTCGCCGTTCTGTTTCAGCGTTTCCAATTCCCTGGCAAGCGGAGCGAAATCGAGCGGCTGGCCTTTGCTCTTGGCTTCTTTTTGAATGTCGTCGAGGTAGGAAGTGATCGTGTCGGCGAAATGACCGAATTCAAAAGGCAGGACAGATGAATCGGCGAGGCGGAGTAGAGCGGTGGCGGTGAATTGCGAAAGCGCCTTGCCATCGACAAAATTGCCGTCGGAGAAATGGGTGTACCAGTAGATGGAATCGTAAACCGAATGATAAATGCCGCCTTTGGATTGGCCGCTAAAGCCGGCGTTCATGCTGGCGACACCCAGGTAATCGAGAAAGGCGACGTAATCAGAGCCCGCGCCCAGCGCGCTAATAGTAAAGGATGTTTTCTTTTTGGCGGCGGGCGTTTCTTCGGCATCGTCGACCGGGGGATGATGCAAAGTGGCGTCCGCGAGATTGGTGGTGGTGTTCGGCTGCGGCACCGCGCCGGCGACTTCGGCGGCAAAATCTTCCAAGGTGTGCGAGCCGCCGACATGCAGCCAACCTTTGCCGTTACTATCGGAATTGAGATAGGCGACGGCCTTCTGCCGCAATTCATCCTGATGCTTCTCGGCCCATTCGGTGGAACCAAGGAGACCGAATTCCTCGCCGTCCCAGAGGGCAATCTTGATTGTGCGCTTGGGCTTCCAGCCTTCTTTCTGCAATTGCGCGAGTGCGCGTGCGGTTTCCATCAGCGCGACTGCGCCGGAGATGGGATCGTCAGCGCCATTGACCCAGGCGTCGTGATGATTGCCGGCGATGATCCATTCATCGGGCGCTTCAGAGCCAGGGATGGTGGCGATGACATCGTAGATAGGGCGAGTCGACCAATCGTAATCTGTCTTGATGTGAACGCGCGTGGAACCGGGTCCTACATGATAGGTGAGCGGCAGTGCGCCGCGCCAATCGCGAGGCGCGACGGGACCCGTGAGCTGCTGAAGAATAGGCGTAGCATCCGAATAAGAGATGGGCAGCACCGGAATTTTCATGAGGCTCTTTGCCTCAGCGAGCGAGAGGCGTTTCGAACCTTTTTCAGAAGCCCAGCCGGGAGACAGCGGATCGCCCGGATAGAGCGGCATGTCCAAAACGCTGCCGCGCTGCACACCGTCGGCGGGGCGCATGGGGCCTTTGGGGAAAACATCGCCTTCGAAATAGCCGTCTTCGTGCGGGTCGGAATAGATCAGGCAGGCGATCGCGCCATGCTCGGCAGCAACTTTGACTTTGATGCCGCGCCAACTTTTGCCATAGCGGGCGATGACGATTTTGCCCTTCACGTCAATGCCCTGTTTGGCGAGCCATTCGTAATCGTCGGGGATGCCGAAGTTGACGTAGACGACTTCGCCCGTGACATCGCCGCTAGCGCCATAGGCGTTATAGGTGGGGAGCTGGTGGGCGTCGGCGCTGTTGGGATCCTCGGAGACAGCGGGCTCTTTCAGTTTGAGAACGAAACGCTTGGGACCGGTGACTTCCACTTGGCGCAGGGTGGGCGTGGGCAGCAAGGCTTCGAACTCTTCGATGTGGGCGTCGAGTCCCCATTCTTTGAACTGGCCAAGGACATATTCGGCGACAACTTTCGAACGGGGCGAGCCGGCATTGTGAGGCTCGGCCGCCATGAAGTCCATGTACTGACGGAGACGGCCCGGCTCGGGGATGGATTGCGCCTGCTTTTCGAGCGATTGCTCGGCGGATATGTCTTTGGCGAGGAAGCCGCGGATATGGGGCGGGTCCTGACAAAACAAGGCCGGTTGGCAAAGCGCGAAAAGCGAGAGTGCGTACAGAGACTTCATAGATGTGTATTTTAGCTTGCGGCTGCGTCCAGATCGTCGCACGCCGCGGTCACTCCGTCCTCTCCAGATAATTGCTCGGCTAACTCCCGAGCTTGGCGGGCATAGGCCGCCTCTCCCAACAACCTCTCCAACTCCGTCGCTACGAATTGCCATTTGTACTTATCCCTCCTCACGGTCCTCGATACTCCCAACCGTGCACACCTCGCCGCATTGTCCGGCTGATCGTGCGCCCAAGGTACTAATATCATTGGCTTCCCTGCCCGCAATGCCTGCGCCGTCGTTCCAATCCCTCCTTGATGCACCGTGGCGGCTGCCCTTGGGAGTAACTGCGAGTAAGGCGCGTAGTCAGTCACATAGATCGACTCACTCTCGACCCTCGGAGGCTTCTCCGTCTTACCTACTAACAAGACCGCGCGAATTCCGAGATGGGTCACTGCCTTGATACTTTCTTCATAGAACGCGCCCGCCGCCATCACGGCCGAGGACCCGAGCGTGAAGACCACCGGCGCCGGACCGGCATTTAAGAAATCATTCAACGCCCTGGAATCCGCCTCCGGCCCAAATCCTTCGCCGCGCTTGTCGTAACTCACAAAGCCCGTTGTCCTGGTATTCCTTGGCCAATCGGGCTGCGGTTTCGCAAACTGAGAGGAGAACAGCGCAAGCGTGCCATGGGGCGAGAACTGGCCTTCTATTACCGGGTTCGCGCCGCGCGGCAATCCCAGCTTCTCTCGCAAGCGCGCCACCGGCTTAGCCCAGCGATTCGTTTCAAAGCACGCCGCCGCCAGCATCCCTGCAAACACCCACCGTCCCAAGCCGTAAAAGTGCGCCGCCCACAAAGCCGGCGCAACCACCGGCGGATCGAATGTCGAGAACAGAATGGCCGGTTGGAGCGCGATCGAGATCCAACGCCGTTTCTGCTTCTCCGCCACAATCGGTCCCGCATAGCCAGCACAATGCGTCACGAGCAGGTCAGCACCCTCGCACACAGGGGACAGATCCTCATAGGCCTGCGCCACCTTAGGCAGCAGGTAGTCTCGCAACAAGTACTGCGACCCATGCTTGGCATCCCATATCTTGTTGAGGAACTCAGTCTGTCCCATCAGTTCACCTACGTCGGGACGCACCGCTGCAAACTCAATTCCCTCGGCTTCGACTTTCGTCCGGTAGACCTCGGACGTCGCAACTACCGGCCTATGCCCGCGCCGCTTTAGTTCGATCGCCAGCGCGAGGTAGGGATGCAAATCACCGAACGATCCGAACGTGTTCAGAACTATTCGTGACAAACGATCTTCCGTATCTCGCCGATGGTGTGATCCAGCTCTTCGTCACTGGTATAGAAGTGCGGAGCGATGCGTATGCCCGCCTGCGGCCGGTAATCGAGCAGCACCTCGCGGCGCGCCAGCTCAGCCGCGACTTCCTTGCCGTCCGGCACATCCAGAATCAACACGCCACCGCGCTGCCGGGCATCCCGGCACGTGCGCACTGGAAAGCCCGCTTCATCCGCCAGTTCAATCAGCCGCTGCGTCTGCCGCACGGACTTCTGGCGAATCGCTTCCACCCCAATCTCATTCACTATCTGGTAACCACTCTTCGCTGCGTACATCGCCGGGACGTTCGGCGTGCCATTCAAGAAACGGGACGCATCGGGCGCAAACTCCATCGCTCCACCCGCGAACTGAAACGGCTCTTTGTGCGCCGCCCAGCCGGTCGCGGCGGGCTCGAGCTCCGGCCACAAATCGCGCCGCACATACAAATACCCCGCCCCGGGCCCGCCGCACAGCCACTTCACCGAACCGCCGGTTGCAAAATCGAGATTTAACTCGCGAACGTTCACCGGCACCACGCCGGCCGATTGATACAGATCGGCAATCACCTTCGCGCCGACCGCATGCGCTTTCTGCGTAATGGCGGCCAAATCCTGTATGTAGGAACTTCGAAACGCAACATGCGAAACCGATACGAGTTGTGTCCGCTCGTCGATTGCCGCCAACATGTTTTCAAGCGGCATGGTCAAGCCGTCCGGCGAGGCCGCTTGCACTACCTCCGCGCCTTGCTTTTTCAAGCCGTGATAGATGTAATCGTTCGACGGAAAGTTCAGACCGTCTGTCACCAGCTTGTTGCGCGGGCCGCTCCAATCAAAGCACGAGGTCACAATCCACTGGCAGATGGAAACGTTCTGCTGCATCACCACCTCGCCTGGTCCCGCGCCGATGATCTGGCCGATCAGATTTCCGATTGTGATGGGCATATCCCACCAGCCTTCTTCCCAGGCGCGAATGCCGCGCGCCGCCCACATATCGGTGAACTCATCCATGGACTCAAACACCCGCCTGGGCATGGCGCCCAGCGAATGGCTAATCATGTAAGTTGTGTGTGAGAGGATCGGAAACTCTTTGCGCCAGACGAGCAGTGGGTCCACTCTTCAGATGGTAACGCCCGTTGTGGGACCGGTTATAAAACCACCAGACCGGCAAGCCGGCTAGGATCAAGCAGAACCCGGCTAACGCCTCGACGGTGTTGGAGCTTGCCACGGCATACATCAGGAACCCGGTGGCGGCCACACTCGCCAGCGGGGTGAAAGGATAGCCGGGCACGCGAAACGGCCGCGGCCATTCGGGATGGGCGCGGCGCAGCACGAGCAAGCTCAATGCCACCAGCGCCTGCAACAACAGGTAGCCAAACATCACGTAAGAAATCAAAATGTCGAACAACGGCCGGTGTTGCAACGCGATCCAAGCACTGCGCATGAATGCGGGCCAGCTTGCGGCCGCCGGAAAGGCCATGGCGCCAACGCTCAAGCCGATGAGCGCAATGGCCCAGCCGCCGATGGCCAGCACGCCGTTGGCGGGCGCTTGAAAGCGTTCGTTGACGACGCCAAGCCATGGCGGGGCATCGCCATCGCGCGCGACCGCAAACGCCGCGCGCGAACCGGCCAGTATCGCGCCGTTCGCCGTGACGACGGCCGACAGCAGAATGACGACCGATATCAAGCGCGCGCCCGGCGGCCCGAAGAGCGCCTTGAACAGGTCCGCGCCGACGGCGTCGCTCTGCGCCACGGCGTGGTAGGGCAGAACGTAGTGAATGCCGACGACCACGGTGAGGTACAGCAGTGCAATGGCCGCCAAGCCCGCCGCAAACACGCGCGGCAAGTTTTTCCCAGGGTCGCGAATTTCCTCCGCCAGATGCGCTAACTGCTCCCAACCGCCATAGGTCCACATGACGGGGATCATGGCAAACAGGATGGCGGCGGCCCATGATGTTCCGGCGGGAGGCAAGAGCGGCGCGCTCGCGAGGTTGTTCGGCCCATGCCAGAGCAAGAGAGGCAATACCAGGGCCGAAGCCAACGCCAAGGCTTTCATGGCCATGCCAGCCACTTGCACACCGGCTCCGGCGCGCGCGCCGAGCGAGTTCAGGATGGAAAGCAGCACGATCAAGACAATGGCGGCGACACCTTCCCACAGCGGCAACTTGAGGCCCACCGGCGGCGCGACGATCTGCGCGAAATAGATGCCGAAGGTGAAGGCGACGGCAGCTGCCGCACCGGCGCGAATCAGGAATGCGTCCGTCCAGGCGAACAGGAAGCCGAACAGCGAGCCCAGCGCGGCGCGAATATAGGCGTAACCGCCGCCGGCTTGCGGCAGCATCGCGGCTAATTCGGAAATGGTCAGGACGCTCGACAACGTGATGGCCGCGCCCAGCAGCCAAATGGCCAGCGCTCCGGCGAGATAAGGCACCCGCTGGGCAATGACTGAGGGCACCAGGAAAATGGAAGCGCCGATGGTTCCACCGACGATAATTCCGAGCGCCTGCCACGGACTGAGCACCGCAGGCAGGCGTTTTTCGGTTGTCATTTGACGAGTTTACAGAAGGCAAATTTGGGCATTCGTTCCCGCCTATTAAAAATATAGAAGGGGAACGCGGGAATGAATCGGTTTTTTCGACATAGACAGCTAGGGCGCAGATCGGGTGCAGGTTTTGTGCGGTTTCGAAAGTGAGATGAGTAAGCATAAAATGGCCTTGCCGACCATGATTTTCCGATGCGGGCGTGCGGACTGATCGGAGTTTTGGCCGTAAACCATTGATTACAAGGCAAATAAAGATTTGCAGTTTTGGTGACTGACTTTCCGGGCCAGAAAAAAGGGCTTGGGCGATGGACGGGCGGCGATAAAAAGCGGTGTTTTTGTTGAGGTTTTGGCGGTTTTTGGTGCAGGCAGCGATTTGCTCGCTGCCTGCGCGACGATGTTTAAGCGTTGTGGCCGGTGGTTACGGGCGCGTGGCTTTCGGCATGAGCTTTGGCGGCTTCCGTGGCGTGGTGCTCAGCGTGAAGAGTGTGGGCGTGGGCAAAGCGGCGACCTCACTTACTATGCGGGGGCAGTATTACTTTGTGATGAATTAGTAAGTGGGATAATGTTAGTAAATGCGCGTTCTGGTGGTAGGCGGTACGAGTTTCATCGGGCCATGGGTGGTGCGTGGACTGTGCGAAGCCGGATGTGAGGTAACGGTTTTTCATCGCGGAGGGCACAAAGCGCAGTTGCCGGCGCGAGCGCGCGAGATTCTGCATCATTCGGCGGGGATGCCGATTGTGAATTTTCCGTTAGAGGTCTTGCGGACTGATCCGGAGATCGTGGTCCACATGATTGCGATGGGAGAGGCGGATGCCAGGGCAGCGGTGGAAGCGTTTTCCGGTCTTACCCAAAGGTTCGTGGTGCTTAGCAGCGGCGATGTGTACCGGGCATATGGGAGATTCACGGGGGTTGAGCCGGGGCCCATTGAGCAGGGATTGCTGCACGAGAGCTCGCCGCTGCGCGAGACGCGCTTTCCTTACCGGGCGCAGGCTAAATCGACTGACGAATTAAGTTATTACTACGAAAAGATTCTGGCTGAGGAAGAATTTATGCGGAGGTCGAAGACGCCGGCTACGGTGTTGCGGCTGCCGAAAGTATATGGACCGGGAGGCAACAGCGACTTGCGGACGGTTTATGGGTATCGCCATCATCCGAACTGGCGGTGGACACATGGGTATGTAGAGAATGTGGCGGCGGCGATTGTGCTAGCGGTGCTCAATCCGGCGGCGGCGGGGAGGGTTTATAACGTGGGAGAACAGCACACGCCGACGGTGGCGGAGCGATTGGCGGGGTTGCCAGATTCGAATATCGAGGTAAGTGAGGACGGGAAGTACAACTTTGCGCAAGATATGGCGTATGATACCGGGCGGATTCGGCGGGAGTTGGGGTATGGGGAGGCGGTTTCGGTTGAGGAGGGGGTGAGGAGGACGCTCCTGCACCTCGGGCACCGCCAACGGTAAAGGATGACTAGATTGGCTAGAAAGACGACAGGAGCTACCAGGCAGATGATGAATGTCGCGGGGAAAATAGCATTGGCGGTCCTGCCCCACCCGTTCTTGTCCAGTTCAATGGCGAAAATGCTCGCCCTGAATATCAACATTGATGAGACAGCAACACCGCGGTAGAGATAAAGCCGATGAAGGCGTTGCATGCGCTCAAGCCGTCGTACTTGCTTCCCATTTTTTTCCCTCCACTGACATCGGCCGATACCATTTTGTGATAGCACAGAAGCATTTGTTCAGGCTCGACGTGGATTGACGCTGATCACGGCGGTGAACTCCTCATTCGGCTGAGGTTTTTGGCATGATTCGAACGAGGCGTCAGACCGGCTGGGCTGGCCGCGAGGGAGAAACCCATAGAAAGGCCAAACTAGGTCGCTGACGCTCCCGGCTCCGAGTTGGCATGCGGTGGATGGTGCCGCAGGCCCTGGCCGATTGGACAATCGGCCGCAGGTCTGGCGACCTGCCCCGCAAAAAATGGCGTTAGACTACCGCGCTGACGAGATGTTCACCGGTAACGGGCAGGCCGTCCTTCGTGAGATCGACGATGTGGTGAAAGCCCAAGCCGCGCAATAGGGCTGTGACGGCGGGTGGTTGGATGAGATAGCGCACGCTGCCGCCGGCGGTTAAGATGCGGCTCGCGAGCGCATCGAGCGCGGTATGAGTCAGTGAAACAAGTCCGGTGCGCTCGGCGGCGTAATCGAAGACAATGCCGCTGCCTTTAGGCAAGGACGCGATGAAGGCGAGGCTCGAAAAAGCGGCGTCGGCAGTGCGGTAGCCCACGCCGCCGAGCCAGAGGAAGAGGCTGGCTTTGCGGGTGTCGAAATCGGATTTTTCGAGGGCGTCGGCGAGACCTTCGTGGGCGAATTGGGTGGGAACGAAGGAATCGGGTGAGTCGGGATGATGGTCTTCATCGACCGTGAAGAGACGCACGTCTTGATCCGAGGAAGCCTGGAGATCATCGTGCAAGGGCTGGCGCGCACCAACCAACACGCATTGACGGACGCCTCTGGCCAAGGCCGCGGCGAGTTCTCGTTTGGCAAAGTTGAGGGAACTCATGCTTGTGCTTCCGCCTCTCTGTTGGGCGTTTTGGAGATGGGGTCGAAGCCGCAGCGGCCGCGCATACCTCGTTTAAACTTTTCGCGCTCTTCGGGCGTCATCTGCTGGAAGCGTTCAAACATGCGACGACGCCAGCGGGGACCGGCTCCCGAGGGTGGGCGAAAGCCGCCGAACAAGAGTTTGCTCAAGACCAAGAGCCCGAGCGCTTGCCAGAAGGTGATAGTGGGTAGAGCGAAGATGCCCGGGATCAAAACGTTCCACAGGGTCATGACTAAGAAGCTCACGATGGTTAAGGCAACAAGCGCGATCATGGCGATTTTGATGCCGCGCAAAATCCAATAAGTTCTCATAACTATTCCTCAATTCCGATTAAATTCGTCATGGATGGCTTGCAAACGGCGGCGCAATTGGAGCACGGCGTAGCGTTTGCGCGAAAGCAGGGTGTTGACGCCGACACCGGTTGCTTCGCTCAATTCCTTAAAACTGCGCCCTTCGATTTCATGCGCGACAAAGACGGCGCGCTGCTCTTCGGGGAGGTCGTCGAGCGCGGCGTCGAGTTCGTCGAGCAAAACGCTGCGCGCGTAGGCCGCTTCGGGTCCGGCCTCGGGCGAGGGGAGCAGATCCTCCCATTGATGCGCTTCGCCCTCCTCATTGGCAAGTACGGAATCGTTACCTAAAACGGATGGGCTTTTGCGGCGAAAGAGGTCGATAATGCGATGGCGCGCGACGCGAAAGAGCCAAGCACCCACCTGTTCGACGGGTTTCATGAGGCGGTAAGCGTCGAGCAGTTCGTAGAAGACTTCCTGGAGGATGTCTTCGGCGTCGCCGGAATCGGGGACGCGCCGACGGATGAATTGGCGCAGGCGGGCCTGTTCGCGGGCGATGGTTTCGGAGAAGCGCCGGTTTTGGTCGGTGGTGACCGGATCGGGGGTGAGGGCTTGCTCCATCTATAAAGGTAGACGGGAATGAGTGGTAAATATTGTAAGGATCGGCGTTTTTTCAGCTAACGGCCGGAATCTGCCGAAGCAGCACCGTTCCAAGCCATTACGGCATGTGTAATTCGTCCGGGATGTGTTGACGCCGAACCTTGATATTGCTTTCGTCTTTTCGAGCCGCGGCGAGATCATGGGCCAGTTGCATTCTTAGCCACGTTTCCGCCGTGCTTCCGAACGCTTTGGCAAGCCGGATGGCCATCTCCGGGCTAATGCCAGACTTGCCGTTAATTACGTTGTTAAGGGTTTGGCGGGTGACGCCGAGAATCTTAGCGCCAGCCGTTACAGACAAACCCAGAGGTTCCAGACAAGCACTACGCACAATGCGTCCGGGGTGCGCGGGATTTTTCATGGGAATTTGCTTCTCACCTTATTTTCTAGTGGTAGCCGGTCAATTGGACGTCAAGAACGCCGCTCTCTTGAAACCTAAAAATAATCCGCCAGTTGGGCCGGACGGTCACTGACCAATAGCCTTTTAGATCGCCCTTGAGCGGGTGAAGACGCAAGGACTTGCGGGGTGGTCGCATCATCAAGCACGGTTAGAATTGTGGGGCCAGGACCTCATTGGGGCGGTGAGGGGGATTTTAGCCGTGAGCGGGCAGCTTTTTAAGGGCGACGGCGTTCATGCAGTAGCGTAGGCCGCTGGGTTTGGGTCCGTCGGGGAAGACGTGGCCGAGATGGGCGTCGCAGGTGTTGCAGACGGTTTCGACGCGGGTCATGCCGTAGCTATCGTCAACGTTGTAGGCGATGGCAGTCGGATCGACGGGTTGCGTGAAGGAAGGCCAGCCGGTTCCGGATTCAAATTTTTCAGAGGCGTCGAACAAGAGAGTGTCGCAGCAGAGGCAGGCGTAGAGGCCAGGTTCGAAGATGCTGCACATGGGGGAACTGAAAGCGCGTTCGGTGCCGGCTTGGCGGGTTACCTGAAATTGCTCAGGAGTGAGTTGCTGACGCCATTCGGCCTCCGTCTTCACTACTTTGTGAGCGGGGGGTGGGTTGCCTTCTTTGGCGGTGCGCAGAATATCGTTCCATTTGAGCATGACGATTAAATTATCGCGCTAACAGTTGAGGGTGCGAGGCCGTCTTCTCCACGGAACTTATTTATTAGGTTCCCAAGAAGGAGATACAACGTGCGAACGATGATGATTTTGGCGATGCTGAGCGCGCCGGCTTGGGCGGGCGGAATTCGGATTGTGGTGAGCGATGCCCACGGCAATCAGGAGGCGCTACAAAACCACGCGGTGATGGTGGCGGAGATCACGGCTTGCCTGCCGGGAGCAAAAACGACGATGAGCGCGACGGCGGAAGGGATGGTGGATGGAGAGAGGAAAAGCGTTCCGCTGAAAGTGATGGCGCTCAAAAAACAAGGAACGTTTGCAGTGGCGCGGGAGTGGCCGCAAGAAGGGAAATGGGCGGTGATCGTGGTGGCGAACTACCTGGAACGTAAGGGCTTTACGAGCAGCGTGATTGTTCCGGCCGACAAGGATTCGTTCAAGTGGGACGCGATGCAGGAGTTCTACCACGTGCCGACGAATGCGGAGGTGGCGGCGGTGTTGAGTAAGGAAAGCGTCACACGCGCTTCCATAAACTGAGTTCGTGTTGCCTACGCTTGAGCCGCGGCCGGATGAAGCCGCGCTGGTTCGCTCCGCACAAAGGGGCGACCGCGCGGCATTCGGCGCGCTGTATGAACAATATGAGCGCATGGTTCACGGCGTGCTGCTGGCTTATGTGCCCTTTCACGACGCGGAAGACCTGATGCAGGACGTGTTTGTAAAGGCGCTGGAACGTTTGGATTCGTTGCGCGAAGCGGGTGCGTTTGGCGGTTGGTTGATGGCGGTAGCGCGCCGAACGGCCACTGACTTTCTGCGAGGCCGCAGACCGGTGGCGGGCATCGAGAGTATTGCGGTGCGCAGTACGCGGCCCGATAGCGAGGCGTTCGAAATATTGGGAGTGATCCAGCGGCTGCCGGAGAGTTACCGAGAGACTTTGATTTTGCGGCTGGTGGAAGGTATGACGGGGCCCGAGATTGCGGCGCGCACGGGACTGACAGCGGACTCAGTGCGAGTGAATCTGTGCCGGGGGATGAAACTGTTGCGAGAGAGTTTGGAAGTAAAGAAGATATGAGCGAAGACTATTTGTGGGATGGCAGCGGGGAGGTTGATTCCGAGATTGCGCATCTCGAGGCGGTATTAGGCGAACTGCGTTGGAAGCCGCGCGGGCGCAGGCTTTGGCGTTGGTGGGGGGTGGCAGCGGCGGCGGTTTTATTGCTGGCGGCGGGGATAAGCTTCTTTCCGAGAAGAGGCCCCGTGACTTCCTGGGAATTGTCGTTAGCAGGCGGCAAAGAGAGCGTGGTGCGCGGCGGCGAGGTGATTGAGACCGGCAGTTCGATGAAGGCCACGATGAAATCTGAAGCGGTGGGTGAAGTGAATATCGATCCTAACTCCAGGCTGCGGGTGGTGGAGGCGCGCGCAGGATTGCAGAAGTTCGCGCTCGATCAGGGAACCATCCATGCATTTATCTGGGCGCGACCGGCGACTTTTGTGGTGGATACGCCGTCGGCGAAGACGGTGGACCTCGGATGTCAATACACTTTGCGCGTAGACAAGGACGGCAGCGGGTTCCTGAGTGTAGAAACGGGCTGGGTGGCGTTTGAAGCGGAGGGCGTTGAGTCGTTCATTCCGGCTGATGCGGTCTGTTCTACACGGCAGGGGCGCGGTCCGAACACGCCCTACTTTCGAGATGCCCCAAAGGCTTTGTCAGGCGCGCTGGCGGAATTCGATCAGAGTAAGAGTTCGACCGCTTTGCGAGCGGTGTTGGCAGCGGCACGCGCGCGCGACGCATTCACGCTGTGGCACTTATTGCAGCGAACGAAGGGCGAGCAGCGGTTAGAGATATATGAGCGGTTTGCGGGGCTGGTGAATTTGCCGGCGAGCGCGACGCAAGATGGAATTTTGCACGGCGACCCAAACGCGATGGACGCGGCGTGGAATGCGCTGCAACTCGGAGACATGGCCTGGTGGCGGACGTGGCAGCGAAAGTGGTGAAACGCGGCGGCTCAGTTTCGTCATTGCATATTCATCGAAATTCACCGTAACTTTCTGGTGCGAGTGTTCGAAATATAACTCGGAGACCGCGGACGGCTGCGGCTAAGTAGTTAGATTTTAAGAAACCAGGGGTGTAAATATGAGAATGAGTGGAAAAATTTTTCTAAGAGCGGCACTTGTGTGCGGCTGCGTCATAGCGAATGCTTTCGCCGGAGGAAGTTGGCAGAATAGTGCAGCAGGCGCGGTATTCGTGGCGACGAACAATGTCGACCACAATCAAGTGATTATGTACTCGCGTTCGGAAGCCGGCGCCTTGAAGTATGAAGGCGCTTTTGACACGGGCGGGCGCGGAGAAGGCGGCATCAACGACCCGCTGCAAGCGGAGAGCTCACTGTTGCTGAGCCCGGATCACCACTACCTGTTGGCGGTGAATGCCGGTTCAAGCACGCTTTCGGTATTTGAAGTTCGCGAGCACAGTTTGTTTCTGCTGGACCATGAGTCAACACACGGCGGGAATCCGGTGAGCGTGGCAATGTACGGCGATTTAGTCTACGTGGCAAATGTGGGAGGCACTTACCACACGGCGGGTTTCCACTTGCAGCCTTGGGGGACGTTGGAATTCATTCCGGGTTCAAAGGGGCACTTGAGCGGGCTCGATACGGAGCCAGGCACGATCGCTTTTTCGCCGGATGGAACGAAGGTGATTGTGACGGAGAGGCAAACCAGCAAGATCGACGTGTTTACAGTGGCGGTGGACGGTTCGTTGACGAATGCGGTGGTGAACGCGGCGCAAGGAGTTGAGCCGTTCGGAGCGGCGTTTGCACCGTCGGGCGCACTGCTGGTTTCGGAAGCGGGTTCGGGCGCAGTGTCTTCCTATGCAGTGAATGCGGACAATACGCTTTCCGTGATTACCTCGAAATCGCCATCATCGGGTGCGGCGACGTGCTGGGTAATTCCGGGAGGAAATTACGCGTATGCGACGAGCGCGATTACTTCGAGTGTGAGTGGCTATCAGTTGGGAGCGGGCGGCGAGCTGACGGCGATGGGCATTGTGTTGACGCAACCTGGTACACAGGCGGCCATATTTCCGCCGGTAGGTGTAACGGCGTTTCCCTTGGATTTGGCGATCACGCCGGATAACAAGTTCTTGTATGTCGTTTACAGCGCTTTGGGCCAGGTGATTGGGTATCAGGTGGCGGCGAATGGGGCGTTGACGGAGGTGACGAGCGTGAGTCCGTATGCAGCTCAGGTTGGAGTGGAAGGGTTGGCGGTTTATTAGGAAAGTCGGTGGAAGGGCAGTTTCCTCGGAGGCTGCGCCCGTTGCAGAGAGCAAGTTATTGGCTGCTCGCGAGCTCAGGATTAAGAACGGAAAGCCCGGCACTTTCGGCAACATGACAGAGCGCCTTGTCCGCACATACGAAGATCTCGAAGCGCTACCGCGAGTTGCAGGGCGGCGAGTGCTCGCAGGCGGGAATGTAAACCCTAGGCGCCGATCAGATGCTCGGCCTCCCGAAAGTGCCCGGCATTCATCGCGACAATGCGGAATAGCTTGCGACGCAGATCCAGGCGAAAGCGTGAATATAGGAAGGCATAGTGGGCCGCCGCTAGCTGTCCGGCACGGACCTTCCCCGCAAAAGCGGAAGGGACCTCGACGGCAAGGCGGGAAACGTAGAGAACGCCGGGCTCGCTCACTAGGGCCTCAATGGCTGGGCTTCCAACCTCCGCGTGATAAAACTTTCCGATGGCGCTTGAGTCGAGGAAGTAGCCGGCCAAATCAGAAGCGTTCCTCACGTTCGGCGGCGAAGGCTTCGGTCATAGACCCTGGAATCGTCGCAAGTGCCTCGCGCACCTCTTCGTGACTGACGTCTAACAGCTGCTCGTCGGCAAGGCCGTCGAGGAATTCTTCGTCGAGCAAGCCGGCATCGTCCGTTGAAATCCCGATCTCAGCGATGGCAAGAGACACTTGTTGATGCTCGGCCAGCGGAAGCGGTTCGAGAGGCCGGAGCACGCCGTTTTCGTAGATCGCACCGAAGAGCTTCCGCATACCACTGCATTGCAGCGGGAAAAACGTATCGACCCGGTTCAGGCAGGCTTGGAGCCGGGTACGTTCAGATTTAATTGTAGCCGCGTTCGCATGGGATAATTTACTCATGCCGGATAGCAACCAAGTGGAGAAAGTCATCCGTTCCGCTTGGGAGCGGCGTCTACTGGTGGTCGCGGTGGAACGCACGGCGATCGCGGCCGCCATCGTATTAGCGGCGCTGGTAGTCATGCTGCTGGTTGGGACGCAGGTTCTGGACTGGCGCTGGTTGGCGGTTTTGGGGGTGGGCGGGCTGGGCATTGCGGGCTATCAAGTGCGCGAGCGGCTGATGGAGCATTACCGCGTGGCGCAAGTGCTCGACCGAAGGCTGAAGTTGGAAGATTCACTCTCAACGGCTTGGTATTTGCTGAAGCGTTCGGGAGGGAAGCGCGACGCGGTGGTCGAGTATCAGCTTAGAGGAGCGGAAAGCGCGGCGCGGCAAGTGGATGTGGCGGCGGCGTTTCCGTTTACCGGCAGAAAGTTGTGGTCGATCGCGGGGGCACTGGCGCTGGCTGCGGCGGGCCTGTTCAGCGTGCGCTATTTCGTGACCGACAGCCTGGGCTTGCGGCAATCTTTAATTCCGTTCCACTTGAGCGATGTGCTGGAGCGCTTCGATAAAGCTTCAGAGGAAAGCAAGCGCGAGCGGGAGGAGCAAGGATCGGATCAACGCAGCCAGAAGAATACTCCGAAGGCGGATGGCCAGAAAGACGCGAAAGAGCCGACGCCCGGCGAAACGCCGCCAGCGCTGAAGGCAGACGCGGGCAGCGCGGGGCAAAACCCGAATCAACAAGCTGAACTGCAAGAATCGAAAGAAGCGCAAGACGGCGCCAACAAGCAACGCAAGGACGGCGACGGCACGGGGACGCAGCAGGGCGCGGGCGCGAAGCAAGGCGATCAGAGCGCCAAGAACGACGCCTCGCAGAAGCCTTCGAACGACGACGCAGCGAACAGCCCGAAGAGTTCGAACGGCCTGCTGGACCGCATGAAAGATGCGCTTTCCAGCCTGGCGGCGAAGATGCGGCCGAACAACCAAAACAAGCAGGATGCGAATCAGCATTCAGGCGAAGACAAGAAAAACGATCCGCAAGGAGCATCGAAAGAGCAGAAGAACGGGCAGCAGCAGGACGCCAATAACCGTGAATCGAGCGAGCAGCAGCAATCGGCCGAAGGACAGGCGCAAGGGCAAACGCAAGAGAAGAGCCGCGCGGGCCAAGGCAAGACGGCCGATCAATCCGCCGACAAAAGCAAATCGGACGCGCATTCGGGCGTGGGCAGCGAGGATGGCGACAAATCGGTGAAAGACGCCGAACAGTTGAAGGCGATGGGGAAGCTGGCGGAGATTATCGGCAAGCGTTCGGAAAGCGCGACGGGGGACATGATGGTGGAAAATCCGTCGGGCAAGCAGCAGTTGCAAACGAACTACTCGCAGCGCGTGGGGCAACACGCGGATTTAGGCGGCGAGATCAATCGCGACGATATTCCGCTGATGTATCAACAATACGTGCGTGAATATATGAGCGAGGTGCGGCGGCAGGCGAAGCGGCACAAGACGCAATAACGCTATTTGCTGTCGCGGCTGTCAAGCACGGATTTGGCGTAGTAATTGACGATTTTCGCTTCGCTGCGGGCCACTTCGTAAAACGCCGCACGCAGCATTTGCTGTTTGGCGTTGAAGAGGCCCTGGCGGATTTCTTCCTGCACGCGCGGGTCGTCCAAAGTGCGCTGGCCGGCGGATTCACGCGAAATGAGTTTGAAGATTTTGTAGCCGTCGGGCGCGTGAATGACTTGCGAGACCTGCCCGGGCGTCATGTTCAAGATGAGTTTGCGCAATTCCGGAGCAACACCTTTCTCCAACGCCGATTCCGGGATGAAGCCTTTATCGCCGCCGCTGCCAGCGCTATCGTCTTCGGAGTAATTGGAGGCGAGCATAGAAAAATCGTCGCCCTGTCGCAGCTTGGCTTCGATCATAGAAATTTTTTCCTTCGCTTCCGCTTCGTTCTGGGCCTTGCTGTTTTTCAAATTCACCACGCTGGGATCGGGCGTGGGAGTGACAACAATTTCGGCCAGATGGACGGTATTTTCGGGCAGATTGTAGTTGGCTTTGTTGGCCCGGTAGAACGTCACGAGGTCTTTATCCGAAATAGAAATGTGCGAGCCGATTTCTTTCGCGAAGAGCTTTTCAACGGTTAACTGGCGGCGCAATTCGGCTTTGAAATCGGTCTCGGTCATTTTGCGCTGTTCGAAAAGCTTTTCCAGCTCTTCTTTGGTGTAGGGCGCTTTGTATTCGCTGAATTTTGCTTCGACGTCGGCATCGGAGGCGAGCAGGCCTTCTTTTTCGGCGCGCTGCATCATGATTTCCTGATCGATCAAAGCGCGCAGGACTTCGAGACGCAGCTGCGTGGTTTGATCGGCCGACACTTTCAAAGTGGATTCGGGAAATTGCTGGGCGATGGCGCGGTCGAGCGCAGTGTAGGAAACGGCGCGCCCGTTCACGGTGGCTGCTACGTCGCTTGAAACCGGCCGGTCGCAGCCGGTGAGCGCGGCCACCGCGGCAACGGTGAGCAGAGCGCTAAAGTATTTGCTCATTTGAAATATTATGCTTTCGCCTTCTTGATGGCTTCCACCAGCGCGGGTACGACTTCGAACAAATCGCCTACAATGCCGTAGTCGGCGGTTTCGAAGATGGGTGCGTTCTCATCCTTATTGATGGCCACCACCATTTTCGATCCTTTCATGCCGACCAGGTGCTGAATGGCGCCGGAGATGCCTACCGCGAAGTATACCTTTGGCGCGACGGTTTGGCCGGAACTGCCAACTTGGCGCTCCATGGGGAGCCAGCCGTTATCGCAGATAGGCCGCGAGGCGGCGAGTTCCGCGCCTAACGCCGCGGCCAACTCTTCCACAACGTGCAGATTATCTTTTTCCTTGATGCCGCGGCCTACTGAGACGATGAGTTCGGCGGCGCTGAGATCGACGGAACGCTGGGCTTCGCGAAACGGGTCTTCTGGTTTGCTGCGAATGGTGGCGGCATCCAGCTGCGGCGTGAAAGGTTCCACGTCGGCCGCGACGGCGGACGGTTCCAGTGAACGGAATGCACCGGCTTGTACGGAGACGAAGGCCGGCTCACCGGGGGAAACGACATTGGCGCTGAGCTTGCCTTGGAAAAGCTGGCGCACAAACAGCGGCTTGCCGCCTTCCGATTGAACGTCCACCACGTCGCTCACGAAGGCCTGCGCGAAACGGGTGGCGAGTTTCGGCGCGTAGTCGCGCACCTGGTAGGTATGGGGGAAAACGACGGCTTCCGTCTTCGCCGCTTTGATGAGTTGTTCGAGGGCGGAGGTGTAACCGTCGGGCGTGTAATGAGTGAGCAAGTCGTGATTGAGCGCGAACACTTTTTCGACGGGATAGGCAGCTGCTTCCTTCGCCAATGAATCAACCGCCGCGCCAATGACGACGGAATGCAGGGGCACGGCGAGCGTCTCGGCAATTTTCTTGCCGGCGGCCAGTGCTTCAAACGAAATGCGGCTCCATTTGCCGCCGTTCTGCTCCAAGATAACCAAGACGCTCATATGACGCGGGCCTCAAACTTCAGCTTTTCCACTAATTGTTTGGCGACGTCTTTCGCATCGCCGGTAAGAATTTGCGATTGCTTGCCGCGCGACGGCAGGTACACTTTTTCGATCCGCGCGGCAGCTTTGGCATCCACGCCTAAATCGGCGCTGGAAAGTGTTTTCACTTCCTTGGTCTTGGCTTTTTTGATGCCCATTAAAGTGGCGTAGCGTAGTTTCTTGATGCCGGATTGCACAGTAAGCACGGCGGGCAGCTGCAGAATCACGTTTTGAAACCAGCCATCTTCGAGTTCGCGCTTCACGCGCACGGTGGATCCAAGCGGTTCTACTTCCATGACGATGGTGGCGTGGGCGAAACCTAATAGCTCAGCCAGCACGACGCCGGTTTGGCCGTAGCCTAAATCGTCGGATTGGAGACCGGTGAGAATCAAATCGGGCGATTCACTGGCGAGGGCTTTAGCTAGAATGCGGGCGGTGGCAAGTGCGTCGAGAGTGCCTTCATCGTCCACTGTCACGTGGATAGCGCGGTCTGCGCCCTTGGCGAGTGCTTCGCGAATGGTTTGCGCGACACGGGCAGGGCCGGCGCTGAGGACGACCACTTCGCCGCCCAGCTTTTCCTTGAGTTGCAACGCTTCTTCGAGGGCGTAGGCGTCAGGTTCGTTCATTTCGAAGCTAAGGTCCGATTCGTCCAACCATGTTCCGGCGGCGTTCACTTTCAGGGCAGAGTCGCGGGCCGGCACCTGCTTTACGGAAACAACGATCTTCATGGCGTTTCTATTATGACGGAGTGGCTGCGCAAGTTTGATATAAATTCCGCGAGGAGTTTCTGTTGCTTAGCTATTCAAAAGGCCCCGATTTGCCACTGCTTGAAGTAACGCTCGGCCAGCAACTTGAGGAGACGGCGGCGCGCTGGCCGGAACACGACGCGGTGGTCTCGTGCCAGCAGCAAAGGCGGATCACGTGGAACGGGTTGCTGCGCGCGGCTAATAGCGTGGGCCGCGGCCTGCGCGATTTAGGGCTAAGGGAGAACGACCGCGTCGGCCTTTGGGCAACCAATTGTGTGGAGTGGGTGATCGTGCATTTCGCCTGCGCGCGCGCCGGCTTGGTGCTGGTGAACGTGAACACCGCCAGCCGGACGCACGAGCTGTCGTTCATTTTGAAGAAGTCGAAAATGAAGGCGCTGTTCCTGCACGCGCGCGACAACCGGGCGGATTACGCCGCACTTCTGCAGGAAGCGCGCGCCGGTGCGGCGCTCGAACATCATATCTTTTTCGGCAGCGATACGTGGCGTCAGATGCTGGCAGCGCCGGCAAGCGTGGAAAGTTCCGCCGTGCAAGAAGACGTCTTTAACATTCAATACACGTCTGGTACCACTGGTTCGCCTAAGGGTGTAATGCTGACGCATCGTAATTTGCTGAATAACGGCCTGCTGATTGCACGCGGGTTGAAATATGGCGAGCAAGATCGTATCTGCGTGCCGGTGCCCATGGCGCATTGTTTTGGCTGCGTGATTGGCACCATGGCGGCTTTAGTGAGTGGCGCAGCGTTAATTCTGCCGAGCGCTTTTTTCGACCCTGGCGCGACGCTGGCCGCGATTGACGAAGAAAAAGCTACCAGCATCTATGGCGTGCCGACGATGTTTATCGCCGAATTGCAGCATGCCGATTTCGCGGGCAGCAGATTGCGCACGCTGCGTACCGGCATGATGGCGGGCGCTCCCTGTCCCATAGCAATCATGAAGCGCGTGATCGGCGATATGCATTGCCGGCAGATGTCGATCGGCTACGGGCTGACCGAGACTGCGCCGGTAATCACCATGTCCGATATTGACGACGATATCGAAAGGCGAGTGCAGACGGTGGGCAAAGCAATGCCGTGCACGGAATTGAAAATTGTGTCGGTCATTTCGGGCGAAACGCTGGAAGCGGGAGTGCAAGGAGAGATTTGCACCCGCGGCTACATGTTGATGAAGGGTTACGACGGCGAGCCGGAAGAGACGGCGCGCGCCATTGATAGCGAGGGATGGTTTCACACCGGAGACTTAGGCGTGATGCGCCAAGACGGCTATTTCAAAGTGACCGGTCGCGCCAAAGATATGATCATTCGCGGCGGCGAAAACATTTATCCGCGGGAAGTGGAGGAATTTTTGTATACCCACGCCAAGATTGCCGAGGTGCATGTCACAGGCTTGCCGGATGCGCGGCTGGGCGAAACGGTGTTGGCGTGGATCAAGCTGAAGACGGGCGAAAACGCCACGCCCGAAGAGATCAAGGAATTCTGCAAGGGCCGCATTGCGCATTTCAAGATTCCCGAGACAATCCGTTTTGTGGAATCGTTTCCGACAACGTTGAGCGGCAAAATCCAGAAATTCAAAATTCGCGAGAGCGAGATAGCAGCGCGGGGATTGGAGCGCGCCGCCGAAGTCAAGACCGCCTAGCCGCCATTATTTGCCAACCCAGGTAGCGGTGCGTTTTTCGATAAACGCCGCCATCCCTTCCTGCGCATCGGCGGCCATGGCGTTGTTGGTCATCACTTCCTTGGTCAGCTTGTAGGCGAGTTGCTGGTCGAGATCAATTTGCGAATAGAAAGCTTGCTTGCCCAGGCCAAGGGTAAAGGAACTCGCTTCGGTAATGCGGTTGGCGAGCTTTAGCGTCGCTTCGCGCAGTTCGCTCGCCGGAACAATAAAGTTGACGAGGCCCCAATCGGCGGCGGTTTCCGAGTCAATCGTTTCACCGGTGAGCAGCATTTGCATGGCGCGCTTGCGGCCGATGGCGCGCGTGAGAGCAACCATTGGCGTGGAACAGAACAAGCCGATGCGCACGCCAGGCGTAGCGAAGCCGGCCTCTTCAGCGGCAACGACGAGGTCGCAGGAAGCGGCAAGCTGGCATCCCGCCGCAGTGGCGAGGCCCTCCACTTCGGCAATCACGGGCTGCGGAATCGCTTGAATTTTTTGCATCAGTTCGGTGCAGGTTTCAAAGAGCTGGCGATATTCGCCCACCGTGCGGCCCACCATCTCCGACAAATCATGGCCGGCGGAAAAGACCTTGCCGGCGGCAGCCAGAATGATGCAAGACACCTCGTTGTCCTCTTCCAGAACGCCCAGCAGGCCAAGGAGTTCCTGCATCAGATCGAGCGAAAGAGCGTTGCGTTTAGCAGGCCGGTTTAGGGTGATGACGGCAGTGGAGCTATGGAATTCGAGGGTAAGATTTTTGAAAGACATGGAGAAACCTGCCTTACTAGTGAATCACGAAAGGGCGGGCTTGAGAAACCGAATGTTATCATATCTTGGTGGGGTGATAACATGATTCGGACTCAAATCAGCCTGGACAAGGCGGAATACGACCTAGCGAAAAAACAAGCGGCGGCACTCGGTATCTCCGTCGCCGAGTTCGTTCGCCGGGCCATCCGCGAAAAGCTCCCGACGAACGAAAAAATGCCTTGGATGAAATACGCCGGATTTGTGACTTCGGGCGATCCACGGTCAAGCCAGTCGATTGACGACATAGTGTATGGGTCGAAAGACTGAGCAGCACCGGCGTCGAAAAGGCGCCGAAGCTAAGACGCCACACGAAGCATACGTCGACACTTCGGCCTTCATCGCGTTCTTAGATAGCAGCGATAGCTTTCACCAAACTTTTAAGCGCCTTTTCTCTTCGCCGCCGTCGTTAATCGCGTCAACGCTCGTGATCGCAGAAGGGCACGGCTGGTTTCTTAAGCGCTACGACAAAAACCGGGCGGCGGAGTTTTTGGCGTTCGTGGAGGCATTCCCCGCGCTCCGTTTGCAAGGCTTCGACACTAACGAGCTGGCGAAGGCGCGCCGGATGTGTGCCCGTTTTGGCGATCAGAAGCTTACATTGGCCGACGCACACGGCCTGGTGATCATGCATGATCGCCGCCACGCGGCTTGCTGGTCGACCGACCGGCATTTGAGTTTAACCGGCGTAAGTCTTGTAATCACGCTGACTTGAGCGGTTCATAGCGCGCTGTTGCGTAGCCGCTCCACTTCCCGCTGGAGATGGAGTCGCCTGGCAAAGAATTGTGATCCGGGTCACATGATAAGTTAGTCCAATCCGATGATTGACGGGAAGTCTCATGGATTGGGGTGGGTGAGGTTGTGCATGCTGCTGGCGGCGGGCATGGCGTACGCACAGCAACCGGTGGCATTTCCCCATAACACGCACATAGAAATGGGGCTCGATTGCACAGATTGTCATATTGGCGCTGACACGCGCGCCGCCGCGGGTATTCCAGGAGTGAACAAATGCATGTTGTGCCACGCGAAATTGGGGCGTGACAAAGCCGAGGTCAAGAAGGTCATCGACTATGCCAATCGGAAAATCGAAATCCCGTGGCGGAGGGTGTATGAATTTGCGCCGTCGGCGCACGTGAAGTTCAAACATGCGCCCCATTATCAAGCGGGCATCGGTTGCGCCACTTGCCATGGCGACATGACGAAAGTCACGGTGGCCAAAAAAGTGGTTACTCACAACATGGGCAGCTGCGTCGCCTGCCATCGCCAAAACCATGCCACCCAGGATTGTGCCGCATGCCACAATTAGGAGTTTTTGCGAACTAAATGGACCGCCGCAATTTCTTCAGAATCGTTTCTACGGTCTCGGCCGGCGTAGCGACCAGCGCTTGCGGGGACAAGACAAACCAACTCATCCCGCTGCTGGTTTCAGAGCATGAAATTGTGCCCGGCGAAGAGCAGTGGCATGCCGCGGTCTGCACCGAATGCAGCGCCGGCTGCGGGACGCTCGCGCGCGTGATGGCGGGTGAGCGGGTGGTGGAACGGCAAGGGAAGCAATTCCGCGAACGGATCGCTTGCGTGAAGAAGATCGAAGGGAATCCGGCCGATCCAGTGAGCGGCGGACGGCTCTGCGCACGCGGCCACGCAACGCTGCAAGGGATTTACAATCCGGACCGGTTGCGCGGTCCGATGCTGCGCAACGGCAGCCGCGGAAAAGGCGAGTTTAAAACCGTCACGTGGGACGAAGCGCTGGCCGCCGTGGTGGAGAAGCTGCCGAAAGATCGCAGCGGAATTGTTTTTCTAAGCAGGCCGGAGGTGAGCGCGAGGTCGCAAGCCATTACTGGATTCCTGAATGCCGTCGGCGCACCTATGGCGCAGACCGCATCCTTCGATGGTTTTGCCCTGGAACGCAAAGCGGCGGAAATGGTTTTTGGCTGGCAAGCACTGCCGGTTTATGACATCGCCGCAGCGCACTATGTTTTGAGCATTTGCGCAGATTTCCTAGGCGGTTGGATGTCGCCGGTTTATTACGCACGGCAATTTGGCCATCTGCGGCAAGGCCGCGCCGAGATTCGCGGCCGCTTGGTACACGCCGAATCGCGCATGTCACTCACGGCGGCGAGCGCGGATGAGTGGTTGCCCGTTCGACCGGGCGCCGAGCCACAGTTCACACTCGCGCTGATGCGTTTACTGGTCGATGCAAAACTCGCTAAGCATATGGATGCATTGCCTGCAGCGACTCGCGAGTCTATTGACACCGCCGACCTCCCGAGCCTTATCAACGCAACCGGCATTGATGAAAAGAAGCTGCAGCGCATCGCTAAAGAGCTAAGTGACTCCGAGAGCCCGCTGGTTCTCGCGGGCGCTTCGACTATCCACAGCAATTCGCTTGACGGCTTAGTGGCGGCCCACTATCTAAATCTCATGCTGGGCGTCTCTGCCAAGCCGGGAGCGGACTTACCGCCGCCTCCGGCGAATATCTCCCAAGCGCTGAAGAACTCGCGGGTGCTCATGATCGACGGCGAAAACCCCGTCTACACGTTGGGCGCGGATCTCAGTGGAAAAGATTTCATTGTCAGCTTCAGCAAATTCATTGACGATTCCACCGCCTATGCCGACGTGATCCTCCCCGACCATCACTCCCTCGAGATGGAGGCAGCGGTACTGTCGCCCATCACTCGGACCTTCGCGCGAGGTGAACAAGTCGTACAACCTCTCTACGACACCCGCGCACTGCCTCAAACGCTGGCCGATATCGCCGCTAAGCTCAATGCGCCGTTCACGCCGCCGAGCGCCAAAGAGTTTGCGGAGGGGGATCAAGTGATGGGGCCATCCCGCAGAGCCGCCAATCTTCATCTCCAAGCACGACCGGCGCAGACCAACGGCGCGCCCGAGAAATTCCCATTCGAGTTCCAACCGTACTTATCTTTGCAGTATCACGATGGCCGTGCCGCAAACCTCCCCTGGATGCAGGAGTTGCCAGACCCTTCATCGAGTGCGATGTGGGATCTACCGGTAGAGATCGATCCGAAGAGCGCTGGGAGACTGAACATCTCCAATGGCGACCACGTGCGCGTCACCTCTCCCAAAGGTTCGCTAGAAGCATTCGCCTATGTTCATCCCGCCGCTCTGCCTGGAGTAATCAGCATGGCGATTGGCGAAGGACACACTTACTATGGCCGCTACGCCTCTGGGCGCGGCGCAAATCCACTGTCTATCCTAATGCCCGTTTGGGAGGAGGCTACCGGACTTCTCGCCACCGGCGTTACCCGTGTGAAAGTGGAACGCCTCGGCGAAGCGAAAGGCGAATTAATCCAGTTCTCACCGCAAGACCGCGAGCAAGGCCCATGGGGTAGGTCATGAGTCAAGCGATCACTCAATCACATAGCTGGGGCATGGCCATCGACCTCGACCGCTGCACTGGCTGCCAAGCCTGTGTCGCGGCCTGCCACGCGGAGAACAACATCTCCGTCTCCGACCCGGAATCCGCCGCCAAAGGCCGCGCCGTCCACTGGATTCGGGTGGACCGCTATTACGAGGGTGAGTTCCCAGACGTGCGCGTAAAATATCGGCCGGTTCTCTGCCAGCAATGCGACGAAGCGCCGTGCGAGCCGGTTTGCCCCGTCTACGCCACCTATCACAATGACGAAGGCTTGAACGTGCAAGTCTACAACCGCTGTGTAGGCACGCGTTACTGCGGCAACAATTGCCCCTATTCGGTGCGCTTTTTCAACTGGTTCGATCCGGTTTGGGCCGAGCCGTTGCAATTGCAGCAGAATCCCGACGTCTCTATCCGCGAAGGAGGCGTGATGGAGAAATGCACTTTCTGCATCCAGCGCATTAGCCGCGCCAAAGACGACGCCCGCGGAGAAGGCCGGCCTCTCAAAGACGGCGACGTGCAAACGGCTTGCGTACAATCCTGCCCGGCCGAAGCCATGGTTTTTGGAGATTTGAACGATCCGGAAAGTAAAGTGTCCCTTTTGGCGAAAAGCGGCCGCGCCACGCAGTTACTCGAAGAACTCGGCACGAAGCCGAAAGTGTTTTATCTGGAGAGGGCCAAGTAGTTTGCTGGTGACTCAAATCCCGTATCATCAGGTCCGAGACGACCTATGGCGGCCACTCGCCGGGGCAAGCAAGCGCTATACACTCATTCTCGCTTTGCTCAGTGTTGTGGCGTTGTGGGGATTAGTAGCGTGGGGTTATCAGATTCACGTGGGCATTGGAGTAGCGGGCATCCAGCGCCCGGTTTTCTGGGGATTCTATCTCGTGGACTTTGTCTTCTGGATCGGCATCTCTCACGCGGGCACGCTCATCTCGGCCATCCTCCGTCTGACGGATGCGAATTGGCGCAAGCCAGTGACACGCGCCGCCGAAGCCATCACGGTTTTCGCACTCATGATCGGAGGCATGTTTCCACTCATCCACCTCGGACGAGTGTGGCTGTTCTATTGGCTCTTTCCTTACCCTAACTCGCGGCTCCTCTGGCCGAATTACCGCTCTCCGTTGATGTGGGATGTAACTGCTATCTCAACCTATCTCATCGGCAGCTTGATCTTTCTCTATCTCCCACTCATTCCGGACGTGGCTCAACTCGCTCAGGAGGCGTCCGGCTGGCGACTGCGGCTGTATAAGCTGATAGCGCTCGGCTGGACGGGCAGTGACCGGGAGTGGCATGCTTTGGAACGGGCCATGAAATTAATGGCGGGCATCATTCTGGCGGTTGCCATATCGGTGCACAGCGTGGTCGCCTGGGATTTCGCCATGGCCATTGCACCGATGTGGCACAGCACCATCTTCGGGCCGTATTTCGTGGTCGGCGCAATCTTCAGCGGTTTGGCGGGTTTGATTGTCGCTTTAAACATCATTCGCAAGACCATGCATCTTGAAAACTATTTGCTGCCGCACCACTTCGACAATCTGGCGAAATTGCTCCTGTTGATGAGCCTGCTCTGGCTTTACTTCACCTTCGCCGAACACCTGACGGTCTGGTACGGCAACGAGCCGAAAGAGATGAGCGTTTTCGGCGCGCGTGTGAGTGGCCGCTTCTCGCCGGAATTCTGGCTTATGGTTTTCGTTAATTTCGCCGTTCCCTTTGTACTATTGGGAATTCGCCGTTTACGCTCCATCACGACAGCCACTATCGCCTCCGTCGGCGTACTCATTGGGATGTGGCTCGAACGCTACCTCATCATCATTCCCACACTCAGCATGCCCCGCTTGCAATCATCCTGGGGACGTTACGCGCCGAGTTGGGTGGAAATCTCCATTACCGTGGCTACCTTCGCCGCCATGGCCGCACTTTATCTGGTCTTCTCCAAGCTTTTCCCAATCGTCTCCGTTTGGGAGTTTGAACCCCACGAGGAGGAACATTGAGTTCTTTCATCACCGGAACGTTTTCCTCCAAGAACGCTGTGATCGACGCCATCAAGAAGCTCAAGGCGAGTGGCACTGGCGCGGCGGATATGGCCGTTTTCTCCGATGAGCCGATTGAATTTCCGCGCGGCGTGCTCGATCGGCCCAGTCATATGTCGCTCGCCGTAGTCTCCGGCGCAGTCTCGTTTTTCCTGCTGGTGGTTGGCATTGTTTACTACACCCAACACGCTTATCCTTTGGTCACCGGCGGCATGCCAATTTTTTCCTTCTGGGCCGCTGGTGTGGTATTTTACGAAATCACCATGCTCGGGGCCATCTTAACCACCGCCGGGTGTTTTATTTGGGAAAGCGGCTTACTGCGGCGCGACAAGGGCATTCCTGTTCCGGCGGTGCAACCGGAAGTGATTTGCCTGCGCGTTCGCTGCATGCCCGATTCGCTGGGCATGGTAGCGGCTACCCTCGAAAAGGCCGGTGCGCAAAACGTGGGCAAGCTGGAGAGAGCCGCATGAAGACGCTTTTGCTGCTGCTGGCTGCGATTCTGCCGCTGGCGGCGAGTGACGCGGCGCAATTGGCCATCGGCCGCGATCTCTATCGCGAAAACTGCTCCGTCTGCCACGATATCGAAAGGGATAAGGCGCATTCGCGCAAGTTCGGCCCCAGCCTGAATCATCTATTTAAGAACGAAACCTTGCCCATGAGCCACGGCAAACCCAGCCGCCCATATGTGGAAGTGCGCATTAAATTCGGCGGCGCATTCATGCCCGCCTTCGGCAAGCGCCTCACGCCGAACGAAATCAACACCCTCATCGATTACATTGATTCAAAATAAATTTATAGTGGCGCGTTGAGACTTCCCCGCCCTGCGCGCCACTTCTAAATGCAAGGAGCAGGTATTCTCTTATGTGCGATTATTCTCTCTACACGGTTAACAATCGGCTGGCGTGCGAATCGGACGATTTGGTTCTTCATCGTTTCGATACGGGCAGCCTGGGTTTTTGCGCTGTCGCGGAACTGCGGCAGGAAATGAGCCGCAGCCAGGTGGCGCGCGGCTGGTCGAGCTTCCTCCGTTGGATGTTCCCGCGAAAGAAATGCGGGCTTACCGCGGTTTGCGTCCCGCCCGGCGCACGCTTGCTGATTGCCGAAGTGCCGAAAACCACCCAGCCCGCTTGCGGTTTGTTCGAACTGGAGAGCGTGGAGTTCACGCAGCTTTCGGAAAAAAGCTATGCGTATCGCGACGCGCTGCGGCTGCCCGGTGGCGAAACGGTTTTGCTGCAGAGGCTGCCGGAAGGGTTGCGGGTTACGGTGATGGCCTTGGCACCGGTTGAAGAAGAGGTGGTGGAAACGGCAGTGAGAGAGCCGGTGGCGCAGACCTAGACTAGAACCCGAGGATCTCCCGTCTCCGATAGTTCGTCCAGCGTCCTAGCAAAGCCTCTAACGGTAGGATTGTGCAAAGCGGGGTCGGTCATCAATTCCTGGGAGACACCCGCTTTTATCAAAGACAGTGCCGGCACCGCTGACACGTCGTCGCCGAGAGCAATTGCCGTCAGCAGTCCCGCTGCTTCCGCGCGGAGCGCCGGCTCGCCGACGGCTTTATAGATCTGATCGATTTGGTAGATCTCGCCGGCAAACGGTACCGGGCTGCTCCCCAGGCAGAAGGCGACCGAAAGTAAAGAAAACGCGATAATCTTTTTCATAATATTGCACTCAGGAACCGTCCGAACCGCGATGTTAATTCTGCGAATAGGTAAGAGCATCCTCCTCAAGGGCCATAGCCGCATTTGCCCAAGCGTCAAATACACTATCTCCAGAATAGGCCTGGACGACCAGTATGTCAGGGAAGCCAGCGTGATTTGCGGCTATACCCAAGACGGCCCGTCCTACTAGCGAGGCCCTAGGTCGATTTCCTCTAGCTTCTCCACAGTTCCTGAACTAATGGTGTATCTCTGGAGAACTTTGGTCGTCCATCGCGAATTCAGGGTGTTTAGATCGAATCCAACGCTGGTGAGCGCGACGAAGGACTGGACGTTCCCAGTTATGAAATCGGTTGGCTCCCAAACGACTCGGAAGGACTCACCATCAAAATTCAGCACCCTGACTATAAGGGAAAATGGGGTTAATGGCGGCAAGTCGGCCCAGGCGATGAGTCCAATCGAATCGGGAAAGGCGCTCGGCAACGGCAAGATGTGCAAGTCGACCAAGAACTCTCGCTCCAGTTCTAAGTGGGACACCAGGCTAGCGCTGCCATCAGCGATTGTATAGGCGCGGAACGATACGATATCCTCCGGAATGGCGGTGCCGCCGCGAGGAACCTCCACGGCGAGGACAAGGAACTTTCCACGCGATAACTGAGCACCCAGCGCGACAGCGCTTCCGATCTCCGAACTCGATCGGCCCACCAAGGAGTCCACTCCCTTCGCGATCTGGCCGGGCGTGACGCCAGCCGGGCCATACGTTTGCTCAACGAAAGAGTCAATCGCGCGAAGAAGCTCCTCTGTTACAGCTCTCTTATTCGCTAAGTAATTTAGCTTGGTTGCCTCATCCTTCCAGCGCAGCTGGGACCGCAGTGCCGACACGTCCAGATCGGACGCGCCCTTATCCGCTAGACCACTCTGTGCCCTTAACATCATCGAGAGAGCCAGCAGAAACGGGACGCAGGCAGCGGGCGACACATAATTCCTGGTTTGCATTATTCACTCCTTTAGGGTATTGAGATAACCGCCGGCGCTGTTGGGGAAGGGGCGGGGCGGAACAGGACGATTGCGGGCGCGAGGTTGGACGCGGCCTGAGCGTTGTTTAAGATCGATGCCTTGATGACGGCCTGCTTTGGCGTTCCTAACCACAAATATGGCCCTCCCACCAGGCTCGGCCAAGACGTATCCGTGATGCTGTTCGCCTGTTTGTTTGTCCACGTCTGCAACGTTGCAAACTGGGGGTTGGTGGGCGACCAGTAAGCCTCGCAGTTTAGAATGCTTTCTGTGGTTTCTCCAGCGAAAACCGCGGCCGCATTTTTCAACTCTGGCTCTACTCCATTCGTCGTAGCGTTTGAGGCTCCGTAGTATCGGCTCGGAACGAGTACGGCTTGCCATGTTGAGGCGCTTCCTCCTGGGAACGTGCTGTCGCCAAAGCGATTCTTTGCCGTGAGCAAGAGAGAAATCATGGTCTCATCGCCGGGCTGGGTTTGCGCGCCGGCTTCTCCAACTTCCGTTTGGATCATGATCTGCGGAGGAACGACAATTTGTGTTGAAGCCGTAGGACCCCCAGCCGCTGCGATCACGTTGAAAATTCCGCTGCACGAATTCGCGCCCCCGGTGGCTGTCACCGGAACGTACAGTGTTCCTTGCCCGCTCGGTGTGTTCGGAAAGTTCAGGCCCGCCTGGCACGAGCTGTTTGGGTTGCTTGCGAGGGAGGCGCTGATAGCTGGGGTGTACGTAATGTTAGACGGGTTTGCGCTGACGCCGAATGAATCGCTCGTATCCCCAGTCGACACGGGTATCGGGCCTTGCTGGATGCTCAGGCTTATCCCGACGCCCGTAACCTGAGCGGACGCTGTCTGCCCCCCTCCCGGCGACCCGAGAAACCCCTGTCCGCCGTAACCCTCCGCCGTTACCGAAAGCGTACCGGTGCCCGGCGCCGCAGCCATCACTGACACCTGAATCTGGCTATCGCTATTACCACCGAGGACGGCCACTCCGTTATTCGGCAAGCTCAGCGAAACCTTTGGAGTATTCGTGCCGAAATGCGAGCCAGTTATCGTCACTGTGGTCTGCACGCCCACCGCCAGCGTACTTGGCGAAACTCCCGTAATCACCGGCGTGGCGTCGGTTACTGAGAAAGTAGCCGTCGCGGCTCCGCCGGCCGTGATGAGTTGCAGAGAGTAATTTCCGGCCGTCGCCGTCGCATCCACCCAATACGGAATTGTAATCGACGAATCGCTCACATTCCATGATCCACCCAGATGAAATCCGGTCGCGGAAATCGCGCCGCCCGCGGAACACACCCCATTCACGCAGATTTGCGGCGGATTCGATTGCCCGGCGGCCGTCAGGTTCGCGCCCTTGATGACCAGCGTCTGCCCGGCGCTTTGCGGCGTATCCACGTGCGGCGTAAAGGCGCTGCCGGCTGAGCCCTGAAGGCTGGTGATGGCGGGCAGCAGTTCGTAGGAAGTCGTGCCCGTATCCGACCAAATGGTTCCAAAATAGTTGCAACCGGCAGTGTCGCCCGCCACCACGATATAGACGACGTCGCCGTCGTCCGGAATGTCACCATCCTCTTCCACCTCCTGCGAGTTCTGGGGCCCGGCGCTGGCGCTTTGCGCGAATGGCTTGAGCGATCCGCCTTTCACGCCTAAGCTGAAGCCCGCCGTCACCGTATGAATGATTTTAGTGCCGGGCGGGATTTGCATGCCGGATAATTGGGTTTGGGCATAGGCATAGAGGGTGGTGCCGCTGAAGGCAGCGGTCACGTAGCCGGTGCCCGTGGGGCGGCTTTGGGCGCACAATGCTATTGAGGAACCGCGCAAAACGGGCGCGATATCAGGCGCGCCAGCGCCAAGAGCTAAGGTTCCTTTCCTGTTTCGCGGCGCGCATTCGCGCCCTTTGCGCTCCTAAGGAAACGGCCACGCGAAGGAAAAAACGCCACACGCGCGCGGTCATTTCACACCGCTCATATCAGGCAAGGGAAAGATCGTCATCTTGCGTTTTTCGGACTGGATCAGCGCGTCCAGGCTCGCCATCCCCCCCGGCGACAGCCTCGACTGGAGCAGGGATTTGACTTTTGCGCCGATGCCGGCTTTTTCAGCCTCAAGCGCCGACCAATCAACAGCTGTGCCGGCACTGGCGGCTGCCGCTACGGCCTCCCGCTCATGCTGGCGGTAGGCGGAGCGCAGGGATTCGAACTCAGGGCCGGTGCTTACGACCAGAGCAAAGTCTGCGTCGGAGAGGTTCGCGGGTCCCAGAAACGCGTGCAGGCGGTCTGTCTTGGGGTTCACCGTCAACGCGCGGAAGAAGACCCGGTAGGCAACGGCGTCCGGGATGAGTTCGGGCGTTCTGGAACCGTCGATGCCGCCGGGCAGCATGGCTTTGCCCCGACTGGTGACCACCAGGGTGTGCTGATGCGCGTGTAGCGGAGCAGCGTCTTGTGCGGATGCGAAGCCCGCCAGGGCAAGGGCAGATCCCGAACAATGCCGGCTTTACTCTCATGATTCTGGTCATTATCGCTCTCCTTTCGTGAGGGCAGCCGAAGCTCCGTGTGATGCGCTCCGAGGCTTACAGATCGGGATTCGATAAGAAAGTAGGATTCCTTGGAGTATTACATGCGAACTACTACTCGGCGCAAGAGGGACGAAGTACCGGCGGTACTTGCAGGCGTGAAAAAGCGTGAAAAAGCGGACGGAGGCAGTTTAATCCGATATTCCTAGCCGACAAGCCGCCAGGATTAAACTGCCTCCGTCCGCTTTTCGGCGCGACCGCTTTTCGGCGGCGGAGATAATCCTCGGCCGCGTCATTACTTCAGACTTACCGGCTTCCTCGTCTCAAGCAAATTATCGAGCAAGCCTTCAAACCCGCCGTTCACCGTCACACGATCCACCTTTTCCACCAACTTCTCCAACGTCTCGATCTTCTTCAAACGCACCAGAATCGGATTGTCCTCCAGCAGCACCACCTGGTTCATGATCTCGCGCATTTCCCCAGGCAAAATAATATCCTTCAACGCGATGACGGCCACCTCCACGCCTAACTACCAAATATCTCAGACGTTTTCCGACCGGCTTGGCGCCTCTGGTCGAACTTAAGGCAGGAGAGATCGGGGACCCTTTTCCTCCGCTAACTGCCTGCTCTCCTTGAACCGCTCTTTGTCCGAAATCAACTCCTCGGCAGCGGCCTGCGCCTCGGCATCGTCGAACGTCAGTAGGCAGTCGCCGAAAGAGGCCCGCATATCCGGCGGAGCCATCTTCGCCGTCCGGATAATCGCCCGAATCGACGATTTGTCCTGCAAGATAGCGAGTCCCATCGCGCCGTACAATTGAATGGTGGGGCTTTCATCGACCAGGCTTCGCCGCAGGATAGGCAACCCGCGCGGGTCTCCCGCAGCCGCGATGTCAAGGATCGAGGCCGGAGCGACATATGTCTGGGTGTATGCTGCCTCGTCGACGTCGAGCCCCTTCGCCTTAGCCCACTGCCTGAAAGCGCTGGTGTAATCCCCTGGGTGGTCTACCTTGCCATCGATACCTAAGAGGCTCACCATCGGTACGCGCGCGTCCAGGAGCTTTTCCGCCGCAGCCGAAAGATAGTTCCAATAGCGAGAATCGGAGGCGCCAAGCCGTACAAGCGCGCTAGCGAGACAGAGTTTGTCCGTCTCGTCGCTGGCCTTGTCGAAAGCGTCCTCGATCGTTGGAACGGCACGGGGCTGGGCCGATCTGCCGATATTTGAAATGGCGGCGCGATTGTAATCCTTCCCGGGATTCTGAGCTATCTCCGCCAGCTGCCCGTCGAGTTGGCTCGGCATCGAGGTCTGATTTGCAGCTTGACAGAGTAGCGGTGCGACTAAGAGCAGCAATGCCGGAAGGGAGGGCATTGGTGTGATTGGCAAGTTGTTTCTCCGGTGGTCGATGGAGGGATTTGGGGTGCTCTCTCTAGTCTATCCCTTCTTCATTCATGCCGCCTCCGAGACGTCAGTGTGCTGACGCGATCCTACGGAGTTGTAAACACCCAGTGCACCCCTGTGACGTGACGGCCGGACGCCAGAAGCGTCGGTGGCAGTACTTTGCCGCCGCGAAGGCCGGCTTCAAAGAGGCTATCATTCACCCGGTAAACGACTGAGCCGCCAGTTACCAGTACGACCTCTGAATCGGCTTCGCCGGTATCTAGCTCGTACTGCTCGCCGGTCTTCTCGTTCCACAGAAACAGCTTCCCTGAGTGACTGTGACCGGAGTCTTCAAGCACGTCCTCGACAGTCGTCCGCCATGAGACCACTGCCTCCTTCCTCTTCTGCACACTTCCCGCCTGGGAGCCGCCCCTGACGACCATGAGTTGCTTTCCGCCGGGCGGCGCATTGGCCGCGGGGGCCCGCGTTCCGAGTGCCGGCTCACTGCCGAGAAACGCCAGCCACTCTCCAAACCCTCGCACGAAAAGGCTTGGGAACGGCGTTCGCAGGGCTCTCCAGCTTCCGCTCGCTTTGTCGTATACGTGAAAGAAAGAATTCCGTGACTCTTGGGCAGGCAAAAGCGCCAGCATTTCGTCGTTATTGACGGCCCACTGAAACTCGGCCGACGCACTTTCGCCCGGCGGCGCAGGGAATCCGGTCAATCCCGTGTCGGGCTGAACGAGAAGCTGAAGAGGGTTACCTCTGGCGAGGGCGAGCCGGTTGCACAGGCAGCGGTCACCGACGACGCCCGTCGCACGGGCGCTCGAAATCGCCGAAAGCGGCAGCTCCTGCAACTGAGGGTCCGCGGAGTTCAGCGGAACTCCCGACAGGGTCTGAGCGAACACTGGGTCCTGCGTCCAAAGCCTACCCAAGGCCAAGGCCAAGTAGGGGCTGGCTCCTGGCTGTTCGACTTCCAAGATCGCATAGGGCAACTCTCTGCCTTGCAAATCCTTGGGATTCCCTTCTCCCGGCGGAGTGTAGGATAGTTCAACCTGCCTGGGCGTCAGCGGCGAAGCCGTACTGACGATCTCGATATGGGTGGGCGCACTGAACGGGAACCCGGCCACGAGAACCGAACGCTCGAGGTCGGCAATCACGAAGTCCGGGTTAGACGCCAACAAACGCCCGGGCGTGAGTTGGCGCTGCGTTTGGTCTATTCGAAACAGGTAAAGGTCCTCAGTCCTCGCTTGGTTTGGCAAAAGGGCGACAGCGTAGTAATCGGAAGCACTCGCCAATTGGATCGCAGAGGCGATGGCGAACAGCGCGACGGTAACTCTTAGGGGTAGCATCTTTGTTTCTCCTTTTACTCTTATCTATTTAGTGAGCTGCTCTAAGGAACCGTCGTGCAGACCCTGTCGACATAGTCGAACTGAGGCGAGGTATTCGAGAGCTTGTTAAAGGTCCACGCATTTGAGTTCGGGCGTTCTGGAACCGTCGATGCCGCCGGGCAGCATGGCTTTGCCCGGACTCGTGACCACCAGAGTGTGCTGATGCGCGTGTAGCGGAGAACCGTCTTGTGCGGATGCGAAGCCTGCCAGGGCAAGGGAGATCCCGAACAATGCCGGCTTTACTCTCATGATCTTTGTCATAATCGCTCCCTTTTCGTTATGGGCAATTAAGTGTAACGGGGTGAACGTCCCCGTATTTGGGGTCTTAATGAGAGCTGGCTTCGCAATCAAAGTCGATGGTTCATCGCTTCGTCCGGCAGCGGGCCTGTAAACGCCCCCGCCGCCAACCTCGTCGCATATTCGCGTATATCAATCGGCCAGCCCTCTACCATTTCCGCGAACCGCTCCGCCCTCCCCGCGAACAACGCCCGCGTCGCCTCCTCAAACCCCGCTTCATCTCCTGCCATCGCCGAAATAAACCGGTACGCCGCCTCCTGCGCGCGACGTTGCTTGTCTTTGCCTTGGTTCGCCGTTCTGGCATGCTCCACCAACTTACGCAACGCCACCGACGCCCCTCCCGGCTGGCTGGCCAGCCACTCCCAATGCCGCGGCAACAGCGTCACCTCCCGCGCCACGACGCCCAATTTCGGCCGTCCCGGACGCCGCACATCCGGCTCGCCCGCTGCTTCATTTGCTGCCTGCGCGGGTTCCGTCCGCGGTAGTCGTCGCAAGATCTCCTCGATCGTCCCGCTCCAATCCACGTCAATCACCTGGCTGGTTTCGTCCTCGAAAATCAGCACCTGCGCCCATTGGTCGCGCTCTAAAATGGCTTTGCCCTTGGCAATCACTTGCCGCAAATCGCCGCTGGCAAAGCGCGTTGTGCCGACGAAAGCCGAAACATTGAAGTGGTTCATTTTTATCCAGATAAAACCATATTACCCGGATCAATTCGACGAGTCAACTAACGAGCCGCCAAAATGGCCAATCGCTCGTCCCTGATTTCGTCGAACCTTACCGCTGCATGATGAATTTCAGGTAAATTCCTGCCGCCTTTGCGATTCTGAAGCCAAAGCCCTGTATCTTCCCTTTGGTTAGGCTCGATGGCCTTCAGCAGGATATATGGCGATTCCCGACCGAAGGTTAAAGTTTGAGCCATTTGTGATACAACGTAGATATACGCGATGTATTTCGAGTGGGATGCGGATAAGAACCGCATCAATCAACGCAAGCACCGAGGCATCGATTTCGCGCTGGCACTCCGGATCTTTAACGATCCCAACGTTCTGATCGAAGAGGATCGCGTAGAAGAAGGCGGCGAGGTAAGGTTGCACGCATTAGGAAGAATAAATCAGCTCGTTTTGCTCGTCGTTCATGTTCATAAGGAGACAAACTATGGCGAAGAAACTATCCGCATCATTTCGGCCCGCGAAGCTAGTAAGAGTGAAGTCCGAAGATATTTTGCGCAAGCCGCTCACTAAATCTCAGCAGACTGCCGTTAACCGTTTGGCCGCTCGCCAAAAAGCCGGGGACGACTCGCAGATCAACTTCGAAGACATCCCTCCGCTCACTGCCAGCCAGTTAGCGGCAATGACCCGGCTTCGCGGCCGCCAGCCGAAAATCGCCGTTAGCGTCCGGCTGGACGCGCGCGTCGTCGAGTGGCTCAAAAGCAAAGGCGAAGGCCACCTCACTCGCATTAACGATATTCTCGCCAACGTGATGGATTTGGAAGTAAAGCGCTAGCACGCCAAATCCTTGCGCGTCAGCTTCACATTCCCCAGCCGTCCCAACATCGCCAGCGCGATGCTCTCCGACCGGAAAAACTCCTGTGCAATCTGCTGCACTTCATCGCGCGTGACCGCCTCAATGCTATCCAGCATTTCGTCCAGCGTCAGGAACTTATCGAAGTACAACTCCTGGCGCGCCAGATTCGACATCCGGCTCGACGTCGATTCCAAACTCAGCATCAGCGAACCCTTCAAATGGTCCTTCGCGCGCCGCAGTTCATCTTCGCCAATCAATTCCTGCTTCAACTGGCGGAATTCCTCCACCACCGAATTCACCACGCGCGTGGCCGTCTCTACCGCCGTGCCCGCATAAATCATGAAGCAGCCGGTATCGCGAAACAAATTCAATTCCGAATAAACCGCATAAGCCAGCCCTTGCTTTTCGCGAATATTCTGAAACAACCGCGAACTCATCCCGCCGCCCAGCACGGTGTTCAAAATGTAAAGCGGGAAGCGCAGCTTATGCGCCAGCGGATACGCCGGCACACCCATCGTGATGTGCACCTGCTCGAGCGATTCCTTCTTCTTCAAAATGAACGGCGCATACGTCTTCGGCACGCTATCTTCCACCGAACCGTCGCGCGCCGGCAAGCCCGCGAACTTATCGCCGATTAACTCCACAATCTTGTCATGATTTAAATTCCCCGCTGCCGTAATTAAAATGTTTTTCGGCGAATACACCCGCGAAAAATATTCGCACAGCGAATCGCGCCCGAATTTCTTTACCGTTTCCTTCGTCCCCAAAATCGGCTTGCCCAGCGCGTGCCCTTTCCAAAAATTGCTGATAAAGGTTTCATGCAGCACGAACTCCGGCTGGTCCGCCTCCATCTTGATCTCTTCGAGAATCACGCCTTTTTCTTTTTCGATATCTTCGGCGCGAAACAGCGGATTCAAAACCAGATCCGCCAAAATATCCGAAGCGAGCGGCAAATGCTCATCCAACACTTTCGTGTTGAAACTCACCAGTTCCTTGCTAGTGAACGCATCCAATCCGCCGCCCACTGAATCCACCGACCGCGCAATGTCTTCCGCCGAGCGATGTTTAGTCCCCTTGAACACCATATGTTCAATGAAATGCGAAATGCCATTCTCCGGGCCATGTTCGATTCGCGATCCGCTGCCGATCCAAACGCCCAGCGAGACCGAACGCACATACGGCATCGACTCCGTAACGATCCTCACCCCGTTCGGCAGGGTCGCGCGCTGGATTTCACGAGTTGTTGTAAGTGCTTGAACCATAAGAATTACGCCTATTCGAGTGTACGACGACGCTAGACTGGGATTGAGGGCTTAAAGTGTCGAAAAACGTTTCTTTGGTCGGAATGGAACTCGCGGACCTGCGCGAATTCCTCGGCCCCGATCAACCCCGTTACCGGGCCCAGCAATTGTTTGACGCTTTATACAAGAAGCACGTGGCGAATTTTTCGGAAATTTCTAATTTGCCGCAACCGCTTTTGAATCAACTAGTTACAATTTCTACTCTCAGCCGTCCCGCCAGCGAGAAACGCTTCGATTCCACCGACGGCACGCGCCGTTATTTGCTCCGCCTGGAAGATAACCGCACCGTCGAAACGGTCCTCATGCCGGAGGAAAATCGTAACACGATCTGCATCTCCAGCCAGATCGGTTGTCCCGTCGATTGCAAGTTTTGCCTGACCGCGCTCATGGGACTCGAACGGAACCTCACCGCCGGCGAAATTGTGGGCCAAGTGCTATACGTCGCTCGCGAAAACGGCATTCATCCCCATAATTCGCATCTGAACGTGGTCATGATGGGCATGGGTGAACCGCTTCTCAATCTCGACAACGTCCTAAAGGCGACGCGTATTCTCACCGATGACAAGGCTATAGGCATCCCGCAAAAACGCCTTACCGTTTCCACCTCCGGCATCGTTCCGAAAATCGAAGAACTCGGCCGCGCCGAGATCCGCCCCAAGCTCGCCATTTCTCTCAATGCCTCGCATGAAGAGCAACGCCGCGAATTAATGCCGATCACCCGCAAATATCATTTAGCCGACCTCATCGAAGCCTGCCGCGCCTATCCCCTGCGCCACTGTGAAGCGCTGATGTTCGAATATGTCCTGCTCAAAGACGTCAACGACACCGATGCTGACGCCCGCCGCGTTGTGCGGCTTCTTGCCAATCTGAATTGCAAAGTAAATCTGATCGCTTTAAACCCCGGCCCGGGCATTCCCTTCGATACGCCGACGCCCGAGCGCGTCGACAGCTTTCAAAAAATCATTATGAAATCGATGCCGTGTTACGTACGCAAACCGCGCGGCCGCGATATTTTCGCCGCTTGCGGCCAATTGAAACGAGTCAACGAAGCATCCTCCCAGGAATAAGAATGAGAATAAGATCCAGGATGTTCCACTTATTCATTGCGAACTGAAAATACACATTTCAACACTAAAGCTCTCACCCCCCTCTACCGATGTCTACACCAGCAATGTCTCCTTCCCCTTCCCTCAACCTGGGCGCATCGGCCGCTGAAGAAGTCGAGCGCATCGCCGCCTCCACCGGTTTCCCTCCCAACGAGGTCGTCGGTCTGGCCTTGCGCCTGCTCTCCATCGCCGTGGAAGCTAAAGCCAAGAAACGAAAAGTGTTAGTCACTTCGCAGACTGGCTATCCAATTGAAGAGCTCCGCATCGCCTAGCCCCATCATCAACGGCCCGGTCGAGCTGCCAGCCCGCGACCGTGTCGCCGCCCGCATCAGCGAACTCACTCTCTACCGCTACTGGGTCATTTCCATTCTGTATGTCCTATCCCTCTCCATCGCCGTCGGCTGCTTCGCCGCCGTGTGTTTTTTCCTCGTCGGCGCAAAATCCTACGCCTTAGAATTCTCCCGCCTCTTCGGCCTATTCTTCACCGGCGGCGCTTCCGGCGGCATCGGCGCTTTCCTCATCCGCATCGATCAGGAAGAACGCCGCAACATCCGCCTCCAGCAACTGGTCGACGCCCTCCAATCCAAACCCAACCCCGAAAACCTGCACGCCCTCGAACGCGTCATTTCCCATTACCTCCGCCTTCCCGTCCCTCCCCAACCGCAACACTAAAATCCGCACGCCCGTTATATACTGCAAGTTCCACGCCATTGTAAACGCGTTGCTATAGCTCTCCTTTCCAAAATATGTGGATCGTTCGCCTCGCTCTTCGCCGCCCCTACACCTTCGTCGTGATGGCCGTCCTCATCGCCATCCTCGGCGGCAGCGCCATCGTCACCATGCCCGTCGATATCTTCCCCTTTATCGACATCCCCATCGTGAGCGTGCTTTGGCAATTCAGCGGCCTCTCGCCCGAGGAAATGGAAAAACGCGTCGTCACCTCCTTCGAACGCTCCATCACCACCAACGTCAACGACGTTGAACACATCGAATCGCAATCCTACAATGGCTCCGCTGTCATCCGCATCTATTTCCACCCCAACGTGAAAGTCGACATGGCCGTCGCCCAGGTCACCGCCGCCATGGAATCCAGCATTCACCAAATGCCCCCCGGCATGTTTCCCGCCAACGTCCTCAAATACGACGCCGCCAGCGTCTCTATCCTCCAACTAGGCATCTCCAGCAAAACCCTCCGCGAGCAGGAAATCTTCGACATCGCCAACAACTTCATCCGCACCCCCCTCGGCACCGTCCAAGGCGCAGCCGTCTCCTATCCCTTCGGCGGCAAACAGCGCGCCGTCATGGTCGATCTCAACCTCGACGAACTCTATGCCAAACAGCTCTCACCCGTCGACGTCTCGAACGCCCTCACCCTGCAAAACCTCATCCTCCCCGCCGGCACCGCCAAACTCGCCGAAACCGAATACCAGATCCGCGTCAACAGCAGCCCGCTCATCCTCGACGAACTCAACAACCTGCCCATAAAAACCGTCAACGGCATCCCTGTCTACATCAAAGATGTCGCCCAGGTGCACGACGGCTTTTCCGTCCCCACCAACATCGTGCGCATCAATGGCTCGCGTGGCATCCTCCTCACCGTCACCCGCAACGGCAAGGCCTCCACTCTCGACATCGTCAACCAAGTCAAAGCCGCCCTCCCGCGCATTCTCTCCACTGTCCCGCCCGAACTCAAAGTCCAACAACTCGCCGATCAATCCGTCTTCGTCCGCGCCTCTATCAGCGGCGTCGAACGCGAAGCTCTCATCGCCGCCAGCCTCACCGGCCTCATGATCCTTCTCTTCCTCGGAAGCTGGCGCAGCACTCTCATCGTCTGCATCTCCATCCCCCTCTCCATCCTCACTTCACTCTTCATCCTCAGCCTGTTAGGTCAAACCGTCAACGTCATGACTCTCGGTGGCCTCGCCCTCGCCGTCGGCATCCTGGTCGACGATGCCACTGTCGCCATCGAAAACATCCACCGCAACATCGGCCTCCGCAAACCGCTCATCACCGCCATCATCGACGGCGCCGGCCAAATCGCCGTTCCTACCTTCGTCGCCACCATCGCCATCTGCATCGTCTTCGTCCCCGTTCTCCTCCTCACCGGCACCGCCCGGTATCTCTTCACTCCCCTCGCCATGGCCGTCGTCTTCGCCATGCTCGCTTCCTATCTGCTCTCACGCACCCTTGTACCCACTATGGTGGCCTATCTTCTCAAAGCCGAGGCCGGCGTCTATCGCCACGGCACGGAAGACAATGCATCCGCCTCAAATGACATCTTCTGGCGCGTCCATCACCGCTTCAACCTAGCCTTCGAAGCCCTCCGCTATCGTTACGTCGGTCTCCTCGATTGGTGCCTGCGCCGCCGCGCGCCCGTTCTCATCTCCTTTATGGCGTTCACTACTCTTTCCCTCGGCCTCGTCTGGCTCGTCGGCGAAGACTTCTTCCCCAACGTCGACGCCGGCCAAATCCGCCTGCACGCCCGCGCCCCCGCTGGCACTCGCCTCGAACTAACAGAACTCCGCTTCGCCGCTATTGAACAGGAAATCCGCAACGTCATCCCGCCCGACCAGATCGAAACCCTCCTCGATAACATCGGTATCCCCAACAGTTGGACCGCCCTCGCCCAAAACGACCCGCCCACCATCTCCAGCGCCGGCGGCGACCTCTACATCTCCCTCAAGCCCAACCACGGCTCCACTCGCGATTACGAGATCGCTCTCCGCAAACATCTGCGCGCCAAGTTTCCGGACATGACCTTCTTCTTCCAACCCGCCAGTATCGTCACCCAGATCCTCAACTTCGGTTTGCCCGCGCCCATCGACCTCCAAGTCGTGGGCCGCGACAGTGCCGCCGGTTATAAGATCGCCCAAAAACTCGTCGCCCGCATCTCCCAAATCCCCGGCGCAGCCGACGTCCACATCCATCAGGTCGTCGATCAACCTACCATCCGTCTCAACGTCGATCGCGTCAAAGCCGCGCAGCTCGGCCTCAGCCAGCGCGACGTCACCGGCAACATGCTCATCTCTCTCAGCGGCAACGGCACCGTCGCTCCTAATTTTTGGATGAATTGGAATAACGGAGTCAGCTACAACGTCGGCGTGCAAACGCCCCAATACCGCATCGACTCCCTCGACGCTCTCCTCCGCACTCCCATCTCCATTCCCGCGAGCGATATGCGCACCAATGCTTCAGCCGGCAATATCGGCGCATCTCCCGCCGGTGACTCACTCGCCTACGCCAACCCCGGAGCCATGAGCGGCGCCACCCAACTCCTCTCGAACTTAGTCACCGTTGAGCGCTCCACAGCGCCCGTTATCGTCAATCACTACAATGTCTGGCCCGTCTTCGATGTTTACGCCAATGTCGACCGCCGTGATCTGGGTGGTGTCGGCGCGGAAGTGCAAAAGATCATCCGCGAGGAAGCCAAATTCCTGCCGCGCGGCACCACCTTCGCCCTCCGCGGACAGATTGACACTATGCAATCCTCCTTCTTCCGCCTCGGCCTCGGCATGATTTTCGCCGTTGTTCTCGTTTATCTCCTCATGGCTGTCAATTTCCAATCGTGGCTCGACCCGTTCATCATCCTCACCGCTCTTCCCGGCGCTATGGCCGGCATTTTGTGGATGCTCTTCGTCACCCAAACCACCCTCAGCGTGCCGTCTCTCATGGGCGCAATCATGTGCATCGGTGTCGCCACGGCCAATAGCATATTGATGGTCACTTTCGCCAACGATGAGCGTGCCTCCGTGAACACCGCTCACGAAGCCATGCTCTCCGCTGGCTACGCCCGCATTCGCCCCGTTCTCATGACCGCCATCGCCATGATCCTCGGCATGTTGCCCATGGCTCTCGGCCTCGGTGAAGGCGGTGAGCAAAACGCCCCGCTCGGCCGCGCCGTTATCGGCGGCTTGCTCTTCGCCACTGTCAGCACTCTTTTTATCGTGCCTATCATCTACACCTACCTGCGCACCAAACCACCCATCGATCACGAACGCCAACTCGTCGAACAGGAACAGGCAGACCTATTGGAGATGAGCCACTAATGCTACGGCCCGACTCCAATCCCACCGAAACCTCCGAGGACCACCTCCTCCGCGAGAATCAGGAACTCAAACGCCGGCTCGCCGAACTCCAAGCCCTCACACCCACTCACTCGTCTCACCCAGCCCTGTGGCGTCCCTCGCGCTTCACTCTTTGGTCTCTCGCCGCCTGTGTCGCACTGCTCATTGTGCTTGCCTTTGTCACTGGCTTTATTCCCCTCCAAAAACGCAATGCCGAACTGCGCGCCGAAGCCTCCGATGAAGCACGTGCTCTCCCGCGCGTCCAAGTCATCACCCTCAGCCGTGCTCCCTCCAAAAGTGAACTACAACTCCCCGGCAGCATTGAAGCCGTCACCGAAGCTCCCATCCTCGCGCGCGCCGACGGTTACATTCGCCGCCGCCTGGTCGATATCGGCGACCGCGTGAGCGCCAACCAGTCCCTCGCCGAAATCGAAGCTCCCGAACTGAATCAACAGGTCCTGCAGGCCAAGGCCAATCTCGAACAAGCGCAAGCCGCCCTCGAACAGGCGCAAGCCAACTACCAGCAGGGCAAATCCAACATGGAGCTAGCCAAAATCACCGCCCAGCGCTGGGCCACTCTCAACAGTAAAGGCGTCGTCTCCCGCCAGGAGAATGACCAATATCAGTCGCAATACCAGGCTCAGGTGTCAAACCTTCTCGCGCTCGAGAAAGCCATCTCCGCCCAACGCAGCACCATCGCCGCCGCCGACGCCAATCTCTCCCGCCTCCGCAACATGCAAAGTTATATGACCGTGCGCGCACCCTTCGACGGAGTCATCACCCAGCGCAACGTCGATGTCGGCGCACTCGTCAACGCCGGCAACACGCTCCTCTATCGCATCGCTCAAACCGCTACCCTCCGTACTTACCTAAACGTCCCGCAATCGAGCGCCAGCGCCATCCACGTAGGTCAGTCGGCCCAACTCACCGTCACCAACCTACCCGGCCGCATCTTCAGCGGCACGGTCGCGCGCACCGCCAACTCCCTCGACCCCGCCACGCGCACTCTCTTAGTCGAACTTCGCGTCCCCAACCCCGACGGCGCTCTTCTCCCCGGCATGTACTCGCAGGTGCAACTCAACACTGCCCGAGACAACCCGCCCCTCCTCATCCCCACTGACTCACTCATCATCCGCTCCGGCTCACCCATGGCCGCCCTCGTCCAACCCGACCACACCATCCACCTCCAACCCCTCACCGTGGGCCGCGACTTCGGTGACCGCATCGAAGTTCTCTCCGGCCTCTCCCCCGGCGACACCATCATCCCCAATCCCACCGACACCGCCCGCGAAGGCCTCAAAGTGGACCCCATCCCCTCCCGCTAGCGGAACTGGTTGGTATGAAACTGTCATACTCATTGATATAATCCGAGTAGGAATTCGCTACGCCATCGCCCGAGAAAGGTACTTTCAGCCTGCCTACCGAACAGGCCGGCTACATTGATGCCTTGGTTGCCTCAGGCAGCTATGCGTCCGGAAGCGAAGTGGTCCGCGCCGGATTGCGGGCGTTGCAGGAACGTGACGCCGCTGTCGGAAAGTGGTTGCGCGAAGAAGTGATCGGCGTCTATGACGACCTGCAATCGGATCCGAAGCGCGCTATTCCCGGAGAGCAAGCGTTCGCGACGCTTCGCGCCCGCCACGCCGACCGCCTAAAGAAGAAACGGCGTGAGTCACAAGATTGAGTTCAGTCCCGAAGCCCTCGGCGACCTGATCGACCTCTATCCACATCGCCCAGCGCGACGGTGCGGAACGCGCGATCGGCTATATCGAACGCCTCGAGGATTCTTGCAACAATCTGTCAGTATTTCCGGACCGAGGCGCCAGGAGGATGACATGCGGCCCGCTCTACGTATTCTCGGCTTCGCACGCCGCGCTGTGATCGCCTTCCAAATCGCACCCGGTATGGTAAGAATTCTTCGCATCTTTTACGGGGGCCGCGATCGTGAGACAGTTTTCTCTTGACCGCCTTCGCGACTCCGCGTCTCCGAAGTCCGGGTGAGAACTTTCGCAACTTTTCGAACTAATAATAATGACCGCCGATCATGAGACCCTTCCTATTGCGACGTACCAACCCTAGCCGAGCCGCAGATGCGAGGAGCTGTAACGCCCACCTGCTTTTTCCAGGCGTCTTCAGTCGAGCGGTATACGCAAACCTCTGCCATTAGGCACCAAGTCGCTTTATGTGCACACCAAGACCCGAACGTGGCGCATCCCTGATTACCTTCAGTTTTGTGCTGATCCTGGTGGTGATTCCCATGATTGGGCTGGCCATCGACGGCGCCATTGTCTTCTGGGCGAAAGCGAAACTATCCGCGGCAGTCGATTCGGCGGCGCTGGCGGCTGGCCGTACGCCCACCGCGAACGCCTCAACCGTGGCGCAGCAATATGTATATGCCAACTTTCCGGCAAACTGGCTAGGCGCTAGCTATCTCACCGCCCCTACGGCGGTCGTCACCTATCCTGGCAGCGGCCTCCGGCAAGTAACGGTGACCGCTTCCGTAACAGTGCCGTTGCACTTTCTGCCCCTCTTGCATTTCAACACCACCATCGTCCCGGCTTCCGCCACCTCTTCCCGCCGCAATACCAATGTGATCCTGGTGCTCGATCGCTCTAGCTCCATGAACACTATCGGTGCTGACGGGGCTGTGGTGTGCGCCACCATGACGGCATCGGCTACCACGTTTGCCAACTACTTCATCGATGGCCAGGACCAGTTGGCGTTGATTACCTTTCACACCTGGGCCAATGTGGACTTTCCCATAACGCCCTTTTTTGCCTCCAGCACCCCTAATCTGACGAGCGTGCTGAGCGATCTGGTTTGCGGCGCAAACACCAGTTCGGCAATGGCCTTAAACCTGGCTTACACGCAGATCAAGAATTTAGGTTCGGCGGCGTACGCGGCGAACGGCGCACTGAATGTCATCGTCTTCTTTACCGATGGCAATCCGAACGGCGTGACGGCGGTCTTCCCGCCCAAAACCGCGAGCGACAACCGCTATTATGCCAATCCGGAATACCCTCCCAACCGAACCGATCTCACCGGCACCATGGACTACGGCATGCCGCCCACCACCAGCCAGTGCCAAAGTAATTTGCCAAACGCCACGCCCGGCGCGGTGATCCAGGGATCAGGTGGCGCGCAAACCGGGTTGACGCAAGGCGTTTATTCGGTCGCGTCGCCCGCGCCTACCAGCGTCTGTGCCAGCGGCCAGTCACGCGCTATTTGCAACACTACGCTGACGGTGCTTTCCGTGCCCGGTTGCTATTTCTCAGGTGGATCGACGTACGCAAACATGTGGCCCATCACAGGTCCTAATGGCGTCCGCCAGGACGCCGCTTACATTCCGCCACAAGACTATTACGGAGACACAACTAATAACCCGTCCTATATGACGCAATCGAGCGATTTACTCGCTTCACCGTACGCTTCCACTGGCGGAATGCGGATAGACCAGCCGAAATCTGTCATGGATGCATCCTTCAATGCGGCGGATGCGCAAGCGCTCGCCATCATTTCCGACGCGACTTTCAAGCCGACCATCTACACCATTGGGCTGGGCGGCGCGGCCGATGTTGCCGATCAATCGATTTTTGAAAGTTTTCTGGAGCGCGTGGCGAACGACCCGCGCAGCAGCCGTTATAACGCCAGCCTGCCTACCGGTATGTTTGTCTATTCGCCCGACGACACCCAGCTAGCTGCCGCCTTCCACCAGATTGCCTCCCAGATTCTGCGCCTGTCTAAATAGGGTCGCGCTTCCCGCCCCCGAAGCCTGGTGAAATTGTAAGAATCATCCCGGCAATTGCTTTCCGACCGGCCGCCGAGGTAACTGAGGTCTACAAAGCAGCGAGCGCTAAATATCCTCAAGGCAGCTGAGAAGATGCCAGAAGCGGATTACGCGTTTAAGCCAGCCGCTGAGGTCCGAACTTTTAGACAACTGATTGCGCATGTCGCCGACCGGCAGATGGCGATGTGTAGCATGACGAAAGGTGAAATGAAGCGCGGCGACTTCGCCTCAAAAACACGCAAGGCCGATCTGGTTGCCGCGCTCAAAGCGTCCGGCGAACTCTGTGACGACGCTTACAGCGGGATGACCGACACCGACGGGGCGGCGATCGTCAAAACGCCGCTCGGCAATAAATCAAAACTCGGCCTGCTTAATTTCAACGTGGCCCACGATAACGAGATGTACGGGACCATGGTTTATCTGCGGATGAAAGATATTGTGCCGCCATCTACCGAGGCTGCGGCGGCTGCGCGGCAGGCCAAATAGAGGTCCCTCGTTAAGCTGACGAGGCACCAAAGAGGCCACCCGAACAGCGACGTCTTAGCGCCGGACAACGCAGAACGCTTCCTGAAGTTGAAGTGAGTCCTAGAAATGTTGAGCGCCGAACCGCTGTACGAGATCGGCGCCATTCCTGGAGGGCGGACGGAGTAAGAAAGGAATGGCGAATGGAAGCCAATCTCAGCTAACTCATCATGAAGTCGACATACTTAACCGCAAGCATAGGCAGACCGATTGCTCGCGAGTAATCGCAAAGAGTTTAGCAATCGAGGTCCGAGCCTTGGGCCAAAGTGCGATCGGATCAAGCGAGTGGAAACTTAGCCGACTTACCTTAGCGCTTTTGGTAACCGCTCCCCACAAAGGAAAATCCGATGCCAACCTCTAACAAAAAGCTTCGCAGATGCAACTCTGGATAAACTTGTCGGGCTTGCCGACAAATCGGGATGCCAACCTCTAACAAAAAGCTTCGCAGATGCAACAGCAATCCGCGCTCCATATCGCATTCTTGGGCATCGGTTGATAGCGTCAGAAAGTCGAAGTTGTAGGGATCTTTCAGAAGCTGCTGAGCCAGATCGAAATTGGGGAGCGGGAAGAGTGCGCTCAAGGTTTGTGATGGCTTTTCCCTACCGGCGATGCAGTCCGCCTTCAATCTGCATGGCGCGCCGCATGGTCTTTTGCCTGTTCGATCAATCTCACATTGTGGCCCCAGGGCAATTTTGCAACAAGCTGTTGCACAATTGGCTCATCCGGCCAAGCTTCGGCAAAAGCTTTCATATAGCCCAGGTTGCAAGGCGAGAGGCCGCGTATTTCTGGGAATGCGGAGTGAAGATCCTGGGCGAGCCGCTCGACGACCCTTGTTCCCCAGCCCTCCCCCTCCTGCCAGGCCAAAATGCTCTTCCCGAGACTCCAATAAAGCAGTACCGCTTCACGGTTTACGGCAAGAGAGGCTTTGAGTTGCGAGGTTTGCATTCGCAGCTTTATTTCGGCGAGGAAATCAGCACAGCTGACCGGCAGCGGCGGCGCGCCGGCTGTTCTCGTCGAATCTGGGCCGTCGCTACGTGTCGGTGGCCGGACAACTCTTTGACCCCCACGATGTCTCTAAGTCTGGTCCGAGTGATATCTGCATCGATAAGCGCCCCAATCCGCAATCCGCCATCTTAGAAAAATGAAACAGCGTTCACCCAGCCGCTACCCGGATAGAACCATTGCAATCCCAGACTCTTCGAGTAGAGTTCGGCAATATAGCCGTATTGCTGGCCTCCTGCTCCGGATGACAGCGTGATATTCGGATAATTACTCACCAGTGCGCTCGCTGCATTCAAATAGCCGGAAGTGCTGGGACTTCCCGCCGGGATGTTGCCATAGGAATCCGTCGCCGGTGTGCCGAAGACGCTCGAGTGAAGACCGGCATTCCCAATCACTTGCTGATTGATGAAAACTATCTGGTTGATGTTGGGGCAAGTCGAGCCGTAGCCTCCGGCCATGCACTCGGTTTGGTTAACGTATTGAACGGTCGACAGAATGACGACGCTCGATCCGCCTGCCCCCGTCGGGTCGATATTCAGCATCGGCGAGAAGCTGGCCAGCAAATACTGATTGGAACTCTGGGCGAAGTTGATGCCGTAGGCATACAAATGTCCGGAATCCCGGCACACTTGCGTCACCTGAATGGATTGAATCAGGTTAAACCCGAACTGAGTAGCGCCCAGGAAGAGCGGTAACCAGATTAAGCCCATACATAGAGCGAACTCAATCATGGCGTTCCCCCCCTGGGATTTCTGGCGTTTTTCTGTGGCTACGGCTGGTCTACACATTGACTCTATTGCAGAATGTCCGTGGCGCTGGCTGATAATTGATAGCTATTCGCACTACGAAATAAGGGCGCAAAACTTTTCAGGGTTACCCCGTTAATGGTCACCTTTACCAGATTGCCGACGGATGTTGAGCCGACTGTTCCATCGAGTGTCGCCGGAACGCCGGCGGAGGAATATCCGGTGGACGGATAGTAATCGACGCTGATTTCACCGGCCTTGGCAAAACCGAAGGAATACTTCTCTACCACCCGACGGGTAGTGCTGTCGAGAGTGGATTCGGCTTCCCCGGAACGTGTGACGGCGTACCGCACTCCTTCGCGCGCCGCTTCCTGCAGACACGCCCAGCCAAAAATCATCCAGGCGACATCCATGGCAAGAAACAAAATAGCGAACAGCGGCAGCACTACGAGTGCGAACTCGACAGTGACAGAACCGCGCTCGCTCGGCTTACTGCGGGCCATCTGCACAATTTACTATCGGCTGGACGCTCAGCGAAGATTAGCCCAATGCGTCCGTAATTAATCAGTCCTTGGAAAAGGGCCGCCGATATCTAATTTGAAATCAATGAGTTGACTCCAAGACAACTGCCCTCGGAAAACGGCTGAGGCGAGCCCCCGCCGACAGGCGGTCGCGCAGCGATTTTCATCCCCTCCTGTGGCAGCCCGCAGGGTTGCCATGTGCCGGTCACACGCCTTTGAAAAAAATTAAGCATTGTATTTTGTTTGACTTAGCCAGAATTTTGTGTCGGGTCCGTTCGCCCGCATTCTAAGCTTTGGCCAGAAAGGATTTCTGCGCCTGGGCGCAACCCACGAAATTTAGCAATGAAACCATCACTTCTCGAAGAACCATCAGCCGTGCCATCGGACCATCCATTTTTGCCCTCGGGCATATTGCCTCTCCGTGGCTCAAAAAGCCGGATTCATTCCCGCGTCCCAACCACTATTCTTTATAGGCGGGAACGGCTCGCCCGTTTCCTCCACGTTTACCTCTCACCCCTCGTCTTACACTTAAGGGTATGCTGCGTTCCTGCTGTCTTTTATTCGTCGGTCTAGGTCTACTACAAGCCGCCACCACTGCCGATGAACTGATTAGACGTGTCGAAACACGCTACAACGGTGCCCGGACGCTGTCGCTGAATTTTGTTGAAAACTACAACATCGAGGGCCATCCCCGCCCTCCGGAAGAAGGCAAACTCACTCTCCGCAAAGAGCGGAAGATGCGTTGGGATTACGTGCGTCCAGCCGGCAAGTTGTTCATTTCAGACGGGAAAACGGTATATCTTTATTCCGCCGGCGATAACCGCGTGGAACGCATGCCGCTCAAGAATACCGACGATATGCGTGCCCCCTTGGCCTTCCTGCTGGGGCGTTTGGACATGAAAAAGGAGTTTCGCGACTTTTCGACCCGCCCGGGCGACGGTGGTGCCTGGCTCACCGCCCGCTCTAAAAACGACCGCACTCCGTATGACAGCATAGACATGCTCATTGCCGGCGATGGCTCGATCAAGGAACTCAAGGTTGCCGGGCGCGATCAATCCACCCTGCTCTTTTCCTTCAAAGACGAACGCCTAAACCTGCCTGTCAGCGACGATATTTTTCATTTCACGATTCCCAATGGCGCGGAAGTGGTTGATTCCGTTTCCTGGGGCGGGCAGGAGCAATAGCGCCGTGGCTGAATTTCTTCTCCGCTATGCCGACCCGCGTGGTCAGATGCACGAACTGGTCACCGAAGCACCGAGTGAGCGCGATGCGCGTGAACGCATGGCTTCCCAGGGTTATCTCGTCTACTCCATACGCGCGAAAGATCTAGGTACCCGTCTCGGAGCCGATGCCGGACGCAAGAAGTCCGTCAATCTCGAAAAATTTCTCATTTTCAATCAGCAATTCGTCACGCTCGTGCGCGCCGGATTGCCGATTCTGAAGTGCCTTGACCTGCTGGCTGATCGGCTGACCGATGAAAAGCTCGGTCGACACATCAAAGGCGTGCGCGACGAAGTCAAAACCGGCACCATTCTGTCGGAGGCTTTCACCAAACAGAATGTCTTTCCCGCCATCTACGTCACGTCCGTCATGGCGGGCGAAAAAAGCGGCTCGCTGATCGAGGTGATTGATCGCTATATCGCGTACCAGCGCCTCACCTTGGCCGTCAAAAAGAAATTATTCGTATCGCTGCTCTATCCCTGCGTGTTGATTGTGCTGGTGATTGCCTTGATGGTGTTCCTGGTCACTTACGTGGTGCCCAACTTCGCTGCGCTCTATGCCAGCATGGGCGCGAAACTGCCCATTGCCACCACCATTTTGATCGCCATCGGCACCACCGCCCGCAACTATGTGCTGCTCGGGGCGGCAGGTTTGGTTGCCGCCGGGGTTGGCGTTTACTTTTGGGCGCGCCGCGAAGAATCGCAGGAAACCATCGACCGGGCTATCATGCGTCTCCCTGTTATAGGCGAGATTTGGACCAAGTATCAGGTAGCTCAACTGGGCCGCGTACTGGGAACTCTACTAGTTGGCGGCATTCCGCTGGTGCAGGCGCTTGAAACAACTGGACAATCGCTTGGAACGAAATTGCTCAAAAAAGCACTAGATAATACATCGAAGCTGGTGCGTGAAGGGAAAACGTTGTCTTCTTCCCTTGCGAGCACGGGCATTATGCCGGTGCTGGCCATCGACATGATGGAAGTGGGTGAATCCACGGGCGCGCTGCCGCAAATGCTTTCGAGCGTCGCTGAATTTTACGAGGAGGATGTGTCTACGCGCATGACGGCTTTGCTCTCGCTCATTGAGCCCGCCATCATGATTTTTATGGGTATTTTCGTCGCCTTTGTTTTGGTGGCGCTCTACTTGCCCATCTTTTCGCTTGCCGACACGATCAGATAAATGGCTACCGAAACCGTCAACCGCATCAGAGACACCGCTACCGAAGTCGATCAGGCGAAATCCATCGCCCGCCGTTACGTTTGCGAATATGTAGATCTCAAAACCACCAAGATCGACCACGAACTTTTTCGTACCGTGCCGGTCGACCTGATGTTCCGCTATCACTTCGTGCCGATTCAGGCCGTCAACGGCACGCTTGAAATCGCCTTGTCCGATCCCAAGCAGATCGTGCTCATCGACGAGCTCTCGGTGCTACTCGCCAAGAAACTGAAAGTTAAAGTCGCCACCTATTCGCAAATTTCCGATCTGCTCAAGAAGACCGAGCAATCGCAGCGCGTTCTCGAAGAAGTCACTGAAGGCTTCACGCTCGACGTGGTGGGCGTTGACGAAAACCCTGACGAAAATCTCTCGATCGACCGCCTGGCATCGGACGAAGGCGATATCGCACCGGTCATCAAACTGGTCGACACCACGATCTTTAACGCGCTCGAGCGGCGCGCAAGCGATATTCACATCGAAACGCGCGACCAGCAATTGGCCATCAAGTACCGCATTGACGGCGTCTTGCAATACGCCATGACGCCGATTGCCAAGGAATGGTATTCGGCGGTTATTTCGCGCATTAAGGTCATGAGCGAGCTGGATATTGCCGAACGCCGCGTGCCGCAAGACGGCCGTTTCCGCGTGCGCTATAAGGGCCGGCTGATCGATTTCCGCGTCTCCATCATGCCCACCATTCACGGCGAAGACGCGGTTTTGCGCGTTCTCGACAAAGAGTCGATGAGCGAAAAGTTTTCCAAGCTCTCGCTCGAAGTGGTCGGCTTCGGCGAGCACGATCTGGTCAAATTCCGCCGCTACATCAAGGAGCCATACGGCATGGTGCTTGTCACCGGGCCCACCGGCTCGGGCAAAACCACCACACTCTACGCCGCTTTGAGCGAAATCAAGAACGACGAAGACAAAATCATTACCATCGAAGATCCGGTCGAGTATCAGATCAAAGGCATCACCCAGATTCCGGTGAATGAAAAGAAGGGGCTCACGTTCGCGCGCGGCTTGCGCTCCATCTTGCGGCACGATCCCGATAAGATTCTCGTCGGCGAAATCCGCGACCAGGAAACCGCGCAAATCGCCATTAACGCGGCTCTTACCGGACACCTTGTGTTCACCACCGTGCACGCCAATAACGTATTGGACGTCTTAGGCCGATTCTTGAATATGGGCGTTGAGGCGTACAACTTTGTCTCGTCGTTGAATTGCATCCTGGCCCAGCGCCTGGTGCGGATCATCTGCGCGCATTGCCGCAAGCAGGTGACCTATGACGACGATTATTTGAAAGACAGCGGTCTCGATCCAGAACTGTGGCGTTCGTTTGTGTTCTGGGAAGGGCGCGGCTGCATGGAATGCTCGGGCACCGGCTTCCGCGGCCGCACGGCCATTCATGAACTATTGGACTTGACCGAACAAATTCGTGAATTGATTCTCGAAAAGCGTCCGGTTTCCGAAATCAAACGGGCCGCGCGCGCCGACGGCATGACGTTCCTGCGCCAATCCGCGCTCGACCGCGTGAAGAACGGTATCACCACTCTAAAGGAAGCGAATAAAGTCACCTTTATCGAATAGGAACTTGCGCGAAATCATGCCAAACTGGTTAGCCGATCCGCCGCCGGATCACGTTTTTGAAATATCCGAATTTGCCTTGGCCGGCGTGTCCCCACGCGACCCCAGCCGGCAGAATCGCGAGCGTTTCAAAGACCGCGCGCTGACGGCCTCGCCCAGTTTGCCCAATATTATCCACCCACAAATCATCCGCGATGCCGTCGCTACGGTCGCAGCCGCCAACGGCGGCCGCCGCTTCAACACCGCGCTGGTGATTCCCGATTACGCCGTGCGCATGGCAATCGTGGATTTCGAGGAATTTCCCACGCGCGAAGAAGATCGTCTTTCGCTGCTCCGTTTCCGCCTCCGTAAAACGGTCCCGTTCCACATTGAAGAAGCCCGGCTGGCCTATTCGATGCAAGAGTCGCGGCCGGGCCATATCGAAATTCTGGCGGTAGCGATTGCCAATCCCATCCTGCATGAATACGAGTCGATCTTTGTTGATTCCGGCTACCGGGTGGGCATGGTTGTTCCTTCGCTGATTGCCGCTTTGCCGTTTTGCGACGTGACCGGCGATGGCATCACGCTGCTGGCGAAAAGCACCGGCTCCACGCTGTCCATTGGCCTGATTGAGTTAGGCCATCTGCGGCTGGTGCGCTGCATCGATTTAAGCACTGAAGAAGTGATGGACGCCGATCATCCCGGCCGCAGCGCGTTCCCAATTCTGCAGCAAACGCTCGCTTTCGCAGAAGATCAATTGGAACGGCGGGTCAATCAAGCGCTGCTGTGCGGCTTCGGACCCGATACTGGCGCGATCAGTAATCAAATGGAGGAGGAATTCGGCATCCCGGCGGCCCCGGTGAGTTCGCGTTTCGGTCCGGCGCATGGTGAGAACGCGGGGCTGCTGGGCCTACTGGAGCAATACAGCGCATGAAGGCCAAAATTCCACCGGCCATTAATCTGGCATCCGATCCGTTCCGCCGCGAACGCGCCAACACCACCGGCTTTGCCGTCGCCTGCGCGGGCTTGTTTTTGTCTTTGTGCGTGCTGATCGCTTTGGTCCTGCTCGCTCGTTCGCAAGCCTCCGATATCCGCCAGCGCATTGCGCGCCAGGAGACGATGTTAGCCGCACTGCGCCGCCAGCAGAATCAATATTCACTTGTGCTTAGCAAACCGGAAAACGCCGGCGCTTTCGCGAATAGTGTTTTTCTGAACCAGATTATCGCGCGCCGCGGCGTGAGTTGGACGCGCGTCTTCCAGGATTTAAGCACCGTACTGCCGCCGAATGTGCGTCTGCTGGCGGTGCGTTTGCCGCAAGTGGATTCCGAAGACGCTGATGCCGCCAATCGCGTGCAGCTCGACATGATGGTCGGCGCCACTCAGCCGGAAGCGGTGATTGGCCTGTTCAAGAATCTGCAGAAATCCGCTTTGTTCGGCGCCGCTTCGCTGGTCAGCCAAACTCCCCCGGCGCAGAACGACCCGTTTTTCAAATACCGCGTGACCGTTCCCTATGACCAAAAACTCTGAAAATAGCGCCGAATTGGTCCACGTCGCGGGCGGTGGTGCGTCGCGCCGCACGCTTTCTCCTTTGCAGCTGCGCCTGCGCATCGCCGCGGGCGTGCTGCTGCTGCTCAATGCGGCCGCGCTGTATTTTTTTCTCTCGCCTCCCGGCGGTACCCGGCAGGATCTGGAATTGGAGAGCATTCAGGCGCGCAGCCAGATTGTAGCCGCGCAAGCGCAAGCGGCCAAGATGCATGGCCTGGCGGCCAATGTGCAAACAGGCAGCACACAGGCCGCCGAATTTTCGAACAAATACTTTCTTCCCAAACGCACCGCGTATGTCGCCGTTTTTGAAGAGATTCAACGCATGGCCAAAGCCTCCGGCATTCAGGAGCGCGATGCCAGTTGGAACGAAGAGCCGATTGAGGGCACACCCGATCTCACGCTGCTCAACGTGACGGCCAGTTATGAGGGCACCAACGCGAATCTGATGAAGTTTCTGTACGAGGCGGATCACTCGCCCATGCTGATCATTCTGGATGCGTTAACCGCTACGCCGCAACAGCGCAATAATCAAATTAGCGCCACCATCCGCTTTCAAGCCATCGTGCGCGAGCCCGCCGGCGCGATGCAGCCCGTGGGGATTCAGCAATGACGCGAGCAGAAACAAAACTTTTCGGCCTGCGCATTCCGGTCGATCAAAAATTTGTCCTCGGCGGATTCATTGCCGTGGTCGCGTTGGTGCTCTGGTTCAACGTCAGCGGCGGCTCGGACGATCATCCCGTGAGCACGGCGCGGCCGGTGGTATCGGCCAAGACTGTGTCGCCGGCGCCCGCGCCCACCTTTAACCAAAGCGTGGCGCGCCGTGAAACCGCCAATCGTTCCAAACAAGGCGTTTTGCGTTTCAAGCCGGTCGATCCTACGATCGGCAATGTGGATCCCACGCTCAAGCTCTGGCTGCTCGATAAAGTGCGCGCGGTGAAGCCGGCTGAGGGTGCGCGCAATCTTTTTGAAACCGGTCCCGACATAGCTGTGGGGAGCTTGCTTCCCATCCCGGCGACAAAACCGATGCTGCCCAAACCGCAGTCGCAGATGGGTCCCATGCCGCCCGTCGCGTCCGGCCCACCCCCACCGCCGCCCGTTAATATTCCGCTGCGCTATTACGGTTTCGTCAAACCGGGTCTGCGTACCGACGGCAACCGCGGTTACTTCATGGACGGCGAAAATATTCTGATGGCCACGGAGGGCGATGTTCTCGAGTCGCGTTTCCTCGTCGTAACGCTTTCCCCGAACACCGCGCGCGTCGAAGACATTCAACTGAAGCAGGGGCAAGATCTGCAACTGATTCCGGAAGCGGCGGTTGCCCAATGAGACCAATGGGAACAATGAGAAACGAAAAAGGTTCAGCCCTCTTAATCGTATTTGTGTTTGCCGCCGCCATCGCCATCATGCTTTATAAAGAGATGCCGGTAGCGACTTTTGAGGCCCAACGCCAGAAGGAACAATTGCTGATTGACCGCGGCAACGAATACAAGCGCGCCGTGAAGCTATACGTCCGTAAATTTCAGACATTCCCGCCTTCAATCGAGGCGCTCGAAAATACCAACCGGATGCGCTTTCTGCGCAATCGCTACGTCGATCCCTATACCGGTAAAGCGGAATGGCGGTTGCTGCACGCGGGCCCCGGCGGCATCATCATTGATTCGAAGATCAAGAATGCTCTCAACGGCGTCCCGGCCGCGCCGGGCAATGCCAACGGGTCCAGCAGTTTCGCTTCGAACAGCGGCAGCTCTTTCGGTAGTTCGAGTTTTGGAAATTCAAACGGCAGTAGTGCGGGTTTTGGCAGCTCCAACGTCGGCAATGCGAATAATGCCGGCAATCCAAATTCCAATGGATTCGGGGGCTTCAACAATCCCCCAAGCATGGATAGCGGCATGGCTGCCCTTGGCATGAACGGCGCCAATGGACCGCCCGGTTCCAGTCCCTTCCCGCAGCGGCGTCCCGCCATGGCGCTGAATCCGGCCAACCCCACCCCGGACCCGAACGGAAACAACGGAATGGCGCCGACGGACGCGCAGTCTTCCGATCCTCTGATGTCTTCTACTCAGGTGGGGCCTGGGCAAGGCGGAATGCAGGCCGGTTTCCCCAATCCGCAACTGGGCATGCAAGATCCGCAAACGCTCGCGCAGAATTTTGCCGGCGCAAACCAAAACCCGCAACCCTCGGCCCAGACCGGAGTGTTCAATAACAACAACAATAATAATGGGGCCTCCAACAACAATGGATCGTTTAACAACAACAACGGGCAGAACGGTAACGCCCTGGGCGTTGCCGGCCAAGGCAATAATGTGATGGGCGGCGGCATCGCCGGAATCGCCAGCATGACCAAGGGCCCCACCATCAAAGTTATAAACGAGCAGAAAGACCGGTCCCTGTGGGAATTTGTCTACGATATGCAAAAGGAAATGCAGGCGAATGCGCCCAACTTAGGCGGGAATGCAAACGCCAATGGTACTGGCGCTAATGGGGCTACAAACAATTCTCAAAGCACTCCCGCGCTTCCTCCCGGCTTCGTTTCGCCTAATCAAGACAATAGTTTCGGCAGTAGTAATGTTTCTCCAATCGCAAACCCGAACGCTCCTCCGCCAACCAATCAATAGTTTCCCGTAGGTACAGTACTAATCTTGGTTGTCAAAACAACCGCGTAAGGTTTACATAGTATGTAGAGTGTTCTGGATTGTATGTAGGTATCGGAGGAGCCTACATACAGCCAGAAACTACGCAGCCGATTCGCTCTCATCCGCGGCGGCGCTAAAGTAGGCGCAGTCAGGATGGTGGAAGACAATAGCCGATACGCTGGCCTCCGGATCCATCATGAAGCCTTCGGTCAATTGCACGCCGATTTCTTCGGGCCGTAGCAGCTTCCACAACTTGGACTGATCTTCCAGATTGGGACACGCCGGATAACCGAAGCTATAGCGCTTGCCGTGATAGCGCGAGGAAAAGCGATCCTGCATCGTCAAGGTGGGTGGATCGGGGAAGCCCCAGTCTTCGCGAATGCGCCGGTGCAGCCATTCGGCGCAACCTTCGGCGGTTTCGATACCGAGGGCTTGCAAGCCGTGCGCCTTGAAGTATTCACCGCGCGCCTTGGCCTGTTCCGAACGCGCCACTACGCCTTCGCCCGCGCTCACGACGAACAGCGCCACGTGATCGCGCCGGCCCTCCTGGGCATCCATGACGTAATCGCTCAAACAGAGCCCGTCGGACTTGGCTTGGCGGCCGAAGTGGAAGCTCTCAACGGGCGATTCGGCTCCCGGCGTGAAGAGATGCAGTGAGTTGCCGTCCCGCTCGGCTTCGAAGAATTGCCAAACGGCGCGCGCCTTCATGAACTCCGCCGCCTCATGCTTCAGATCTTCCATGTTGTGGAAGAGTTCCAACGCTTTGGGATCGCGTTCATTCAGCAGTTGTTCAAACTTCCCCTTGAATCCCAGATGCCGGTTGTACAGCATGAAAGGATTGATGTAGGTCCAGACTTCCGCCAGGTTGGGCACCAGGCGGACTTTTCGATCCAGGTAAGGGGCGGGCGGTACCGGGATATTCGTGCGCACTTTGGGACTGCGCATTTCGCCGGAAGGCACCGTCACAACCTCGGCGGCTACACTCTCGATCGGCACGTCGCGGAAGATGTGCGAAGCCAGCACTTGTTCGCGTAGCGCCGGATCCATGATTTCGTTCATAAGGCGCAAGCCGGTCATGGCGTCCTTGGCGTACAAGGTGGGAGCTTCATAGGCGGGCGCGATTCGTGTTTTGGTGAACTTCTCGGAAAGCGCCGCGCCGCCGACCAGCAGCGGGACGCTAATGCCGGCGTCTTTCAAATCGCCGCCGGTTGTCACCATTTGCTGCGCGCTTTTCACCAGCAAGCCGGAGAGTCCAATGGCATCCGGCTTGTGCTTGTTGTAAGCCTTAATCAATTCTTCCGGCGGAACTTTTATTCCAAGGTTTACCACCGTGTAACCGTTGTTGCTCAAAATGATTTCAACGAGGTTTTTGCCAATATCATGCACGTCGCCCTTTACCGTGGCGAGAACGATTTTGCCGCGGGCGGCCGATTCGCTCTTTTCCATGAATTGTTCGAGATGGCTGACCGCGGCCTTCATGGCTTCGGCCGATTGCAGCACTTCGGCCACGATCAATTCGTTGTTGTTGAAGAGGCGGCCTACCTCGCTCATCCCGCTCATCAGCGGCCCGTTGATAATGTCGAGCGGCACCGCGCCTGCGCCGCGTTTGAGGTCGAGATCGGGGATGAGGCCGTCTTTGGTGCCTTCAATGATGTAGTTGGCGAGCCGTTCATCGAGCGGCAGATCGGCGGTGACCTTCTTGGTGCGGCCGGTTGCGCCGCGGAAGTGCTCGGAAATAGCGGCAATATGGTACTGGTTGACGGCCATTTTCTGCTCGCGCGATTGCTGACGCCAGTCTTCCGGCACATTCGCCACGATTTCCTGCAACGAACCAGCGGCCATCGGCACTCCCAGTAGGGACGCATTCACATGATTCGCAGCCACATTTATGGGAGGAGTATTAAAGAGCAGAGCCTCGGCCAAACGGCGCTCCTGTTCGGGAATGCCGGCAAACCGTTCCAATTTCTCGGCGTTTACAATCGCCAGGTCCAGTCCAGCCTTTGTGCAGTAGTAGAGGAAGACGGAGTTGACGACCTCGCGGGCAGCGGCGGGGAGACCGAAGGAGATGTTGGAGATGCCGAGGACAGTTTTGACATACGGGATCTGCTCCTTGATGAGACGGATTGATTCAATTGTCTCGACCGCACCGCCAATATAGTTTTCATCGCCGGTGGCGCAGGGGAATACCAACGGATCGATAATGATGTCTTCCGGCGGCACGCCGTACTTTGAGGTCAGCAATGCGACCGAACGCCGCGCCACGGCGAGTTTCCGTTCGCGCGTGAACGCTTGCGCCTGCAGGGGATCTTCATCTATGCAACCGACCACCAGGGCCGCGCCGAATTTGCGCGCGATCGGGCACACCCGCTCAAACTTTTCTTCGCCGTCTTCCAGGTTTACGGAGTTGATGATGCTTTTGCCCTGGCAATAAGTGAGAGAAAGCTCGATCGAGCGCGGATCGGTGGTATCGATCATCACCGGCGCTTTGATTTTGCGGATCAGCTTCTCGTAGAAGGGCGGAATATCGGCATATTCGTCGCGCTCGCTCGTTTGCAGGCAGACGTCGACGATGTGCGCGCCGTTGCGAATTTGCCAGCGGGCGATTTCGGTGGCTTCTTCCCATTTCTCGTCGGCGATCATTTTCTTGAACAGCCGCGAGCCAATCACATTGGTTCGTTCGCCAACGATCAGCGGGCGATTGCTATCGTCCGCTTCCACCGTGTCTATGCCGGAGAAGAAAGTACGGTGCGTAGGCGGCATGACGGCGCGTGGCTTTTTGCCAATCACCATCTGCGCGATGGCCTTGATGTGATCGGGCCGCGTGCCGCAGCAACCGCCGACAATATTCAGCCAGCCGTGATCGGCGAATTTTTCCAATTGCGCGGCGAGCGTGGTTGGCGTTTCCAGATATTTGCCCTCTTCGTCGGGCAGGCCGGCATTGGGATAGCACGAAATGCGGACGCTCGACAGTTCATTCAGCGAGCGGATGTGATCCGTCATGAATTCCGGCCCGGTTGCGCAATTCAGGCCGATAGATAACAGCGGGGCGTGCGAGAGCGAGGTGTAGAGCGAATCGGCGGTCTGGCCGGCGAGCATGGTGCCGGTTGCCTCGATGGTGCCGGAGACCATGGTAGGGATGGTGAAACCCATCTCGCGGCCGAGTTTATCAATCGCTACCAAGCCGGCTTTGATGTTGCGCGTATCCTGGCACGTTTCGAGCAATAAAATATCTGCCCCGCCATCCACCAGCCCTTTGGCTTGTTCGTAATAGTTCTCGATCAACTCCGGAAAGGTGACGCCACCGGTGACCGTGATGGCTTTGGTGGTAGGGCCCATGGATCCAGCCACAAATAGCGGACGTCCGGGCAGGCTGAGTTCAGCGGCGGCTTCGCGCGCCAATTGAGCGGCTATGCGGTTGGCTTCATAAGCCTTGGCTTCCAGACCGTATTCGCCGAGGACGATGCGGGTGCTGCCGAAGCTGTTGGTTTCGACAATGTCGGAACCCGCTTGATAGTAAGCGCGGTGGATATCGCGGATTACATCGGGACGCGTGAAGACGAGGTTTTCGTTGCAGCCTTCCAGCGCCGGACCGCCAAAATCCTCGGCGGTCAGATTACGTTGTTGCAACATGGTTCCCATCGCCCCGTCGAGGACGAGTACACGGGTGGAAAGGGCATCTTCGAGAGCTTGGCGACGGATCTGCCGCTCTCCGTTTAGGGGGGCTGACATGGGAGTGGGAGTACCGCTACTATTGTAGCTATGAGCGCCGTGGCGGACAAATCGCCTTCGCAGATACCCCTGGAGCTATTTAGGGCTAAATATGCCGATTGCAAGCCGTATTACGAATTGTTGAATGGCGAGGCGGTGCAAAAGGCAATGCCTACAGATCTTCACAGCACCTTGCAAGGTGTCCTTTACACAGTGTTGAAGGAACTTGGGTTCAAGGCAAAAACAGAGCTGACCCTGCCTATCAGCGATATCTGGGAGCCGGTACCGGACGTCTGCGGCCTGCTCGCTCCGCTGGGCGGCGAGCCCTACCCTATTTCTCCTGTTGCAGTGGCGATCGAGATCCTCTCGCCCGGTGATCCGTTCACTCGGGTGGTTCATAAATGGCGCCGCTACTCGCAATGGGGTGTGACTGACGTTCTTGTTTTCGACCCGATCGGCCGCGAAGCTTGGTATTGGGATGCAACGACGGACGATCTGATGAGCATTAGACAATCGTACGCCTTCAAGAGCAAAGCGGTTGAAATCTCGCTTTCCGAAGTGTTTCAGCGGCTAGATGTGGAACTTTAGATCTGTTGCAAGTGATCGCGGAAACCAGGATTAATGCTGCAGCTGCCTACGAACCGTTGGCCGCAGTGCCTTTGCGCAGCCAGGGTGTGAGAACCGCGTAGACCGGGGTTGCGGTCGGGCCCGTCTTGCGCTGGCGAATGAGGCGGCGTTCGAGGAGGTGGGCGACGGCGGTTTGCACGGAACGTTTGGAAATTCCGCTTAAGTCTGCCAGAACGGAGTAGCTCATGGCTGCGGTGGGGCGGCCTTCGCCATGGGTGTGGCGATACAATTGCAGGTAGACGAGAAACGCCGCGGGAGAGCGGCTGTGGGCGACCAGGTCGCGCATGAGGGTGTCGATTAAGTAAGGATCTATTCGCACGCTACTATAGTAGCTGCTGCTATAGCAAGGACTTCCGGCTATCCGAGGAAGAACCCTTGCGTTCGACTTTTTGCGGTGGCACTCTTGAATGCATGATCAAGCGAATTAAGTTCCTAGGCATACCGGTCCGGGACCAGGATCGGGCACTCGAGTTTTATACCGGGCGCTTGGGCTTCCGGGTGTTTACGGACCAGCAGTTTTCCGAGACGCAACGCTGGATTGAACTAGCCATTCCGGGTGCTGAGACCGGTATTGTGCTTTTTACGCCCGCCGGCCACGAGGAGCGGATCGGGACGTTCGTAAATACGTCCTGGGAAGTCGATAATGTTGAAAAAACATATGCCGAGTTGCAGAGCAAAGGGGTTGAATTTGTCGGACCGCCAGAGAAACAGCCGTGGGGAACGTTCGTCATTTTGAAAGATTCAGAGGGCAATCAGATTGTGCTTTCGGCTCGCTAGGGCGGGTCGTTTGGCTCGGAGGCACGTCGTACCATGCCTCTCTATCCCCGAAGTGACGAAGTGAAAACTGCCCCGGTTCGCTTTTTCGGGAACTTTTGGCGGGCTAGCGCGTAGAAGGATATAGCCTTAGCCGCTCCGATCAAGCATCCAGTGAGAAACCTGCCAACACCCACCAGCGAATATCAGTTGGAAAACCTGGATGAGGTGAAGAGACACCGCTACCAGCCGACGGCGTCGTTTTGGGAGGCGGCGCGGATCGCCTTCGATTCGTTGAGCAAGAGCAAGCTGCGAAGTTTCTTAACGCTGCTGGGGATTATTCTCGCCACCACGACCTTGATCGTTGTGATGTCATTCGTCAACGGAATGGATCGCTACATCGGGACGAAGCTCTCGGACATGGGATCGGATGGCTTTAGGGTGGTCCGCATCGCCTTTATCGGCAATTGGGACCCGAAAAAGTTTCTGGAAATGGATCGCCGCAATCCGCAGATCAAGCCGGAAGAGTGGAAGTTTTTGCGCGACCAGGCGCATACGTTGAGCGCAATCGGCATGGAAACCAGCCGCAACGTCACGATCTCGTATAAAGGCCAGACCATGCAGAGCGTGGAATTGAAGGGTATCAGCGCGAACATTCCGGCGATCAACAACACGGAAGTCGCGCTGGGGCGGACGCCGACCGAAAGCGAAGTGCAGCGCCATATGCCGGTGGCGTTTATCGGCGAGGATATCAATCAGAAGTTTTTCGCGGACGTCGATCCGCTGGGCAAGGACTTGCTGGTGGACGGTGTGCAGTACGAAGTCATTGGAGTGGCCAAGGCGAAGGGCAGCGTGTTCGGCCAATCGCAGGACAAGTTCGTCGAAGTTCCGATTTTTTCCTACTTCAAAACGTACGGTTTGAACAACGGCACGCACATCGCGCTGTTTGCGAAAGCGGCGGATTCGGCGCGGCTGGAGGAAGCGAAAGAGGAGGTGCGCGTGCTGCTGCGCGCCTACCGGCATTTGACGCCGCGCGACGACGATACGTTCAGCATTTTCGGCTCCGACACGCTGACGAACGCCTGGGAGAGTTTGACTGGCGCGATAACCGGGATGGCATTTGCCGTGGTTTCGGTTTTCCTGGTGGTGGGCGGGATCGTCATCATGAACATCATGCTGGCGGTGGTTACGGAGAGGACGCGCGAGATCGGCATTCGCAAATCGCTGGGCGCGCGGCGGCAGGATATTTTGAACCAGTTCATGGTGGAGTCGGCGGTGTTGTCGATGATTGGCGGACTGATCGGCGTGGTAATCGCTTTTGTGGCCTCGATCGTGGTACGGAACGCCACGCCGCTGCCGATGGAAATGCCCGTGTCAGCCGTAGCGCTGGGGGTGGGATTATCAGCGGTGGTGGGATTGTTTTTTGGCATTTATCCGGCGCGGCAAGCGGCCAAACTGGATCCGATTGTGGCGTTACAGGCCGATTAAATGAATTTCTTCCGCGCATTCAAGAACAACATGATGCTGGCGTTCGATACCATTCGCACGCACAAGCTGCGCAGCATGCTGACCATGCTGGGCGTGATCATGGGCACGGGCACGATTATCGGGGTGGGCGCAATTCTAACCGGCTTCGATGGCGCGGTCACGGGCATTCTCAATAGTTTCGGGCCGAACTCCATCTATATTTCGCGCGTGTCGGTGTTCATGGACGAGATGGACATGACCAGCGAGGAACGGGCGCGCAAGCAGTTCGTGTACCCGAATATCGTGGCGATTCGCGAAAACTGCACGGCCTGCGCGTCGGTCTCGGCCATGCTTGACCCGAATCACGGGCCGATTGTGACCAAGTACAAAGGCAACGCGGTGTACCAAACTGAGATGCACGGGGTGGAAGAGTCTTTCGCGCAGACCGGGCAAGTGGACATGGACCGCGGGCGGTTCTTCAGCGAATTTGAGAACTTGCACCGCGCGCCGGTGGCGGTAGTGGGCGCGGACATAGTAAAAGCGTTATTCGGCGAGGAAGAGCCGATCGGCAAGTTCATCAACGTAGACGGCCAGCAAGTGCAGGTGATAGGTACGCTGCATCGGCCCACGGCCAGTTTCTTCGATAGCAGCGACAACCGGGTGATTCTGCCGTTCTTTGCGATGGAGAAAATCTATCCGAACGCGCGGGACGTGGCGATTACAGTTACCTCTGTCGCCAACATGCTGCCGCAGGCGCTTGATCAGATACGCACGATTTTGCGGATTCAGCGGCGCGTGCCTGTGAACAAGCCGGAAGATTTCGCGATGTCGACCGCCGCGCAAATGGTAGAGCAATTCCGGCAAATTACCTATGTAACTTTCCTGGTAATGATTGTGCTGAGCTCAATCGGCTTGCTGGTGGGCGGAATTGGTGTGATGAATATCATGCTGGTTTCGGTGACGGAGCGCACACGAGAGATTGGCATCCGCAAGGCGATCGGCGCGCGGCGGTCCGACATCGTGGCACAGTTCTTGCTGGAAGCGGCAGTGCTGACGGGCTTGGGAGGGTTGCTGGGCCTGGTGTTCGGCTGGCTGATTTCGCTGGCCAGCAGGCTGGTGTTCAGCTCGTTGCCGACGGCGGTGCCGGCGTGGGCGGCGATCGCGGGAATAGTGGTTTCGGTGGCGGTTGGTTTGTTTTTCGGCATTTGGCCGGCAAGCAAAGCGGCGCGCTTGGACCCAGTCGTGGCGTTGCGCTACGAATAGTTTCGATTTTTTTGCATCCGACATTTTGCGGGTAAATTCTTTTGAAAAATTGGCGCACTATGAATCGCGAATTGGAGTATGCTTGAGACTGAAGACGCGAGCAGTACAACACCGTGGTAAGCATAAAACTTCGCGACAACGCCGATGAATTTCGCGTTGAAGTCGCTGGCCGATTCGCAGGCGGCGTGGTTGACGACGTCCTGTACATCTGGAAAGCCGTACTGCTGGAGGGTGACTCCAGGCGGTTTACCATCGACATAACCCAACTATCCGGCTACGATTTTGCGGGTTGCAGTTTGCTGAGCGATATGCAGCGGCATGGCACGCATATTTGCGCCGGCAGTCCACTTTCGCTGGTTTTCCTGAATGAAATATCGGCCCCGCCGAGGAAGCTTGGGCCCTCGTTAGTCAGGAAGAAGGCCAAGCCGGAACGGCTTGAACGCGAGCCGTTGGCAGTGTTTGCACTGGCGGCTTCGGGTGAGTGACGAATCGGACTAAGCGTTGGCGCAGGCGGCAAAGCGCACATTTTCGATGGCGGTAATCAGTTCTTCTTTCGCGATGGGCTTGGCTAAATGGCCGTCGCAGCCGGCAGCTTGGCTTTCTTCGGCGTCACCGAGCAGTGCATTAGCCGTCAACGCCAGTATGGGCGTGCGGGTGCGGGGGGTTCGCTGCTCCAACTCGCGAATCATTCTCGTCGCCGTCAGGCCGTCCATAATCGGCATTTGAATATCCATTAGAACCAGGTCAAACTCTTCGCGTTCGAGCAGATTGATAGCGTCCTGGCCGTTCTCGACAAACCGCAAGTCGTAAGGCAGACCGTTCAGATACACTTCCATGAGGAAGCGATTGTCGTCGGAATCTTCGGCCACCAGAATCTTGACCGGCGCAGCGGAGTTCGCTTGCAAAGGGGGGCTGGCCAATACGGGCGCGGTGGCTGCCGCCTTGGGCCCTTCAGCAGGACGGAGCGCGGCGAGCGCGAGGCGCAGCATTTCCGAACGGCGGAAAGGGTGGAGCAAAAGCGCGGCTGCCCCCAGGTTGCGCGCTTTGCCGGCATCACCGGGTAGCGTTTGGGAAGCGGTCATAATCACCGGCAAACCGGGATTGGCGGTCTGGATTTGGGCCAGCGCGGCAAACCCCCCCTCCTCGGGCGTGAGTGAGTTGAGAATCGCGAGCGAGAACGGACGCTGCTTTTTCTTTGCTTCGGCCAGCAAAGCGACGCCTTCCGGAACTGTGTTGGCGACGGAGGGAGACATGCCCCAGGTGCAACACATTTTAGCGACGCTCTGGCGGTTAGCAGGGTCGTCGTCGAGCAGCAGCACGCGCCGCCCTGCCAGTTCCTGAGGCGGCGCTTCGGGCACGACAGGCAGCTCGGGAACGCCAAATTGCGCATCGAAAGTGAAGGTGCTGCCCTCGCCGAACACGCTGCTGACGCTCAGCTTGCCGCCGAAGCTCTCGACGAGCCGGCGGGCGATGCCCAGCCCTAAGCCCGTGCCGCCGAAGCGCCGGACGCCGGCGGTTTCGGCCTGGGAAAAGTCTTCAAAGATGCTTTCGAGCCTGGCCTCGGGAATGCCGATGCCGGTGTCGCTGACGACGAAGCGCAAATGACCGGGCGGCCCGCTCATGTCCGGGGCGACGGATAAAATAATCCAGCCGCTTTCGGTAAATTTGGCGGCGTTTCCCAGGAGATTAATGAGGATTTGCTGGAGCCGGACGGGGTCGCCGATCAGGTGGGTGGGAGTTTCGGGCGCGAGCCGCGCCTGCAAGGCCACGCCTTTTAAATGGGCGCGCGGGGCAATGAGTTCGGCGGTGGTTTCCACCAGGTCTTCGAGATCAAAGGGAACCTTTTCGAGTTCGAAGCGGCCGGCTTCGATCTTCGACAAATCCAGCAGGTCGTTGATGATGGTAAGCAGGCCTGCGCCAGCGCGGCGGCAGCGGGCGACGTATTCGCGCTGATCGGGATTCAATTCGGTTTCGTTGAGGACATCCGTCAAACCGAGAATGGCGTTCAGCGGCGCGCGAATCTCGTGGCTCATGGCGACGAGGAAATCGCCCTTGGCGCGATTGGCTTCGTCGGCCTGCTGGCGGGCCAGCGCCAGCGCCTCGGCGGTCTTCTTGGCCTCGGTGGCATCGTGCGTCGCGCTGGAAAAGCCGCACAACTCTCCATCGGCGTTGTAGAGGGCGGTAATCGTCACGCTGGCCCAGAACAGCGTGCCATCCTTACGCTCGCGCCAGCCTTCTTCGGCAAAAGAGCCTTCCTCGGCGGCGACGCGCAAGATTTCATCCGCCTGGGGCAGCGCGGCGGCGGCCGCCGGATGGAAGGTGGAAAAGTGACAGCCGATGATTTCCTGCGCCGCGTAACCGACGATGCGTTCGGCCGCGCTATTCCAGGTAGTGACGCGTCCTTCGCGGTCGAGCATGACGACGGCGTATTCTTTGGCGCCATTCAGCAGCAGTTCGAAGTTGACTTTGAGCTTGTTGATTTCTTCTTCGGCGTGCTTTCGCTCGGTGACGTCGCGCGAGATGGCTACTACTTCCCGCGCGCCGCTCGCGGGATCGCGCAATAAATTCACGTTGGACTCCAGCCAGCGGTAATTGCCGTTCTTGGCGCGGCAACGGTAAGTCAAGGTGCCTTGCCCGCGGCGGCCGATACTGGTGAGCAGGCCGGTCATGAGACCTTGATCGTCGGGGTGGATGAGATCCAGACTCAAGGCAGCTTTGAGTTCCTCCGGCTGGTAGCCGAGTACATACAGGCAGGCCGGTGAAATGTAACGGGCGCGGCCGCGCATGTCGCCCACCAGAATCACGTCGGAAAGATTGGCGGCAATGCGATGGAAAAGTTCATCGCCGAGTTGCAGATTCTGATCGATGGCTGCATCGCGCGCGATGCGGTTGACGGCCTCTGGCAGTTGATGCCAGAAACCGTACTCCTTCTTCAGAAAATCGGCGACACCGCGCTCAAGCGCCTCCGCCACCATCGCTTCGCTTTCCATGGCGGAAGCTAAAAGCACCGGGGTGCGCGGAATGTGCGCGTTGGCGGCTTCGAGCACCGGCCAAGGAGCGCCGTCCGGCAAACGATAGTCGAGCACGATGGCGCGGAAGGATTGCTCGCTGAGTAACGCGAGGGCATCCTTTACAGTGTGCGCCGTGCGGACCTCACAACCGGCGCCGAGAAGGACGCGTTTTTCCAGTTCAGCGACCACTTCATCGTCTTCTACGAGTAGAATTTCTTCGCTAACAGTCATGATTTCTCCGCCAATCGCACCGTGGCGATGGCAATCCGAAACACCTGATAGATTATCGGCAGACGAGGGGCGAGACTTTAGAGGGACCGAGTGTCAGCGCTCTTTCTTTCCTAGCTCGCCACGGCTCGGGACTCACCGCTCTGGGGCAGGGCATATTCAAGCAAGATGGTGAGCTGGATGCCCGCAGGTTCTTGATTCGCCACGGCTACCGAACCGCCGAATAAGGATAGAATACGATGTGCCAAAGGCGGGCCTACGCCCAAATCCCCACCGGGAGTAATGGCCTCGCCAATGGAAAAGAGGTCGAAAAACCTCGCTAAAGCGCCATCCGGGATGGTGCGGCCGCAGGTTTTGATGGTCACTTTCTGGCAATCGCGCAGCGCCTCCACCGACAGGCACACGGCAGCGGCTTTATTCGAAAATTTCACCGCCGTTTCAAGCAGCGCCTGAAGCGCGCGCACCAGCAGCGTCTCGTCCCCCACTACCGTACCCACGTCGCCTAAAGGGGCAGAGAGCGTTACGTCGCGCGATTGAGCGAAGTCGCGCGCGCCTTCGAGAGCAAGCCGGATGACCGTGCTAAGCGGGATGGAGACAGCTTTGAATTGCTCCGCGCTGCCATTGATGGTGGTGAGCAATAGGGCATCGTCGAGAATGGCGAGAATGCGGCGGCGGGCACGCTCGTACAACCCCTGGTACTTGGTTTTGGTTTCGCCGCTGGACATGCCGGCCAAGATGAGCGAGCCCACACCGAGCAGCCCGTTGAGGGGGGTGCGGAATTCATGCGAAATGAGCTTGAGCAAATCGCTTTTCGACTGATCGAGGATGGTTAAGCGGGCGTTGGCAGCGGCCAGTTCAAGGGTGCGCGCGGCCACGGTTTCTTCCAGCCTCTCGTTATGGCTCTTTAGTGCTTGCCGGAGACGATGCAATTGCAAATGCGTTTCCACCCGCGCCTGCACTTCCTCAAACTGAAAAGGCTTGGAAATGTAATCGACGCCGCCGGCACGGAAGGCTTTGACTTTGTCCTGAAGTTCGTGCAGGGCGCTGAGAAAAATGACGGGGATATCGCGCAGATCGGCGCTGGCCTTCAGCTTGGTGCAGACTTCATAGCCGTTCATCTCCGGCATGTTGATATCGAGCAAAATCAGGTCCGGGGAGTGCTTGGCGGCAGCTGCCAACGCGAGCCGGCCTAGCGGGAACGAGCGCACTTCGTGGCCGCGGCCCACCAGCATATCCTCCAGCAGCATCAGGTTAGCTGGATTATCGTCCACAATCATGATTCCGCTCGAAGTGGGCGAATCGGTGTCTAGCGATGGCATGCTTCCTCCAGCATTTGAGTCAAGACATCGTAGTCGTAGCGGTTGGCCAGTTGCTGCAGGGTGTTGGCGGCCGCGACATCGGCGCTCTCACGCACCTGGCCGATTAACTGATCGAGCCGCCGTTTGTTGCCTGTCAAAGTGGCGGTGCGCAGATCTTCAGCTAAGGGAAGGGGCAGATCTTTGAGCGTGCCGGCATGCAGGACGGGCAGCGAGCCGCCGGCCTCGCCTTCGCCGTTGTCTTCCTCGTATTCGTAGTCGATATCGAGCAGCGCGCGCATCTTATCGAACAAATCCTCTGCGCGGCAGGGCTTTGCCAGGAAGCCGTCCGCCGGGCTGGCCGCGACCATGCGGCGGTCTTCATCGAGCGCGCTGGCGGTCAGAATCACGATGGCGGTTGACCTGCCTTCCGGCCGCGCCTTGATCAGCCGAGTGGCTTCCAAGCCATCCAGCAAGGGCATATGCATGTCCATCAGGATGAGGCGTGGACTCCATTCTTCCCACTGGCGGACGGCCGCTTCGCCGTTGTCCGCGCCGCGCACGGAAAAACCCACGGCGGCCAGCAGGTTCATGAGCCAGCCGCGGTTTTCGGCATGGTCGTCCACCACCAGGATTTCCGGACTTTCAATGCCATGGCACAGATGTTTGACGCGGCGCGCATCGGTGCGCGGCAGGCCAATAGCGCCGTGGGCGATTTGCAGCGGAATCTCGAAGCGGAAAGTGGAACCTTTGCCGGGGGTACTCATCACGGCAATATCACCGCCCATCAGGCGCGCATACTTTCGGCTGATGGCTAACCCCAAGCCGGTGCCTTCCTGGGTATTCAATTTTCCCTTCGCTTGGGTAAATGGCTCGAACAGCCGCTCTTGTTCTTCGATCGTCATACCTTCACCGCTGTCTTCCACACGGGCGGACAGCCAGAGGGAATCGCTTTCGTTGGGCTTTAGGTCGATGACCAGTTTGATGGAACCGAACTTAGTGAATTTGATAGCGTTGCCAAGCAGATTGATGAGCGTTTGGCGGATTTTGCCTTCGTCCGCCAGCACGTAGGGAGCATGTTCGCCGGCGGTGACCATTTCGAAATGCAGGGCTTTGGCTTGCGCGCGCAGGCGGAACATGGCGGCGAGATCTTCAAAGAGGCGGGCCAAGTTGAAAGTGACCGGCTTGAGTTCGGCGTGGCCCGCCTCGATCTTGGACATGTCGAGCACCTCGTTGATGAGATTGAGCAAGTGTTCGCCGCTGCGCCAGATGATTTTGAGATTGGCTTTGGCATCCGCGCCGAGATCGGGAGCGCGCAGCAGCAGCTGGGCGTAGCCGAGGATGGCGTTGAGCGGGGTGCGGATTTCGTGCGACATGGTCGACAAAAAGGTGCTTTTGGCGCGGTTGCCGGCCTCGGCCTCGACCTTAGCCTTGAGCAACTCCGCGTTCGCTTCACTCAACTTGGTATTGGCGGCGCGCAATTGCTGGGAATTGGAAAACATCTCGGCTTCCATCTGTTCCATGCGGGTGCGCAACTGGGAGGGCGGCTGCGATTTTTCCTTGACGAATGCGGTAACGTCTTCGACGCGATGAATCAGATATTCAATGTGGCCGTCGGCGCCGCGGACGGCGGAATTGCTGGGACTCCAGTAGCGCTCCTCAAATGTGCCGTCCGGGCGGCGGATATCGTATTTCTGGATAGCCATGGTGTCGGTAATGCCGGTTTTGAGCACGCGATTGAAGGAGGCGTGAACGCTGGACACGCCTTGGGTAGCGGGATCGTCGGGATTGTCGGGGAATACTTCAAAGAGGCCGCGGCCGACCAGATCCTGGCGCTTGGTCATGGTGGCCTCAAGATAGGCATCGCTGACGGAGACGACTTTGAGATCGGGCGTCAGTACCACAAACAGGCTGGGCAAGGACTCGAAGAGGCCTTGCAAAACGGCGCGGCTGCGGCGCAATTCGTCTTCGGCGGCGCGGCGCACGCTGATGTCGCGGATGGCGCTCGAAACCAGTGTTCCTTCTTCGGTTTCGAGCGGGCTCAAGCTGATTTCGACCGGGAACTCGCTGCCATCCTTGCGGCGGGCGAACAATTCCATGCCTTGGCCCATGGGGCGCACGCGGGTATCGGCCAGGAAATCAGCACGATGCGTGGGATGCGCGGCGAGGAAGCGTGCCGGCACCAGCACTTCCACCGGTTCGCCGAGCAATTCGTCGCGTGCGTAGCCGAAAAGCTTCACGACTCGAGCGTTCACCTGGACGATGTCACCGGCGCGATTCACCACCACAATGGCATCTGGCGCGGCTTCGAGCAAGCCGCGAAACTTCGCCTCGGAGTGGGCGCGCAACGTTTCGGCGAGCTTTCGCTCGGTAGCGTCGGCGAGCGAGGACAGGACCACTGTTCCTTCCTCCGTTTGGAGCAGGCTCATGGTCGCGTCAATGGGAAATTCAGAGCCGTCTTTGCGCACGCCGACGACCTGACGCGTCATAGGGAAGACGGGCGCGATTGGGTTCGCCGCAGGCGGATTGGCGTTGAAGGCTTCGCGATAGGCGGACCTCTGAACGCGTAGGCGTTCCGGTCTCAGCATTTCCGCCGATTTTCCTAACAACTCGTCGCGGCGATAGCCAAACATCTTCTCAGCTTGGGAGTTGACGAGCCGGATGACGCCCGCTCGATTAATCATGATGAGACCGTTCGGATCGGCCTCGACCACCCGTCGGAACTTTTCCTCCTCGCGGGCAATTTTGTCGCGGGCGCGCAGCGCGGCGCCGATGTCGTGAAAAATCTTAGCGACGGCGGCGATTCTTCCATCGGCGTCGCGCACCACCGACCAGTTGACGGAAACATGCACGATTTGGCCGTTTTTGTGGCGGCGGATGGTTTCGGCATCTTTTATCACGTCTTCCCGGCTGAGGCGCTCTTTCAACTGGTGGTATTCCGCCATGCGTTCGGGAGGGATGATCAGTCTAATGTGTTGGCCCACCGCTTCGGCGGCGCTATAGCCCAACTGGCGTTCCGCACCGGCGTTCCAGGAGGTGATGATGCCCTCGGCGGTTTCGGTTACGATGGCGTCGTTCGAAGAGGCGATGATGGCGGATAGGAGGGTGTTGCGGGCTTCGGCGTCCATTAGGCGCTCGTCGTCGGTCTCATTGGGACGGGAGGACATTAGTACTTTAGGGCAGGGTTAGAGCACTTTTCAGTGACACCAAATCTACAAGTGGAATGGGGCTTTGGGTATTCTCATCGGTGGGCGACGGATTTTAATTAGGGGGAAACCCGCGGTTATTTGGCGATTAAGTCGGCGGCGGCGAGGAGGTCGTCGGCGGTGAGGTCGGGCTGGGCGGCGTCGGCGGGATAGTGGACGCCGTAGCCGGTTTTTACCAGCACGGTTTGGGCATGGAGACGCTGGCCCAGTTCGATATCGCAGGGTTTATCGCCGATGACGATGGCTTCGTTTGGATGGAAGCCGAGGTCGGCGGCGGCGCGCAGGGCGAGACCGGGTTCGGGCTTACGGCAGTCGCAGGCGGCTTCGGGAGCGTGCGGGCAAACATAGATGGCATCGAGCGAGACGGACTCCGCTATTAGTAGTTCTTTAAGGCGGAGATGAATGCGGTCGACGTCGGCGGCGGTGAAATAGCCCCGGCCGACGCCGGACTGATTGGTAACAATGACGAGGCCGAAACCCAGGGAACTGAGAGCGCGCAAGCCGGCAGCCGCGTTAGGGAGGAGGGCGACTTCGTGTGGCGAAGCGAGATAATGCTTTTCGACGATGATGGTGCCGTCGCGGTCGAGCAGAGCGATGCGTCTTGCCATTTCTAATGTGCCTAATTGTGGGGACGTTCACCCCGTTATACTTAATTCGGAATTAAGTA
>Ga0302319_10000599_pt1 | contig 81567 bp, 68 predicted proteins | sample Bog_T0_2_FD_203319 | JGI IMG/M metagenome (GOLD analysis project Ga0302319, IMG submission 203319) | Peat permafrost microbial communities from Stordalen Mire near Abisko, Sweden - Bog_T0_2 | ecosystem: Environmental > Terrestrial > Soil > Wetlands > Peat | place: Sweden: Abisko, Stordalen Mire...
CGAGAAGGTAACGAACTGGTATCCGAAGATCTTCTTGCGGCAAAAGGCGGCAATCAATTCCGACTGAACACCCATACCGGGAAGGATCATGATGTAGACGGCCGGATGGCTGTAAAACCAGAACATGTGCTGGAAGAGGATGGGGTCGCCACCCAACTCCGGGCTGAAAATCCCGATCTTGAAGACCCTCTCGAAGAGCACAAGGAGCAGAGTGATCGCAACCACGGGGGTGCCCAACACCATGATGAGAGCGGTTGCATAATGCGCCCAAACGAACAGGGGCAGACGGAACCACGTCATGCCGGGTGCGCGCATTTTGTGGATCGTGGCGATGAAATTGACGCCGGTAAGGATCGATGACATGCCCGCCATGAACGCACCAAGGATGGCAAGCGTCACCTGAGAATTTGAGTAGAGGCTGCTCAGCGGAGTATAAAACGTCCAGCCGGTATCAACGCCGCCAAAGACCAGCGCGCAAAGGAAGAGAAATCCCCCCAGCATGTACACGTACCAACTGAGTAGGTTCAACCGGGGGAATGCCAAGTCCCGGGCGCCAATCATGATCGGGATAAAGAAGTTCCCGAACACCGCCGGAATGGACGGGACCAGGAAGAAGAAGATCATCGTCAGGCCGTGAGCGGTGAAGACCTTGTTGTAGGTCTCCGACTCCAGCATGACGCCAGTCGGCGAGGTCAACTCAATGCGGATCAGGCCCGCGAAAATCGAGCCAAGTAAGAAGAAGAACGACACGCCGATCAGGTAGAGGATGGCAATCCGCTTGTGATCGCCTGTCAACAGCCACGACTTGAGCGTGTGCTCCGCGTTCAGATAGTTCTTCGCGGCTTTGGGTGCTGCTGGTTCGGCAGGTTTAACAATCGTCGCGCTCATTTCTTGTACTCATCTCCCTTCTCGGTGGCGAGGGCTCCAACCGCCAAATTGCCTTCTTGAACCGTCGAGGTCTTGGCGAAGTGCTCGGTAGCCAAGGCGCCATCGGCCATTCGCGGCTTCGTAACCATGGGCGCCGCCGGGACGATCCCCGATTGGACGGCGGCCACGTTTTGGCCTTGCGACTGGGCAGTGATGGAGCTGATGCTCTTCAGATAGGCGATCAAGGCCAGCGTATCGTCTTCGCTGATCTGTTGGGCGTACTCCGGCATGGTTCCGTAGGGATAGCCCTTGACCAACTTGGAACTGGGGTGCAAGATGGCTTCTCGCAGATAGTTCTGGTCGGCAACCGCCTTGGTGCCGTCTTCAAGCACCTGGGTGCTGCCGGCCACACCGAGAAGAGTGGGGCCTCGCTCCGTGCTCACGCCCGTGTGGCAGTTGTCGCAGGCATTCCGCGAAAAGATTTCGGCGCCTCTTGCCTCAAGGGTTTGAGGCATCCCGTCGTCGCCGCCATTTTGCAACCATTTGGCAAAATCTTGGGGCGCCATCGCTACCACCGTGCCACCCATCTCCGAATGTTGGGTGCCGCAGTAGAGGTTGCAAAGCATGTGATAGGTGCCTGGCTGGGTCGCTTGGAACCACTCTTGGGTGTAGCGCCCTGGCACGACGTAAAACTGGGTTCGGAACTCCGGAATGTAGAACGCATGAATGACGTCCTGGGAAATCATCGTCAGCTTGACCGGCTTACCGACCGGAATGTGGAGCGTATTGTTCTCACGAATGCCGTTCGGGTGCTGGATATGCCACATCCATTGCTTGCCGATGACAAAGACCTCATAGCAATTCTTGGGCGGTACCCGCTCAGCAACATAAAGCTGGGCGCCGAAGAAGAACACAACCAAGCCAAGGAACAACGGCGGCAGACTCCAAGCAATTTCGAGCTTATCGCTGTGGTGGACGAGGTTGGAGCGGTCCACTTTGTTCCCATGCCGATACCTCACCACTAAGACGAGCACCACTAAGGCCACGGCCAACGTGAAGAACACGGTCAAGGCCGTGATCGTGTAGAAGACCATGTCGTGCTGGGCAGCCAGCGTCGACGCTTCTTCGGGAGCAAACGGGAAATTGAATTTCATGATTTACGCAGGACGAGCCGCTCCTCCTGTCTTGTCAACGGGCTTGACTTTGTATTTGGCCGACATGTAGCCGATCCAGCAAGCCATCACGATCACCGTGAGGATGCCGGCTGCGATAAGGACTCTCTCAACCATGAGGGTCCGGCGCCCGGTGGCGGGGTTCACCCTCACGCAGCCAAACAACACGATGTCCCTTTCTGGCTGACCGATCTTGTCCAGGGCAGCCAGGTTCAGCTTCTCCTGGAGGAGCTTCGTGTTGAATTCGACGCCATAGATGTAAGAGGAAACGTGGCCATCGGGTGTTAGCACCATGCTTCCCGCCGGATGATTTAGGATGTCGGTGTCAGGATTGTAGTCGTACCGGTAACCCAGCGTGTCGGTGATCTTATGGATGTTCGCCCAATCCCCCGTGAGACAATGCCAACTGTGAACGGATGACTTCAGATCGTACACTTGCAGCAATTCGACTTTCTTGGCCCGGGCCAAGTCAGGCGTCTCTTTCGGATGAATGCTGAAGAGCACCACGTCGAATTTCTGACCCACAGGATAGGAGGCCTTCATCTTGACGAGCGTCTCAAGCAGCTCATGCAGTTGGACATCGCAGAAGCTGCGGCAGGTATAGAAAATAGGCAGAAATAGTACGGGCCGGCCGGCAAACACCTGACCGAAAGAAATCTTCTTCCCGCTCTCGTCTGCAAATTGAGCATCCATCGGGAGCTGCTGGCCCAAACCCACCTTCTGATCGATGCCAAGTTTGCTGACATCGATGGTCGGCGATGGCGTGGAAGCTGGTGGCAGCGCTTGGCCCGATGCGATCATGGCGAAAACCGCCAGACACAAAGTCAGCCCCACTCGAAGTAACTTATTCATCGTTCCCCTGTGCCAGCGGGTGAGCCTCACCCTTAACAAGGCCCTGCTGAAGGACCAAATCGATGGCTCGGTCGATGGGAATGCGCAGGTGATCGGCATCCACTTGGCCGTAGCTTGTCAAGACCTGCCGCTCATGTTGCCGAAGCTCCATGATGTCGGTCTTGGTGGTGATGTTGGTTTGCAAGACGGGATACGGCGCTTGCGGAATACGGCTATAGAACTCTCGCGCCGGCGTGGGTTGGTACAGAAAAGCGTCCCTGTTGATCCAGAAAAAGATCACGCCCGCCATGGCCAACGCCAACACGACAAATCCGTAGAAGGCGACGGTGCCTTTTACGGCCATGCCGACATCAAGATCTTGGGGCTCGTACCCGAGCCTCTTTAGTTCGTCCCAATCTCGCTCTTCTTGGTGGCTATGATCCATGTTCGTTGACTGCCTCCAACAGGCGCGTATCGTAAAGCGGGCAGAGATTCGGCTTGGCGATCCCGCCACCATAGGCGCCGAGCCATAGGCCGCCAACCGCCACCAAGCTCAATATCTCCCAGGTGGGCAACATGGTCTTGCTGTACATCGGCACAACCACGTAGTAAATGTCCAAGAATCGCATGGCAAAAATCCACATGGCGACCTTCGCAATGTTCTCCGGGTAACGCTTTGTCCTGGGGGCCAAGAGCGCGCTAAAGGGGAGAACAAAGCAGCCCAGGATCAGCACAAACCCAAGCACATTGAAGAAGTAGGGCGAGCGCATGGCGTAAAAGCGCGCAGTCGCCGGCAGGTTTCCGTTCCAAATAATGACGAGCTGGGAAAAGTTGAAGTAGGCCCAGAGCATCGTGATGGTGAGGAGCATGTTCCCGAAGTCTTTCGTCAGCGCCGGGGACATGATTTGGTTGTAGGGTGCCTTGTCTCGATTCACACAGACCAGATATGTGGCGAACGAGAGCGCTCCCAGAGCACCACAAATCAGCAGGATCGGTCCGAACATGGTGGAGTACCAGTGAGGGTCCATCGACATCACCCAGTCGGTCGCCGCCATCGTGCCGGTAAGCGCCACCACGACCAGCCCGGGCGCCGACAGGTTGGTCCGCCACTGCGTCGCACTCGGATCGTTGTCTTCATCCTGTCGGCGAGACGAGCGTCGCAACACGGCCGCAAATCCGATCCAAATTGCGAAAAGGACAAATTGGCGTACGACAAACGCTGTCGGGTTGTACAGGGGCTGGCGGCCCAGCAGGACCGGATCAGTTCCCGGATGGGTCCAGGGGTAAACGCTCTGTAAAGCGCTCGGGATGAGCAGGATGGGAAGGAGGGCGAGAAAGACGAGGAGGAAACTGGTCGCCGAGCCACCCGCCTCGAAGATGCGAAGCAGCGGAATACCCCATGAGCCTCGCACGGTGTGGTGCAAAAGCGTCATCGTCAGGAATCCGAGAGTCAAGGTCGCCCAGAACACCCAGCCATACATATAGGCATGCGCCATGGTGGCCTGAGTCGCTGGCCCCTGGGAGACATAGGCGATCCAGTAGCCGATAAAGCCCAGGATGCCTAGAATGAGGCCTATTCCTCCAAATCGACCAAGAGGAGCTTGCTCCGTCGACGGCGAGACGATCGATGCTTTGGCGTCGTGCGACATTACTGGGGTGCCTCCGGTTGGCTGGCTGCCTGCTGCAGGTCGGTGGCCTCAACCTGGGCCTTGGGGGCGTACTGGCTGAACTGAAGGGTTCGGATATAGGCGACGATGGCCCAGCGATCTTCGGGCTCAATGCGGCTGGCGTAGCTATACATCGTTCCGTATCCGTGGGTAATCACATCATAGAAATGGCCTACCGGCATCTTGCGAAGGCGGTCCGTATGATACGTTGCCACGGGCCTTCGGATATCAAAACCGCGCTTGGCCACCATTCCCTGCCCATCGCCGATTTGGCCATGGCAGGGCGTGCAATAGATCTTGAACCGGTCCTGGCCGCGAAGAATGAGGTCACGGTCGACCTTCATCGGGATCACGTCCACCAACTTGCCGTTGACCCAACCGGTAAAGAATGCATCATCCACTCTTAGGTGTCCGCGCGCCACCGTGTGGGGCATAAGCGGCCGAGCGGTCTGGCCATTCGAATAGAACGTGGACTCGTCCAGTGGAGCGATCTTGGGCTGGCGCCACATATCAATGTGGCAGCCGGCGAGCATCAAGCCGCCACCGAGCATCATTAGCCAACGGCTCACCCTCGCCTTCATTCTTCCTCCTCCACAACGGAGATATTGATGGGCTCGAGACCTGCAAGGAATCGCCGGGTCTCGATCTCTGAATAAAGGGGGTCGTCTGCCTCAATCGCGAGGAAGAAGCGGTCTTGGCTTGCCCGCTCGAAACCAGGGCAGTCAAATATCGGATGGTAGGGCCTTGGAAAGCCGTTGAGAGCCATCATGCCGATCGCCCCTGCCAAAGCTGAAAACAAGATGGTGCACTCGTACATGATGGGAAAGAACGAGGGCAAGGAAAAGAGTGGCTTGCCGCCAATCTCCAATGGCAAGTCCAAGATGCTCACGTAGGATTCCAAGGCAATCCCCGTCAGGCCTCCCAAAATGCCGCCGACCAAGAAAATCCACGGCACGAGGTTGCACTTGAATCCGGTGGCTTCTGACATACCGTGGATGGGGAATGGGCTATGACCGTCAATGCTGGTATAGCCGAATTCCTTCGCTCGACTGGCTGCGTGAACCAATTGGTCAGGCGTCTCAAACTCTGCAACCATTCCGTAGATCTTGGGGGCAATAGGGGCGTGGCTCATTAGTGGGCCTCCCCCGCGCCGACCGCGTCACTCTGTGGCTTCTTGTCGGCACCCAATTTATACAGCAGGTCTTTCATTTCGAAGATGGTGATGCTGGGCATGAAGCGAACGAAGAGGAACATCATGAAGATGAAGAACCCTATGGTGCCGAAGAACATGGAGAAATCCCAGAATGTGGGGATGAACATCCGGTCTGAAGACGGTAGGTAGTTGCGCATCAGCGACATGGGGATGATCACAAAGCGCTCCAGCCACATGCCGATGGTCACGATGAACGACACCGTCCACACGATCGGGATATTACGGCGCGCTTTCGGCGACCACAGGATCTGGGGAGCGATGCCGTTGCAGAAGATCAGCAGCCAGTAGGCCCAAGCATAGGGGCCATAGAAGCGCCACTGCATCAGCGCCGTTTCGACCTTCTCGCCACTGAACCATCCGTAGAAGACTTCCAGGTTATAGCCATAGAAAACGATCAGACCGGTGGTCAGCATGATCTTCGCCATCCAGTCGATGTGCCTCATCGTGATGAGGTCTTTAAGACCGTAAAGCGCCCGGACGGGGATCGCAAGGAGCAACACCATAGCAAATCCGGCGAACACTGCGCCGGCGACGAAGTAGGGAGGAAATACCGTCACGTTCCACCCGGGGACGATACTGACGGCGAAGTCATAGGAGACGATGGTGTGGACCGAGAGAACCAAGGGGGTACTCAACCCTGCAAGAATCAAATAGGCCTGCTCGTATCGGTGCCAATGCCGGTGCGAACCTCTCCAGCCCATCGCCGGGATCGCATAAGCGTACTTGGCGAATTTGTTCGTGGCCTTGTCGCGCAGGGTGGCAAAGTCGGGCACAAGCCCCAAGAACCAGAAAACGAGCGAGACCGTGAAGTAAGTCGAAACGGCGAACACGTCCCACATGAGCGGTGACCGGAACTGAGGCCAGACCGCCATGATATTGGGATAGGGGAGCAGCCAATAGGCCGCAACCCACGGGCGCCCGGTGTGAAAGAGTGGGTACATGCCCGCGCACATGACGGCAAAGATCGTCATCGCCTCTGCGAAGCGGTTGATCGAGTTGCGCCACTGTTGGCGAAGCAGCAGCAAAATAGCCGAGATGAGGGTCCCCGCGTGGCCGATACCGATCCACCAGACGAAATTGACAATGGGAAAACCCCAGCCAACCGGAATGTTGTTGCCCCAAACCCCGATGCCCTGATAAAGCAGCCATGCAAGCGTAAGCGGCAACACGAACAATGCAAAGATCGAAGCTATGCCGAACGTCGTCAACCAGGGCAACTTGTGCCGCCGCTGGTCAAGGACGACGTCCCCGATCACGGTATCGAGCGAGGCGTATGTCTGGTTGCCCTCAATGAGTTGTTGGTTTTCTGCCATGGCCTAAGCAGTGCCCTCCTGGGCGGTGATGGCGGGATTAACGTTCCGCACCTTGCCAAGATGCGAGGTTCGCGGCCGAGTGTTGAGTTCTTCAAGCAGTCGGTAGGCGCGCTCATCGCTTCGGGACTTAAAGACTTCGGATTTCTTGTCCGCAATGTTGCCGAAAAGGATCGTCTTGGTTGGGCAGACCTGCTGGCAAGCGGTCAGGATAGCGCCGTCCTGAATCTCCTGGCCGGCCTTCTTGGCTTCGATCCGCGCGTCGTTGATGCGCTGGACGCAGTAAGAGCACTTTTCCATGACGCCGCGGCCACGGACCGTCACATCGGGGTTGCTCACCATCTTCAGCAGGGAGACGCCGTCCTTCTTGTAGATCTTGTTGATCAGCGTGGCCGGCTCGGTGAATTGGAACTGAAGGTTGCTGTAGTCAAGGAAGTTAAAGCGCCTCACCTTGTATGGGCAGTTGTTGCTGCAGTAGCGAGTGCCGACGCATCGGTTGTAGACCATCTGGTTGAGGCCCTCATGACTGTGGACCGTTGCCCCTACCGGGCATACCGGCTCGCAGGGTGCCTTTTCGCACTGCACGCAGGCCACCGGCTGGACAAGTACTTCGCTTGGATTGTCCGGGTCGGCGCCCCCATAGTAGCGGTCGATGCGCAGCCACTGCATTTCACGACCCTTCATAACCTGAGTCTTGCCCACCACAGGGATGTTGTTTTCCGCCTGGCAGGCCGTGATGCAGGCATTGCAGCCAGTGCATAGATTGAGGTCAATCGTCATGCCCCACTGGGGAAGGTTCGTCGTCCAGATTTCCTCCGGATACATGTCGATATTTGGCTGCTCCGGGGTTTCGGTGGGCACTCCGGTATCCAAATCGCCCTGCTCGACGATGGGCGGATTCGCCAGCTTGTCTGGATTTAGACTCGGAACCCGCAGATACTCGGCCAACGTGCCTGCCCGAACGATGTCGCGACCTTCCATCGAGTGGTGAATCTGAGTCGACACCAGGGTTTCCGATTGGCCGGTCTTCGTCAGCGTGGCGCCCGTGACATAAGCCGCCGCACCGCTGGTCTTCAAGACATACGAGTCCACACCGACCGTTTTCGCATAGAGGTCGAAGCCCATCAGGCTCTGGTGTTGGGTTGGCATTCCAACGGATCCCGTCTTCGTGCGCCCGAATCCGGTGTGGATCAGCACAGAGCCTACGGGATGGCCAGGCTGCGGGAATGCCGGAATGGCCAACGTCTGCTTTCCGACGGTTACTTGCACAACGTCTCCGCGCTGGACTCCGAGGGTTTCCGCATCCTTCAAGCTGATGATCGCCGCGTTATCCCAGACGAGCTGCGTCATGGGTCGCGGCAGCTCCATCAGCCACCCGTTGTTATTGAATCGGCCGTCATGAAGGTTCGGATCGGGACGCAGCACCACTTCAAAACCGGTCGTCGAAGGCGGCGCAGCATCAAAGGTCTTGAGGGCCACAACGCGAGGGGCCAGCGTTGTATTGGGGACGATTCCCGCGTGCAGCACCTCTGCGAGGCCCTTATCAAAGTCTCCAGAGATGTGGCCGGAGGATTGCCAATGGTCGGCAATGATCTGATAGCCGTCGCTCATCAGGTCATGACCAGGCGCCCCATCCCCGGCAAGAGCGGCCACCAGTTGATGGGGAGAGCGCGCATCGTAAAGGGGGGCAGTCAGAGGCTGGGCCACGGTCGCGGTCCCATCGTAACCCCGAGTATCGCTCCATTGCTCCAAAAAGTGAGTCGCAGGCAAATGCCAAGAGTGCCCGCCATCAACCGCCGCACAGGCGTCGGTGGTCTCATCTTCGTAGAGGCCGTAACGAATCCGCAATCGCGACACCCGCTTGAGCGCCTCGCCAAAGTTGTAGTCGACAGGCGCATCGAACACGGGATTACCGCCGAGCATCACGAGCACGTCAACCTTGCCTGCGTTCATATCGTCAACGAGGCTCTTGAGATCACGGCCAGTGTGGACTGCGTGGGCAGCCCGGGGTTCGTGATAGGTGACCGTTTGCCCGACGGCGCCAAGCGCCACGTTCAACGCATGGCCGATGGCATGCACCTCGGGGGGCTGCTGGTCGCCCACTATCACCACTGCCTGACCTCGATGAGCCAGGAGATCTTGAACCACGGCGTTAAAGTCGGCGCCCGAAAGCTCCTTTGGTGGGCTTACCGCACCCTGAGATCTAACCGACTGAAGCAACGCCGTGGCGACCGCATGAACGGAGGACGGCTTCATTGACCATCGATGGTCGGATGTCGCCCCAGTGCAGGTCAGCTGGCTCTCAAACACATAAAGCCGGTTCATGTCCTCGGCCGTGAGCTTCCGACGGCCTTCGGCAAACTGTCGAGCCAGGACAACGCTCTCCAAACCATCCTGCAGGAAGTCGGAGTCGAGCGAGACGATCACCTTGGCCTTGGTGAGATGATAAACCGCCTCAACCGGCTGACCAAAGGCGAGATTCGCCCCATCGAACGCATTGTCCCGCGCGAATGGCTCGTACTGGTGCCACCGCGCGCCCGGATAAACCTTGAGGAACCCGTCAAGCTGAGCCTTCAGGGTCGGCGAGACCACCACCTCGGTCAGAATCCGGATTCCGGCGCCATGAACCGCCTTTTGGTTCGAAAACTCGGCGGCGACCGCGTCCATGAACGCATCCCAGGTGCTGCCGTCGCCATCGTTTAGGACCATCGCTGAACGGTCCGGATCGTAGAGGCTCAGAATGGCCGCCTGGGTCTGGGCGGTTGTCGCGCCAAGACTGCCCGGATGATCGGGGTTTCCTTCAATCTTGGTCGGTCTGCCCTCATGACTCTCGACGAGGAGACCGAGCCCCACTCCGCCGAGTGTCCATGCAGTGGCGTAGAACAGCGGCTTGCCGGGAACCATCTCCTCCGGCTGCTTGACATAAGGGACGACCTTCAGCTCCTCCAGCTCCATGCCACGACAACCCGCCAGGCCAGCCAATGCCAACGAGGCGCCCATGTACTTCAGGAGCGACCGGCGATCAATCTCCAGCAGGGTACGACGATGGGGAAATTCGTCATCGAGCCAACCTTGGAACTCAGGAGTCTCGGCAATTTCCTCCAGGCTCCGCCAATAGGCAGGCCCCCGCTTATCGGCCAGCTTCTGCCGGACGAGATCCATATCCAATCGGTTCGGGGTTTGATCTTCCATTATCGGTGGCACACCCAGCAGTCGGCGAGCTGCTGAACCTTGACGCCATACTGGTTCACGAGCTTCCGCCCTTCGGCAACGTCGGTCGAATTCGTTGAAATGGGATCTTCCCCGGTCGCGAGTTGCATTTCACGATCATTGAGCTTGTCCAATCCATCTTCCTGGATCTTCCAGTAAAGGTCGAACACCTTCTGCCTAGGTGTCCTGTCGGTTACCACATGGCCGGCAACATCCGTCTCTGGATAGAGATAATTCTGGGGGGCGCGGTGGCACTGCAGACACCACGACATCATGAATGAACTACCCTTAAAGGTGATGTTCATCTGCTCAACCGCGCCGTGACAGGTATTGCAGTTGATGCCACGCGCAATGTGAATCGAGTGGTTAAAGAAGACGAAATCTGGAACCTTGTTGACAAGCGTCCATTTGATCGGCGTGCCTGTCGCATAGCTTTGCCGAATTGGCTCGAGAAGGGGGCTGTTCGTCCAAATTTGGCTGTGGCAGCTCATGCAGATTTCAGTAGCCGGAAGACCGGCATACGCCGACTTCTCTACCGACGTATGGCAATAGCGGCAATCAATACCCAGCTCCCAAGCGTGGTGCTGGTGGCTGAAGGGCACCGGCTGATTCTTGGGCACATCCACCTTCGTATTGATCGGCGAACGCGACATTGCAGCGATGCCTAGCCCAATGACGACGGGCGCCGCAATAGAGAATATTAGGCTTGACTTTGCGTATGAGTTTGCGCTTGGCTTAAATAGCTGAGCCATTCGTGACCACCGTTCGAATTATCCCTTCCGACATCGTGCGTTCCGCATCCCGGCCCAAAAAGATTTCTGATACTACCTGACCTTTCGGGAGCGCGGCAGGTTGGCGACCGATCAGCGCTCGATCCACCGCCACCGTTAGGAATAGCAGAAATAGATAGGCTAGAGAGAACTTATAAAGCGACGCCGCCCTAGGTCGATCCACTATGCGATAGAGTTGCACACAGCGGAGGAGAAGGACTGCATTCAAGAGCACGATAACGCCCATGTAAAGCCAACCAGCCTCTCGTTCGACCAAAGGCAGCGCGCTCACAATGGCGGTCAGGACTCCATAGAAAGTGATCTGAACGACCGTCACCCGATCCCCGCGAACCACGGGAAGCATCGGCACTCCGGCACGCGCATAGTCATCCTTGATGAGAAGCGCCAGGGCCCAAAAGTGAACGGGAGTCCACATAAAGATAATCGCAAAAAGCACGATCGCAAGGGGCGAAAGCTGGCCAGTTACCGCCGCCCATCCGACCAGGGGAGGAAAACAGCCCGCAGCGCCCCCGATGACTATGTTTTGCCACGTTCGTCGCTTCAGGAGCAGGGTGTAAACGATGACGTAAAAGACAAGCCCTGCAAGGGAGAGCATGGCGGCAAGCAAATTCGAGGCCGCCCAAATGGTGGCGAAGGATAACCCGGCCAACACAAAGCCAAAGGTCAGCGCTCCACGCGAAGAAATGTTCTCGGTGACGGTCGGGCGCTTCGACGTGCGCTTCATCGTGCCGTCAATGTCCCGGTCAATCACCATATTGATCGAATTTGCCGCACCCGCCGACATATAGCCGCCAATCAGCAGCCCCCAAAAGAGCCCCGCCCCCGGCCAACCATGGGCAGCCGCAAACATGGCGGTCATCGTCGTGAAGAGAAGAAGCGAAATGACCTTCGGCTTTGTGAGAGCCACATACTCCTTGATCAACGCGGTTCCCGTCGGGCGTACACCCTCGCGGGGAGACGAAGCCGTCTCCACATCACGCCTGGGGGCACCGTGCCGAAAGGCCTCAATGCCAACCATCAGAAGCGCCATCCAGCAAGCGTAGGCCGAGAGCAGGTGAAAGAGCTGCATCCAAATGGGCGCCTTAATCCAAATGTTCAGAACGCCTACCCCAACTTGGAACAAGAAGACGCCCACCAGCCGCTGAACCGCGAGTTTGACTGAAGGGCTCGGCCGAAGGTGGATGATCAACCCGCCCATGAGCAAAAGATAGAGGCCCACCGAAGTTGCGATCAGGGGGTGCAGGGGCTCCAAGCGATTCAGAAAGTTCGCACCCGGGGCAAGCGCCGCCTGAATGACGTTGTCAACAGGTCTTAACTGGTTGCCCAGCGCGGAGATAACCCCAGTGATACCAAGGACAAGCACACAGGCCAACCCGAAGACGACGGCGGCCATGACGGGTCCTTGACCGCGAAGCACGACTCGTCGATCCTCCGCCTCGGCCGCTGAAAGTGGCTCTGAGGCGTCATGTGCCAGAACGGCCGTGAAGGTGAGCGCGGCAAGAAGGAGAAGCGTGATGGTTAAGTGAACCGCCATCGCCTCGACCCGGTAAACGCTGGAATTATGAGCCACCAGCTTGTACTTGACAAGCCAAGCGCCGGCCAGAGACTCCGCTAGGACCAGCCCGATGACACCAACGGCGGCCCCTCGAATCGGAGCCTTGGGTGCGAATAGCCGAAACGCCCAAAAGCAGAGCATCGCGATCAGTACTCCATCGATTCCTGTCGAAGCGCGATGTGTGAACTCCACAAGGCGCTGGACCGAAGCGTTGGTCGGAATCACCTCGCCGTTGCACAAGGGCCAATTTGGGCCGCATCCGTCACCCGAGAATGACGCCCGGACAAAGGCGCCGAAAACCATAACCACCAGGTTATAGATCAGCAGGATCCAAGCAAACTTGGCAAAGCGGGTTCGGGTCATTCAGTTGCTCGACGGTTGGAACGAGATGCTTGCAGGACTCCGGAATCGGGATGGCCGTTCCCAAAGACCGACGCAGAATACCCCCTGCCCTGTCGTCAAGTTCTATGACATAGCGTCCCACTTTTGATGACTTGCGAATAGTTTTCAGCGAATTTGCGCATTTCGGTTCCCGCTGCTTACGGCTTGATCCAGGGTGAATCGGGGGCCATTCCCGCTGCTTCAACCTCTTCTCGTCATCGTTTGGCGACAGATCGCGGTAGGGTAATTCTGAATGACCGAAACGAAATCGAGCCGTCCGTTCCTGAACGCCCGGTGGGAGCATCTGCTGATGCTCAACTACCGGTGTCCGGCTGAGATACTGGCCCCGCTGACTCCGATCGGTCTCGAACTTGACGACTGGGAGGGTGAAAGCCTGATCAGCATCGTTGGATTCATGTTTGCCGATACCCACGTGGCAGGTCGTGCATGGCCCGGGCATACAGCCTTCGAGGAAGTCAACCTCCGCTTCTATGTGAGGCGCGAATGTGAGGACCAGACCCGAAGGGGAGTTGTCTTCATTCGTGAACTTGTCCCGAAGCCGATCATTGCAATCGTGGCGAGCTACTTTTACGACGAACCCTACCTCACCGCAGCGATGTCGCACGAGAGCACGCTGCATCCAGATTCAGGGGGGTCGATCGCCTACCGATGGCGCCTTCAGGGGCAGCAGTTCACACTTGGTGGGTCGGTCAGCGGCCCCGCCAAGCCGCTCGAAGGCGGCTCGCACGCCGAGTTCATCACTGAGCACTACTGGGGATATACGCGGCGGCGAGATGGGACCACATCGGAGTATCAAGTATCGCACCCACGTTGGCACGTCTGGGACTGCGACTCCGCCTGCTTTGCAGGTGCTGCGCGGACCCTGTACGGCGAGGCGATCGGAAAGCTGCTCGAAGAACCGCCCGTTTCTGCACTACTTGCTTTGGGCTCTGACGTCACCGTTTATCGGGGACACCGGCTCTCATAACAAACCTAGTTTCTGGCACCCGCCTTTCCCGATGAGCCCCCACTTCGACTAGAATTACAGAGGTATGTCTACTGCTTCGCGGTTGGTGGAGGGGGCCTTCAAACGCCTGGCGGCTCTGCCCGGCTTCACCGACCGACCCGATCAACGCCAACTGGCCCTTCTCCTTTGTGATCTTATCGAGGAGGGCAGCTACGGCATGTTTGAGGCGCCAACGGGTCTCGGCAAATCGCTCGCCGCTCTGATTCCCGCCATCGCCCAGGGCATCGCCAATAGCAAGCGCGTCGGCATCGCTACCTACACCAATGTGCTCGCAGAGCAGTACTGGCGAGAAGACTTGCCCATGGCCCTAAGCCTGTTCGATGTTCCTACGACCTACCAGCCGCGCTTTCTCATCGGGAAAGGGCGCTATGCCTGCCACGTGGCGATGGATGAGCACCAAGGACGACTTGCGGCCGGTTGGCGGCCTCAACTTGGCATCGAAACCGAACTTCGTGAGAGTCAGTTGATTCCCGCGCGCCAAATCGGAGCGGTATGGCGCCAAATCGCCGCCCCGGCCGTTTGTGCGGGTCGCCAATGTGAACGCTACGACGAGTGCTTTTACTACTCCGCCCGCCGCACCGTCCTGAAGGCGCCGCTAGTGATCACCAATCACAGCGTGGTTCTGCAGGATTCGATGTCCGATGACGGTCAAGGCCTCTTGGGAGCCCTCGACTATCTGATCCTCGACGAGGCCCACGATCTCATTCAGTCTGCTGCGGGCACCTTTGAGTTCGAACTCAGTCCCGGTTTCCTACTGTCCCTAGGCGCAATGGCCAGTCGGCTTGAAGCACTTCTTGGCATGCGGGTTACCCCTAAGGCACAACGGCTGATTGCCGATTACCGCAACGCCATCGATCGGCAAGTGCGAGCCCTGGATCATCTGGTGAGCAACGTCCGGCCAGCCGTCCTCAACGTCTCCCCTGCGGTACTCGAGGAACACCCTGCCATCAAAGTGCTGCGGGCAGACCCCACCCGGGCAAAAGAGCTTGCGGTGAACATCGCCGAGACGACTGCCGCGCTCACTGATGCATTTCAGAGCGTCATGAGCGAACTGGCTGCAGAAAGCAAGGATTCGCGCTTGCAAGACAGCGCCACCGCGTACCTTCGCTTCCTCGACCAGGCGGCTAGCGAATGCGCCCGACTCTTTGCCCGCTCCGATGTCTCTGTCACCCACCAGCGCAGCTTTCCCGAGCCAGTCGTCCGAAACGACGTGGTGGATTACTCGGTGCCCCTGCAAGAGTTCCTCTGGCCGCGCACACCGGCCACTTGCCTCTCGGCCACCCTCACCCTCGACGGAAGCTTTGACTATTTTCAACGAAACACTGGCATTCCAGAGGGTTACCGCGAGCGTCTCAAGAGCCCGTTTGACTTCAATAGACAGGCCGCCGTCTACGTGCCTCCGCCAGATCGCATTCCCGATCCGGGACAAGCAAGGAAACTTGGCCAGGAAGACGCTTACTATGATGCGATCGCCCGAGAGATTGAACGCATCATCACGATGGTGAACGGCAAAACCCTCGCGCTCTTCCACTCCCGCCGGGAGATGGAAGCGGTTGCCGAAAGGGTCCGTGCCCCAGAGCACCTTACGATCTATGTGCAACCGAGAAGCGGCGCCGGCGCCATTGGCAAACGGTTTATCGAGGACGTCACCAGTTGCCTTTTTGCCCTTCGATCATTCTGGACCGGATTTGATGCACCGGGTGAGACACTTTCATGCGTGGTTCTCGTTCGTGTACCCTTTGAAGTCCCCACGGAGCCCCCGGCCCTGGCCCGGGTTGCCTACCTTCAAAGCCAGGGATTGGACCCATTCCAGAGCCATACGCTTCCCCAAGCGAAAATGCTGATGCGTCAGGGGGCAGGGCGTCTCATACGACGGGTCGAGGATCGTGGGGTGATCGCCTTGCTTGATCCAAGGCTCCGCACAAAGGCCTATGGCGAAGCGATCTTGGCCAATCTTCCCGAAGGGATGCAGATCCATTCGGACATCGCAGAGGCGGCGTGCATTCTCAACACTGAGCCTCCGAGGAACCTGCATCTGTTTCGATAGTCCGAATTCGCAAAAAACGGTCGGATTTGCTGGTCGCTTCCTGCCAAAATCCGGCTAGTATGCTTGAACCAACGAACCCGCGAGATACGACTTAATAGTCGTAGGTCAGATGCTCACAGCAGAGACGGAAACGCAATGCCCATTTGCCATTGGTGCGGAATCGACAGCAAGAACGAGGTCGTTTGCGACTGGTGCAAACGGCCCTTGGATCTTCGTAGCGCCCGCACCGGCACGGCGGACAGCGGTCGCAGCGGCGGAAGCGGCGTGGATTTGCTTGCCGACGGGGATGATGACGCCAGGGCGATTCTGCCCCGCCTGATCGTCATCGGAACGATGTTGGTGCTGGTGGCCGCAGCCGCAGTCGTGTTCGCAATCGTGAGGGGAAACAAAGTTCCTGAGGCGCCCCCGCAAAATGTCCAGGCTCCGGCGCCGGCCAACCAAGAGTTCCAGGCTGAAGCCAAACCGACTCACTACACTCCCGGTTACGTGAGCAACAGCCCCGAGCACTCTACTCCTCGGGTCATCCTTCCCGATCCCCAACAAATGGTCGGCAAGCTTTCCGTTTCGGCCCCAGTTGGCGAGACTCATGCGACCATCATGATCGACCATGACGGCGATGACACGGGACCCAAATTTGGAATCTCGGCGGCCGCTCTCACCGCATTCAAGCTCTCCAAAACCAAGACGATCTGCATGGGCAAGGTTTCTCTCTACAACGTTTCAAACGAGAACGTGGAGGATTACCGACTTGTGCTTGTCAGCCATGGCCACACGTATGACCTCAAAACGTTTTCCGGCACTCTGAAGGCGATGAAGTTCATTGACGAACATACGATTCCCTCAAAGGAAAGAGTATCCGTTCCCGTGTACGCTGGCCACTACCTTAGCAAGCCTGGCGAAGTGATCGGTGAATTGTTGCTCTATGCTACGCCCGAGGACAATCGGACTCAGAAATACAGGTTCACGTTGAACGACAAGGCTAAGACAAGCGCTCAGGGTTGAGACCGTCAAGTTCAGGCAACACGAATCGTCCGTCCTTGCGAATGAGCCGTCCGTCAAAATAAACTTCTCCTCCGCCATAATCTGGCCGCTGGATGCAAACAAGATCCCAGTGGACCGAGGAGCGGTTGCCGTTGTCAGCCACCCCCTCGTAGGCATTGCCAGGGGTTAGGTGAAACGAGCCAGCTATTTTTTCGTCGAAAAGCGTGTCTTTCATCGGATGCAGGACATGTGGGTTGTAGCCGAGCGACCACTCCCCGAAGTAGCGGGCTCCCTCATCGGTGTCCAAAATATCGTTTAGTTTGGCCGTTTGTGCGCCGGCGCTGGCGTCAACGATCTTGCCGTTCTTCACTTCGAAACGGATATCCTTGAATTCGGTGCCCTGGTGTAGGGACACCGTATTGTATTGAACAACGCCGGAACCTGAGTCACGAACGGGGCACGAGTAGCACTCTCCATCGGGAATGTTCCGTTTGCCCGAGCATGGAACCGCCCCCATTCCCGCAATGGAAAACTCGAGATCGGTCCCCGGTCCCACCAATCTCACTCGCTCGGTCTTGTCCATCAGTTCGGCCAAAGGCTCCGCCGCCTTCGCCATGCGAGCATAATCCACTGTGGTGACGTCAAAGAAGAAGTCCTCAAAGGCGGCGGTCGACATACTGGCCTGCTGGGCCATTCCAGAGCTTGGCCAGCGAGTGACGCTCCATTTTGTCTTGGCTACCCGGGTTTCAAAGACCACGGGTGTTCCGTAGACCTTACTCCACATCGTCTGTGTGGCCCCCGACACGTCGGCAAACTCTGCGTAATTGTGAGTACCCCGAAGTGCGACATAGGCAGTCATTTGCTCCATTTCGAACTTCTCGATCTTGGCAATGGTAGTTGCATTCGACTCAGTCATCCCCAACATCAATTGGCGCCGAACGATCGATCGCTCGTCTCGAACGACCACCTGGGCACTGCGCGACTGAAAGACGCGGACGAACTCGGCAACCGCAGCCTCCGGGATATCGAAAACATGCAAGAGCACCGTATCCGCTGGCCCCAGCTCACAACAATGGTCTGCAAACAGTTCGGCAAGCTTGGTGACGCGCGGATCTAGCATGCCCAAAGGTTACCCAGGCCTACTCTCCCGTCGCGGCGAAGGTCGACGCTGTGGAGGCAGATACGTCCACCCCACTGAGCCGCCACTCCGGAATGGGCAAACCCATCCAGTCATGACCGGACTCCTTGTGGAACGATAGCTTAACCTTGGGCACCCGAAACACTTGATCGAAGCTAAGTACATGGAGTCTGACCGAGGCGGGGGCCTCCATCACCGCATAAGAGCCTTCGATTCGAGGCTCGGTGAAGTCCACGTTGATGTCCGGATGATTTTGGCGGACATACTGGCCAATGTCGACTCCACCCAGGCTGTCGTTGTTGATGGTGAATGACTGGCTGAGGTGCTGCAGGACTGCGCCGGGCCTTCCCTCCCGCGATGCCTGCTCGGCTTCAGTAAGCGCTTGATGAATAAGCACGTCGTCGGGCTGGGTGAATGCCAGGTTGGCGAGGAACTTGGCCCCATAAGCGACCACCATGAAACCGACTATCCAAACCCAAGGCGAGACGCGCATCTTGTCTTGCTGACGCTTTTGATCCGGTAATCATCAGGAAGAGGGACCAAAGGGTTGCCGAATTCGTCTCATTTCAGGTCTCGGACCGCCTTCACGTCAAATTCCATCTGACGCATAAGCGCTTCCAGGTTCTCAAACTTCGCTTCGTCCCTCAGGCGCACACGGAAGTCCAAGGCGACATCGGTGCCATACAACGATTCGCCGGGGTAGTCCAACAAGTAGGCTTCAATCGTCCGGGGGTTGTGCTCGCCAACGGTAGGTCGAACGCCGATGCTGATGGCGGCAGCAAAATGACCCTTGGCGGTTCGCGCGTAACCTCCGTAGATGCCATTCGGCGGCATGACCTGATTGCACGACCGGGCGAGGTTGATGGTTGGATATCCCAAGGTTCTGCCCAACTTGGCACCTTGCACCACGATCCCATGTACGGAGAATGGTCGGCCCAGTAGCCGATCGGCGGCCCCCATGTCGCCACCACTCACGGCTTCGCGAATCGCGCTTGAGCTGATGCGTTGCCCTTTGCTTTCCATGGCCGGCACGATCGTAGTGGCAATGCGCTGGGCCAACCATAAACCGCTGCCCTCCCGTCCTCTTCCCATCGCAAAGTCGTGGCCCACCACCAAGCGACTCGCCCGCAACCGGGCGATCAGCACCTCATCCAAAAACTCCTGCGCAGTCGTCATGCTCAGCCTCTCGTCAAAGGCAAGCACGACGGTAAGCGCGGCGCCCATGCCCGCGAATTGAGCCAGATTGTCTTCCAGAGGAGCAAGACTCGGCGGCTGATGTCGCGGGGCGAGAATCGCGGCAGGATGTCGATCAAATGTGAGGATCACCGCGGGAGTCTCGTCCGCCGCCGCCAGTGCGACCGCCTGCGAAATGACCTCCCTATGACCAAGGTGCACCCCATCGAAGGTGCCCACGCAGGCCACCGCCGCTTCCCATTCTGGACAGAAGCCGTCGAGGCCAAAATGAATCTGCATCAGCGCAACTCTACCGCCGGGTGTGATTCATTCTTATCACATAATTTGAGGGCAGCGAGCCATGCCTTCTGGATGTCGGACACGAGCAGGCCGTAACCGCCGTCGTCGCCATTGGCGCTCTGCTGGCGAAGAATGTAGCTGGGATGCAGCGTGGCAATGGCGGTTTTCGCATATTGGCAGGGAAAATAGAGGCCACGCTCGCGTGTGATCTTGAAGTCCTTCTTGATGAGGTTTCGAGCGCTTGGGGCCCCGACACAGAGAATGACTTTGGGGGCAATGGCGTTCAATTGGGGCACCAGCCAACGCCGGCAGGCCTCAGACTCAAGCTCGGTTGGGGCGCGATTCACCGGCTTGCCGCTTGTCCAGTCTGCGGCACGGCACTTCACCGTGTTGCAAATGTACACGCAGGCGCGCCCTGGGCCTGCTTCATCCAGCGCGCGATCGAGGAGTTGGCCGGCGCGGCCCACAAAGGGGCGTCCTGTGCGATCCTCTTGATCGCCGGGGCCCTCCCCTACCAAAACGAGGGGGGAGTTGGGGTCACCCTCGCCAAAGACCACGTTATTGCGGCGCCCAGCAAGCCCACACGCTTGGCAGTTGAGGGCCAATTCACGGATTTGCTCAAGCGCATGCATGACCCGTCCATGATAGCCGACCGAACAACGCACCTGGACCACTCACGGGCGCTTCAGATAGGCGTAGGCATTGTGGTCGTGAATCGACTCGTGATTCTCGACCTCGATCTCGTACCGACCGATATTCGGGTGGTTGTCAAACGCAATAGCGACCTCGCGTACCATGTCCTCGACAAATCGGGGATTATCATAGGCCTGCTCGGTCACAAACTTCTCGTCGGGACGCTTCAGCAACGGATAGAGCGGCGCCGACGCGCAACCCTCGATGAGATCGATGAGGTCTTCAAGCCACAGGTCGCCCTTGGGGTGAACGTCGACCGACACGTATCCGCGCTGATTATGGGCGCCACGGTCGGAAATCTCCTTCGAGCATGGGCAAAGGGTCGTGACCGGGACGGTGATCAAGATTCTAAAGTCCGTCTCGGCTCCACCGGAAGCAATGAAGGCGCATTCGTAGCCCATCATGCCCGCCTTTTCCGTCACCGGCGCCGCCTTCTCAATAAAGAACGTGAAATGCACCTCCAAATGAGCGGTGGCCGCGTTCAATCGGTCCCTTAGCGCGTGGATGATGTCGGGAATCGTCTCCGGCCCAAGGTCATGATTATGCTCGGCGAGGACTTCGACAAATCGGCTCATGTGGGTGCCTTTGAACTCTCGAGGCAAATCCACCGTTAGGGTAAAGGACCCGACAGTTCGCTGAGTGCCGCCTTTGCGATTTCGGATATGGAGCGGGTACTTGACGTGGCGCACCCCCACCTTGTCGATGGGAATATTACGCTCATCGGGTGAGCTTTGGATGTCAACCAACGGATCGAGCAACTTGTTCGTGGTTTTCATGTCGACGCTGGCGCTCTGGCGGCGCAATGAAGGTCTACGCCGCCGCCTGGTGCAGCGTTTGCTTAAGACACTTCCCTGACGGATGAATGAGCCGCTAGTTCAGCTTTCCGCCGTCGAACCACCGCTTATTCTGATAGACGGGGATGAAGTCCCGAAGGTGGTCGTTGGGAAAGACGTTGACCCCTGCCTTGCTCTTGACCCAGTAAAGGGAAATCGCTGCCAGCACGAAAAGCACGATGCATGCAATGAGCAGACTGCCTGACTCTAGCCAATGGCGAGCGCGGCGACGCCGTTCGACATACCCTTGCCCGGTTGACCGTCGCCGGTCCTGGCCAACCTGGAGAACAAGGTAGACGCCCGAATAGATGAGCGGTATTGAGATTCGCAGATCAATAGCGTGGCGCGACCGTGGCGACCCCTTTTGCAGCGATTCGAAGAACTGCTTGCGTTCGGCCTCGGTCATTCGACTGGCAACCTGAGGAGGCACCAAGTAGAGGACCTCCGATACGAATGGGTCTTCCGACGGCAAGGCAGACATCCCTACAATTGTCGGCGGCGGGACTCCGATCCTTGACCTTCCGACTTACCAGGATGAAAGCCGCTTAGCGGATGGCCTCTTCGGTTTGGCCGTCGAAGACATGAAGTTCGTCAAGCTTGACAATGAAAGATGCCTCTTGGCCTTCCTTGATTTGGGTTGCATTGTCGATCGTTGCCGTCAGGCTGTTTGAACCCGCCTTGATATACACCACGTAGGCGTGCCCGAGCGGCTCCATCACATCGACGCGGCCAAGAAACTCGGCATCTGCGGTCGTCTGGTGGGGTGAAAGCGCCTTGTCAAAGATCGCTTCGGGCCGAACGCCGAGCGTCACTTGCTTGCCGATCAATGCGGCTGCGGGATGATTTTCAGGAAGGGGAAAAGTCAGCCCGCCCGCCTCAACCTTGCCACCCGCTACAATTCGGGCATCAAGAAAGTTCATGGGCGGCGAGCCGATAAAGCCGGCTACAAACTTGTTTGTCGGCATCGCATAGACCTTTTCAGGCCGGTCACACTGCTGCAGAACCCCGTCCTTCATGATGGCAATACGCTGCCCCATCGTCATGGCTTCGACTTGATCGTGAGTGACATAAACAGTGGTGATGCCAAGGGTGCGATGGAGGCGAATCAATTCGGCTCGGGTCTGGATGCGCAGTTTCGCATCAAGATTCGAGAGCGGCTCATCCATCAAGAAGACCTTGGGCTTGCGAACAATGGCACGGGCCAAAGCAACGCGCTGACGTTGACCACCGGAAAGCTGCTTGGGAAGCCGGTCAAGGAGGTGGTCTATGCTGAGCATCTTGGCAACTTCTTGAACTCGCTTATCGATGTCCTGCTTCTTGAGCTGAGCTTCGCCCCAGTGGGAGATTTGCCAGAAAAACCCCTTAAGCTCCCGCAAGCGCAGTCCGAACGCGATGTTGTTGTACACGTTCATGTGGGGATATAGAGCGTAGTTCTGGAAGACCATCGCGATATCGCGATCCTTCGGGGGGACGTCGTTGACGACGCGGTCGCCGATTTGGATCTGGCCGTCACTGGCTTCTTCAAGCCCGGCCACCATTCGGAGGGCGGTTGTTTTGCCACATCCCGAAGGACCGACAAGGACCATGAACTCCTTGTCCTTGATCTCAAGCTCGAGGTCGTTCACGGCGGTGACGCCTTTGTCGAAAACCTTGGATACGTGTTTAAACGTGACTCCTGCCATTATTTATATCACCTTTCTTTCAGCCGCTTAGGATCGCCTGCGATCAAAGGGCCAAGCGCCACTTTAGAGCGCACCACCGGAAAGCCTTGGAATCTCGAGAAAAACCGCCCCCCGGTAATCTTCTCAGAGAATGTACACCAGTAGCTTGCGCAAAAGGTGCACCGCCTGGCGACAATTGTCCAAATCTCTCCACGTGCAGCATCCGACCCATAGGAACGACGAGCTAGTCCCTTATTTTTTCGGGGTGAACCGGCAAAAAGGACAGGGTATACGGCTTCCGCGCCATATAAGACCGCAATGATCAAGATTCTCTGAACAGGGAACCGTCCTCCTGCGTCACCGAGTATTGTTTAATGTAGTTAAATAAACAATCTCGATGGCCACCAATAAGATTCTCCTTTACGGCATCCCCACTTTGGCGCTCCTGGGCCTGGTTGGCTGGAAGCTCGTCTCCAAAGCTGCAGCCGACAACGCAATCAAGCAGCGCACTTCGCAAGCGGCGAAAGCTCCGGCGCCAGTCACCATTGCCACTGCGGGGCCCGCCCACATCATCAACAGGCAACAGTTGGTGGCAACGGTGAACTCACCGTTTGTCGTCCATCTTTCGGCGATGACGTCTTCGCAAATCAAATACCTGACCGTGCGCGAAGGGGACCGCGTATCAATGGGCGAGGTTTTGGTCAAATTGGACCCGACTGCACTCCAAGGCCAAATTCTCGCCGCCCAGGCGAATCTCGCCGCCGCAAAACAGCGCCTCGCCCAGGCCGAAATCACGAAGACAGCGAACGACACGGGATTCGTGGGCCAGTATCAGAAGGATCGTTCAAGTGTCGTGAGCGCGGAGGCCGACTACAACGAGGCCATCGCAAGCGACGAGGAAAACAATGCCGCGGCAGACGCTGCAGTAACGGACGCGCAAGCGAAGGTGGCATCAGCTCAGCAGGCGGTCGATGGGGCGCAATCCAGCTTGAATGGCGTCAAGGCGACGCAGAGTTTGGATCAACTCAATTACGACCGCGCGCTACAACTCTACAACGAAGGTTTTACGGCGGTGCAGGACGTGGACAACGCCAGGGCTGCTCTGAACGTCGCCAAGGCGGCCACCATCTCTTCCCAGAGCCAACTTAATGCCGCGAACTCGGCTCTCAAATCGGCCCAGGCCGAACTGCAGGCAAGCATGAGTGTGGATAAGGCGACCCATGACAAATCGACGTCCGACGTGGCCGACCACAAGGCCGCCCTTCTCGTCGCCCATGACAGCGCCAATATATCCCATGCGAATCTTAGCCAGTTGCCGGCTTATGTCGCCAACTTAGATGCGCTCAAGGCTGCCGTGTATGTGGCCCAGGGTCAGCTCAATCAGGCCGAAGCTCAGCTTCAATACACAACCCTGACATCCCCCATCGATGGCGCAATCACCAGCCGCCTCATGGACCCCGGCAGCATCGCGCCGGTCGGTCAAGACATTCTTGTCATTCAAGAGCTAGATTGGCTTTATGTGGATGTTCAGGTGCCTGTCGAATACAGCGAGTCGGTTCACCTTGGTGACAAGTTCCCGTTCACGATCACGGGATTGAGCGACAAGTATGTGGGCGTTGCCGCACAGATCGATCCCGCGGCCAACTCGACCAGTCGCCAATTCCTACTGCGCTTGCGGGTGGAGAACCCCGACCACCTGATCAAGCCTGGCATGTACGCACAAGTACCCTTCACCGTATCGGATGTGTCGGCGCCGGTAGCCGTTCCCATAGAAGCGGTGGCCCCCGACAATAATGGGCAGAATGTGACGTTTGTCGTCCAGCCCGACAGTACGGTAAAGAGCGTTCCCGTCACGACGGGCTCGCAGGACTCCAAGATGGTCCAGGTCCTAAGTGGGCTTGAGGCCGGCCAAAAGGTCGTGATCCTGACCGCCAGAACCCTCAAGGATGGACAAAAGATCGTTGATGCTTCGAAGCAGGCGCCGGCCGCTTCAGGAAGGCGAGGAAAGTCATGAGAATTGCCGAGTGGTCGGTTTCGCACCCCGTCGCGGTGACCATGCGCATTGCGTCATTGGTCCTGTTGGGGATCGTGTGCCTGCTGCGGCTGCCCGTAGACTTGCTCCCCAGGGTGTCGATCCCCACGGTAGCGGTCTCGACCGCTTGGACGAACGTCTCCCCGGAGCAGATGGAGACCCAGATCACCCGGCCGGTCGAAGAGGCGGTTTCCTCTGCGGACAACTTATACGCCGTTCAATCCTCGTCCACCTTGGGTTCCAGCACCGTTCGCGTTCAGTTCAACTGGGGCACCGACGTCGACGCCGCCTCTGTTCAGGTGCTCCAATTGGTGCAGAGAGCCATTCGAAGTCCGTCTTGGCCCGCCGCTCAGGCTGCGCTTAGCGAGCCGACCGTCTTCAAGTACGACCCGAACTCTCTTCCGATCGTCGTGTATGGCATTAACGGAATGAGTGACCCGGTCAAACTCCGCGAGTTGATCGACAACGAAGTCACCCCTATTATCGAGAGTGCGAACGGGGTGGCATCGGCCACCGCCACCGGCGGTGAAGAACGAGCGATCATCATCAACTGCGATCCTGTCAAGCTCCAAGCATATGGAATCACGCTGACCCAGGTCCAAAACGCAGTTTCAAGCCAAAACGTGGACATCCCTTCAGGGGTGGCGCGGCAGGATAATACGGAATACACCATCCGGGCGACTGGCTACTATGGCAGCCCTCCTGAAATGGAAGGGATTCCGATCGGCTCTTCGAATGGAGCCGTCGTTCACCTGAGGCAGGTCGCCTCGGTGCAAGATTCCTACCAAGACGAACGAGAATCCACCCGGCTCAACGGCGGTATGGCGGTGGGCATGATCATCGTCAAGCAGAGCGGCGCCAACACGATTGATACCGCGAACGCGGTTGCCCAAAAGGTCGAGCAGGTCAAGAAGCTCTATCCTCAATTGAAGTTCAACCTCGTCTACGATCAATCCCACTTCATCACAGAATCCATCCAGGATCTCCAGACGACCGCCGTTCTGGGTGGCGCTCTTGCCGTCATCGTCCTGCTCTTTTTCCTGAGAAGCATTCACAGCACACTCGTGGTTGCACTCTCGATCCCGATATCGATCATTTCGACTTTCGCGATCATGTACTTCGGTGGATTCACGATCAACACGATCTCCCTCAGTGGCCTCGCCCTGGCGACCGGCCTTATCGTCGACGATGCCGTAGTTGTGCTTGAAAACATCTTCAGGCACATTGAACGTGACCACCGCAAGGCTGGCGTCGCTTCGGTGACCGGGACAGTCGAAATTCAGTCGGCGGTCGTAGCCTCCACGATGACGGTCATCATCGTCTTCTGCCCTTTGTTCCTCATCAAAGGACAAGCAGGTGAGATGTTCACTCAGTTTGCCCTAGTGGTCATCTTCTCGATGCTGGTGTCCCTGCTCGATGCGACGACGGTTGTACCGATGCTTGCCAGCCGACTCATCAATGAAGAGGAAGTCGAAGAAGAAGCCCATCCCGAGCTGCGCGAACAGCGGGGCAAGAAGGTCACGTGGCTTCTCCGCATGTTCAACTGGTTCGGAGCGAAGTTTAACGCCATGGATGCGTCTTATCGCAAGACTCTCCAATGGTGCATTCACCACCGCCTAGCCGTAGTCCTCACCGCTGTGGGAATCACCTGCCTTAGCCTATTGCTCGTCTTTCCGGTCAACTGGATCGGTAGCGAGATGCTTCCCCAGACCGACACTGGCGACATTTCCGCTAATTTCAAGCTCCCCATCGGGACCGCTTATGCTTCGACGAGATTGGCCATGAACCGGGTAGAGAAAATCGTTTTGGCTAACCCCAACGTGCAAACGTTTTTCTCGGCGGCGGGAACCAACCTTTCGATTCGCGGCACGTCGACCACACCGGTCAGTTACTACGGTGGCGGCATGATTCACCTCAAGGATGATCGCAAGGACAATACCAACGTCGTTATTCGCCAGCTAACCACCGAAATCGCCAAGATTCCCGGCATGCGACCGTTGCTCCAACCCTACGATATTGTCAACCAAATCCTCACTGGCGGCACCGCCAACATGGAAGTGGACATCTTCGGCAGCGACAACAAGCTGATCTACCAAAAGGCGCTTGAAGTGGCCTCTAAACTAAGGGGCACAACCACGAACCCAGGCGTGTCCGGCCTTGAAAGCATTGATCTATCGATCCAAGATGTCCAGCCTGAAATGCTCTGGAAAGTAGACCGTGATAAGGCCTCCGAGCTTGGCGTTGCATTCGCCGACGTGGGAAATACCCTAAACATCGCTAGCGCAGGCGCTCTAGCGACCTACTACCAGGAAGGTGGCTATCAATACCCCATCTACGTTCAGGTTCCCCTGAGCATGCGATCGAGCGCGGACGAACTCAAGAATCTCCCCATCGCCAGGGCATCTCAAACGGGTCCCCCCGTTTTGCTTAGCCAGGTGGCCACTCCGTACACGGGATACGGTCCCAGCGAGGTGGATCGCCTCAACCGCACGCGGTATGTCGCCGTCACGGGGCGCGTCAGTGGCCGCAGCCAGAGCGACATCATGGACGACATCACGTCGCTCATGAACAAGGAGCAGTTCTCCACCGGCATGTACTGGGCGTTCGGCCTGACCCAGCAGCAACAGGGCCAGGAGTTCAGCGGTCTTGGCCTGACCCTCTTCTTGGCCATCGCGCTGATCTACATGCTCCTGGCCTCACAATTTGAGTCCTTCGTCTACCCGCTCGTCGTATTGATGTCGGTTCCCCTCTGCATCGTGGGGGTCCTTCTGGCGCTCTTCATTAGCGGCCGTGCCTTTGGCTTGACTGCCTTTATCGGCCTACTGATGCTGGTGGGCATCGCAGTCAAGAATGGCATTCTGCTGGTGGACTATACGAACCAACTGCGGGGTCGCGGCCTCCCACGGGACGAAGCGATCTTAACCGCCTCGCCCACTCGGCTCCGCCCAATCCTCATGACCAGTTCAGCCGCGATTTTGGGCATGCTTCCATTGGCTCTTGGCCTCGGTAAGGGTTCGGAGACTCAGGCGCCGCTCGCCACCGCAGTGGTCGGTGGTTTGTTCACCTCGACCCTGCTCACCCTCTTCATCGTCCCCGTGGTTTATACATTCTTTGACGACCTGATTAGAAGGGTTCAAGGCGACAAGCGCGACCTCGCTCCGGCGACCGGGCTCGGACCGAGCGTCAGCTCTCTTCCCAAGGGGGATGTTGACGACGATGGAGGCCGCACCTCCAATGGTCGCGATCCAGAACCCCTGTTTCCGGGGGGCGGCGCTCCTGAGAAACAGGTGACGGAGGGAAGCTGAACTTGGGAGATCGTATTCCCGACCTCGTCGCCGAACTTGAGTCGCTCATGCCCAGGCTCACTCGAGCCGTGTTTCCCCAAGATGGCGCGAACCCCCTCACCCAGTTGCCGGTCGGTCAGGTGCGAATGCTCCGGCTTCTTGACGGGGAAGCAAAGCTGCGGGTGACGCATATCGCGAGTGAGCTTAGAATGACCCCGAGTGCGGTCACTCAAATGGGCAACCGGTTAGAGCAGCTCGGACTTGTGGAGCGACTGGATGTCGCCGAGGATGGCAGAGGCCGATTCTTGGCGATTTCGGAAATCGGCCGCATTGCGTTAGAGGAGCGGCGCCGTGTACGCGTTGAACAAGCGGCTCTCATCCTAAAAGATACGCATGAAGAGACCTTAGAAGCCTTTATCACAGCCCTCAAGAGTGTTTTGAACCAGATTCCATCGTCAGGACATATTGAATGCACGACGCCCGCCAACGGCGGTGACTCCTCAACCCGCTCTGCTTGAACCATCCAATGCTAATTACTTACTACCTCGCAGGCCTTATCGCCTTACAAACACCCCCTGTTCAACCAAAGCTCACTCCGGTACCGTTGCCACCGGCAATCACCCTGGGTACGGCTGTGCAATCGGTGTCGCTCAACGCGGATGAGGCAGCCCAGATCGCCCTCACGAAGAGCCCCTCGATCTTATTGGCGAAGGCAACGGTCCGCAACGATCGAGGCGCCTATCAGGTCGCCCAGAGCGCTCTTCTCCCCTCATTATCGGTGTCATCCTCCGCAAGCGACTCCGCCGTTACCGCAGGCTCTGGATCGAACAGCACCACGGTATCTGGTTCAGGGACAGGCACAGGTGGGACGGGCTCGGGTTCAACGTCGACTGCATCTGCTGTCAGTTCAAATGGATTTTCAAATTCGGCGACCCTTCGTCAACTCATTTTTGATTTCAACCGCTCATTGAATACCGCGCGTGAAGCCCTTGCCACTGAGCGGGCGGCGAATCATTCCCTCACACGCGCGGAACAGACCCTCGTTTTTACTGTGAAACAGGACTACTACACCTACGTCCTTGACCTGGGTTTGGTCAAAGTTCAAGAGGCCAATCTGGCGAATGACCAAGCACTTCTCGACCAAGCCAAGGCCCAATACAACGCCGGCCCTGGTGAGCCTTCGGACCTCCTCAGTGCTCAAACGGCAGTGGCGGCCGCCGTTCAGCAGTTGGTACAAGCGCGCAATACCGCTTTAGTCGCGGAAATCAACCTTGCGGCGGCCATGGGTATCGATCCACGCACGCCGATCACCCCGTCCACCACGAACGAGCCTTCAATCACGGATGCCTTCGCCGACCTTTACCAGAAAGCCCTACAGACAAGGCCGGATCTCTTGGCATCGATCCAGTTGCTGCGTGCAAGCGGCTTTCAAGTGGCGGCGTCAAGGGTGGCCAATCTACCGTCTCTGAGCGTTGTCGCAGGCTACGGCGCCCGTGGTCCCGACCAGCCCTTTCCCAACCAATCGGCATCTATCGGCCTAAACGTCGCCTGGTCGATCTTTGACTCCGGACTTACACAGGGTCAGATCATGGAGGCAGAGGCAAGCAGGCAAACCGCTGAGGCCAACCTCATCACCAACCAGATCAACATCGGCTCGCAAGTCGCATCGGCGTGGTCCACCCTGCAGTTTGCCCAGCAGCAGATTCCCGTGACGATGGACGAAGAGAAGGATGCTGCTGAAAGCCTTCGCATTGCTCAAGGTCGCTGGCAAGCCGGTGTGGGCACCTTCGTCGATGTCACGACGGCTCAAACCGCACTAGTGACTGCCCAGCAAGCGGTCGTAAACGCACAATCCAATCTAAACACCGCGATTGCATCGTTGCGCTATGCCGTCGGGCTATAGCACCCGAGCCAGGCGGAGCAAGACTCTCGGCGATTCAGGCAGTGAGCCTGCGCCATAATAGTCTATATGTCTATGGAGTATTCGGATGTCACGATCATTGGAGGGGGTCCGGTTGGTTTATTTGCCTCCTTTTACGCGGGCTTGCGTGGCATGACCGTCCGAATCGTTGACAGCCTTCCCGAGTTGGGAGGGCAGTTGGCCGCCCTCTATCCTGAGAAGTATGTCTACGACATGCCGGGTTTTCCAAAAGTGCTTGCACGGGATCTCGCGTCGAGCCTTGCCGAGCAGGGGACCCAATTTGGACCAGAGCTTTACCTCGAACAAACCGCCCAAACTTTGGAACGGGCGGACGAAGGCTGGCTCGTCCGAACCTCAAAGGGCGCCGAGCTTGCTAGCAGGACCGTTATCATCTCGGCCGGAGTCGGGGCCTTCACTCCAACCAGAATTGGTATCGAAAGGGAGGCCGATTTCGAGGGCAATGGCCTCTACTACGGGGTCAAAGAGCGAGCAGCATTCCACGGCAAGCGACTTGTTGTCGTGGGCGGCGGCGACTCGGCCATCGACTGGTGCTTAAGCCTGGAACCGATTGCCAAAGACCTTAAGCTCGTGCATCGTCGAGATGTGTTTCGTGCTCACGAAGACTCAGTTCGCCAGATTCATGAAAGCGGAGTTGAACTCAAGCTGTGGTACACGGTGAAAGAACTCCACGGAAACGGCCATTTGCAAGAGATCACCGTCGAACACTCCCAAACCAAAGAATTGGAAAGGCTGGAACTGGATGCCCTCATCGTCAATGTCGGCTACAAGTCCAGCTTGGGCCCGCTGAAGGAATGGGGCCTCAACATTGAAAAGACGCAGATTCGGGTGAACGAACGGTTTGAAACCAATTTGCCGGGGGTCTTTGCCATCGGCGATGTCTGCGGATTCCCTGGGAAGCTCAAATTGATCGCGACGGGTGTGGGAGAAGCAGCGACCGCCGTATGCTTCGCCAAGACCCACATCGATCCCCAGGCTAAGCTTTTCCCGGGCCATAGCTCGGACATGGAATTGAAGTAGGCTCAAGCAAAGGAGCCGTTATCCTGAGCATCAACGCCTTGTGCCCACGCGATCAGCGCTTCAGAAACGGTGTGCTGGGTCGGGGGGAGGAGCTCAAAGCAGGCAACATCCTTCCAAAGGGTTGGATCCAGGCCTCCGGGCCGCACTTCGAGGGGCATTGATGGGGCGCCGATGCGGCCGCCCTCCCGGAGCGGCTTGCCCCGCAACGCGCTCTGACACGCCCCAAGCAGCAGCCTGACCGCGAGAGGCTCCACTTCCTGATCGCATCCGTAGACTTCCAATTCGGGCAGCGAGAACTTCTGCATTCCAAGCGTGAAGCAGTGCAGCCCGTCAGAACGGTGGCGAAATCGTACCGTTGCCACATCTCGAACATCCAGTTGGAAGTCCGTTGTTCCGTCAAAAAGAACATCTTCGGGAAGCGTGTACCGCTGCGAAATGGGGTCCGCGACGACTCCGTCGGTGAGCTCGCCGATCCTTTTGGCGACTCGCAAGAAGAATCGCACCGCCGGATAGACTCGGGCATCGTGCGACTCAAAGGCCAACTGCAGGACAAACCATGTGCCACGGACACGGGCGACCACCTCGGGTGAGCTCATGCTTGCCAAATCGCTTTGGGCAAATAGCTCTGGGTTAAAGCCGCTCTCTTCCTTTGGCAGCGTCAAGAGCTTCAAGACGGTCTTCCGATCTGGACTCGCAACGGCGAATGCACCACGACGGATTGGGGTGGTCAGCAAGGACTTGTCGGACGATGACAACGGAACACAGAACCCTTCAACGGCGCCGGCTATGGCGGTGGGATTGACGATCTCGGCCGGCGTGGGCAAAGTAGAACTGGGAGAAACAATCGTGAGGTAGAAGTGGGCGCTGATCCCAAATCCAGGCCCCTTCGGGCGACCGAACTGCCACGGCTTCATTCAGAAGCCTCCCACATTCGGAACTTTCCGCCTGCCAGCTCAGCACCCACGCCAAACGCAGGCTTAGGCTTCGATTTCTTGCAGAACTTGGTCAAGCTCTTCATTGGGCCCTACCGCCGCACGGATGTGTTGGGCCAAGGCGCGTGCTTCCTCGCTATGACCGGCTCTCTTTGCAGAGACCGCCAAGTTCAACTTGACGTTCAGGTTTTGAGGAAGATTCTGCGCGGCGTGGCGCATGACATTGTAGGCTTCTTCGAATCGCGACTGTCCGCTAAGCGCGGTCATCAGTTCGGCGTAGCCGGTCTCACTGCCCGGATACAAATGGAGCAGGCGTCGCGCAGATTCTTCGGCTTCGGTGTATTCCTGAGTCCGATTAAGGGCCATGGCAAGCAGGGCCCAAAGCTTCCAATAGTCTCCAAGCCATGGACGGAGCGGCTTCAATTCGCGGACCGCAGTGTCAAATTCGCCTTGCTCGATTTTCTTGCGGGCGCTTTCCGTGGTCTCGGCTCTCTTTGGCTGCTCCAACTCGATCAACCAACCCAACACTTCAGCCCGAGTATTCGGATCGGGATTCGATTCTAGGACATGTTTAAGCACGGGGGGAATTTCAAAGTCACGATCAGCGGCGTGCAAGGTTTGGGCGTACTCAAGGAGAATCGGAATTGCGTTCGGCGCCTGATCGATGCAATCTTCATAGAAATCCATTGCCCGGTCGTAGTCCTGCTTGTCCTTCACCAAATAGGGCGCATACCAGCGTTTGACTGGCATGGGATCCTCGAGGGATTCCAGGGCTGCATCAAATACCTTCTCCGCCTCGGGCGCCCGGCCCAACCGCAGCAGCGAAATCCCATACTGTGCATGGGCCATCCCGTTTTGGGGGTTCTCGGCAATCACCGACTTCCAAACCTCCGGGACTTCGTGTTCGCGGTTCGTTTGTGCAAGTACGGTGGCGAGGCGCTCAGCCGAAGGCTTATCGGGACCTTCCAGCGCCAGCGCCTTGCGGAAAGTTCGTTCGGCATTGACCGGCATCCTGGCGCTTACCTGGGCAACTCCCAGGCGCGACAACAACACCGGCTGGTCGGGAGCCTTCTCAACCGCAAGTTCAAACCAATCTGCAGCGGTGCCGGAATCCCCCACCGCATCGTACACCTCACCCATCGCGAAGTATGGACGCGGATCGTCAGGAGCTACGGCGACTAGCTTTTCAAGCGTTGCCTTGATGAGGTCGAACGTGCCGACCCGAAAATTGGCGCAAGCCAGGCAAAGATTGATGGCACCCTCAAAAGGCTGAATGAAGCTGCGATCGGCCGATATCGCGGCAAGAAAGAAATCGAATGCCGGCGCTGGAGAGAAGTCGCGGACCACCGCGCCGTTTGATGATTGCAGGTAAGCAAGGGAATCGCAACCCTGAAGGAAGTCGCAAAACGCCCGGCCATTGTTCGTCCCGAAGGGGAGGATCGCTTCCGGATCGGCGACCTCGATTTGAGCCAAGGCGACAAACGCGTTTGCGATAACCTTCAGCTTGTCAAAAATCTCGTCGTAGGAAAACGCCCACGTCTCATTCCAAACCGGCTCAACCACGTCATTCCGATGAAACCGAACGGTCAGATGGAGAGTGTCTTCCTCGGCCTTCAGCAATCCATCCATCGAGAATTCGCTTTTTGATTGCTCGAACATCTGCGTCAGCCATTCTCGCTCAAGCAAAGAATCGGCAACGCTTACATACACGGAACGCTGTGCGCCGTTGTCATCGACTTGGCTGAGATAGTTGACCGATGTAATGTCGGCATCGTGGCCTTCTTGCCGAACACATTCGCAAATATAGTTGGCCAACTGTCGACCAAGCGCAGGTGAAGTTCCCTCTGCAGCATTGAAGGGAAGTACGACGACTCTCATTAGCGGGTCAGTGTACCGCTGGCCGCCACGAGGCAACGCGGGAGGGCGGGCACCCTAAGACGGAAACAGGCCCCTTTGAGATGGGTGGCCTTCCTTGATGGTGCGCTCAAGGTCAACGGGCGATTTCAAAGGCATACCTCCCAATGCAATAAGAGCCCTTGACGCCAATGACGCCTCATCAGCCCAGACCAAAAGGCGGCCAAGGCGGCGGCGCAACGCCTCTGATGCGCCAATCCAAGCGCCGCCGGTTTTGAACCGAGCATGACAAACCACCGAACACTCACCATAGGCATAGAGAAGCGTATTGCGCTCCATGGCGGCGGCCGTCGTAAATGCTTCCCCCGGTGGCCGAACGCTGAGACGAACTCCGCTCCCGACGCCCCATCGCGTTTGGATGCCACAAGGCAGGATTTCAACGAGGCGGCCAGACGCCCCACGCGCGGCCTCGGCATCGCATCCGGGAGCGCCTCCCGACACAACCACCATCCCCAGGCGAACCGCTTCGGCGGAAACCTCCCGTGAGAAACGCAACGAGGACATAGGCGGCTTGCGACTTCCCACTATGCCCACCCCTATGCCAGATGGCAAGGGATCAGAAATCCAGACCGCCGGGGGCGCTGCCCTACCCAGCCGCCGCCAGCCCAATGGAAACAAGTCACAAGCAGCGGTCAGCACGCGCCCGCTTTCCAGTAGGGCTTCGCCTCGGCGTAGCAAGCCAGGATGGCTAAGAATCAACGCTTCTTCCCAAAAGCCATGGGCTCCCAGTATGGAGACACAGTTAGAAAGCTCGGCGTTTTGGCGGCGTAGCGCCGCGCATACATCGGGCCAGCGTTTACTGTGCGCGAACGCCGGGCGCTCCAACCCGGCCAGATAGAGCGCAGCCAAGATCGTGCCTAAGGTCGAGGCGATGCCGTCCTTAGACCTCTCCTCCGGTTCGCCCCAAGGCATGATTCGCTCTGCAATCATATTCACTAAATGCACCGGTTAATTAAGCTGAATGTCCAAACAATGGCATGACGCATTCTCTTCTTGTTCGTTGTAAACTCGCCTACCCACCTCTCTTCACCATGCAAAAGCATCATGACCTCACGCGTCGTCGAATCGACTCATTTTATACATACGACATCGCGCCCCGCCTGACCTCGGAGGGCATTCCCCTCGAAATCGCCATCTCTGAATATGGTGGAGACCGCCCGGAGGAAGCGCTAGCCAGCGTCTGGACCCGCACGTCTCCCGGCCGCGAGTATGGTCCGGCATACACCACCCACTGGTTCAAGATCACGGGCGACATCCCAGCCGAACTGCGCGACAAAAACCTGGCCGTCCTTGCTCCAATCGGCGGAGAACGTACGGTTTGGAAGGACGGCTCACCCTACTGCGGCCTGGATAGTCAGCATGAGCTTTTCCATTGGCCCGCGACATGGGGCAATGAGCATATCGAAATGTTGATTCAAGTTTCGACCCGGAACCCGCAGGTGAGTGTGCACCGGGCTGGAGGGCCGAGGGCCTGTTTGGTGGAGAGGGTCGAACAGCCAAGGCTCGTAGTGTTTGACTCGGAAATGGGCGACCTGGCCTATGATATCGACTTCGCGAGAAACCTGGTCGACACCATCGATACCGAAGACCCTTCGTATGCCTCGCTCCTGCGAGCTCTGAATACGCTCGTGAACATCTTCAATCCCGAGGTCCGCGAGTCGGTCAACCGTTGTCGGAAGGTAGTCCGCGAGGCGCTGAGGGACATGCCGGGGGAGCTTCGGCATAACATGACGGCGGTTGGCCACGCTCATTTGGACACCGCCTGGCTTTGGCCGATGCACGTGACCCGCAAGAAGATGGCCCACACTACGGCAACCCAACTTCGCCTCATGGAGCGTTACCCGGAGTTTGTGTTTGCCCATTCTCAGGCCAGCCAATATGAATGGCTAGAGCAGGAGTACCCACAGCTATTTTCGGAAGTGAAGGACGCCGTTGCGCGCGGGCAGTGGGAACCGGTCGGTTCCATGTGGGTGGAGGCGGATTGCAACCTTGCGGGCGGGGAATCGCTTGTGCGCCAGTTTCTCTACGGCCGAAAGTTCTTTCGTGAGAAGTTTGGGCTGGTCACCCGGGACATGTGGCTGCCGGACGTTTTCGGCTATTCGGCGGCGCTGCCCCAGATTCTTTCCAAATTCGGGATTGAATATTTCCTGACTCAAAAGATTTCATGGAATCAAACGAACACGTTTCCCCACCACACCTTCATTTGGCAAGGCATTGACGGCAGCCAGGTATGGAGCCATTTCCCGCCCGCCGACACCTATACCGGATCTGCCGAGCCGAAGGAAATCGTCAAGGCTGTTCGGAACTACCGGGATCACGCGCGATCCGACTCTTCGCTGTACCTGTTCGGATTTGGCGACGGCGGCGGTGGACCCACCGAGCGGCAATTGGAGTTCCTGAGACGCGGCCGACTCGCCCCGAATTATCCCGAGATCCCCAAGGGCAGAGGTGCTTTGGACTTTTTCCGTGAGGCGAAGGGTTCCTCTCATGACCTTTGCGTTTGGGTCGGCGAGCTTTACCTGGAATATCACCGTGGAACCTACACCAGCCAAGCTGCCAACAAGAAGGCCAACCGCAAGAGCGAAATGCTGCTTAGAGATGCGGAATGGTTGGCCTGCTTCACCCTGGACTACCACCATCGCTACCCATTTGACGATTTGGAGAAGGCCTGGAAGCTCGTCCTCCTCAACCAGTTCCACGACATCATTCCTGGATCCAGTATCCGCGAGGTTTACGAAGATAGCGCCAAGGACTATGCTGAAGTGGCGCGTATCGGTGAAGAGACCATCCGCCGCAGCCTCGTCAAGATTGCCGAGCACTTCGACACCCGGGACATGTCCCATCCAGTTGCCCTCTTTCAGAATGCACAGGTCGTGACCCAGTCGCACATTTTATGGGACGACGAGGACGCACCCGCATCGCTCGTCTGCGGTGGCGAGCAGGTGCCCGTCCAGTTGATCGATGACTTCGGCGCCCGCAAGCTGATTTTCCCCACGCCCAACGCGGCAATCGGAGCGGTTGCCCTGGCTGATCTTTGCGAGGAGCCCGTGCTAAGCCTTCCGCGCCTCAAAGCCGGCTCGCGACGCCTTGAGAGCGACCGCTGGGGCATTCGTTTCGACCAGCATGGCAACCTGACAAGCATTCAAAGTCTCGAAGATGGCACCGAGTTTCTTGAGGCGGGCAAACTTGGCAACCTGTTTCAGCTATTCGATGATAAGCCCCTCAACTACGCAGCTTGGGACATCGACCCGTTTGTCTTTGAGTCGGGACAAGACCTTGTTCGCAGTGAGAGCTTCGAGGTCGTTGAACGGGGACCAGTCAGGGCTGCTGTCGAGGTCGTCAAGCGCTTCGGCAAGAGCGCGATTCGGCAGCGCATCTCGCTGGGCCCAACCGCCGGTATTCGCTTCGACACCGAAATTGATTGGCGCGAAGACCAGAAACTCCTTAAGGTGGCCTTCCCCGTCAACGTCAACGCAACCCGTGCCACTTACGAAATTCAATTCGGTTCGGTAGAGCGGCCCACCCACTCCAATACATCTTGGGATGCCGCCAAGTTTGAAGTCTGTGCCCATAAATGGGTCGATCTAAGCGAAGGTGGCCAGGGCGTGGCCTTGCTCAACGATGGAAAATACGGTCACGACATCAAAGGCAATGTCATGCGCCTATCCCTCCTCAGGGCTCCCAAGGCGCCCGATCCACTGTGCGACATGGGACTTCACCGCTTCACCTATGTCCTCCTGCCCCACTACTTCGGCGTCGCCGACGCCAACGTCGTCCAGCACGCTTACGCCCTCAACTCGCTCACTCGCCACGCTTTTATGGAGCGCCGTGGTGGGGGCAACGGAGTACTCCCCCCCCTCATGACCTGCGAAGACGCCAACATCATGATCGAAGCGGTGAAGCGCGCAGAAGACGGAAACGACATCATTGTCCGCCTCTACGAATGCCACAACTGCCGTGGCAAAGCGGAACTGTGCAGCATGCGCCCCGTCCGAAGTGCCTCCCTGTGCAATCTTGAGGAAAAAGAACTCTCAGAGCTCGAGATTTCTGATGAGGGCAGGGTCCGGTTCGACTACAAGCCGTTCGAGATCATGACGATAAGGCTGAAGGTGTAGGCTGCGCCTTACGGCCCTAACCTCCCTTAGAACAGCGGATTAAGTTCGCCCGTGCTATCGCCTAACGTCTCCACCGGGATTCCAAACCTATCGAGCATCGCAAGATAAAGGTTGTTTAGGGGGGTGCCGTCGGTGTAAACGATGTGTCTCCCGGTCTGGAAGGAACCGCCTCCCTTGCCGGCAAGAAGAGTCGGGAGGTTGTCATGGTTGTGCGCGTCGCCATCGCTAATCCCGCAACCGAACACCACGAAGCTGTTGTCAAGCATCGAGCCTCCGGGTTCCTGGATCGATTTCATCTTTTCTAGGATGTAGGCAACCTGCTGAACGTGAAACGTGTCGATGGCGAGCTTCTTTCGAAGACGCTCGGGATCGGTGCCGTGGTGGGACATCTCGTGGTGGCCATCCGGAACCCCAATTTCGTTGTAGGCGCGGTTGCTTCCCTCGTTGGCAATCATCAGCGTCGACACCCGGGTGAGGTCGGCCTGGAAGGCCAGGACCATCATGTCGCCCATAAGGCGAATATGCTCGCCAAAATCGGACGGTGCATCGCTGGGGATTTGACTGGGAACGATGTGATTGACCGCGGATTCGGTCCGATTCAAGCGCTTTTCGATCTCGCGAACTCCCGTCATATACTCGTCCAGCTTCAACCGGTCGCGATTTCCCAACTGACCGCGCAACCCCTTCGCCTGGTCGCTTACAAAGTCAAGGATGCTCAGATTGTTCCGCTCACGCATCGCACGACTTTGGGCCGTTTCGCCGGGGTCGGCCACGCCAAACAAGCGTTCGAACACCAATCGGGGGTTGGTCTCGTGGGGCAGCGGCATGGACGGCGTTTGCCATGCAATGGAGGAGGAGTAGGCGCAGCTATAACCCGAATCGCAGTCGCCGGCCGCCGCCCCCCGCTCGCAGCCCAGCTCAAGGCTGGGGAACTGAGTGGCGTCGCCCAGACGCATTGCCGCAACCTGGTCAACCGACACTCCTCCTTGAATATCGGCCCCCGCCGTCTTATGAGGATGAACTCCGGTAAGCCAGGTGGCCGCCGAGCGAGCATGATCGCCGGGCCCATCGGCAAGGGCGTTGGCATTGTATTGGGTCAGCCCGGTGAGGATGTTGATCGAGTCGCGAACGCTGGACAGCGATTGCAGCACCGGCGGCAAATCGCCGAGGGTGCCTGCCTGCGCCGGCGTCCACTGGGGCATGCTCATGCCATTGGGAGTAAACAGGAAGGCCATCCTGACTGGGGACTTGCCAACCGCCCCAAAGGCGCGCAGGGGCAGCATCGCTTCCAGCATCGGCAGGGACACTGCAGCACCAAGGCCGCGTAGAACAGTTCTTCGGGATAGCATCTAGTTTCCTCCGCCTTCCGCAGTCGTGCGGAAGGGCTTGCTCGTCACAATCGCGTCGATCATCTTTGAAAAGTGGTAGTCGCCCTGAGCCGTTTGTTGGGTGATTGCATCGAGGGCAGCATCGTCGTCAGGCTCGGTGCCCCGGCCAAGCGCATAGGTCAGCATCTTGTCGGCCAGGTTTCGAACGAACAAATCCTTCTGCCCCATAAGAATGCCCACCAGTTCTTGGGGGCCGGTGAAGATGCGACCGTCCGGGAGCTTGCCGCCCGCGTCTACGGGAGTCCCATCCACCGCGTCCCGCCACCGCCCGATCGGATCAAAGTTCTCAAGCCCGAAGCCGAGTGGATCGATTCGGTTGTGGCAGACCGCACATTGCGGCTTGGCCCGGTGGGCTTCCAGCCGCAAACGGAGCGTCTTTGGTTGGGAGGCAGCGGCGTCCTCCGTCAAGACACCCACTCCAGGGGGAGGCGGAGGCGTGGGTGTCCCCAGAATCTCCTCAAGCAGCCATTTGCCACGCTTCACCGGGGATGTTCGGGAAGGATTGCTGGTCACCGTCATCACGCTGGCCTGCGTAATCACCCCAGAACGAGGCGTCCCCTCTAGGCTTACTTGACGGAACCTGTCACCCGTAACCTCCGGAAGTCCATAGAGCTTGGCCAAGCGGTTATTCACAAAGGTGTACTTGCCGTTCAACAAATCGAGCACCGGCCGGTCGGTTTTCACCAGGTTCATAAAGAACATCAGCGTTTCGGTCTGCATGTCATGGCGCAACCCATCATCAAATTCCGGGAAGCGACTTCGGTCTGGGGTAACGGTGGCAAGCTTACGAAGGGTCAGCCATTGGGCGGCAAAGCTGTCGGCAAGCGCGTTCGCCCTCCGGTCAACCAGCATCCTTGCCACTTCGCGAGTCTGAACATCCGGCTCAAGCAGCGAACCATCCTCCGCCCGCTCCATCAGTTCCTCGTCGGGCATGCTGCTCCATAGGAAATATGAGAGACGGCTCGCCAGTTCGTAGCCGTTTAACAGCCTTGGGCGGGGGTTTATTGGGTTGGCATCAATCTCCGGACGAAAGAGAAAGTTTGGGCTCATCAAGCAGGCTGCCACAGCCATCTGAATACCGCGTTCCGGCGGATCGCCCTGGTCGTGAGCCGCCTTGACAAACCGCATCAACTGATTGATCTCAGCGTCGGTCGCCGGCCGGCGATAAGCCCGGCGAGCAAAAGCCTTGAGCACCAGGCGGCTGTCCTCATCGGTGAGCAGCCGCCGAAAGATCACCGAACGATGGCTTCGCGGCAGCGAACCAGGATCCATGAGGACGGGCAATTGGACGTCAACTGAATTCACGAAGAGATTTCGGTCTCGGCGATTGGGATCGGGATTGGTGGGCTCGTAGTAGTCGTTTTCGAATGCGATGCCGAGATGATGCCGACCCGCTGTGATCGGAACCTGGAACGTATAGTTCGCTACTGACGGATACACTTCCGGCACCCATTCGGCGGCAACCTCGGTCCCATCCACGATCACTCCTGCTCGACAGGGATCAGGCCCGGCTTGGGTCCCGCTGCCATTGAGCACGATTGTGTACGTTCCCGTGACAGGGAAGGTTTGGTCGGTGGCGACTTCGCCGAAGGAGTAAAGCATCACCCCGCCATTCTCAGAATAGACCGGGGTCACCCATCCACGAAAGGCTCCGTCAGGTTTGAACGCATCGGCGGAAAGGTGGAAGATCGTGCCTCCCGGCGCCATGATCGCCCTCGAAGCCAGCGAAAGCGCGCTCTGCAAATACTTTTCAAGGAGGAGGGGCGAAACGCTCAACACGTCGCCGATATTATCAAAACCGTAGCCCACGTCGTCGTTCGGAAAGTCATCTGAGTTTGTCACTTCGACATCGAGCAAATCCCTGACCGTGTTGACGTATTCCGTGCGATTGAGGCGGTGCATGGTGACCCGTCCCCCGTTGCCCGCCTTGGCTTCAAGCTGGGTGATCCACGCCAAGGCGCGGCTGATCATCTGGGGGTCAGGGCGCGGCGAGCCCTTCGGAGGCATCTGGCCGGCAACAAGCTTGCGTGCCACTTTGGCCCATACTTCGGGCGCTTGGATGGCCTGACCGTTGGAAACCCATGCTTCTAAGCTGAGATCTGCTTCAGGATTTGCGCCACCATGACAGGACACGCAGTTCTTGGTAAGTAGGGGCAGCACTTCGGACTCGAACGTTCCCGGTGGCTGCTGGGCGGTGACGGGGTAGAGCGCCCCGAGTGCACACAAGCCTATCGAAAACAAAACGATGCCTCGCCGGCGCTTCATCGGTTACCGGAGTCTTTGCACTGACTCTCTAGATACCAGTCTACGATAGAAACCGGATGGCGCTCCCATAGGTTTCGAAATCTTCCCGGTCGGTACACTCACCAGCGATGTCGAGTCGCCTCTCCGACGCCTTGGACGCCGCGTACAAGGCGGGAAGGCTAACTCTGCGCTACTTCCAAACGGGTACTGCCGTCGACCTGAAAGCCGACGATACTCCCGTGACGGCGGCCGATCGCGAAGCCGAATCCCTCATCCGGGGTGAGATTGCCCGCTGCTATCCAGGCGAGTCGGTGCTTGGCGAAGAACAAGGCCTCACCGGCGCTGGCGATGATCGCTGGGTCATCGATCCTATCGACGGGACCAAGTCATTTGTCGCAGGAGTGCCCCTCTATGCAGTGCTGTTGAGCTACGAGGTTGCCGGTAATCCGGAAGTGGGGGTTTGCTATTTCCCCGCCCTTGATGAAATGTTCTATGCAGAAAAGGGGAGCGGCGCTTTTCGAAACGGTCGTTCGATCCGGGTGTCAGAGCGCCGTGCCATCAAGGGAGGCACCATCGTCTGCGGCTCCATCCACAACTTTGCCCGCCAGGGTCGTCTCGACTCCCTCATGGCCGCCTGTAACGATGCCCAAGCGTTACGCACTTGGGGCGATGCCTATGGCCATTCGCTCGTGGCATCGGGCCAGGCCGATGCCATGCTTGACCCCATCGTCAATCGCTGGGACATTTCGGCGATGTGCCTCATCGTGCGGGAGGCCGGTGGGCGATTCACCGATTTTCGAGGGAACGACGCCCTCTCCAACGAGGCGATCAGCGCCAACCCCTTCATCCATGGGACGCTCGTCAAGGCGTTCCCCCCATGAGACTCCTAGGAGTCGATTTCGGCTTCAAGCGAATCGGCCTCGCGGTTGCAGAAACCGAACCCTTCGTCGCAACCCCGCGTACGCCCCTGCCCGCATCGGGCAAACTGGCCGAAGATGCTCGACTCCTTGCCGAAATCGCACGTAAGGAAGAGGCGATTTCGATTGTGTTGGGATTGCCCCTGGAGGAAACCGGCGTTGAAGGGAAAATGGCAAAGATCGTAAAGCAGCTGGCTGATCGGTTGCGAGACGAGGGGCTCACCGTGGCCCTTGTCGACGAGCGTTACTCCAGCGTCCGTGCCGACCGCGCGATGCGAGACGCCAATCTAAAGGGCAGCGACCGTCGAAAGCGGAAAGACGGCGAAGCTGCCTGTTTGATATTGGAAGATTTTGTTCATGGCTAGCGGCAAACGGATCATCTGGGTATGTGCCTGCCTTCTCGTGGGGCTGCTCATCGGCGGCGCCACCTGGCTTCGCGCAGAAACCCAACCTACGGCGGCCGCCCCGGCGTTTTATATCCGGTTTGAGCGCCGAATGCCGTTACTTGATGTGCTTGGCAAGCTCCAAACCCAGAACGTGATTCGCGACGCCCGCGCCATGCGTCTCTTAGCCCTCCTTCAGCGCCGAGTCCAAGGGGTTGCGCTCGGCACCTACTTGGTGGCGCCTGGTATGGACGCCTCCCAAGTTCTCAACTCGCTCCGAAATCCCATTGTGTGGCGAATTCGCATCCCAGAGCAGAACTGGGCTCTCCGCACAGCCCATTTGCTGGAGGAAAGGGACGTGCTGACCGCAGATGACTACGTCGCGGCGGTCGACCACCCTGAGTTGGTCAAGAACCAGGTCACATTCCCCATCGAAGGCGCGACCCTGGAGGGCTATTTGTTCCCTGATACCTACGACCTAGCCCCCATCACCCCCGCCGCCGATGTTGTAAATCGGCAGCTTAAGGCGTTCCAAAAGAAGGTTTGGGACGGGCTCGGTCGGCCAGCCAACCTCTACCGAACCCTCATCATCGCCAGCCTCATCGAACTGGAAGTTGCCCGCGACGATGAGCGGCCCGTCGTTGCCGGCGTCATCGAAAATCGGCTGGCCAAGGGAATGCCTCTAGAATTGGACGCAACCGTCTGTTACGCTCGCCAGAAGTGGGGGGCGCTCACCCGGCGCGAGATCCGGACCACCAGATCACCTTATAACACGTACCTGAACAAGGGATTGCCACCAGGGCCCATCTGCTCGCCATCGGTCAAGAGCATTCTGGCCGCCATGCATCCTGCCAAGCACGATTTTCTCTACTACGTCGCGATGCCGGACGGCCACTCGGTGTTCGCAAAGACAGAGGCCGAGCACGAACACAACGTTCGCGTTCGAAAGCTGCTCCTGGCGCAGGCGGCGGGGGCAGCGCAAAAATGAAGTTCCGTCCGGGTCAATTTCAACCCCATCGTGCGCCACGCATCGCCCGTCCGTTTTGCCCCATCGCCGCCTATCACGCACTCCATGAAATCCCCTTGTCGGCAATGCACGAGAATGGCAAGCGGCTGCTGCTCTTGGATGTCGACAACACCCTCGTGCGTTGGAAAGCGGAAGTCTTTGACCAAGAAGTTTTGGATTGGATCGCCGAAGCCAAGGCCCTTGGCTTCCAGCTTTGCCTCTTGAGCAACGCCCGGCGCCTACCCAGGCTCATGCGCATTTCCGAGAATCTGGATATTCCGTTCCTGCGCGACCGTTTCAAGCCGAGTCGCCGCATGTATCTTCAGGCCCTGGCCAAGTTCAACGCACGCCCTGAAGAGACCGTCATGATCGGCGACCAACTCCTCACCGACATCCTTGGCGCCAACCGGGCGGGCGTTGAAGCCATCTGGGTTCACCGCATCAGTCCACATGAGTTCATCGGTACGCGGTTGGGGAACCGAGTCCTGGAGCTATTCGTGATCGGGTTTCTCTCCCAGGCCCTGCCGGTGGTCGCCAAACTTCCCGACCCAACGGGAGCCCCGGAAGAAACGTCACTGGCCCTTCAATTCTTTCGGTTCCTGGTGGTGGGCGCTTCTTCCTTCGTGGTCGACACCGGCATCTACGCCGGATTGCACGACCACACCAAGCTTCACGGTCAAACCTTGGGCATGATCGCGGGTCTTGCCATCCAACGAAACTGGCCCTGGCTCGTGGCCGGATGGGCAAAGAACGCTCCCGCAGCCTCGGTCCCCGTGTTTAAAATCGTTAGCACGGCTGCCGGCATCTGCAACGGATTCTATTGGAACCGGCGCTGGACCTTCGGCATCACCGACACCGCCGCACGCGCCAATCAATTCCGGCGGTTTGTCGCCGTCAATGTGGTCGGCGCCTCTCTAAACATCTTGATTGTTACTATACTAATCGACACGGTGGCGCTCACCGGCGATGTGCGAACGCTGTTTTGCCAGGCCGTCGCCGCGGCCATCGTTGCGGTTTGGAATTTCGCGGGTTCACGGCTATGGGCATTTCGAAAGAACTAGATGGTCCGTTCCCATGGCGTGAGGCGCCCGTCGCCGATTACGCAGTGATCGGCGATCCCATTTCGCACTCGCGGTCGCCCCAGATGCACAACGCTGCCTACCAGGCGCTCGGCCTTACGTTACGCTACACGTCCGTGCATGTGCCTCGCGGCGAAGTCACTGAAGCATTGGATCATCTTAAAGGCCTTGGGTACAAGGGCATCAACGTCACGGTGCCCCACAAGGAAGAGGTGATTGATTGGTTGGGGGATTGCGATGCGTTTGCGTCGAGAGTCCGCTCCGTGAACACCATCCGCATGGCGGATAAGTTTGGTTTCAATACCGACGCACCGGCGTTTATGGAAACCCTTCGGCTGCTTAACCTGCCTCCCGGTACGCCAACCCTTGTGCTAGGCGCCGGTGGATCTTCGCGTGCCATCGCGACCGCGCTCTCCGAAGACGGATATCCCCTCCACATATGGAACCGAACCCCCGGCAAAGCTCGAGCGCTCGTCAAGGAGTTGGACCTAGAGGATGCCTTGGCGATCGATACCCCCGATATTCGTGGAGCAGGTCTGATTGTCAACGCGACCAGCGCTTCCCTCGCCGGTGAACGGCTACCCATCAATTGGGACGATGCCATTCCGGGAGCGGTCGCGTACGACGTCATGTACGGAGCGGCGCTCAATTCCTTCTTGGACGAGGCGAGCCTAGGCGGCGTACGAGCCGTGGACGGACTGGCTCTGCTGGTCATGCAGGGTGCGCTCGCCTTCGAATTCTGGGTGAAAAAGAACGCTCCCCACGAAGTCATGTGGGAGGCAGTTCGCTGAGCCGCCAAAAACTCGCCCCCACCGACGCCAACCTTCGCGCGTGCGCCGACGCCCTCCTCGCGGGGGAAGCGGTGGTGATGCCCACCGAAACCGTCTACGGACTAGCCGCAAATGCCCTGAACCGTGATGCGGTGTTGCGGGTGTTTAGAATCAAAGGGAGACCCGCCGATAACCCCTTGATCGTTCACGTACTGGGCATCGACGAAGCTCGAGACTGCGTGGCTACCTGGCCGCCGGAGGCCCAGAAGCTTGCCACCACCTTTTGGCCGGGGCCACTGACCCTGGTGCTGCCGAAGGCGGTGAAAATTCCGCCGGAGGTCACCGGAGGCTTGTTTTCGGTAGCGGTCCGCGTCCCCCGGCACAAGGTCGCCCGGGCCCTGCTGGCGGCTGCCAAGGTACCCCTTTGCGCCCCCAGCGCAAATCGCTTCATGGCGCTCTCACCGACAACCGCCGACGACGTTTACCCCGAGATCGGCGACCAGGCGTTTGCCGTCCTTGATGGCGGTCCATGCGAGGTCGGAATCGAATCGACAGTGTTCGACGTGGCGAGTTGCGCAGTGCTGCGACCCGGCGTGATCACGCCCGCTCAGCTCGAGGCCGTCCTCGGACACCCACTGGGCGCCCCTACCTCTGTCGAGCGCCTTTCCCCTGGCCAATACCCCCGCCACTACGCCCCAATGACCCCCCTCGAACTGGTTGAAGAACTTGGGCCCGAAGACGCCGGGATCACCTTTGGAGCCCCGCAGAACCTCCGCCAACGCCAACTCCCTCGCGACCCCACCGCCTTCGCCCAAGCGCTCTACACGGTCCTCAATGACCTTGATCGGTTGGCGGCGCCGGCCCTCAGAGTGGCAAGACCACCCTCTACCAAGGAATGGGAAGCGGTCTGGGACCGGCTGCGCCGCGCGCTCGGCTGAAAATACGTCACGATTTTTCTCGACAATACGGCCACAGGCATACGCATTGAGGATTTCAGCCGCAACTATCCCGCCGTCACGAGGGAAGCAATTCAAGCCGTGATCGAATGGGAGAAGGCCGCCATGCCACGGGCGGCCGGCTTGTACCTAGTCAGCTAAACGCCAATTCGCGTCGACCCCTAGCGCGCGGCATTGTCCGGGTAACTTACAGCGTCGTGGCAGAGTTTGACCTGGGGTTTTTGGGGGGTGGGCAGCTCGCACGCATGTCGATCCAGGCGGCCCAACGGATGGGGCTGACCTGCTTGTCGCTTGATCCTGGCGTGGACACCCCGGCCTCCCAGATTGCTGCTGCCATCGTCGGTCCCCTAGACGATCCCGACCGGATCACCGAAATCTTTCGTAGGTGCGAACGGGTCACCCTTGAGAATGAATTCATTCCCGCCCATCGAATCGAGGAAGGCGCGAGCGGCGATATCGATCGACTGATTCCCGGAACCACCTGCCTCGCCACCATTCAAGACAAACTCCTTCAACGAAGGGCTTTGGACCGGGCGGGGGTTCCGAGCCCGACGGCAACCGAAATCACCAGTGGCCCACCCCCAAACCTGCCCTTCCCCATGGTGCTGAAGGCTCGCTTTGGCGGCTACGACGGCAAAGGGACGCGCTATGCCCACAATGGAGACCAATTCGAAAGTCATCGTGAACTTTGGGGTGCGGGCGGATGGATGGCAGAGGAGTTCGTCGATTTCAGCCGCGAACTGGCGGTGATGGTGGTGCGAACACAAGCCGACTCCTTTTGCCTGCCGACCGTTGAAACGGTACAGACCAAGCATGTCTGCGACCTCGTCTACCCAGCTTGGCGAGATGCTTCCGAGATCGCTCTCGCGGCGGTTGAGGCGATGGGTGGGTACGGCCTGTTCGGGGTCGAGTTGTTTGAGCGCACCGATGGCGCGTTGATGGTCAACGAGATCGCCCCGCGACCCCATAACACCGGGCACTATACGCTGGATTGGGGCGCCCAAAGCCAATTTGATCTCCACGCCCGCTTAGCGGCGAACCTGCCGGTTTCGGCTCCCAAGTCCCCTGTGCAGAGCGTGATGGCGAACCTGCTGGGCCAGGATGGCGCCGGCGATTTCCGAAGCGGGCTGCGAGCAGCCCTGGGCGATCCGGGGGTGCGATTTCATTGGTACGGCAAGGCCAAGGCGGCGCCTGGGCGCAAAATGGGGCACCTCAATGTCGTCGGCCCCCTTGATGCGCCGACTACGGCTCTGATTCAGCGCGCCATTGACGCCCGCGACGCGTTTTACGAGGCCTGGACACGCCAATGAAACGCGCCATCGTGGTGGTGATGGATGGATGCGGGGCCGGCGAGGCTCCAGATGCGGAAGCGTTTGGCGATTTCGACCATCCCGCAACCGTACTCCACGTATGGGAAAACTACGGCCCCCTGAATATGCCGCACTTGGCCAGGTGCGGCTTTCTCCGGGCCTGCGGTATCCCCAGGGGTGAGCCCACCGCACGTTTCGGTCGCTTACGCGAACTCTCGATGGGTAAGGATTCGGTGACCGGCCATTGGGAGATGATGGGCATCCGCACCGCCGAACCCTTTCCGACCTACCCAGATGGGTTTCCACCCGAGCTCATGATCGCCTTCCAAGCCGCAATCGGAAGGCCGACGATTGGCAACAAGGCCGCCAGCGGCACCGCTATCATTGACGAACTGGGTCCTGAGCACATGACGACCGGGTCGCCCATCGTCTACACGAGCGCCGATAGCGTCTTCCAGATTGCCTGCCACGAGGACGTGATTCCCCTGGGACAGCTCCATGAGTTCTGCGCGAAGGCGCGCGAGCTTTGCGTTAAGCCCCACAACGTGCAACGGGTCATCGCTCGGCCATTCGCCGGTCAACCTGGTCGCTTCGTGCGGACCGAAGGCCGACGCGACTTCCCTGTCGAACCACCGTCCAATTTGGTCGACTCCATTGGCAACGTGCTTGGCGTCGGAGTTGTCCCGGAACTGTTCAACCACAGAGGCTTCCGCCCATCGCACCGTACCCAGAGCAACGCCGAGCACGCGCATGCCCTCTTGGAGGCGCTGGAAAGCGACGCTAGGTTCATCTTCGCCAATTTCGAAGATTTCGACATGCGCTACGGGCACCGAAATGACCCCGCCGGGTTTGCTGGCGCGTTGATGGACTTCGACCGTTTCCTTGGGCACTTGCTGGGCCGGCTAGGCCCCGATGACCTCCTCATCCTCACCGCCGACCATGGAAACGACCCGACGTCAGCGTCCACCGACCACAGCCGTGAGTACGTCCCCGCCTGCGTCATCGGGGTCGGGCTCACGCCCGGGACTTGGGGTGACCAAAACGGCATGTGGGCCATCGGAGGCACCGTCGCGGTCCACCTCGGAGTGCCGTTTACCTACGCAGCAACTTCATTGATGTTCTGACCACCAGGGTCTCCCTACGCACGAGGTGGATTGCCCTTGCACGGTCGATGGAGCCCCCTGGTAACCTTCGCAGAACCGTAGCAACGGGGCCGGAATCCATCCGAAAGAATGAGGTCAGAATGCTTCGCCCCCACTTCATCCGAACGTTCTTAGCGTTGGTCGTTTGTTCCGGCCTGGCGCCATTCGCAGCCGCAATCCCCCTGCACCGAGGCAACTCAAGTACAGCGACACTCTTTGCCGAGCTGAGCACCCTCTACTATCGAGGCGACACCGATAAGACGGAGGCTTACTACGATAACGAGGAAAGGCCTGATCTTGTGCCGGCAGCCGACCACGACACATCGGTGATTGAGGGCTTCTTGGACGACGACGACGCGCACATTCGCGAACTCGCCCAAGGGTCCCTAGATGATTTCCGAATCCGCGACGAGCTCAACGAGGCCAACCAGGGAGTTGTTGACGCGGAAGATGACATCGTGAACAGATATCCGACCGAGATGGCGCGTTATCTCCTCACGACCGACGGAGGGACTCAGTCTGCGGTGGACGCTATCGAGTCCATCATCGGATCGGACTTTCTTTCGGCAGAAATAGCCCGGGCCCGCCTGATGTTATTGGAATCCGCCGTTTCGAACACTCGAGTCGCGGCGCTGCACGATTGGATTTCAGACCAGCCTGAGCCATCGGCCGGCGATGGTGACAGTCAGCCTTGCTTCTCCTTCACGATTCGCCCTACCCTAAAGAATGTGGCGGTTATCAGCAATACGTCGGACGAAACGCTCCATGACGTCGTGGCGATCATCAAGGCGAAACCCAACGTTTCGCTCATCGAGTCGACCGAAGGGCAGGACAATGACGGCGCCGCCATCTTCAATTCCTTCCTGGGCTTTTCAGCGGATACAGTGCAGAGCAACTACAAGCTGTACGACCTGCTCAAACTGGCTCACGAACAGGAGATTGCCGAAATTGTCTACATTCCGGAGATGCCACCGAACACCACGATCTGGGTTCGCTACCTAAGTAGCGCCAGCGTGTTGCCTTATATGGAGAGCGTCGAGCTTTCCGCTCATTGCCAGGAGATCAAGGTGCTCGATTCACCCGCCACGAATTTCCATGACGTCGTTTCCGGCGGATGAACGGACAGGCAGGAGCGTTCATCCTGTCGCCAACATTTCCGACTCGATTTGGCGAAACGCTTGGTTCATACTTTGGCCGTGTTGCAGGCAGACGGTCTCGGTAAGCGCTTTGGACGGAGTTGGCTGTTTCGAAACCTGTCGTTTGGGGTTGAAGCGGGCGAAGTGCTCGTGGTTCGTGGTCGCAACGGAAGCGGGAAGTCGACCCTAGTCCGCATCTTGGGAGGGCTTATGCAACCGGGCGAGGGCGCCGTCAAGCTGGACGTCGGGGACCGACGTCGCGGGCTCTCTCTGTGCCTGCTTGAGCAATCGTTCTACGCCTATCTCACCGTCGCCGAACACATGACCCTGGCCGCCGACCTGAGAGCCTGTGAGCCGCGCACCAAGGAGCTTCTTACCAAGGTCGGCTTGGCTGACGCCGCCGCCAAGACGGCCGCTCAACTCTCGTCGGGTATGAAAGCGCGACTTCGACTCGCCCTTGCCATCCAGCCCGATCCGAGGCTTCTCATGCTTGATGAGCCAGGCGCCGCGCTCGACGAGGAAGGCAAACAACTGGTGCAGGACATCTGCCGCGAACAGGCGACGAGGGGCGCGGTAATTCTGGCCACCAACGAGCCGGAGGAGGGAAGGCTTGGCCAACGCGTCCTCCAACTCGGATAGCAGTCTTAAGGAGATCCTGGCGGTCTTCCGTAAGGAGGCCCTGGGAGAGGCGCGCAGCCAAACCGGCCTGATGACAGCCGGCTTGTTCGGCCTCGTTGCCGTGGTCTCCATCGCCTTCGCCGCATATGGGATGAAACTGGCAGGAACGCTCTCGGCGGGCCTGCTGTGGGTGGCGCTCATGTTCTCCGCAAGTCTGACCCTCCCCCGAGCGATGCTTCAAGAGGAAGAGACTGGCACTGCCGACCTGTTGCGGCAGTGGAGCCGACCTCACCCGGTGTATTGGGGCAAGACCCTCTTCAACGCTGCCTTAATGACTTTCGAGGGTGTATTGCTTGCCATCCTATTTGTGGTGTTCACGGAACAGACTCCCGCCTCGTGGCCATTGCTCCTATGTGCAACTGTGTCCGGGTGCATCTCCCTCGCGGGAGCGGTAACCTTATGCGGCGTCCTCGTGGCACGCGCGGCCAACCGATCGGCTTTGGCCGCCGCTATCGCGGCGCCACTGCTGCTGCCGCTTGCCTCGCTCGGAGTAGGCGCCATGCGAAGTGCGTTTGGTGACGGCGCCATCGTTCAGGGATGGCAGTTGACAGGGGCGATGGCTGGGTATGCCACCACCCTGCTGGCCATCGGGCCTTATCTTTATGCGGCGGTCTGGAAAACTTGAAACGCTTCTCGCTGGTCCTCCTCCTTCTACTCGGCATCATCGGAACTGCCTACTCCTTCTTGGTTTCGGATGCAGCCGGCTTCCAGGCCCCCGGCCTGGCGAGGATATTCCTCTGGCACTGGCCCTGCACCATCGCCTACAGTGTCATGCTGTTTTTCGGCGCCTACCTCTGCATCCAGAGCCTCCGAACCCGCCAAGCTCATTGGGATTTGCGCACCACTGCCGCGCTGGAACTGGGGGCCGTTTTCGGCATCATGGTCCTCGCCACCGGCATCCTCTTTTCGGAGGTTGAATGGGGGGCCTTCTGGAGTTGGGATCCTCGCCAGACCTCATTCCTGATGGTCATGTTGATCTATATGGCCTATTTCGTCTTGCGACTCGCGATCCCCGATCCCCAGGTGCGCGCTGCCAGTTCTGCCGTTTACTTCTTGCTCTCAGTGATCCCTCAACTCTTTCTGATCTTCGTCTTTCCCAGGCTTCCCCAAATTGCCCAGCAATCCCTTCACCCCTCGCAAACGATTGTCATGGGTCTACTTTCGAACGACTACAAAACCGCAGCATGCCTCACCTTGACCCTGCTGCTTTGGCTTACCGGTCTGCTATATCGACAGCGGGTCCGCGCATCCATGCTCAATCTTTCCCTGGAGGACCTCCCATGAATCACGCTCTTTTTTCCATGGCGCCACCCTTGCTCATCTGGTTTGGGATATGGTGGTACGCCTATCGAACCGACCGCACCTTGAGCACCGCTGAGAAAGCTCTCGGCGAGATCCTCGACGAAAAAAGTCGATGAAGGGGCTCTTTGTCACCTTTGAGGGCCCGGAGGGTGGTGGGAAGAGCACGGTATTGCGGACGCTGGCTGCCGAGCTTGAAGCCAAAGGAGTCCCCTGTCTTTCAACCCGTGAACCGGGCGCCGGGCCTATCGGAGAACGCATTCGAAGCCTTCTGCTCGACGGGCTCGATCTGCCTGCGATGACGGAGCTTTTTCTGTTTCTCGCTGACCGAGCGCAGAACGTGGAAACACAGATCAAACCGGCGCTGGCAGAAGGGAAAGTCGTGCTTTGCGACCGCTATGCCGATTCCACGCTGGTCTATCAGGGCTACGGTCGGGGGCTCGATCTGGAACAACTGAAGCGCTGGAACCACGAAGCAACGGGTGGGTTGCAACCCGAGCTCACGCTCCTGCTCGATGTTCCCGCCGAAGCCGGCTTGCGGAGACAGACAAAAGGCGACCGACTCGATAGAGAGCCGATCGCCTTCCACGATCGAGTTCGCAACGGATTTTTGACCGAAGCTCACCGGGACCCTGGCCGGTGGTTCATCGTTGACGCCACCCAGCCCCTCCAAGAGGTCGTAAGTTCATGCCGCATCGCCCTCGGCGAACGGCTTGAAAAAACCCAATGACCCCTGTTGCGCGGGAAAGCAAGCCCCTCCGCGCCGCCATTTATCCATTTCCCTGACCGAACACCGCCGACACCGGTAGTTTCCTGGGGATTTGGAGCGTCTAAGCCTTCATGTTCCTGACAATCCTCCTGTGGGCGACCCACAGAACGCCCACCCCCGGTGCTGTGCGGGACCGCTTCGCCACCTTCATGGTTCAGCATCCAAACCTCGAGGTTGATTTTGTCTCAAAGGGCGGGGGCGATTTGGACGGCGGCACGGGCTCGATCACCCTAAACGGGCCTCGGAAGGCCCTGATCGATGTGCAAATGAAGAGCGGTGAGTACAAGGCCTTCCTCAGGTATCCCCGCTCAGTGGAACTGAGCTTTCACGAAAAGACCTATGCTGAATTTGAACCCGGCGCCAGCCTTGATCTACTCGGCGCCAGGCTGGCTGACAGCCTTGACCCGCTGATGCTGGATTGGTTCACCCTGGGGTCCATTGCCGAGTATCCATGGAAGACGACGAGCGGCGACGGCGGAGTGGACACGTTGACCGCCATCTTGCACGCGCCCGACGCCGTCGTCACGCTGGCCGCCGATGTTGACCCTGCGGGCAGAATACTTGCTGAACATACTGGCATGATGAATGCCGCCGGCCAGTCCAGCCACCTGGACGTCGCTTTCACTTATCGCGACGCCGCGGTTTTGCCCGCTGAACTTGATCCTCCGGCCGGGTGGTACGAGCTGGCGTTGTCCCGGCCGCCGGTTCCCCTCCACGAGGGGGACCGAAGCCCCTCCAAGACGCTGAGATCTCCAAGCGGCGCCTCTCGGCAACTCGACGCCATCGCCAAGAACGCGGTCATTGAGATCCTCGATCCGGAATGGGCCCACTCGCAGTTTGGCGCGTCGATTCTGCGCAAGGTGGAGTCGAGTTTTGCCAAAGCGGGTCTCACCGTCGACCGTTTGGACGCCATTCCCGGCGAAGTGTCGCCTGGTTTCTGGTCAGATCCCACCGGTGATGCCCTCCGGGCCCTGGCCCCGCCTGGCACGCCCACCTTCTACTGGTTCGGGCCGCAGGGCCGGCTGCGTCAGGCCTGGTTTGCCGCTTCGCCCCGTGAGCCAAACGCCCTCCTCAACGATGTGAATGCTGCCCTTGGGGATAAAGGGCGCTAGCGGCCATACTTAAGGAGGATAAGGAACGCAATGCCATGAAGGTCGCTATCATTGTCACTCGCTGGAATGAACTCGTCACCAAGCAGCTCTTGGAGGGCGCAATCAGCGAACTTGAGCGGGCGGGTGTCGCATGTGATGTGTTTTGGGTGCCTGGCGCTTGGGAGATTCCCGTGGTGGCCCGCAAACTGTCTTTAAGCGGCGAGCCCCCGGCGGCGGTGGTTGCCCTCGGATGCATCTTGCAAGGGGAGACGCCCCACGCGGCCCAACTGGCCTCCGAGGTAAGCAGTGCGCTCATGACCCTTCAGCTGGAAACGGGCGTTCCGATTGCCTGGGGAGTATTGACGCCAAACACCACTGAGCAGGCTCTGGACCGCACCGGTCTAAAGCACGGCAATAAGGGCCGGGAAGCTGCTCGGGCCGCCCTTGAAGTCGCGGAGACCCTCAAGCGCATCTCGTGAGGCCGACCGAGTTCCTCGTTCTTGTGATCGTTGGGGCGGTGGCAGCGGCAATCAACACCGTGGCGGGCGGAGGCTCTCTCATTTCCTACCCCGTGCTGACCTTGGTCTATCGGTTCCCCTCCCGAGAGTCGAACGCCAGCAACTCGGTCGCTCTTTGGCCAGGCTCTCTAGCAGGGGCCCTTGGCTACCTCAGCTATCTTGCTCGCACCGGCAGATACTTCAAGGTGTTCATCGGGCCGACTATTCTTGGCTCGATGATGGGCGCTTGGTTGCTCACCATTTCCAGCCAGACCGCCTTCAACCGGATTGTCCCATTCCTCATCCTGACCGCTGCGGTGATGCTGGTGCTGCAGCCTCGCATCAAAAAACGGGCCGAACAGGCCGGTGGGTTGCCCACATGGGTAGGCCTCTTCATCCAGTTCCTGGTGGCCATCTACGGTGGCTACTTCGGGGCCGGAATGGGGATCATGATGTTGGGCGCCTTTGCCCTCACGATGGAGGGAGACATTCACGAACTGAACGCGGTGAAGAATTGGCTTGGCCTCTTCATCAATCTCATCGCATCCGTCGTCTTTTTCCTCAAGGGCATGGTGAACCTGGAGATTGCGTTGCCGCTCATGCTCGGTTGCGTATGCGGTGGCTACGCTTCGGCGCGCATCTCGCAGCAGTTCAACCCCGAGAAGCTCCGGTTGGTCATCTCGATCTACGGTTTCTCGATGGCTGCCTATTACTTCTATAGCGCATTTATCGCGTGACTGCCGAGCCACGCAGCTCAGCCTGTGTTGCAAAGCCGCCTTGCCGCATTTCGCCTACCAGGGTCGTGAGGGCGCCCGCGACAAACTCGGGACCACCATAGACGAAGCCCGTGTAAGACTGACAAAGGTGCGCCCCGCTGGCGAGACGGTCGAACAGGTCGCGGCCATCCATGATCCCACCCGACCCGATCAGGATCGTTCCAGGGTCACAACTGGTGAAGAGGTAGCGCATCAGCAGGTTGGCCCGCAGGGTAAGTGGTCGGCCACTTACCCCACCCTGCTCCTCACGATGCTTGCGAACTCCCTCCCGAGAGACCGTCGTGTTAGCGGCGATGATGCCGGTCAAGCGGTGTTCGGCCGCCACCTCGATGACCTGATCCACCGCCACCGTCTCCAGATCCGGGGCGATCTTCACAAACAAGGGCCGGTCGGGGGCGGCCTCGCGAAGGGTCCCCAGAATCTCGCTCAACGGCCCTCGGTCCTGGAGATCCCGCAGGCCAGGCGTGTTGGGTGACGAGACATTGACGACAAAATAGCTGCCGAACCTGGACAATGCCTCGAAGCAGTCACGGTAATTGGCGGCCGCCCCGTCTGGGGGCACATCCTTGTTCTTGCCGATGTTGATGCCGATGGGGATGCTGGGAGTGGTGGCCGCCAACCGCTTGGTGATCGCTACCGCGCCATCGTTGTTAAAGCCCATTCGGTTCAAGATGGCCTGGTCATCGACAATGCGAAACAACCGTGGCCGGCGATTGCCTGGTTGGGGAAACAACGTGATCGTGCCCACCTCAGCGAAGCCAAAACCAAGCCCAGCCCAGCGGTCTAGGGCAAGCGCATTCTTATCGAATCCGGCCGCCAGTCCAAGCGGATTCGGAAAATGCGTGCCAAAGAGGACCTGGCGTAGCATTGGCTCGGCAATGGGACGGCCGCCGGCCAGTCCAGCGCGGATGCCGGCAAAAGCCAATTGGTGGGCGGTTTCGGCGTCAAGCGAAAAGAGAAGCGGTTTGACAACGGACTCGTAGAAAGGCATCGTCTCTAGACATGATAGCGGATGGGCGAGGCGCCCCGTCCCGCCTCTCTCGCTCCCTAAGGATGGTTTGGTACGTCTACCATTTCGGGTACAATAAGAGGTCGAACTCGGCTCTCCCCACGTCCCTCGCAAGCCCACGATGTCGCCAGAAAACAACTCCGAAGACCCCAACATTCCCGAAGGCGGAACTTCCGCCTTCCTTCCCGAAGAAGGGGAAGCCACCAAAGTCGAGGGGGACTACGGCGCCGATCAGATTCAGGTCTTAGAGGGCTTGGAGGCCGTTCGCAAGCGCCCGGGCATGTACGTTGGAGACAACGGCAAAAAGGGCCTTCACCAGATGTTCAAGGAGGTCCTCGACAATTCGGTCGATGAGGCCCTCGCCGGGTATTGCGACCATATTGTCATCACCCTGCACGAAGACAACTCGGTCAGCGTGGAGGACAACGGTCGCGGAATTCCCGTCGACCTCCACGAGAAGATGGGGGTTTCCGCCCTTCAGGTCGTCATGACGGTGCTCCACGCCGGCGGCAAGTTCGGCGGTGGCGGATATAAGACGTCTGGCGGTCTGCACGGCGTCGGCGTGAGCTGTACGAATGCCCTTTCGGCTTGGCTGGAAGCGAAGGTAAAACGCGAAGGCAAGCTATGGTATCAGCGCTACGTCCACGGCATTCCCGTTGAGCCGGTCAAGGCCATCGGCGACGCAGAGGGAACAGGCACCAGCATCCACTGGCTAGCCGACGATTCCGTGCTCACCGAGACGGTTTACGATATCCACCTCATCAAAACGCGCATCCGCGAGCTTGCCTACCTGAATGGGCGAGTGAAGTTTGAGTTTATCGACGTCCGCGAGCCCGCAAACACCGAGGTTTTCCACTACACAAGGGGCATCCCTCAGCTTGTCGAAGATCTGAACGAAGGCAAAGAGACACTTCACAACGTGATCTATTTCAAGCGTCTTAAGGATACGACCGAAGTCGAAGTGGCCCTTCAATACCACGATGGATACAACGAGCTGATCCTTGCCTACTCGAATAACATCCACCAGCCAGACGGCGGCACTCACGTTTCCGGCTTCAATACGGCCCTCACCCGCACCATCAATGCCTATGCGCGGAAGATGGGCTTTCTCAAAGAGAAGGACAACAACTTCACCTCGGACGATGTGAGCGACGGCCTGACCGCAGTCATCTCCCTTCGTCTAGAGAATCCGTCATACAACTCTCAGGATAAGGTCAAACTCGTCACCCCAGAAGTCCAAGGGCTGACCAACTCGCTCGTCGGCGAAGGGCTTACCACCTTTTTCGAGGAGAACCCGAACATTGCTCGGCGCATTCTCGATAAGGCCAGCATCGCCCAGCGCGCTCGTGAGGCAGCCCGGAAAGCGGCGGAAGCGGTCAAGCGAAGTTCGGTAATGGACAGTTTCGGCCTGCCCGGCAAACTCACCGACTGCCGGAGTCGGAACATGGCCGAATGTGAGATATTCCTGGTCGAGGGTGACTCGGCAGGAGGCTCCGCGAAGGGCGCACGCGACCGCCAGACCCAGGCCGTTTTGCCCCTGCGTGGCAAGATCCTCAACGTCGAGCGAGCCCGCATTGATAAGGCGTTGGACAACGAGGAAATCAAATCCCTGATCGCCGCCCTTGGGGTCGGTATCGATATCACCCTGGGTCGCAAGAAGCACGACGAGGATGAGGAAGACCTCGACGCGATCTCTAACGGCAACGCCCATCCCTTCGGAAATGGCAAGGATTCCAAGCGGGACCCCAAGGATCGCGAAATCAGCTTTGACCTCACTAAGCTCCGTTACGGCAAGGTGATCATCATGACCGATGCCGATGTGGACGGCGAGCACATCCGCACCCTCCTCCTTACCTTCTTCTACCGATACATGAAGCCGCTCATGCAGGCCGGCCATGTGTATCTGGCCCAGCCTCCCCTCTACGTCATCAAGATCGGCAACAACGAGCGACATTACGCCATGACCGAGGAAGAACGGGACGAGATCATCAAGGGGCTGGGAAAGAAGAAGCACCATGTCACCCGGTTTAAAGGCCTTGGTGAGATGAACGCTGAAGAGCTAGCGGAGACGACGATGGAGCACAAGAACCGGCACCTCATGCAGGTTCGGCTTGACCCGCAAACCGAGATGGAGATCGAAATGATGTTCAGCCGGCTTATGGGCGACAAAGTTGAGCCCCGCCGTGCGTTCATTGAAGCGCATGCCAAGCAGGCGCTGAACGTCGACTGGCACTATTGATGAGCGGCTAGGCGAACTTCGCGTGGTTCTTCTCGAACATGCCCCGCAACTCAGCAGCCTTGGTGTCATAGGCCCCGCTGTCCGGCCAAGTATCCCGAGGTCTGAGAATGTTGGCGCTCACCCCGGGGCAAGCGGTGGGGATGCTAAGCCCGAACACCGTCTCGGTCTCGAATTCAGCGCCTTCCAACTTGCCATCGAGCGCCGCATGAAGCAGCGCACGAGTGTCATGAAGGGAAATTCGATGTCCGACGCCGACAGGGCCACCGGTCCAGCCAGTGTTAACTAGCCAGACGGCGGCCCCGTGGCGGTCGAGCTTCTCCCCCAACAAGTCCGCATAGGCCCGGGGACGAAGGGGCAAGAAGGGTGCACCAAAGCAGGTGGAGAACGTCACAGAAGGCTCTGTGACCCCCGCCTCGGTGCCGGCTACTTTTGCGGTATAGCCGTTGAGGAAGTAAAACATGGCCTGATCGCGAGTCAGGCGGGAGAGGGGCGGCAAAACCCCAAGCGCGTCGCAGGTGAGAAAAATGATGTTCTTGGGATGACCGCCCAGGCACGGAATCCGCGCGTTTGAGATGTACTCGATCGGGTAGGCGCACCGAGTGTTCTCGGTGAGGCTCTGATCATCGTAATCAGGCGACCCATCGGCGCGAAGAACGACATTCTCCAAAACGGCGCCATCGCGGATCGCGTCCCAAATGACGGGCTCGCCTTCTTGGCTCAGCCGTATGCACTTCGCATAGCAACCGCCTTCAATGTTGAATATCCCTTCGTCCGTCCAGGCGTGCTCGTCATCACCGATAAGGTCGCGCTCAGGATCCGCGGAAAGGGTGGTTTTGCCGGTGCCGGATAGCCCGAAGAACAAGGCAGAATCCCCCTTTGGCCCAATGTTGGCGGAGCAGTGCATGCTCATCACGCCTTTCAAAGGCAGCAGGTAATTCATGATCGTGAAGACCGATTTCTTCATCTCGCCCGCGTACTCGGTGCCGCAAACCAGCACCTGTCGCTCGGCCAGATTCAAGGCGATGGTTGCGTCGCCACGGACGCCATCGGCAACGGGATCGGTCTTCATCCGGCCGACATCGACTACCGTCCACTCGGGTCGAAACCGACCTAACTCTTCAGGAGTGGGGCGAATAAGCAGCTGCTTGATAAACAGCGCGTGATAGGCACGCTCAACGATAAATCGAACCGCTATGCGATAGTTTGGGTCCCATCCGCCAAAGGTATCGATGACGTAGAGGGTTTTGCCGACCGCGTAGTCCCGCACCTTATCGGCAAGTCCTGCATACACTTCGGGCGACATCGCGTTGTTGTTGTCCCACCAAATGTTGTCTTGGGACCCCGCCTCTCGCACGATATGCTTATCTTTCGGAGTGCGGCCAGTGTATTTGCCAGTGTAGGCTACAATCGCTCCGTTGTTGGCGGCAAGACAATCGTCCTCCTCTAGACAACGGCGGACCAGATCCTGAACGCTTGGATTGTAGTGAACGAGGGCGGCGCGATCTAAGTCTACGGGATGCATCACGGTTTTCATTTAGTGCGTCTCACCCAGGCCAATTTGTGCGTCATTAAGGATTATAATGGCAGACCCCAAAGCGCTCAGGCAGTCTGATGAGACGGTGTCAGCAGAATTGAGGACAGTTCCAGGCTGGGTTGCGGATGGCGGCCAGATATCAAAGGAGTTTGTGTTCTCCAAATACCTGGACGGGTTGGACTTCGCGGTTTGCGTCGGCAAAATCGCCGAAGAAATGGACCATCACCCGGATATCCACATCTTCTGGCGAAAGGTTCGGCTCACCGCGAGCACTCACTCGGCCGGCGGCATCACCGCGCTCGACTTCGATCTGGCACGACGAATCGAGGCCCTTAAAGCAGCCCCTCAGGAAACCACAGCTTGAGTTCACGAGCAGCCGCCTCAGGGTCGCTGGAACTGTGGGTCAGGTTATCCTCAATGGAAAGGGCGAGGTCGCCTCGAACCGTGCCGGGGAGCGCATCAAGCGGGTTCGTGGCGCCCATCATGGCTCGAATCGCCTTGACCGCGTTGGTGCCCTCAACTCCCATCGCGACTACGGGGCCGCTGCAGAGATAGCTGACCACCCCATCGAAGAAACCCTTGCCTCGGTGCTCAGCATAATGCTCCTCAACGACGTCTTTTGAAGCTTGGATCAGCTTGAGACCGGCGACCCGCAAACCCCGGGCTTCGATACGTTGGGTGATTTCCCCGATGAGATTGCGCTGAACGCCGCCGGGCTTGATGAGAACGAGAGTGGTTTCCATAGATGAGTGCAGATATTCCTCCGACTCCAAGAGGTTACCTTGGGAGCACATCTGGCATGGGCCCAGACCTTGGCCCCAGCAACGACCCGCCGCGAGCGATGCGACAGTACACTGAGCCCTTCGACGGCTCGCTACCTATCCCATGATCGCCTCTCTTCAGAAACTGACGGTGAAGTACGGATCGTTCACCGCCCTCAACGAATTGACTGGGGAGATCCCCGAGGGCTGCGTGGGATTACTCGGGCCGAACGGCGCCGGCAAGACAACCCTGCTCAAGACTTTACTTGGCTTCGTTCGCCCTTTTTCCGGCAGCGCCACGGTCCTCGGGGAAGATGTGACCCATGCCGGTCGGGCACTGCGTCAGAGGGTTGGGCTCATGCCGGAGCAAGATTGCCACATCCCGGGTTTAAGTGCGGTGAGCTTTGTGGCCTTTGCCGGTGAGCTTGCCGGCATGCCAAGCGCTCAGGCGTTGCGGCGCGCCCACGAGGTGCTGGAGTATTGCGGTTTAGGCGAGGCGCGTTACCGCGATGTGGACACCTTCTCAACGGGGATGCGCCAGCGGATCAAGCTAGCCCAGGCGCTGGTACATGGGCCGAAGCTCCTGCTCCTCGATGAGCCCACCAACGGTCTTGATCCCCGGGGACGAGAAGAGATTCTGGAGCTCATCCGTGCGATCTCCCATGGCAAAGAGATCAACGTGGTGATCAGCAGCCACCTGCTGCCCGACATCGAACGGGTCTCCGACGTGGCGATCGTCCTCGTTGGAGGCCAAATCCGAGCAACCGGACGCATCAGCGACCTCAAGAGACTCGACGGCCAGCCGGTCGACGTGGAACTTCGCGAACCTAGCGAGACCTTTGTTTCAAGGGTGGTGGCACTGGGGGGCAAAATCCAGTCGGGAAGGCCTTCGGCCTATCGCATTCAAATGCCGGGCAAGCCCGAGGAAGTGCTTGCCGCGTTATTCGGCGCCGCCCGAGACACCGGGTCCCAGATCCGTGGTTTCCAGCATGCTGAGCGAAGCTTGGAGGACGCATTTATGCTAGCGGTGGCGCCGTCGTCTCCGACGGAGGTTCCCTAGTGCCCGGACCCATCGCTGACCTTTCGTATCGTAATTACACGGGATTGCTTGAGCCCCCACTTTGGCGTTGGTGGGTGATCGCCAAGATGACGATGCGGACGAGCATCAAGAAGAAGGGGTTTTGGGCCCTGGCCGTCCTCTCGGCATATTGGTACGTGTTCCTGGGCGTGATCTTTTACTTCATCGAGACCTTGGGCTCAGGTGCCGGTGTGGCCCTAAGCCCGGTATTGGCCAAGATCGTTTGGCGAGATCAGTTCCTGAATGGCTTCAACCTCAGCCAGCTTTTCCTCTTCGTGCTGGCCCTCCTTATCGGCGTCGGCACGATTTCAAACGACAGTCGCGCTCACGCCCTCCTCGTCTATCTCAGCAAACCCTGCACCAAGGCTGACTACCTAATCGGCAAGTGGGTCGCCATCTTCCTAATTCTGGCCGCGGTGGGGGCGGTGCCAACGTTCCTCTTTTACGGTTACTGCGCGTTAAGCTACTCGCGATATGGCTTCTTCACAAGCGAACCCTTCTTGGTGGCCAAGTTGATCGAAATGGTGATGCTCCCGGCTGCGTTTCATGCCAGCGTGTGCCTCGGCGTCAGTTCCCTATTCAACCAAGGCCGCCTGGCCGGTGCGGCCTACGCGGGCATCTATTTCATGACCGGCGCGTTCGTTCTGATGATGAGGGCTGTTTACGCCGTCGACACCTCCCTCAACGGCCGCCGGCACCTGCCGCAAACGGCGATCCACATGATTGGTACCTTGACTTATGCCTCGGTGAACGGACTCGAGAACGCCCTCGCCAAAATCGTCCTCGATACCGACGGCAGCGGTTTGGTGCCTGGCGGGAGAGGCGCGGGCGCCGTCGTGCCTGCTCCCGATGGGTTGCCGTTTGGAATCGTTTATGTCGCGATTTGCGCGATCTGCCTACTGATTGCCTGGTCACGAATCCGCGCGGTCGAGGTAGTCGGCAGGTGATCACGCTCAAGAACGCGTCCCGTTGGTATGGCGAGGTCATTGGCCTCAACGATGTCTCATGCCAAGTAGGTCCCGGCCTAACTGCGCTCCTCGGCATGAATGGCGCCGGTAAGAGCACGCTGATGCGCCTGGTGACTGGTCAACTGAAACCTACCACTGGCGAGGTATCGGTCTTCGGGTTACCGCCCTTTGCAAACCCGGATGTGTATCGACGCCTCGGTTTCTGCCCGGAAATCGACAACTTCTATGAGCGTTCCAGTGGTCGCGAGTTTGTCACCTACATGGCGCGACTAAACGGCTATGGCCCAGCCGAAGCCAAGCGACGAACGGAGACCTCCCTCGAAAGGGTGGGCATGTCGGATCGCGCTGACCGCGAGATTGCCGGATACAGCAAGGGTATGCGACAGCGGATCAAACTCGCCCAGGCCATCCTTCACGACCCCGACATCATCCTGTTGGACGAGCCCCTAAATGGCCTCGATCCGCTTGGCCGACGCCAATTCATGGATGTGCTTGCCACTCTTGCGCACGAAGGAAGGTGCGTCATGGTGAGCAGCCACATTCTCTATGAGGTCGAGCAGATGACCCGGACGCTGCTCCTCCTCCACCGTGGACGCCTCCTTGCTACTGGGGACTTGAAAGTCATTCGCTCTTTGATCGACAAGCATCCTCAGAAGATTCGGCTGGAAACCGACGATCCCCGTCGTGTCGCGGTCTCGTTGGCGGGCCTGCCCAACGTGTTGAGCCTTCAGTTCGATCCCTTGGGCAGGGCGCTTCTGCTGGAGGTGCGCGAACCGGACTCGTTCTATGCTGCCCTGCCCAGTTTGGTCCTTGATGAAGGCCTCCCGATCCATGGGTTCAGCAGTCCCGATAACGATCTCGAGTCAGTATTTCGCTACTTGGTGCAAGAATGATGTTCGGAGTTGTCTATAGCTATGCCCTGAAGGACTTTCTCCGCTTTTCGCGATTGATCGCGTGGCTGATTCTGGGCGGTCTGACTTTCCTCTTGGGCGCTGTTTGGCAGCGGCTCATGCCCGGCTCGACTCCGAGTCAGAGTTACGGCGACGTTTCAACGCTCATGGTTTTTCGGATATTGCCACTGGCTTCCGCGATCTTTTCAACGTCGGTCATCAGCCAGGAGGTGGAACAAAAAACGATCGTCTACCTGCTCACGCGGACGGTACCGCGCCCAGTTCTGTTGCTAGGGCGTTACGCCGCATCCGTGACGGTCGTGGCCCTCGTATCGGCCTTCACGGCGATCCTCCTATCGGTCTCCACCTTCCACTCGGGAGCCCTGGGCAACGCCCTTCTTTGGCGCGATTTGGGCAGCATTGGCCTCGCCGCGCTTGCTTACGGGAGTCTGTTCACCTTCGTCAGTCTTCTTTTCAACCGGGCCATGCTGGTTTGTCTGCTGTTTGCCTTTGGGTGGGAGACCAGCGTGCCCAACATGCCCGGGGCGATGGGCAGAGTGTCGCTTGTCACTTATGTTCAGGCCTTGGCGAGTCATCCACCCCTTGGCGGCGACTCCAAGCTTTTGGCGTTTGCGACCGCCACGCTTTCCAATCAGGATGTGAGCCCGGCCATCGGCGGAGCCGTCCTAAGCTGCGTCTTCCTGCTCGGCCTGGTAGCCGCAGTTGGATGGTTCCGCACCCACGAGTTTGTCGCCCGCGATGATGCGGAATGACAAGAACGGCGGAACTCTGCGCAAAAAACCGTAGGGCCCATGGTCTCGGCGGCTTGGCGTACCGATGTATGGGTAGTTGTGAATCCGCTCTACACCGCAGATCAACAAGAACAGGAACGGCTTCGGGAATTGATCAGCCTTGATGTGCTCGATACCGAACCTGAATCCCGTTTCGATGAGATCGTGGCGTTGGCTGCCTCGATTTGGCAGGCGCCGATCGCAATGATCAGCCTCGTCGATCATGATCGCCAGTGGTTCAAATCCAAAATCGGGGTCGAAGGTAGCGAAACCCCGAGATCGATCGCTTTCTGCCACCATGCGATCCAAGGAAGCGGCGTGTTCATCGTGCCCGATGCCACCCAAGACGAGCGCTTTCGCGATAATCCCCTGGTCACCGGTGAACTTGGTGCGCAATTCTATGCTGGCGCGGTGATGACCACCTCGAACGGCCAGAACATTGGCGCTCTTTGCGTGCTGGACCAAACCCCTAGGGAGTCCACGCCCGAACAAATTCAGGCCCTCCAAATCCTTGCCCGACAGGTAGTAGCCCAACTCGAACTCACTCGGTCGCTCCGAATTTCCGAGAGGCGATTCACCGAACTCAAGCTTTCTGAGCATGTACGTTTAGAGACCCATCAAATTCTGTTGGACTCCATGGCGGCCATGAATGAAGGGTTGATCGTTCAAGATGGAGCTGCCAATGTTATCCTCTGCAACAAGCGTGCGGGCGAGATCCTAGGCGTGCCTGCTGCCGAATTGCGGGGCAGCAACCTGCTCGACCCGCGTTGGAGATTCGTGGACGCAGAGGGGATACCCCTTTCCAAAGAGAATCTTCCGGGATGGATGGCATTTCGACTGGCCTGCGCCCAAGAGGCCATTGTCGGCGTTTACCGGTATCCGGGAGCCGTCATCTGGCTGTGCATGCAGTCCTGCCCACTGATGAACGCTGACGAGTCGCATCCCCACGCCGTCGTCACGACGCTCACCGACATCACTGCGAAGCGGCTGAGCGAGTCAACCTTGGATCGGTACGTCAGCGCACTCAGTGAAAACACGATCGAGCTAGAGGTCATGCGACAAGAGACGGCCCACCTGAATCAGCAGCTTCGCGAACTGGCCGAGCGTGATGGATTGACCGGCCTATCCAACCATAGTAAGTTTCAACACACCGTATCCGAGATCGTCGCAAGGGAGACCGCGTCTTCGCTCCTGCTCATCGGCATTGACGAATTTCGAAAGTACAATCGGCGCTACGGGCATGCACGTGGGGACCACCTGCTTCAGTTGCTGACCTATATCATCTTGCAGGTCATCCCCGACCGGGATCATGCGTGTCGATATGCGGGAGACCAAATCGCATTGATCCTCCCAGGGGCGACGGTTACGGCCGCCGAAGAGGTGGCCGAGGGCCTCGCGGAAGCCTTTCGAGTGCAGGATTGGCCCATCGAACCGGTTTCAGTCAGTATCGGCACGGCGACCGTCCATGAAGGGGGCGATGTGGAATTGCTTCTTGAGGCCGCCGAAGAGGCGATTCAAAGGGCCAAAGCCGCCGGTAAGATCGGCTACGCGCTTGGCAAGCCGACAGACTCGTTTCGCAAAGCCGGTTAGCTGCCAAGAATGGCTGGACCGGATATTCTGTCCATTGATGGAATCACTGGACATGCTTCGATTCATCGCGGAACGTCGCGACGGCAAACAGCATTCTCGTGAAGGCCTCGCCTTATTTGCCCGCGCCGTAGCCAACCGCGAAGTTGAAGACTATCAGACGTCGGCTTGGCTGATGGCCGCGTTCTTGAACCCCCTCGCTGACGACGAGACCACTTGGCTGACACAAGCCATGGCCGATAGCGGGCGCAAACTGGATCGTCATCGGCTTCCCAAGCCATGGGTAGATAAGCACAGCACTGGCGGCGTCGGTGACAAGACCACGATCGTTCTTCTTCCCGTCCTAGCCGCATGCGGACTCACGATGCTGAAGATGAGCGGACGCGGGCTCGGCATAACCGGCGGCACCGTGGACAAGCTCGAGTCCATTCCAGGATTTCGTTCCACTCCTCGATTTTCCTCGCTTGTTAGCCAGGCCCTGCGTTGTGGCGTCGCCCTTAGCGCCCAAAGCAGTGTGCTTGCCCCAGCCGATAAAGCGCTCTACACTCTTCGAGACGTAACTGGAACGGTTGGATCCATTCCCCTTATCGTCAGCAGCATTCTCAGCAAAAAGCTCGCCGCCAACGCCGAAATCGTGGTGCTGGACGTGAAATGCGGCTCTGGCGCTTTCATGAAGGACCCAGTTCAAGCGGAAAGGCTGAGCGAGAGCCTGGTAAAGGTGGGCGAACAGCTTGGCCTCGTCGTCAAGGTGCGCGTGAGCGACATGAACGCGCCCCTCGGTCGCGCCGTGGGGAACGCCCTCGAAGTCAAGGAAGCCATCGATACGCTCAGTGGCGAGGAAGGAGCGCTCACCGAGCACTGTGTATCACTTGCCAGCGAAACCCTCGTGGCTTGCGGTTTGGCAAGAGATCAGAACGCAGGCGAGGCTGCCGCGCGGGCGGTTCTCCAAAACGGCGCCGCATTCATGAAAGCCTATGGTTGGTTTCAGGCGCAGGGTGCGACCGAAGCTTTCCTCGCATCGGGTCTCAAGGCACTTCCCACCAGCTCGAATGTGGTTTGCCTCGAGGCGCCGCAGGCAGCGGGCCGCGTTCTTGGTATCGATGCCGGCCAGATCGGCCTACTCGTCGCTGACATGGGGGGAGGCCGACGACGCGCTGACGACGTAATTGATCCGGAAGTTGGCGTGTGGATTCGCCGCCAAGTCGGCGAATCCGCGAACGGCATTCTCATCGAACTTCATCTGAGGCCAGGCGAACCCCGTGAAGCTGAATTCCGAGACCGGGCCCTTGGCGCGTTCCAATTCAGCACCCGATAACCGCTATATCACACCCTTTTGCCGCATTTCCGCGTAGTGGCAGTTCTTGAACTTCTTACCGCTGCCGCAAGGGCAAGAGTCGTTGCGACCAACCCTCTTCCAGTCGACCTCCTCCAGCGAAGCCTTAGAGGCAGCGCCGTTTGCGAGGCGCGCCATTTGAGGGGCGGGCGACTCTTCTTCGGGGGCGGCTTGAAAAGTGATTTGCGCGTGGAAGATCAGCTTGACCGCATCGTTGCGAATTTGCCGAATCGTCTGCTGGAAGGTGTTGAAGGTCTCTCGCTTGTAGGCCACAAGCGGATCGACTTGCCCGTAGCCGCGAAGGTTGATGCCCTCCCGAATGTATTCAACGACCTGCAGGTGCTCCATCCAGCGGTCGTTGACCGCCTTCAGCATGACCCGTCGCTCCAGGTCGTGCATGTTGTCGTCTCCCAGAATCTCGGTCCGATGCTCATAAGCCTTCTGGGCCATATCGACGCAGAACCCAGTGAGATCGGGGCCAGGTTGATGACCCTCCAAATCCGCCACCGTGGCGAAGTCGACGAGCGGAAACACCTCGTTCAGATCTTCGAATACCACGTGGTAATCGTAGTAGCGGTGGTCTTCATCGTCAAGAAGCCAAGCGTTCTCTACGACTTCGCCAACCAGCTCAGCAACATTGTGCTGAAGTTCCGCGCGCACGTCCTTGCCGAGCAGGATGTCTCGCCGCATGCCGTAGATATGTTCTCGCTGGGCGTTGAGAACGTCGTCGTACTCCAGAACGTGTTTTCGAGCCTCAAAGTAGTGGTTCTCAATCCGCTCCTGCGTCTTTTCGATCATGCGGCTTAGGTATTTGGTATCTACCTCTTCCATCGGGGGCCACGCTTTAAGGAGTGGGTTCTCGATCATCTGAGCATTGAATATCTTCCAGAGTTGGTCTTCCAACGCCACATAGAAACGGCTTTCGCCTGGATCGCCTTGCCGCCCGGCGCGGCCTCGCAGCTGGTTGTCGATGCGCCGCGACTCATGGCGTTCCGTACCGATAATGTAGAGGCCTCCGAGGTTGCGCACCTCCTCGGCAAGCGTCCGCCGCTCAGTGTCGCTCAAGGGCAGAGGCGGAGCCGCTCGCTCCTTGCCGCCGCGACGGTAGCTTGCAAATGTCTCGCCGTACTCATCAAGTCCATCGTGGGACACCTCGACTTGGGAGCGGGACATCCGGACGACATCGTCCTCCACCCGTCCACCAAGAAGGATGTCGACACCACGCCCAGCCATGTTGGTGGCGAGAGTGACCTGGCCCTTCCGGCCTGCCTCAGCAATGATGAGCGCTTCCCGCTCGTGGTATTTGGCGTTCAACACGTTATGGGGAATGCCGTGTTCAAGCGCCTCTTTCAGGTGCTCCTTGTCTGAAGCGCCCAGGCCGAGGGTCTCCAATGCCCAGTCCATCCAGTCACCCGCAAGCGGATTGCCGTTCAAATCCAACTTGGCGAGCAGGGCTGAGACTTCACTGCGCTTCCAGCCAGCGAGTTCCGACTCGAAGAGGGTGCGCACGTCCTTTTGAAGATCCTTTGGGACGTCCTTCTTGACCTCAAGCCTTGACTGCAGGCGCTTCACGATCACCAACCGCTGCAGCATTTCAGAGGTGAGCCGACTGGACACCTGCTCCGACGTTTCGATGGAGCGGGTTCCGACAAGAACCGGCTGCTGTTTGGTGTTCAGTCGCAGTATTTCCCAACAGATCGCCCTCCACTTCGCCTCCATCGTTTTGAAGATCACATCGGAATGGTCCCGCCGGGCGAGCTTCATGTGAGTCGGCACGGTGACGACGTCCAACCCATAGATCTTTCGAAACTCATCTTCCTCAGTCTTGGCGGTTCCGGTCATTCCCCCCAACTTCTCGTAGAGTCGGAAGAGGTTCTGGAACGTGATGGTGGCGATCGTCTGGCTTTCGCGTTGGACAGTCACCCCTTCCTTGGCCTCCAGCGCCTGGTGAAGACCGTCCGAGAAACGACGCCCGAACATCATGCGCCCGGTGTTCTCGTCCACGATCACGACTTCGCCGGCGCGTACCACATAATCCACATCGCGATCAAAAAGGGCGTAGGCCTTCACGCTCGCCGATACGTGGTGAAAGATCCTCGGATCGGAAGTGATGTTGTCGACCCCCATCAATTCTTCGACCCGGTCCATGCCTTCTTCGGTCAAGGCCGCAGAGCCATTCTTCTTATCGGCCGTCCAGTGGGTCTCTTTTTCAAGCTGCCGGACGACGACATCTACCTTCTTATAAACCGAAATGTCCTCCGTCGACGGACCACTGATGATGTGCGGGGTTCGGGCTTCGTCGATCAAAATCGAGTCCACCTCGTCCACGATGGCAAAGTGGAGTTCCCGCATCACCAGGTCCTCCTCGTTGAATGCCATGTTGTCCCTCAGATAATCGAATCCGAACTCGTGGTTGGTGCCGTAAGTGATGTCGCAGGAGTAAGCTTCCCGGCGAGAGCAGGGGACCAGATTCACGTATCGGGGATCGTCGTGGGGAGCACCCGGGGTGTAGATGTAGGAACCGCCCAATTCATCGCTGTCCTGGCTCTGGCCTTGGATGATGCCGACTGTCAATCCCATGAAATGGTAGATCGGTCCGTTCCATACCGCGTCACGGCGAGCGAGGTAATCGTTCACGGTGACCAGGTGGGCGCCACGGCCGGTCAGGGCGTTCAAGATGAGCGGCGCCGCCGCCACGAGCGTCTTGCCTTCACCGGTTTTCATTTCGGCGATTCGACCCTGGTGGAGAACTGCGCCTCCAATCAACTGAACATCAAAGTGCCTCATTCCCAGGGTGCGGCGGCTTACTTCGCGAACCACGCCGAACACTTCCGGCAGTAGGGTGTCAAGCGCCTCCCCGTCATTAGCCCTTTTTTTAAGGAGTTGAGCGTAAGCTTTCAGCTTCTCGTCGCTCAGGCCGGTCACCTCGCTCTCAAACTCGTTGATGCGTGCCACCATGGGCATCAAAGCATCGACGTCTCGCTTACTTGTGTCAAAAAACTTGCGTAAAAATTCCATTTGGTTTCATCGGGGGGCGTGCGCGTTGGGCGGAGGTGATTCCGCCCTAGGGTAGGTCGAATGCAGCGATCAAGCGCAAACGGGCCCGTCACGCGAGCGAACGGCGAACTGAAATCCGCCATCAGGGCGGCGGTCCGCGCGCTCATACCGGTATCGGGCGCCCACTGAATGTGCATTGGGTGCAGAGCAACCTTCAGCGCGGTGAGGGGCCAGCCGCACGGCAACTGTCATGTGCGCTACCTCGGCATGTAGCGAGGCTAACTCTGCTTGGAGAGCCTGTAGACCGCCCATACGAACAGCCATCGCCGACCGATCAGCCGGGGAGGCTCCGATCAGCAATAGGAATAAAGCGGGAAGGATCTTCAGCATGCGCACAAAACGAACCGTTTCATTATAGAACGCTTAGACCTTTGGATTCGAGCCCGCGGTTGTGCGCGGTACCCTTTGCGAGAAATGACGAAGCGCGTTTGGGCGTCGATGGCGGTTGCCGCCATACTTCTCGCAGGGTGCCGGAATGATGGGAAACCGCTCATCCCCGTTACCCCGGTCGGTGGGGCAGGTCAGCCCACCAGCACTACCCCCCCCGCGACCGCTGCCGGCCAAACCGATGACGTTGACATCTGTGTCAAGGCGGATGCGGAAAGGGTGCCTGTACTGATGTTTCATGACATCGTGCCGCGACGAGACCGCAACACCGTCTGGTTTGACTGCACGGTCGGCGAATTCAAGGGCATCTTGGATTGGATCGACACCAACCACCTCCAACCGGTCACTCTTGATCAGCTGTACGCCCACTTGACCCAAGGCGCAGAACTCCCTGCTGGCGCCATCGTGCTCACTTTTGACGACAACTACCAAGGATTTTACGACCACGCCTACCCGCTCCTGAAGGCAAAGAGCTACCCGAGCGCGATGTTCGTGCACACAAACTTCGTCGGCAGCTCGGTTGGGCGTCCAAAAATGTCCTGGTCCACCCTGCAGTCACTCGTCAAGGAAGGGCTGGTGACGATCGGATCGCACACTCTATCCCATCCTGACCTTACGACCCTGACCGATGCTGACCAGCAAACCGAGATCACCCAATCAAAGAAGGTCCTAGAGGATCACCTGGGAATCCCGATCAACTATTTTGCCTACCCAGACGGCAAGAACAATGCGACATCGCAACTTCTGGTGAAGCAAGCCGGCTACAAGATGGCCTTTACCGTCGATAACGGTCCCGCAGAAGAATCACCCAACATTTGGACTATTAACCGCTACATTCAAACGCGGTATGAGCAGTCGCTCGAGGATTGTCAAGACGCGATCGATGATGCCCCGGTCGCGACCGTTGAGCAGAACCTGAATCCGACCTCCATCACGTACGAGACCGGTCGACACGCCGGCATTCAAATGACTTTCATTCGCGGCGGAGCCCCCGAGACCATCCGTTCGGCGACCCGCGAAGGAATCCTGGACTTCACCACCGAAGCCAATGCCCAAGCGGGCATCAATGGAACCTTCTTTGCCCTCGCCGAGGTGGCAGGAACAAGTAACGAAATGGTCGGGCCCGTTTTCACGAGCAACGAAAAGACGTGGGTGCCGGATGACAACCCGGACCGCATCATGAAGATCATCAACCGCCCCATGGTGCTCCTGGGTCCGGGCAAGATCGCCTACCTGCCGTTTTTGCCTGCCTTCAACAATGAAGCCCCTTTGCGAACGTTCATGCCCGATTTCACGGATGCCTTCGTGGGCGGAGTCTGGTTGATCCATGGCGGCGTCGCTCGCACTGGGGATCAGATGCTTTCCTTCGGCGCCAAAGATGCGATGCAGCCCCGACGACGCTGCTTTTTGGGGACGACGCCCCAAGGTCAGGTCGTGCTCGGCGCATCGCTCGATTCGGTGACGGCCGAGGAACTTGCCCGGGGAGCTGCCGACGCCGGCGTGGCCGAGGCGGTCATGATGGACTGCGGCTTCTCAACCTCGCTGGTCTACGGCAACAAGGTGGTCGCCTCCGGGCACTCAACACCTACCCAGCCATCCCGGCCCGTTCCCCACGCCATTTTGCTCACGGGGCAACTCGTCACCGATCCAAATACGATCAAGATTCCTCAGCCAAAGCCAGACATCGTCCGTCGCCGCCGACGCAGGAGACGTGCCCACTCCGATACCGATCAGACAGCCTTGAGCGGCGTTTCGGTTGACAAGGCAACAGCCATTCCCAACCCCACAGACCCGACGACCGCCCCACCCGCGCTGCCAACCGGCGACAACTCGAACCTCTAACTTAGTCAGCCTTATTCGTCGCATAGAGTCAGGCTTCGCTCCGCATAATGGGCGCGATGCTCTTGGTTGTGATTGCGATTTTTGCCCTTGGGGCGTTGTTGGGAGCCTCAACTGGGCTGACCGCCGTGGTCGGGAAAGAGGGGATCGAGGATATCGGTGAGGTTCCTGGGCGCAAACGAAAATTACTCGACCTCAACTGGCGTTTCCATCGTGGCCATGCGGCTGACGTCGCGAAGGATTTCCGCTACGGAACTTGCCAGGGTTATGCCAAAGCGGGCTCCTTTCCGGGCGCCGCAGCCCCCGCGTTCGATGACAGCGGATGGGCGGAGGTCCGCCTACCCCATGACTGGGTGGTCGAAACTGACTTTGTGATGCCGGGCGAACCGTGGCATCGTGCCCATGGCTCCCGGCCCGTCGGGCGTAACTATCCCGACAACGCCGTAGGCTGGTATCGACGCCGCTTCCGGATCAACCCCAACGATGCCGGCCAGCGCATCTCGCTCGAATTTGATGGCGTGTTCCGTGAATGCATCGTCTACGTGAACGGCCACCAAGTGGGCCGAAACCAGAGTGGCTACATTGGCTTCCGATGCGACATCACCGATTTTGTCGATTACGACGGCGAAAATATCCTTGTCGTAAGGGTGGATGCGAGCCAATACGAGGGTTGGTTCTATGAAGGCGCAGGCATCTACCGCCATGTCTGGCTGGTCATCACCAACCCGGTCCATGTGCCGCAGTACGGAACTTACGTGGTCTCGGAAATAGGCGATGGCGAAGCCTCCGTCACCATAGAAACCGAAATCACCAACGAGAGCGACGTCGAAGTCGCCGTCGGCTTGCAATCAAGGATTCTTGATCCCAGTGCCGCGACGGCGGCGATAGCGCTGGGTACGGCATGCATTGGACCTTGGCAAACCAAGGTGGTCACTCAAGTTGCCCGTGTCGCCAGTCCCAAGCTTTGGTCACCTGAAGAGCCAAACCTCTATAGGTTGCAGACTAGCATTCTCTCGGGCGGCCTGGCGATTGACGAGACCGAAGCGACCTTTGGCATTCGCACCATACGGTTCGACGCCAACGAAGGATTCTTCCTCAATGGCAAGCGGGTGTTCATCGCCGGCACATGCAATCACCAAGACCATGCGGGTGTCGGATCCGCCTTGCCCGACGCACTGCAGGCATTCCGAATCCGCAGGCTCAAGGAGATGGGCTCGAACGCCTACCGGTCCGCCCACAATCCTGCTGCGCCCGAAATTCTCGACGAATGCGATCGCCAGGGAATGATGGTTTGCGACGAGGTGCGACTTCTTGATAGTTCGCCCGAAGGTTTGAGTCACGCTGCCCGGATGGTACGGCGGGGCCGCAACCACCCAAGCATTATTCTTTGGTCCATCGGAAATGAAGAATGGGTTGTTCAGGGGACGGATCGTGGGGCACGAATCGCCAAGTCGCTCATTCGAACCGTAAGAGCCCTCGATGACACCCGCCCCATCACATGTGCCACCAACAACGGCGAAGAACTGCCGGGAATCAATGAAGTCATCCCCGTACGCGGGCACAACTACTATCGGGGCCGCGACATGGATGGATACCACGAGCGAAGGCCCGAGCAGCCGGTATTGGCGACCGAAGAGGCCAGCACACTTTCAACACGGGGCGAATATGCCAACGATCCCGAGAAGGGTTATATGGCCGCTTACGACACCGAAAGACCCGACTGGGGGGCAACCGGCGAGGAGTGGCTCAAGTTTTATCAAGAGCGCCCATGGATGGCCGGCGCCTTTGTGTGGACGGGGTTTGACTATCGCGGTGAGCCAACTCCTTATGACTGGCCATGCATCAGTTCCCACTTTGGGATCCTCGATACCTGTGGCTTTCCGAAGGATCTCTTCTATTACTACCAAGCCTGGTGGTGCAAGGAAGACGTAGTGCATCTGCTGCCCCACTGGAACTGGCCCAACAAGGAAGGCGAGGCGGTCGCGGTGTGGTGCTACGCCAATACCGAAGAAGTGGAGCTCCTGCTGGATGGCGTGAGCCTCGGTAGAGCGCCGATGCCACGGCTTGGCCATGTAGAGTGGTCGGTACCGTTCCACCCAGGCACACTCGAAGCCAGGGGTTACCGTGGGGGCCGTGCAGTCAAGTCCGATTTCGTGGCGACGACGGGCCCAGCCGCCGCCATCACCCTAACTCCCGACCGGGAAACGATCAACGCCGACGGCGAAGACGTGGCGGTGATCACGGTCGCGGTTGTCGATGCGCAGGGCCGAGTGGTTCCCACCTCAGATAACGACATTGAGCTGGTGGTTAGTGGCCCCTCGGGGTGCACCGTTCTCGGCGTGGGGAACGGTGACCCCAGTTCGCACGAGGCCGACAAGTTTGAGCCTCGCCACCTGTCGATCGAGCCAGCCCCCTGGACCATGGTTCACGTTCCGAATGCCGGAGTGCGGCCCAAGGCGGTCGAATGGGGAGAAGAATGCCAGACATCAGTGACCAGCGGAGCCGATCAACTCCCACCGAACACGGCGGCGGCCTTCCGAACCACGTTTCAGGCAAACAAAGAAATGCGAAACGGCGATCCTGCCCTTCACATCGGTCAAATAAGCGATGAGGGGCACGTGTACCTCAACGGAAAACTCCTTGGCAAAGCCGATAAGTGGGATCAACTCTACCGATTTCCCCTTGACGGCGCGAAGTCTCCCCTCAAGTTGGGTTTGAATCACCTCGTCGTCGTCGTCGAAAACAAAGTTGGCAGCGGTGGTTTAGGAGGCTCGGTTTCCATCGATTGGCGGGTACCGGCGGCGGTCCCCCATCGAAAGGTCTTCCACGGCCTGGCTCAAGCAATCGTGGGTTCCGCGCAGGAGGCCGGGCCTTTGACGCTCATTGCGAGCGCGCCTGGTCTGACCTCCGCCACGCTGGTGATCACCGCGAGGGAGTTCACCTCGCGAACGATCGACCCATTCGCTACACCAACCTAGCCGGCGTGATGCGCACCCGCCGGTTTGGTTCGTCGCCGACCGCTTCCGCGAACATGCGCCGCGATTCGGTGAGTTGGAGCTGTCGCTTGCGGACCGGCCCCGGTTGCGGGGCAAGCTCAAAGGCCTTGCCCGTTTGCAGCACCGTATCGATCGCCGCCAGCACTTCATCCATTGCCGGCGCCTCGGCTTCCTGGGGGGGCGGCGCAATGCCGGTGGTGGCCTGCCGGATCAATTGTTCGAGGGCCTCAGCGATCTGGGTGAAGGTGTTGCTTCGAACGACTACCGTCGGCAAGCTGCGGCCTGCCAGCTCGCGCAGTTTCTTAGGCTTGCTCTGATAGTTCGATCGAATCGTCATCACCGCGTCTGCTTGGGCAATATCCGCCGTAACTACCGCCGGAATATGGCGATCACGGATGGCACGCTCCAATCTTGAGGATTGGATACCGTAAGCAAACACCCTCAAGGAACGGCCCTCTGTTCGCTTGGGAGCCCGGAGTGGAGATGCTTCTTCCGAGGGCTGAATCGCCGGGGTTGGGCGGGCCGCCAACGCCGGGTATTTCACGTTAAAAGAGGGATCTTCCAACTCAATGCCGGTCTCCCGTTGGACAATCTCCATCTGGCCGGCGCCGGTTCGCACCCGGATTTCCGGCTTCGGCTGAACGCCGCGAAGGATCAAATCCACCGTCCGCATCACATTGTGGTGGACGGCGAGGCGATCGTAGTCCAGAAGTTCGATGACGACATCGAAAGTAGGTGGGGCCTTGCGTTCGAGCACCGTTTTCTGGGTTCCCCGGCGGGCCGCTTCGGCATCCGAGAGTGTCACCGCCTGAATCCCCCCGATCAAGTCGGCGAGGGTGGGGTTGAGCATGAGATTCTCAAGGGTCTGGCCGTGAGCCGTTCCCACCAACTGAACACCCCGTTCAGCGATGGTCCTTGCAGCGGCCGCCTCCGCCTCGTTTCCGATCTCATCTATCACGATGACTTCGGGCATGTGGTTCTCCACCGCCTCAATCATCACCCGGTGCTGTTCGTCGGCGGATCGCACCTGCATGCGACGAGCCGTTCCAATGCCAGGATGGGGCACGTCTCCGTCACCGGCAATCTCGTTCGAGGTGTCGACGATCACAACCCGACGGTTCACCTCATCCGCCAACACCCGCGCCATTTCGCGGAGCTTCGTGGTTTTTCCAACTCCTGGACGTCCCAGGAGCAGAATCGACTTCTCCGATCGCACCACATCGTCAATGATGTCAATCGTCCCTTCAAGGGCCCTGCCCACCCGGCAGGTCAAACCGATGACCTTGTCATGGCGATTGCGAATCGCCGAGATACGATGCAGGGTGCGCTCGATCCCTGCGCGATTGTCGGTCCCAAACGATCCGATGGAGCGAGAAACAAACTCCAGATCGTGCTCAGAAACGATGACATCGGCCATCCGCTCCACATGGTCGGAGTACCGAGCTTCCGCCGGACGACCGTAGTCGAGCACGACTTCGACAAGGGAATCAATCGATTCTCCCCGTTCGAGTCGCTCTCTCACCACTGCCGGCAACACATCAAGAAATTGAGTAAGGCCGTCGCTGAATGGAGACATGGTTTTAAGAAAGAGAGAAGCCTGCCGTTTTGGTGTCCGGCAGGCTCATCGTTAGGACGTCGCAACTATGGCGGTTCGCGTCATTGGGCTACCACTTCTTCAAGCTTCACTGTCGCATCCTTAACCGAACCTTTACTCCAGAATCGGACGCCGACGGTCTCCCCCGGTCGAAGGTCGGTGAATGCTTCGGAGACGTCCATCTGGGAGTGAACAGGTTTGCCGTTCACCGAAAGAATGATGTCGTAGTCCTGCATCCCCGCCTGGGCGGCCGACGATCCTTCATGGACGTGGTGGATGATCACCCCGTGATCGGGAACCTGCATGCCGTACGCCTGAGTAAGTCGATCCCGCATTTCAGCACTCTCGAGGGCCTGGTCGAAGCGAGGATCGAACTCGGCGCCGAGGCCTGCATGCCGCGCATGCCCAAGTTCGATGATGTCCTTGGCCACCGTTTTAACTCGGTTCACTGGAATCGCAAAGCCTATTCCAATGCTGCCTCCACTGGTACTGGCAATCGCCGAGTTGATGCCAATCAGGCGCCCCTGGGCGTCGGTCAAGGCACCTCCCGAGTTACCCTGATTGATCGCCGCATCCGTCTGAATGGCGTCCGTCAAATAAGACTCCTGAGTTTGAAGGTCGCGGCCCAGGCTGGAAACAACGCCAACGCTCAAGGTGCCGGAGTAGCCCAGCGGATTGCCGACTGCCATAACCCACTGGCCCACTTCGACTTGCGAACTGTCGGCGAGCGAGATGGGTGGCAAGTCATTGGCATTCACCTTGATGACGGCAAGGTCGGTTAGGGGATCGGTGCCCAGCACCTTGGCCGTGAAGGAGCGGTGATCGCTAAGGCGCACTTGCACTTTGACCGCGTTTTGCACCACATGATTGTTGGTAATGATGGTGCCATTGGAATCAATGATGACCCCAGACCCGGTGCCGGTCTCCTGCACACCTTCCGAGTCCCCGAAGAAATCTTGAACGTCGTCGAAGCGGTCCACACTCACCACCGATGGCAACACCCGCTTGGCCGCTGCGCGAAAATCGGGCGGGCCGCCGAGGGTGTCGGCGTAGTTGGTAGCAACCCCACTCAACAAAGGTGTGGCCGGCGCAGGGCTGAATACATGGGCCGACGCTTCATTGTGCTCGAGCACGCTCTCGAGCCTCAGCGCACCAAACACCCCACCGAAGGCGGCCAGCGCCAAGAGGACGTAGGAAGGCTTTTTCATGCTAGGTTCAACGTCTGAGCAGTGGCAAGAGTTCGCGTCGGGCCATTCGGCCCAGCCCACCATTAGGGGAAAATATCGCTAATGCTTCTTGCCCCGCTCTTAGCCGCAATGTTTTTGGCGCAGTCACCACTTCGTCGGCTCGCGCCGCAGACAGCGTTGCTGACGTATCACGACATGATCGCCACGCGGGGTCCAAAAGCCCTTTGGTTTGATTGCACCACCCAAGAGTTCATTGGGCAGCTCGATTGGTTCGCCAAACTGCACGTTCATTTCATTACCCTTGATCAGCTCTACGTGCATCTAACGACCGGAGCCAAGCTGCCGTCCCGGCCGCTGGCGATCACATTTGCCGATAACTACCAAGGTTTTTGGGACCGCGCTTATCCCGTGCTGAAGGCACGGCGTATTCCCTGCGCGATGTTCGTCCACACCGGCTACGTGGGCGATCGGGCACACGGTCGCCCGAAGATGAGTTGGGAGGAACTGCGAACTCTCGATCGCGAGGGCCTCGTGACCGTGGCTTCCCAAACGGTTTCCCACCCCGCCGACTTGCGCCTTTTGAGCGATGCCGAACTGCGACACGAAATGGTGGACAGCAAGGCCACCCTTGAGCGGAAGCTCGGCCACCCCGTTCAATACATCGCTTATCCCAACGGCAAGTTCGACACGCGATGCGAGGCGGCTGCCCATGGCGCTGGATACATCATGGCGTTCTGCGAAGAGACCCATCCCGCCGAAGATTCCTCATCGCTGTTTGCAGTGGACCGATATGTCCACACGAAGTTTCGTCGCGCGATGAGCGATATCCATGCGACAAGGTGATAAAATCGCCCGACCCGTAGCCGGACTAAACCATGGCATCTTCGCTCCCCCAAGTCCTCCGCCAGTCGTGCCTGAAATACGCCGACAAAGACGCCATGATCATGGCGGACCGCGACGGCACGATCAGACGGACCACCTATAAGGAACTGTGGATGATCGTGCGGGGGTATGCGGCTGCGTTGTCTCAGCTTGGGCTCAAGCGGGGCGACCGCATCTGTATCCTTAGCGAAAACTGCCCCGAATGGACACAAGCTGACTTTGGCGCCCAGACCCTTGGGATCATCGTGGTGCCGATCTACCCGACGCTTCCCGCCGATCAGGCTCAATATATCGCCCGGGACTGCGGGGCGCGATTCGCGTTCTGCAACGGCGAGAAGCAGGTGGCCAAGCTTGAAGCGGTTGAAGCGCTAGTGGTGATGCCCCTGCTCGGCTCAGGTTCCCTTTACGAACTCGCGCAGGATGCCCGAATCGAGGATGACGCCTGGAACAAGGGGATCGACGCCATCGATCCTGAAGATGTAGCGACGATTATATACACAAGCGGGACGACGGGTTTGCCTAAGGGTGCCATGCTTCCCCACCGCTGCTTTGACTGGATCGTCAAGGCGGTGGCAAACGTGATCCCGTTCCGTGAGAGCGATGTCTTTCTTAGCTTTCTCCCCATCTCCCACGTTTATGAGCGTGTCAACGGCCAGTTCCTTCCCATCGGCCTCGGTATCACCATCGCGTACGTGAGGAATATGGCGAGCGTGTCCTCAGATTTTCAGACCCTCCGCCCAACGGTGATGCTGACCGTTCCGAGGTTCTTGGAATCGATGCAGGATCGTATTTTGGACGGCGTGCGGAAGCAGCCGCCGATGCGCCGGCGCATCTTTGCCTGGGGACTGGAACAGGGTCGGCGGAAGTTTACGGGCCGCCCGGCGCCGTTCTTTCCCCTCACGGATAAGCTGGTCGGAAGCAAGATTCGCGAACGCCTTGGGGGCCGGTTTCGGTTTTTCGTAAGCGGTGGCGCTGCCTTGCCTGCTCATGTGGCCGAGTTTTACGGCGCCTTCGGCCTGATCATCCTTCAGGGATACGGCCTCACCGAAACCTCGAGCGGGTGTGTGGTGAACACCTACGATGCGCCGAAGTATTGGACGGTGGGGAAGGTGCTTCCGGGCATGGAGTGCCGCCTTGCCGATGACGGCGAGATCCTGCTTCGTGGCCAAGCAGTCATGCTCGGTTACCACAATCTTCCCGAAGAAACGGCCGAAGCCCTCGACTCCGAAGGCTGGTTTCACTCCGGGGATATTGGAGTTTGGGAAGGCGATTACCTGAAGATCACCGATCGCAAGAAAGACATTCTCGTGCTGGGCAATGGAAAGAACGTCGCCCCTCAACCCATCGAGACCAAACTCAAAGTATCTCCCTACATTGAGGAGGCAGTGGTGCTTGGAGACGGCATGGAGTACTGTATTGCCCTCGTTGTGCCGAACGCCACCGCCATCCGCGCTCACCTCCATATCGGGGAGGAAATCTCACTCAGTGAATCCTCTCAAGTAAGGGCGCTTCTCAAGGCCGAAATCGACAAGGTAAACAAGACCTTGGCAAACTTCGAATATGTGAAGAAGTTCGCCCTGCTCCCCCGTTCTCTTTCGATCGATGAGGGCGAGTTGACACCTTCAATGAAGGTCAAGCGGAAGGTCGTCAAGGAAAAGTACGCGAACCTCGTCGCCGAGATCCGGGGCGAGTAAATGCGCCCTCAGAAGGATCTTAAGAGGCTGTCCGAGGCTGTTACTGATAGGAATGGTGTCCTCCCGTCCTAAATGTTTGGAGCCTCTCGAGTTCATATCAGCCTCGCGGCTAGGAGTAAGGTTAAGCAATCCCATCACCCTTAGGACGCCGAGGACCGCATCCCTGCCAAGACGCTGCTACGCTCTGTATCGGGCCCCCGAGAACCCGCCGTGT
>Ga0302319_10000601_pt1 | contig 81267 bp, 67 predicted proteins | sample Bog_T0_2_FD_203319 | JGI IMG/M metagenome (GOLD analysis project Ga0302319, IMG submission 203319) | Peat permafrost microbial communities from Stordalen Mire near Abisko, Sweden - Bog_T0_2 | ecosystem: Environmental > Terrestrial > Soil > Wetlands > Peat | place: Sweden: Abisko, Stordalen Mire...
ACGGACGATAAAACAGCAGGCAACAGACGCCGAGACCTCCATCCATTATGAGCAAGACCACCGCTCCCGTGATCGCAACCCAGGCGGCCAACAAGAATGTTGGCAAGTATCTCACCGTCGTGCTCGACAACGAGGCCTACGGCATCGCCGTGCTTAAGGTGCGAGAGATCATACGTCTACAGAAGATCACGAGCGTCCCCCAGATGCCCGACTTTGTCAAAGGCGTGATCAACCTGCGCGGGCGGGTGATCCCCGTCATCGACCTCCGCATCAAGTTCGGCCTCAAGTCCGAATACGCGGACCGCACGTGCATCGTGGTCGTCCAGGTCAAGCTTCCGAACGAGCAGCTCATACAGATGGGCCTGATCGTCGACAGCGTGGAGGAGGTCGTCAACCTGCCGGCCGAGGAGATCGAGCCCACGCCTGAATTCGGAACCACCGTGGACACCTCGTACCTGCTCGGCATGGCGAAGGTCAAGGGGCAGGTTAAGACGCTCCTGGACATCGACCGTGTGGTGGCACCGGAAACCGTCCAGGCGATTGCGAAGGCGATCTGACAAGGCCCCCTAGGGGCCCGCAGGTATTCCCGCCAGGACCGCCCCTCCGGGCCCGCGTGGCACGCCGCTGGCGTGCCGTTCGCCTCGACTGCTGGCCCCAGGACCTGTGGCAAAGAAAAGGCGCCGCGTTAGCGGCGCCTTTCGTCAATTCGGAACGACTCGCCGGTTCCTAGGCGTTGGCAAGGGCCGGGGCGGGCGCGGCCGGAGCAGCCTCGGGAGAGGCAGCGGGGGTCGCGGCTGGGGCGGCGACCGATCCAAAGGAAGCCTTGGCGTTCTCAAGCGTGTCGTGGAATACCCAGTTTCGCGTGTCCTCGAAGCCCTTGCACTCGGCGATAAGATGGACATTTCCCACGAGGGCAAACTGGACACCGAGGTCGCTGCACGTCTGCATGGTCGTCAAAAGGAGCTTGATCACCCCCATGTGAACGGTCTTCAGGGGGTGGACATCGATCACGGCCTTGTTGTTGCCCGCGTTGACGGCCTCGGAGAGCTTGGGTTTCAGGTACGCGCTGATCTCGGCAAGGACCGCGGGCCCGCAATTCTCCGGAAGCCGCATCACCAGCATGTCGGTCTCCGTCTTGAAATAGCGCTGCGAGGTGTCGAGGTTCATGGCCTTCGCGATCTTCGTCTCGAGATCACCCACATCGATCGGCTTCGTGATCACCGTGGTGAAACCCACGGTCTGCGCCTGCTGCTGTGGGGCGACCTCGGTCTTCACCACAAGGCCAAACACCGGCGTATACTTGGTCTTCACGTTGCTCCGTATGAGGCGGAACAGGGTGAAGGCGGCGTCCTCGGGGAGCGTGAGGCTTATCATGATCAGGTCGGGCGGGGTCCTCGTCCAGAAATCCATGGCCTCGCCCTGAGTGCTGACGCCGTGAACCTTCCAGGGAGTGTGCTTTAGCCCGGCCTGAATTTGCTGAATGATCGCCGGCTTGTCCTCGACAACGAGAATCGTTGCGGCGTCAAATATCGAGCGGACCTTGGATGGGGCATCGGACAGCGGCTTAAGCTCGATGATGCGGCCCGCCTTCTCAATAAGGAGCTCCTCCTTGAACGGTTTAACGATGTAATCGCGGATGCCTATCTTGGCTATCCTCAGGACGTTATCCTTGCCGCCCTCTGCCGTGAGCATCATGACCGGGATGCCCTTCAGCTGGGGGTCGGACTTCAGGCGGGTCAGCATCTCGACGCCGTCCATCACGGGCATCGTGATGTCGAGGAGGATCAGGTCGGGCATCTCCTTGCCCGCGATCGCCAGCCCCTCGACGCCGTTGCCCGCCTCGAGGATTTCGCAGTCATAGGATTTGAACGCCTTCCGCACGATGATGCGGACAGTCTTGGAGTCGTCTACGGTGAGTATTTTGTTGCGCATGGCTTGGCTTGGGTGGGCGTCAGTCGCCCGTCTTCATGAGAATATCGGCCACAATCTTGTAGCCTGAACTCTCGAAGCTGTAGATGTAGCGCTGGACCGAGCTGATAGGCTCGATGCAAAAGTTGCTGCCCCTAAGGATGGACGGGATGGTCAGCTTGCAGGGGAAGCCGGCATCACAGAGGCTGCTCTTGAAGCTGCCTACGGTCATGTTGGTCAATTCGCCGATCGCGTCGTTGATCACCTCGTCCCCGGCCTCCTCCAGCTCAGCCTCGGTCATGCCCAAGAGATGGCAGGTCAGGACCTGTGCAAGCGCCAGGGGAAGGTAGAGATAGATGAGCCCGTTTGCATCGCCGATGAACCCAACGGTTCCGACCACCTGGGGGATGGCCTCGCCGTCAGGGGGTAGCGGGGGCCAGCTCGCGGCTACCCCTTCATGCATCACAATGCCGTCTTCGGCGTCGCGATTGAGCATGGTCTTGAAGACGTCGCAGACCGCGCGCGAGATGTTGCTGCGGATGAGCTGTTCGGGTATCTCCTGGATTGCGGGCATGATTGAGGTGCGGCCAGGCTGTTCTTTAGCCTATCCCGCACTTATCGTCCCAATCCCACCCCACCTTAGCGCATTATTGCGCCCGCCTTCGCTCACCGCAGTGAAAGTGCGGGTCACTCCGCCGCGCCCGACTCGACCCCAACCAGATCGTCGGATCCCCGGTACTCCTGAAGCTTGTTTCTGAGGGTCCTGATGCTGATCCCCAGCAGCTCTGCAGCCTTGGTGCGATTTCCACCGGTCTTCTCGAGCGCCGACTTGATGGCGTGCTTCTCAAGCTCCGCTATGTTGAGGACCGAACCCGATTGGGAGCCGGGACCCTCCAATGGCTCCTCGACGCCGTTTGGAGTGCCATTTCCAGGCAACTCCGTCAGGTTCTCGGGCGCGGCAACAGCGGGCAGGGAGTCTCCATAGTGCACGCCACCCTGCGAAGGGATCCCCATTGCGGCCGCGGAAACCATCCTGCCCGGCTCCGTCAGGATGATGGCCCTCTCGATCGTGTTCTGCAGCTCCCTCACATTGCCGGGCCAGCGGTACTGGAGCATCGCGCTGCGCGCGGACTCGGAAAACCCGGCGACCTTTACCCCCAGCTTGCGGGTGTAACGTGCAAGGAAATGCTCGGCCAGTGGCGTGATCTCCTCCACCCGGTCCCTGAGCGCCGGGACATGGACCGGAAACACGTTCAGCCTATAGTAGAGGTCTTGCCGAAAGGCGCCCTTCTCGATGTATGCGAGCAGGTCCCGGTTCGACGTGGCGATGATTCTCACGTTCACCTTTATCGTACGGTTGCCCCCCACCCTCTCAAACTCGCGCTCCTGGAGCACCCTAAGGAGCTTGGCCTGCAGGTTCGCCGGGATCTCGCTCACCTCGTCAAGCAAGAGCGTACCCTGGTTGGCCAGCTCGAATCGGCCCTCGCGGCGCTCAGTGGCCCCGGTGAAAGCTCCACGCTCATGGCCGAAGAACTCGCTTTCGATAAGGTTCTCCGAAACGGCCGCGCAGTTCACCTTGATGAAGGGATACTGGCGCCGGGAGCTGCGGCGATAGAGCTCGCGGGCGATCACCTCCTTGCCCGTTCCATTCTCGCCGGTGATCAGCACCGTCGCGTCGGTTGGGGCCACCCGCTCTATCATCTGCCTTAGCCTGAGCATCACGGGGCTGTGACCGATGATCGCACCTTCGTCGTCGGCGGCCTGGTCGCTCAGCAGGCGGTTCACCTGAAGGAGTTGCCGATAGGACTGGGCCTTCTTGATTATGATATCGATCTGTGAAGGCGAAAAGGGCTTCAGGACGTAGTCGAAGGCGCCGGCGCGCATGCACCCCACGGCCGACTCAACGGAGCCATATCCCGTCACCATCACCACGAGCGGCTTGGATGGCAGCATCGCCAGGCGCTCGAGGAAGTGCTGCCCGTCCCCATCGGGAAGGCGCAAATCAAGCATGACGAGGTCAAAGGACTCGCGATTGAGCAAGGTCTCCGCCTGGGCCAGGTTTTCGGCGACCGACGCCGTGAATTTCCTGCGGGTGAAGATCTCCATGAGCAGGTTCCGGACAACCGGCTCATCTTCAATGATAAGGACTTTTTCGAAGGACATCGTTCGGCAACGCCCGATTGCGCTGGTATCAGGTGCGAGAGCTACGTTTATACGGCCCTGCTTCCAGATTCAAACAAAACATGCCTAAGTATTTTCCTGAGCGCCGCCCTAGGTACAGGGCGCAGCCGGGAAGAACGAAGTCGGGGCGGCCAGGGCATGCATCCCCTGCCGCACGAAGGCATGCAATAGGACCCGGGCGCATACCACGGCATCCTTTTAGGACGTAAGTGTTTCGGGGATGGCCTCCCCAACCGTGCGGCCCTTGGGTTCTCGGCATTAACGTAGCGATCCGGCCTGGGTGCGTCCCCTGGTTGCCCGGAAAAGAATTAGCTAAAGTTGGCCACTGATGCGCCGATTACCCTCCCAGCGTACCTCTGTCCCAATCATGCAACCTCGCCTGCTTTCCTTTTTTTCCGATATCGAGCATTCGCTGGAGGCCGACCAGCCCTCCTCTCCTGAGGGATCCTGGCAGAACAGCCGCACGGTAAACTATTTCCAGGGGCTCGCCCGGCTTGACCTCGGTATGCGCTCCCCTGAGGGAAAGATCGAGCCCAAGGGCAGCATCCTTCTGCAGGGTTACCAGCTCGCCGACGAGTCTCCTAGCCTGAGGGCGGCGCTCACCTGGGCTGGGATCCAGGGCTCGGTGTCACGTTCGATCTTCTCAAAGCCGGAAATCAGCTGGACCAGCGAGGCGCGAAAGATCGCCGCCGAATGGCTAGGCGGTGCGCCGTCCAATCTGGAACAGCCGTCCCTAGCTGAATTGTCCCCGGCGCCTGCGGTTCCCATCGGAGCCGAGGTTTCGGCGTAATTAGGCTGCCGCGTTAAAGCGAGCCCTCTCCTTGGTAAGCCGCGCCCCATATACGGGGGCGATGCGGGCAAGGCGACCACGGGCCTCGTTGATTCGGGCCAGTTCCCCCTGCATACGAGCCAGGTTCGCGTCAATGTGGTGCCAGCTTTCCATGCGGCGTTCCACCAGCGCGTCCACGCGAGGCTTGAGCGCCGATACTCCGGGCTGGTCGGCTAGGCGCGCCAACTCGCGGAAAAGCGGTCCCGCACGCTCCTGGATTGTCACCGCCTCTAGATAATTGGTGCTCCGGAGCAGCACGGACTCCCTCGAGACCAAGTCCTCTAGGGCGCGCAGAAGCCTGGTCGCAGTCTTTAGTGGCGTTTCCATCACGCGGCGTTCCGGTCACCCTTTGAATAGGCAGGATCCTGCTTTCGGAGCATCTCTGCCCACGAATCGCGGATCTGGCCGAGCAGCTTCTCCACCTCGATAACCGGCTCCTCGATCTTGCGCAGATTCGCGTCTATGAGGCGGCGAATGAAGTACCCGTAGAGGCGGAACATCTCTTGGGAGAATTTGCCGTCGCCCGCGTCCATCTTCAGGGTGGCCTGCAGCTCAACGATGATCCGCTGGGCCTTAAGAAGGTGGGTGTTCGACTCCATTATCCGCCCTCGGTCGGTGGCTGGTTTAGCCAGGGATTGCCTGGCGAGCGCCATCGAGCGCAGCGCCCCGTCATAAAGCATCAGGACCAGCTGGCCCGGGCTTGCGGTTAGAACCGAATTCGCGCGGTACATCCGCGCGCAATCTTGGGCGACCATGGCCGTCTAGGGCTTCAGGAGCCGTCTTCGGATAGGTCGGGTGAATTCAGGATCGCCTCGCCCACTTTGCGCAGGATCGCGCTGGAGGGATACGAGGGGTCGGACGCCAGCTCTTTGCCGCGCGCCACCACCTCGGGGCGGATTTCAGGCTGGGCCTGAAGGGCGGAGCGCAAACCAGCCGTGCTCCCCGCGGAGAAATTATCCTTCCCAACAGCCGGAACTCCGGCTTTTGGGGTCGGTAGCGCCACGGGTTGCGTGTTCGCTGTCCGGTCAGATGAGGACGTTGAATTTATCATGGGCTCTCGTGCATTGGAACGGTCTGCCGCTGATCGCTTTTACAGGGAACGCCGTGGATTGTTGATAGCATTATCGTCCGCGCCTGGCGGGACTTTAGGCCAATCTAGCGGGGTGGCAGCGTAGCCAGCATGGCGTCGGCAGCATATGCGGCGAATCGCCTTGGGCTCTGGAGGGCCGCCGTGGTCAAATCGACAGGCGGTTGCCCTGGGCTGTCCTGCAGATAGTAGTGCCGCACCCCGTTAACAACGGTGGGGTCATTGGCCGAAAACGTGTCGTCAAAACTCCAGGCCAGCCTCACGTCGTGGATGACCGCGAGCTTGGCGCGAAACCCGATCGAAAGTTGCCCATAGGGCTGATATACCGTTAGATCCACAAAAAGCACGGCATCCACGGCATAGGCCCGACCCAGATCGTCGAGAAAATTGTGGGGCAGCTCAGCCGCCGAAGAGAATTCGGGGGCACCATACTTCCTCTGGCAATCCTCGCGGGTCAGGGCGACGACCTCGAAACGCGACTGCTTCTGGAGGGCAGCGCGCACAATATCGTCAAGCGCCGCCGCAGAATCGGGATCCGCCACTTGACCCCCGCAGACCGGGAGCACAAGTACGCGCTTAACGCCTGCAGGGAGGGTTTTGTCCCTGACGTAATTGAGCGGCTTGTAATAGGGCCCGCGGCGGGCCTGATCGAAAGGGCCCGGATGGGTGGCGCAGCCGGCCAGCACCGCGGCAAGCGTGATCGAGAGGAGGCGGGCCACGTGCCTCCAGGGCTCAGGGGGGATAAATTGCATGCTATCGTGTGCCAGAACGGACCAGGGCCATGACTATGGATGCAGCACCCGGGCGACCCTCTTGTCCATCCAGCGTCGAATGACATGCCTGAAGCGAGGCTTGTCGTCGAGCCAGGAGGCGAAGCGCTCTCCGTGCCGCAGGTAGAGCCAGCGGAACCACACTGGGGACTCATTAAGAAGCCAGAACCGGAACACCAGCCAGCGGGGATTACCGGCTCCGTACACCACGCGCGCGACCCAGCATGAGTTGCTGCTGTTGTTTTGGTTCATGAATGCATTGGTCAGCGTCGTGCTTTCCGACTGGGCCGTGGATTGTGCATCCAGCATGGTTATGAACTCGTTGGTCAGGTTCGTTTGCTCGGTATTAAGTTGGGTCTGCAGGGCGGTGATCTTGTTCCCCAAGTCCGTGTTGCTCTGGCTTAAGGCGCTCTGCGCGCTGCTGTCCTGTTCCACATCACTCGTTAGCCCTGAATTCATCCTCGAGACAAATCCGGTGCTCCCGGTGAGAAAGAAGTTCTGAACATCCTGCGGAGTATTCGTCAGGGCATTGGCTAGCTTGGTGCTATCCGTGATAGAAAGCTGGCCCGAGGTATCCGCGAAGCCGATCCCCAAGTCGCTCAGGCTTTGGATCGAACCCGTAACCCCGCTAACAGCATCGAAGGCCATGCTCTGTAGGTTGGAGGCCCAATCCGTGACCTCATTGTTGCTCGAGAGCACTGAGGCTGTCGTCGTTCCGCCCGAGGACGTTATCTTTGTGTCCGTGGTGATATCGGTTTGAAGCTGGTTATAGGCCGTAATCATCGACTGGATAGCAGTCTGCATCGATGCCGTGTTGCTTTGGATCTGAAGCGTCTCGGCCGTCTCGCTGTTCACGGTCACGCTAAATCCGGATATGCCGGTGACCGAGCTGTCGAGGGTATTGCTCATGCTGGTGAGCGTGGGTCCCCCGTTGATCGTGAACTGGGCGTTCTTGCCGTGGACGAACGAACCGCCGGTAGCACTCGTAAGGCCCATTGCCGCAAGAAGGTTGCCGCTCGTGTCCGAGAGGCCCATGCCAACGTCGCCTGTGTTGTTGTTGGTCACGTTGAACCGGTTATTTGCCGAGTCATAGCTCACGGTCACCCCGGCGCTCGAATTGTTAATCCGGCTCATGAGAGTAGACAGGGTGTCGGTGTTGGCGTTGTAGTTGATCACGACCCCGTTTATGGTGATCGAGCCGTTTCCTGAAGGATCCAATCCCGTGAGCGGGGTCTTGAGGTCAGCCGAGGCAATTGCTGCCGAGGTCACTACTGTGCCGAGAGGCGCCGAGCTCGACGTGCTCGACGTCGTGTTGTTCTCGAGCTTCATCGCCGATACGAAATTGCTGGTGTCGTTGTTGGCGCCGAGAATGATTTCTGCACCACTCTTGCTCGTGAGCGTGATCCCGTCGGTCGGGGACGGGGTGTAGGTCCCCGACACGTCGCCGCCCGTTGCCAAGGATATCTTATTGAAAACGTCCTGCAGTGAATCCGTGGTGGCGATGGTCACCTGCTGGCCGTTCACCGTAAAGGTGCCGGCGGTGATGGGCGTCGCGATGTTCATGTTAGCGAGAGTGAGGCCCGAGACATCACTCGTTGCACTTAGACCGGTGCTCACGCCAACAGCGCCCTGGGTCTGCGCTTGGGTGGCGAGCGTTTGGATCGAGAAATTGTAGGTGCCAAGCGCTGCGCCATCCGCCGAGGTGGACTTCCACGTCGAATTTGAATTGCTGGAAGTCACGGTGCGGGCGGCGAACAGATCGCCCGTTTGCAGGTTCTCCACCGAGGTCTGCAGGTTCGTCATGTCGGTCTGCAATGAACCGAGTGCCGTGATCTGGTTTGTATTGGTCGTCTGCTCAGCCTGCAGATTGGTGATCGGCACGCTGTCCGCGGCAATCAACTCGGAAACCACTGTCTTCCAATCGAATGCCTGATTAGAGAGGAGCCCTGATATTTGGATGGCTGCCATGGGTACGCGCTACGTGAAGATGGTTGGTCGTCCCCCCCATCGGTACCCGATGCGGAAAGTTTAGCTCGAATCGTGGATTTCAGCGTATCATCACGGTTTCGCTCCAACCGTGTTTTTCAGAGGTAAAACCCACGGAAGGCCGCGGTGCGGATTCGCGAACTAAAAAATATATTGCCCGCAAACTTCTAAATTTGGGCTACACCCGGACCGATATCCTCCCTGTCGCGAATTCCAAATGTTCCGACCGGGCCGCCTGGGGACCGATTACCCCCAAGCCGAAAGCGACACGGACGTCGCATTCAAGATCAAGGAAAGATAATACCATGTCACTAGTCATCAACACGAACTACGCCGCGACGGTTGCCTCAAACAATCTCGCTTACTCGAACTCGATGCTGCAGAACTCGCTCAACGAGCTGTCCAGCGGTTCCAAGCTCACCACGTCGGCTTCAGATGCGGGCGGCACCGCCCTCGCACTCTCGCTGAATTCCCAGGCGACCAACGACGGCGCGCTGATCCAGGCGAACGCCAACAACCTGGCCTCCCTTCAGACGGCCGACGGCGCCCTCCAGGTCGCCGGCGCGATCCTCACACGCTTGAGCCAGCTCAACACGCTGTCCTACAATGTGTCGGGCGGGACCGGCACGAGCGCAACGGGCTCGTACGCCTCAGAGTTCTCGGCCCTCCAGACCGAGCTCCACACGGTCGACCCGACCGGCTCCTCGTTCACCTCGGACTCGGGATCGGTTTCCGGTTCCACCATCGCTGCCGACATCGCAACCGTCGCCTCGCTGCGCGCCTCGAACGGTGCTTCACAGAGCGTCGATGGCTTCCAGAACACGCTCCTCACCAACAACCAGACCAACGCCGAGTCCCAGCTCAGCACGGTGAGCGACGTGGATGTGGCCCAGGCCTCGACACAGCTGGCGAAGTGGAACGTCCTGGTGCAGGCCGGCACGGCCATGCTTGCTCAGGCCAACCAGTCGCCCCAGCTCGCGCTCAAGCTCTTGGGCTAAGCGATCTGATGCGATCGGGTTCTGATTCACCCGGTGCGGTCGTTCTAAAAGCCGACCGCAACCCGGGCTGAATCAACTCAAAAAGCCCGCTCCGGACAGTCTGGTAATAACCTCTGTTCCCAAAAACAGCCCCGGCCAACGCCGGGGCTGTTTTGCGTTTCATGAATTGCCGGACCACTTCCGTACCGGCCGAGCCTTGGCAACCCATGCTCCCGCCCGCCGGTGCCGCGAATCTGATTCAGTCCCAAATCGACAGCGATCGAGCCTTTGAAGGGTCGTGGCCAACACGAACCCCACGACTACGGGGCCCAAGGGAGCTTGCTGCTTCCGAACCGCCTTCGTACCGGAAGCCAGAAACCTTGCTGAGAGGCTGAAGGAGCCGCTTCCCATTCGCCTCAGGTTGGGCCACGACGAAATTCAGCCAGCCAATGGCCTCTCCAATGACCTGGGTCAGGCGACTGCGTATTTGTCGGCACCATTGCGAGGCAGGCTCGCCAAAAAGGGCCCATGGACAAGAGCCGCGCTCGTGGCGCGCGGAGCGAACGCCTGTGAAGCCGCGGACGGGCTTACACCCAATCATGGGAGAACCCTCTTCAATTGCCCCCGGACGATCCCAAAACGCATGAGCTGCGGAGGCGCTGAGCGGCGAGCCCCAATTTACACCCAGTTTCCGCAGGCGCCGTGAAGCATTCCCTACTTCATGAAGCGGCTCCTAAGCGTGGTTAACGACCAAAGTGTCGCGTCGAACGCTATGAGGCGGTTCTTGTGCGCCTGAATCGCTGCCATCACATCCATAAATGGCCGAGCCTACAGTAGCGCCGCCCGGGCCGGTACGCCTGCACCATTCTACCCAACAATTGCGTATCGCCTCTCCAAAACGGGCGGCCTGACCCTCATGGTCAAGCAACACACTGCCCCTCATCTCCGTGCGCAGCTGAGTCCGGTTTCGGCGCAATCGAGCCTTATCCGCGGCCAACCGCGCGGCCACGGCGATATACTCGTCCATGGAGGTAGCAATCCATTCGGTCCTCCCGATTGCGGTTAGGAGGCTTCCACCGACGCGAGCGGAGTGACGGTCCCCCTTAAGGGTGACAACAGGCACACCCATCCAAAGCGCTTCGCAAGTCGTTGTCGTCCCGTTGTAAGGAAACGTATCAAGCGCAACGTCTACTCCATGATATTGGGCAAGGTGCTCTCCGATTCCCCGCGTCCGCTCAAGAAGTTCGACCCGCTCCGACTCAAGTCCGCACGAGGAAAGACGGTCGGCCCATGATTTCCTGATTCTCTCTGTTCCAAAGCCGGGTCCCTTAAGGAGCAGACGTGAGCCCGGAACCGACTGGAGAAGTCGACCCCAAGCACCAAGCGCAGCGTCAGTAATCTTGCCCGGGCAATTGAAACATCCAAAGGTCACTCCATCGTCTTCCCGATGCGGGAGTTCACTGGCGTCCGGTGCCTCTGACGGCGGCATGTAGCTCCAAGCCGTTGGAGCAAATCTGACAAGCCTCTCCGTGGCGTAAGCATCCGATTCGCCTACGGGGTCAACGATCTCATCAACAAACCGGTAGCCCATGGCCGAAAGGCCGGTGGTGTTTGGATACCCGAGATACGTTATCTGCACCGGAGCGAGGTGCCGCGCAAACAAGGGCAGGCGGCATGAGATCGAGATATGTCCGGCGAGATCCATGAGCACATCGGGTGCGTCGCTGCGGATAATCTTTTCTACAAGGTCCCCCGGCTGACCTACAAAATTGCGCCAAACAGAAGCGAATTTCTTCAACCTTTCAGAGCAGAAATCTTCCTTGTAATGATCATGGTAAAGATAAATTTCGAACTTGCCCTTATCCATATGCCGAAGGAGAGGCTCGATAAAATATGCGCAAGAGTGGTTGCGCAGATCGGGCGAAAGAATCGCCAGCCTTATTCTCCGCGCAGGGTCGATGGAATTTGGGAATGCAGGAATGGGATTTGCACCGACAAAACGTCCATATGCCAGGTGCTCCTCGTAGAGCCTCTCCCGTGAGATGTGCTGAAGGCTGTTGAGCGCATAAAGGCGGAAGCTGCGAGCCGAAGCGTTTTCCGGCTCCTTGGCTATATAATGATCGTACGAGGAGATGGCCTCCGAAACGCGATGGGACCGATATAGCGCCTGAGCCTTCCCGTAGTGTCCCTTCGCATAAGAGGGATCGATCGCCAAAATTCGCTCGTTGCACTTCAACGCCTCCTCAACAAGACCGTATTGGAGGAGGGTCGTGCCATAGCTGTACAAATATGCTACGTCGTCTGGCTCGATCGACAATGCCATCTTGTGGCAGTCTATCGCAATCTGGAGTTTGTCTTGGAGCATGAGGCAACGAGCGAGGATGTCCCAACATTCCGCATTCTTGGGGTCCAAATTCGCGGCAGCGGACAAGGGGCCTTCCGCATCGGCATTTCGTCCCATCGCTAACAAAGCATATCCAAGGCGCTTCGAGCATATCGCAGAACGGGGGTCGATCCTGTGTGCAGAGCCGAGTAGCCGGACGGCATCGGAGAATCGGCCCTGCTGTATTGCGAGAAGCCCCGACCGGTGCAGTGCGTCAAAATTCTTGGGGAACACCACACGTATCTGGCGGTAGATCGCATCCGCCTTCGCCATCCTGCCCGCACTCTGGTGGGTGGCCGCCTCTTGGAGCAGGCGTCGAAGTTGGTCGGGCGAGATCATTGACGTTTACAAATGCCAGAAATGCTCCGCACCGGTGCCGCATGAGGCAGGACCGGCTGGAAATTTTCGCTTGAAGGAGGTCATCGTCACGGAACTCGCCGTGCTTGAGCCAAAAAGGGGCTCGGTTTAGGGGACCGGATTGCTCGCGATTCGATCGCTACAACCGGGTCGTGAACTGGCCCAAGCTGGATGTAGACCGTCAGCGTTCGGAACAGGCCATCCTGAATTTCTAATAAAGCCATTCCGATTGAGGATTGAGGGATTAAAATCCTGGGTAGGCAAAAAATGCAGCCGGTCCGAATCCAGCAATTCGTGTGACCTGACGACGCCATCGATTGATCTATAACTTATTGCTCCTGAGCATCGTGTGTCCGCTTATCTCGCCGCGGCACTAGTATTGCTTAGCCAAGGAATGCACCTTAAGAAACCCCCCCTGTCGCCTGGTTTCCGCTGGCGTTTGCGCTGACCGAGGGTTCGTCACTGTAGCCGCTAAAATGGGAATAATCGCCGAATCGAAAGCGATATCGAACCCGCACGCCGACGCCGTGCGGCGGATGAATATTGCCCTCGCCATGAGGAAAGACGGCGACCCCGAGCGAGCCTTACACGAGTTGGATCGAGTGACCTTGATGGCCCCGTCTTTTGCAGAGGGCCACCACCAAAGAGGGAATATTTTGAAATGCCTCGGTCGTTTTCGTGAAGCGGCGGATGCCCTAGGGAAAGCCGCCTCGCTGGCGCCTTCCAACGCGGTGATATTTCTGAATCTCGGCGTGGCTCTGCTTGAGCTAAAGGCCTATTCAGAGGCTGCGGATTGCTTCGGAGTTGCTGTCAAGCTCGAGCCAGGACGCCCAGAAGGGCACAACATCCTCGGGCATGCATTGATTAAAGCGGGGCGCTGCACGGAGGCGATAGCTTCGCTCGAGGCGGCTCTTCGCCTTCAGCCGGATTCGGCCGCGCCTCACGATAACCTAGGGCGGGCTCTTGCGGCGCAAGGGCGCACGGAAGAGGCCATTTTGCACTACCGAAAGGCGGTCGGAATTGCTCCGAACCATCTTATTCACAGCAATTTACTATATTCGATGAACCTCATGGACCTCGATCCGGCGGTTGTTCGAAGCGAGCATGAAACGTGGGGCCGCCTGTATGGGAACGCGTCGCGCATCTGCAAGCCCCGGCCCGCGAGCTCCTCACTTTTCGGTCGGCGATTGAAGGTTGGATATGTGTCCCCGGACTTCGTTGATCACTCCGTCGCCTATTTCGTCGCTCCGATTCTAGCAAACCACGACCGCACCCAGGTGGAGGTCTTCTGTTATTCGAGTGCGAAGGTTCCCGACGGCGTCACGCAAAGGCTTCGCGGCTTCGCCGAACACTGGCGCGACATCGCGAGGCTCAGCGACGACGAGGCGGCGGGCCTGATTTCCAGAGACGGGGTGGATCTGCTCGTCGATCTTTCGGGCCACACCGGCGAAAACCGCCTGCTGATCTTTGCCCGCAGGCCGGCGCCAGTCCAGGCCACGTGGATTGGGTATCCCAATACTACCGGTCTCGAGTGCATTGACTTTCGCCTGACAGATTCGGCGAGCGACCCGCCAGGAATGACCGACGCGTATTACACGGAAAAACTTGTACGTCTTTCGGACACTTTTCTGTGCTATGAGCCGTGCCTAGAGAGCCCGCCCGTGGGCCCCCTTCCCGCTGTAGGGAAAGGGTCAGTGACCTTTGGATGTTTCAACAACTTTGCGAAGGTTCGACCCGAGATGTTAGATCTTTGGGCCCAAATTCTTGTGGAAATACCTGACTCAAACCTATTCCTAAAGTCGGGTGGCTTTGAGGACCCAAAAACACGCGCGCTAGTCGCGAATCGCTTTCAACAGTTGGGCGTCGAGCCCGATAGAATTAGGTTCGACGGCCTGCTTCGGTCGACCGCCCATCATCTTCAGCTCTATAACTTTGTGGACATTGCACTCGATACGTATCCTTACAATGGCGCCACGACAACCTGCGAGGCGCTTTGGATGGGTGTGCCGGTAGTGACATTGGCAGGCAGAACCCATGTGTCCCGTGTGGGCGCGAGCCTATTATCCCAGCTGGGGCTAAGTTCCCATGTTGCCTCCAATATTACAGATTACCGCGAGACGTGTAAGCGCTTGGCGGCTGACATTCCGCACCTTACGGCCCTGCGATCCGAACTGCGCGCGAGGATGCGAAAGAGCCCTTTGTGCAATTCCCCGCAATTTGTGCGTCGTCTGGAGGAAGCTTACATGACGATGACGGAGACCCCGGCAAAGTGAACTGTGTTGGCTCCCGCTTTCCGGCGTTGAACCGAGGAAAGTTCGACCGATAAGCTGCTTGCAAAGGGCCTGAAGATCGAAGGGCCGTACTCAACGACTTAGTCGCATGGAGTCATACCGGCAACCGGCAAGCGGCTCACTTCGCACGGGATTGTCCAGGGATCTTAATGCCGGAGATATCCCGTGGTTGCCAAGCAATGGAGCACAGGTGCCATCGCCCTTCCACACCCACGCCCATCCACTTGGTCCCAATCGGGGCAAACCCGTTATCCTTCCGTGGCCTCCAAAAGGCGGTTACTGCACCGAGGACATGCTTTATGGCTAAAGACGGACAAAGTCATGCCGATAGGCTGCACTGTAATCCTGTTACCGTGCCTCGAGCAAGCGCGTGCAGGGATATCGCATCCTATTTTGATGAATTCTCTCGTTCTGTCGCCCATTGACCAGGATATCCGAAGGCGCATCGACGCGTGCCCAAAGCTCGCTTCGCTCCAGTGCAACAACCGGGCGCTGAGCGACTTGGTAAAATCGGAGCTGAGCGTCACCTCCCAGATCGCCGAGATCATCAGGCGCGACCCTTCGCTATCGGCGCGCCTGCTCAGAATGGTCAATTCGGTCTATTTCGGGCTTTCGGCCCGCGTCAACAACATCGAGGAGGCCGTGTTCTTCCTGGGCCTGAGGCAGATCCGAGAGCTCTCGATGGCGACCCCCGTGATCGAGGAGCTGGAAAGCATGCAGAGCAGCGCGCCTGAGCCGCTGCCCTGGAGGGAGTTGTGGGCCCATTCAATCGGCACGGCGGTCCTCACTCGCGAGATCCTTCGCGCCACGCCCCTGGCCATCGATGACGAGACCGACTACTTGGCGGGCCTCCTCCACAACGTGGGCAAGGTCGTCATGGCGTCCGCGTTCCCCGAGGAGCTCCTGGAGGTCACCCGAACCCACCACGCCACCACGGAGGAGGTGTGCGCCCACGAACGGCGCCTCATAGGCTGGGACCATGGCAAGATCGGGGCCTACTACCTGGAGCGCCATCAGCTTTCCGAGGAGATCACACTGGCCGTCAAATTTCACAACGAGCCGGACCAGGCCCCGCGCCAGCGGCTCTTTGCAGCGGCCGTGCAGGTTGCGGACAACCTCGTGCGCCACGCGGGCATCTCGGGCGGCTTTGAGATCGTCGACCCCATCAAGAATGACTCCTGGATGGAGCTCGAGGGATGGAACATCCTCTATGGGGCCGACGGCGAGGAATCGTCGCTCGCCAGGGCCCACATCGCCAACGCGCTCCAGCAGCTGCCGGCGATGCTGAGCGGCCTTCTGTAGGCGTCCCGGTAAGGCCCGCTGCGGAATATACGAAGAGGGCCCGGGCCAGCTCAAGTAGCGGGGTCCTGCGCCGATGTGCATGGGTGCATGTCTGTCGTGAGCTGCGAAAATATCGCGGGGACCTCAACGTTCCCGCTCCCAGAGGTTTTGCTTGGCCCTTCCGCCGGCAGCACAGCCTTGGTCTATTGCCGTGACTGGCAGGGTCGGGTCCTGGCTGCGAACCAGGCCTTTGCCCGCAAGTTCGGCTGCAGTGCCGCGGAGCTGCCCGGCAGGCCCGTCTCCTACTTCGTGCATATCGACGACACTCGCGTGATCGCGCTCTGCGACAGCGAACTCAAGCAGGCGCCACACCGCACGACGCGCGACACCCGTTGGCTGACACCGCAGGGGTGGCGTTGGATCGCCTGGGAGGAGACCACGGTGGTCGACGACCAGGGCCGAACCATCGGCGCTCGAGCCATGGGTCACGACATCACGCGGCAGCGGGTGGCCGAGGAGCAGTTCTACAAACTCTCCTGCGCCGTCGAGCAGTCGCCGATCGCAATGGCGATCACGGATGCCGAGGGGCAGGTGCAGTACGTCAACGCCAAGTTCACGGAGGCGACCGGCCACACGCTCGAGCACATTCTCGACAGCAACATCGCGGTCCTTCGCGAGGGCCATCCGAACGACGCAGCGTACATGCAGTTCTGGGAGACCGTCCGCAGCGGGCGGCCTTGGCGCGGGGAGCTCTCGCGGGACCGGCCCGACGGAAAGCGAGTTCGCGAGTCGGTGCAAGTGTCCTGCCTGCGAAACGCGGTCGGTGAGGTCACCAATCTTCTCTGCATGCGCGAGGACGTGACCGAGCGCAGGGCGCTCGAGGACCAGCTCCGGCAGGCCCAGAAAATGGAGAGCCTGGGCACGCTCGCGGGCGGCATCGCGCACGACTTCAACAACCTGATCGCCGTCATCAACGGATTCGCCGAGCTCCTGCTGCTCAAGCCGGGCGACCAGCCGACCGTCCAGAAGTGCGTTCGGGAAATACGCCGTGCAAGCGAGCGGGCGAGCGGCCTGGTGCGCCAAATCCTCACCTTTAGCCGCAAGGCCGAGGTCCGCTTCGCCCCGATCGACATCAATCAGCTCTGCCGCGACCTCGTGGCCCTCCTGGCAGCAACCTTTCCCCGCAACATCACCTTCAATTTCGCCCTGCACCACGAGCTGCCGCCCCTGATGGCCGACCAGAACCAGCTCCAGCAGGTCATCCTGAACCTCTGCGTGAATGCACGGGACGCGATGCCCTCGGGAGGGTCTATCACCCTCACGACCTCCTGCGTCGAGGGCGATGCGATTCCTGCGGTACTGTCGCGCGACCGAGCGTATGCATGCCTAGCGGCAAGCGACACCGGGACCGGGATGACCCCGGAGGTCAAGGCGCGCATCTTTGAGCCCTTCTTCACCACGAAATCCTCCGAACAGGGCACCGGCCTCGGCTTGGCGGTTGTATATGGCATCGTGGCCAGCCATGAGGGGACGATCGAGGTCGATAGCGCCCCGGGATCGGGCAGCACATTCAGGATCTACCTGCCTCTTGCGGACCGGGACGCCCTGTCGCCGGTCATCTCCAAGTCAGCCGAATTCCCGAGCGGCGCGGAATCCCTGTTGATAGTCGAGGATGAGGCCCCGCTGCGGCTCTTGCTGGAGGCCTCGCTCAGCAGCAAGGGATACCAGGTCATAACGGCGCCAGACGGCCTTGGGGCCATCGAGAGGATCCGTGACAAGGCCCAGAACCTCGACGGCATCCTCCTCGACCTGAATCTTCCCTTGGCGAGCGGGATCGACGTCCTGCGGGTCATCAAGGAATGCAGGCCCAACCTGACCGTCGTCGTCCTTGCCGGCGAGCTGACCGCGGACCTGTGTGCGGAGTTCGAATGGATCAAGCCGCGCCATTTTGTAAAGAAGCCCTATACCATCGAGCAGGTCGGCCGCAGACTGCGCGATTTAATCGAGGAGAGCAGAGCCGCCACGTAAGACGTTGGCCGCAATGACTCTTAACCATGCCAAAGCCACACCCACACGCCATGGGGGGGGATTCAAGAACACCCGCCAGGAGCCGATATTGGGTTGGGCCCTTGCGGGTCCTAATTCTCGCATGGTCCGAGGCAATGAACACAAAAATCACAGCAGCTTTCGTGAAGGGCACACGAAGGCGCGGCTGTGGCCTCTATTTCGCGGTCTGCGTGTTCCCTGGATCGGCCCTTTGCCTGCCTTCCTCTTCGTCCTCAATGGCCGGGCACGGTGACTCCCGGCCCTACCTCCTGGTGATCGGCCCCCCCGCGCTCCGTTTCCGGGAAGCTATCGTACCCCAGCCCGACCTTTCCACGCGGCCCCCGGCCGGCGGCCCCCCCCATCATCCTTTTTCGGAGCTTTCCGCGGGCCTGCCAGCCGCCACAAAGGCCGAAGCAGCCTCTCCAGGCCAGAAAGGCGCCTCCTCTGCCCCCGCGGCGCAGGACGCATCGGGGCAAAAGGCGACCCCGGACACAGGGCCGACCCCCTCGCCCATACTGCCCGATGACGTGAGGCCCAAGGTGCGGCCGGAGGACTTCCTGCCCTTTTTCCAGTTCCCCGGCTCGCGGCCAAACCCCGAGGACGTGTCATCCGTCCCGACGGCACCGGCGCCCGGCATGCAGCCCCCGAGCTCGGCAACCTACAAACAGCAATGACGCGTCGGCATTGGACCCCACGGGCACCCGGAATTCTAGCGCTAGCCATTGCAGCCCTCTGCGGGCGGGCCTTCGGTGGCGCGCCGCCGCCGGACGCGGCAGCGCAGACCCTATCCGGGGTGCCCGCGAGCGTGATCGCGGCCGACAAGGCCTCCGAATCCAAGGGTCTCCTGTTCCTGGGCAACAGCCTCACCGAGCGGGCGGACTATGGGGCTGCAGAGATCGCATTTCGGCAGGTCCTCAATTCCCCCGACTTCAAGCCCGCTGACAAGAAGGACGCGCTGATCGCGATCGCGCGGATGTACCGGCGGGCGGGCCTCTTCACGAAGGCCGCAGCGATCAACGAGAAGTTCCTCAAGGAGTTCCCGGAGGATGTCCGCGTGCCCGACGTCCTGCTTGACCAGGGGAGGGTCCTGCGGTCGATGGGAGCCTACAAGATGGCGATCAACCGGTTCTACAGCGTCATCGACTCGACGCTCAAGCTCCAGACGGAAAACTTCGACCACTACCAGCAGCTGGCAAAGACCGCCCAGTTCGAGATCGCCGAGACCCATTTCGCCTCGGGAAACTTTGTCGAGGCCGGGAAGTTCTTCGCCAGGCTACGCCTGCTCGACCTGGCCCCCGCAGACAGGGCGCGGGCTCATTTCAAGTCCGCGTATTCGCTGCAGCTGGCCGGCGACTTCGAGGGATCGGTGACGACGCTCCGCGCCTACCTGGAGCAGTGGCCCGAGGACGAGAACGTCCCCGAAGCCCGCTACCTCCTCGCCACCACCCTCCTTCAACTCAAGCGCCCGGACGAGTCGCTTGCCGCGACGCTCGCGCTCCTCAAGGGCCAGGAGATGAGCTCGGCGGCCAACCCAAAGCTGTGGACCTACTGGCAGCGCCGGACAGGCAACCAGCTCGCCAACGAGTTCTTCCAGAGCGGCGACACCTCGAACGCCCTCGCCATCTACCGGGGTCTGGCGGCCCTAACGCCGGAGCCGGCCTGGAAGCTCCCCGCCACCTACCAGATCGGCCTCTGCTACGAGCGCCTGCGCAGGCTCGACCTGGCGCGCGCCGCCTACCAGTCGATCGTCGACGAGCTGGCCAAGCCCGTGCCTGCAAAGGACGGTGCGGCCACCCCAACCCCCTCGGTCGACATGAATGAGCTCGCGCGTATGGCCAGCTGGCGTATGGAACATCTGGAGTGGAATGACCGTACGGAGCTTCAGCTCACGAGGTTTTTCTCAACCGGCGCGCTGCCGGGAACCGCAACTTCAAAGCCCGAACAAAAAAATGACACCGATGCAAGCCCTGCAGCAGCACCAGGAGCTGTGCAATGAGCTGCACGAACTGACGCTCGAGGAGAACCGCTTCCTTCAGCAGCACCGCCGCGCCCCAGACTCCGAGCTGCTCGAGCGCAAGCGCAAGATGATTGTCCGGCTGGACGAAACCCTCGCCGCGCTCAGGAGCGCACCCCGGGAGGGCACCGGAAGCGCCAATTTCAAGCAGGCCGTGGAGAAGACCCGGTCCCGGATCCTTCAGATTCTCCAGCTCGACAAGGAGAACGAACAGCTGCTCCTGAGGTTTAGCCTGACGGGCAACCGAGCGCCCGCGGCTCCAGCCCCGGCCCCGTCCGTGCTTCAGAGCATCTACCAGCGCCACAGCTAGGCGCCCCCGAGCCCGTTCTGGGCCGCACCCTGCGGGACTCCCGCTTTTCCACAGGTCCGGGTGCAGACGGCCTTTGCGTTCACCGGGAGCCCCAACGGCCAATGCGCAAAAGTTCTGCATAAATGGGCCGATATGGACACAATGCAGCCGGATTCCTCCGCATCACCCTTTGGGTTTCGTCTCTCACCGGACGAGCTCGTGCGCGTGCTGCGGTTCTTGCCCTCGGCTCCCCGCGTGCTGCCAAAACTCAAGGGACTCCTGAGCGACGGGAACTCCTCGATGGCAGAGGTGGTGTCACTCATTCGGCTAGATCCCGGGATCGCGGCACGGGTCCTTCAGATCGGCAACAGCGCCTACTACAGCCAGGGTCTGCGCTGCTACACGGTCGACGAGGCCGTCAACCGTGTCGGGTATGACGAGGTCTATGGGCTCGTCGCCAACGCCGTCGCCTCGCAGGTGCTCATCAGGCCCCTGGTCGCCTACGGGCTGGAGGCCGACGACCTCTGGAGGAAGAGCGTGTCCTGCGCCATTGGAGCGGAACTGCTCTCCGAACGTCTCGAGATCGGCCGCGACATTGCCTACACGGTCGGCCTTCTGCACGGTGTCGGGATGGTGGCAATCGATGAATGGGCGTTTAGGCAGCAGACGGGCATATTTTTCGCCCCGGGCGAACTGCCCCTCGAGACCTGCGAGGCGGAACGCGCCACGCTTGGCTTCCACAACGCCGAGGCCGGTGCTTCCCTCCTAAGGCTGTGGGAGTTCCCGCCCGTGATGACGGAGCCGGTCCGCTGGCAGTACCTGCCGCGAGGCACGGCGGCCCACTTTGCGCTTTCGGGAGTCCTCCATGTCGCCAAATGGCTGCGCGACACCGTGTGCAACGAGGGCGAACGCCCAAAGCAGCCGGACCCTCTCCTGTTGCGCGCCCTTAAGGTAACGCGCGCGCAGCTGGACAAGCTCGCCGACGAGGTGCAGCTCCGAATGCAGGACGTGAGCTCGCTCCTGGAGTCGAGCCTCCCCGACAGGTCCTGCCTCACCTTCCCAAATGGCGAGCGAGAGATCGCGAGCCATGCCGTGACGCGCAGCTTCATAGACCGCTACGTCTAGGCCGCAGGGGCCTCCCTACTTCTGGACGGGGTTGTCGAGGGGTACGACCCGCGCGACCTTGATATAGTCGAGGCTGGGGAAGCTCTTCATGATGTAGGCATCGCCCTGGGTGATGATGAGGCCCTGGTCGGGGTCCTCCCCGTATCCCGAGAAGAGGCCGTCCACGAATACCATCCCCTGCGTCACGCGTCCGATCGGGATGAATCCCTCCGAATCGAGGCCGCGGTTGTTGGCCAGATTGATGAACAGCTGCGTTGTCCGCGAGTTCGGGTCCGAGGTCCTCGCAAAAACCACGGTCCCGCGGGAATTGCTATTGTGCGACTTATAGGGGTCGTCCCTGATCGGCGAATCCCAAAGCTTGTTGAGCGCCGGATCGCCCGAGAGCCCGAACTGGACCACAAATCCCGGAACCACCCTGAAGAAGCGCGACCCCTTGAGGTAACCCGAGGTAACCATGTTGTAGAATCGGTCGACCCCGATGGGCGCGTTGGCGCGGGTCACCTCGATGGTGACGGGGCCCCGGGAGGTATCGAGCTCAACCCGGAAGGCGTCGGGCGCCCTCACGTTCGGCGGCCCCGGGGGGCCATCCGCCAGGCATGATGCCTCAACAAAGGCCAGGGCGGCCACAAAAAGGAGAAGTCTCGTCGGCGCGGTGGACATGGGGAACGAGGAGCGAGATTAGGCGAGCCGGACTCCTTGTCGACCCCGGCGATTGGAGCCCCGCACCCCGGCCCAGGGGCATTGAAAAAACGGAGCCCTCCACGGCGGCTTCTTGCAATCACCGCGCGATCCGAGCATGGTTTGCGCCCAACCCTCCCCTATGTTTCGGTTCAGCATCGTGCTGGTGATCGGCATGGTCACCTTATCGTTCGTGAATGCGGCACCGGCTGAGGCCCCGGTACCGGCGGTGGTCCAATTCAACCGCGACGTAAGGCCTGTGATGGCAAACACCTGCTTCAAGTGCCATGGGCCCGACATCAAGGCTAACAAGGCCGACCTGAGGCTCGATTTGCCCGAAAACGCTACGCGCGAGCGAAAGGACAAGACCGGTCGCAAATACACGCCTGTGGTCCCGGGAAACCCCGAGGCCTCGGAGGTCTGGCGGCGGGTCAGCTCGCAGGACCCGTCGGTCGCGATGCCACCTCCCGATTCGCTCCACCTGCTCTCCACCAGGGACCAGGAGATCATCAGGCGATGGATCGCGCAAGGAGCCCAGTACGAGGCCCACTGGGCCTACATTCCCCCGAGGAAACTCGAGCCGCCCCACGGGGGAGCGTCGGCACCCAACCCCATCGATGCGTTTATCCTGAAGGAGCTCAGGGAACACGGGTTGTCCCCTTCACCGGAGGCCGACCGAAGGACGCTCGTTCGCCGGCTAGCCCTTGACCTGACGGGGCTTCCGCCGACGGTCGAGGAGACGGAGGCATTCCTCGCGGACACCAGGCCCGACGCGTATGCGCGCGTGGTTGACCGCCTGCTCGCCTCGCCGCACTTCGGCGAACGAATGGCCGTCGGCTGGCTCGATCTGGCCCGGTTCGCGGACACCGTCGGATTCCATGGCGACCAGAACCTGAACAATTTCCCCTACCGCGACTATGTGATCGACGCGTTCAACCGGAATGAGCCCTACGACCAGTTCACACGGGAGCAGATCGCCGGCGACCTGCTTCCCGACGCGACGGACCGGCAGAAGGTGGCGAGCGGCTTCAACCGGCTGAACATGGTGACCCGAGAGGGTGGCGCCCAGGCCAAGGAGTACATCGCCAAGTACGCTGCCGACCGCGTGAGGACGGTCTCCACGGTCTTTCTTGGCTCGACCATGGGATGCTGCGAGTGCCACGACCACAAATACGACCCCTTCAAGTCAAAGGACTTCTATGCCATGGCGGCCTACTTCGCGGACATCACGCAATGGGGGGTCTATGCCGACTACAACTACTCGCCGGAACCCGAGCTAAGGGGTTTCAACAACGACTTCCCCTTTCCTCCCGAGATAGAGGTCGAGAACGCGTACCTGAAGGAGCGTCTCCTGCGGCTTACCGACCGGAACCGGGCGCGCATCGAGGCGGTCGCTAGGGAGGTCCTCGCCGACCCGGCATTGGCGAAGGCGCTCCATGGGTGGGCGGCGACCGTGGCACCGGCTGTTTCATCGGATCCGGACGGCTGGACGGTGCTTCACCCCGTTGAGGCTAAGGCAAGGCACGAGGGCAGCGAAGCGAGCGCCAACAGCGCCGCGACAATCCGGATCCTCCCGGACCAGAGCGCGAGGCTTGAGTTCGTGAAGGACCCGAACGTGTACCGCACCGGCGACGGCGCCGTGGTGACCCTCGCCGCGACCCCCGGCCCCGTGGCCAAGGTCCGCATCGAGGCGCTTCCGGACCCGACCTTCGACGGGCGGGTCACGAACAACAATGCGGCGGGTTTCTTCGCGCGGGTCGAGACGTTCTCGTTGTCGCTCGACCTGGCGGTGCGTCGCGCGGGGAGCGCAAAGGCCGAGCCTCTCCGGATCCCGGAGGCCTTCGCCGACCAGCGCACGAACACCTACACCAACGGGCACGTGCAGACGTCCGTGCTGTTCGAGTGGCGGTCCGCGCCTGAGCTGGTCGGCGTGAGGCAGTCGGCCGAGTTCATCCTCGAACGGCCCATCACGCTGAATGAAGGGGACGCGTTGGTAGCGACGGTGAAGAGCGAGGAGGTGGGCCGGATACGGTTTTCGACCTCCCCGTTCGGCGCCAACCTGTTGCGCGAGGCCCCGCGCGACCAGGTCGCGGCCGCCTTCCTGGCCAAGGAGCCAACGCAGGCCCAGTCCCTGATGATCGCCGAGGAATTCTTCAGGGGAACAGCAGCGGAGCACTGGGGCGATTTCTGGAACATGCACGCCGACGGCCTCCAGATAGCGGATTGCAGGGACGGCCGCGCCTACACGGTCGTGACGGTTGCGCGTGCGCCCGGGGTCACGCGGGTTCTCCACCGCGGGGACTGGCAGGACCAGACGGGCGAGATCGTCCTGCCGGCGCCCCCTGCGTTCCTCCCCGGGGGAGGGGTAGCCCCAGGGGCGCCGCGCCAGACCCGCCTTGACCTCGCAAACTGGATCGTCTCCAGGCAGAACCCCCTCACCGCGCGAACGTTCATGAACCGCCTTTGGCGGCAGTTCTTCGGCACCGGTCTATCCGCGGTGGTCGATGACCTGGGGCTCCAGGGCGAATACCCGAGCCACCCGGAGCTGCTCGACTGGCTCGCCGTAGACTTCATGGACAGCGGCTGGGACGTGAAGGCCGCGGTCCGCGGCATAGTGACGTCGGCGACCTACCGGCAGAGCTCCCGCTACAGGCCCGAGCTGGCGGAGATCGATCCCAACAACCGCCTTCTCGCGCGGCAGTCGCCGCGACGGCTCGAGGCGGAGTTCGTGCGGGACAACGCGCTCGCCGCTGCCGGCCTCATCAATCTCGATATCGGAGGCCCTAGCGTTTACCCGTATCAGCCCGAGGGCTACTATGCGGCGCTCCAGTTCCCGGACCGCGACTACATCTCCGAAGGCGACGAGCGGCAATACCGGCGCGGCGTCTACATGCACTGGCAGCGCACGTTCCTGCACCCCATGCTCGCGAACTTCGACGCGCCTTCCAGGGAGGAGTGCACGGCGGCGCGCAATGTCTCGAGCACGCCGCAGCAGGCGCTCACCCTCCTCAACGACCCCAGCTTCGTCGAGGCCGCGCGCGGGCTGGCGGAGGAGGCGATCGTGTCGCGTCCCGACGCCGAGTTCGGAGCGAGCCTGAACACGGCCTACAGAAGGCTCCTCGCGCGCCCTCCCGACGACCGTGAAAGGCAGTCGCTCGAGAAATTTTTCCAGAGCCAGCTCGCCTACTACAGCGGCCATCCTGACGAGGCCCGGAAGGCCGTGGCCGTGGGCAACCATACCGCTCCGGCTTCCGTGGACCCGGCGAAGCTTGCAGCTTGGACCTCGGTGGCCCGCGTGCTCCTGAACCTCAACGAGACCATTGTCCGCTACTAGGACCCCAATGAACACCCCCTTTGATCCCGAGATTATCCGGACACGCCAGCTCGAATGGTCGCGCCGCACGTTCTTGGGGAAGTCGGCCCAGGCCCTGGGAGCGCTGGCCCTCGGCTCGCTCGTAAACCCGAGGCTTCTTTCCGCGCAGGATCCCACGGTGCCCGGGCCGGGCGGCAGGTGGATGGGCTGCCTGCCCTCGCCGAATTTCCCACCCAGGGCAAAGCGCGTCATCCACCTCTACATGGCAGGCGGGCCGTCCCACCTGGAGACGTTCGACTACAAGCCCGAGCTCAACCGCATCCACGGGCAGCCCTTCCCCGCATCCTTCACGAATGGCCAGCAGCTCGCGCAGCTCCAGAACACAAAGCTCCTGGCCAGGGGATCCTCGTTCACGTTCTCGCCCTGCGGGATCTCAGGGCAGATGATCTCGGACCTCCTGCCCTACACGCAGCAGATCGCCGACGACATTTGCGTCATCCGCTCGCTGCACACTGAGCAGATCAACCACGATCCGGCCCATGCGTTCATGAATGCGGGATCGATGGTGAAGGGGCGGCCGAGCATGGGCTCGTGGCTCCTCTACGGGCTCGGAGCCGAGACCGACAATCTGCCCGGGTTCGTGGTCCTCATGTCCCGGGGGCCCTCGGGAGGGGAGCAGCCGGTATCCGCACGCCAGTGGTCGGCCGGTTTCCTTCCGAGCCGCTTCCAGGGCGTGCAGTTCCAGAGCAAGGGCGTGCCCGTCCACTACGTCGGCAACCCGGACGGGGTCTGCCAGAGCACCCAGCGCCAGGTGATCGACGAGATTGCCAGGCTAAACGGCTTTCATGAGGAGGAGACGCTCGACCCCGAGGTGCAGACCCGGATAGCCCAATACGAGCTGGCCTTCAAGATGCAGACAAGCGTCCCGGACCTGGCGGACCTCTCGAGCGAGCCCGAGTCGATCAGAGAGATGTACGGTGTGAAGGAGATCGGGGACGGATCCTTTGCCTCGAATTGCCTGGTTGCGCGCCGCCTCGCGGAGCGCGGCGTGCGCTTCATCCAGCTCTACCACCGGGGGTGGGACCAGCACGGCAACCTCGACACCGACATAAAGGACGTGTGCCGCCGCGTCGACCAGGCCAGTGCCGCCCTGGTGAAGGACCTAAAGCAGCGCGGGATGCTCGACGACACCCTGGTGCTCTGGGGCGGGGAGTTTGGGCGGACCCCCATGGGCCAGGGCACCGGCAGGGACCACCACATAAACGCCTTCTCCGCATGGCTCGCTGGGGGCGGGATCCGGGGAGGCCTTTCGTGGGGATCGTCCGACGAGCTTGGCTACCGCTACATCGACGACGGCCAGCAGATGCACGTCCATGACCTCCACGCGACGATGCTCGCCGCTTTCGGGATCAACCACGAGAAGCTCATCTACAGGTTCCAGGGACGCGATTTCCGCCTCACCGACGTGCACGGAAGGATCGCCCAAGGGATTTTTGCATGACCGCGGCCGGCTCCCTGAACTCGACCGGCGCTTTCCTTGGCCGGTTCCACCCCCTGTGGGTCCACCTGCCGATTGGGATCCTTGTCCTTCTGGCAATCCTCGAGGTGGTGGGCTGGGCGGCGCACTGGCCCCGCCTCAAGTGGCTCCCCAAGGTGGGCCCCGGCCAGCGAACCCTAATCCTCTTGACCGGGGCGTGCGCCGCCGTAGCGGCCGCGCTCCTGGGTTGGCTCCTGGCCCACGACGGCGACTACGATGCCGCGCGGGTGCGCTCGCACCAATGGCTCGGGATCGCGGCCGCGGCGGCAGCCATCCTGGTACTTGCAGTCCACCGGAGGCGATGGCTCTATGCGCCGCTTTTCGCCGCCACCCTGGTCCTTCTTGTCCTGGCGGCCCATGCGGGGGGAACGCTCACCCACGGGAGCGGCTTCCTGACAGCCAGGATGCCGCCCGCGATGGGCCGCTTGCTCGGCCTCGGCAACGCCGCCGTTTCCACCGTGCCCGTTCCCGTGGACTTTAGCCGCGCGGTTGTGTTCGCGGACGTGGTCCAGCCAATTCTCAAGGACCGCTGCGTGGGCTGCCACGGTCCCGACAAGAGCAACGGCGGCCTGCGGATGGACGCATGGGAGCAGCTTGCAAAGGGCGGCAAGCACGGCCCGGTCATCGGCGCCGCCGATCCGGCATCAAACCCCCTTGTCAAGCGGATCGATCTTCCCGCAGAGGTGAAGGAGCACATGCCTCCTTCGGGAAAACAGCAGTTAACCGATGACGAGCTGACGGTCCTCGAGTGGTGGGTTTACGCGGGAGCCCCCCGCGACCGGCCGCTCGCCTCGTTTGACCTTCCTGCCTCCGTGGCCGAGGCCGTCCGCAGCAGGCTGGGCGGCGCGGCGGCCGAGGTCGTCCCCAACCGCACGGCCGTCTTCGCCAACGCAGGTCGGCTCGCCCACGAACTCGGCATCCTGATCCGTCCCTTGTCTCCGGACGGGCCATGGCTCGACGTGAACGCCCGCGTCATGGGAAAGGCCTTCGGCAACAGGGAGCTAGCGCTTCTCTCCTCGATCGCCCCGGCCATCCAGTGGCTCGACCTCGGGGGAACATCCGTGTCCGACGCCGGGCTGGCCTGCCTTGCGCCCATGCACCGGCTCGAGCGCCTCCACCTCGACCAGTGCAGGATCACGGATTTTGGGCTGGGGCTTTTGACCGGACTACGGCGGATAGAGTACCTGAACCTCCGAGGGACCTCGGTCTCGGACGGGGGAATGGTTGCGCTCAGAAATATGCCGCGCCTGAGGTCGCTCTACGTCTGGCAGACAGCCGTCACGCCGGCCGCCGTGAAGGCCCTGGGAGAGGCGCTCACCGACAGGCGCCGCATTGCCCGACTCGAGGCCGAGCAGTCAGAGCTCGCCCGCCTGATAAGCGCGGAGCAATTTCAGGGAAACGCGGGGGAATCCCTGCGTCCCCCCGCGGCAAAAGCCCCGCAATCAAGCCCATGAAGACCCTGACACGCAGATCGTTCCTCGGGCGCTGCATCGCGCTCTCAGCCGCCACCACCCTGCCCTCGTTCTTCGTGCGGGCCTCGGACAAGGCGGGCACCTCCAACCCGGTTGTCGGCGAGGGGGAGCACACCTACGAGTGCGTGCACGACTGGCTTCTGCCTCCCGAGGGACTCCTCTGGGGCGACACCCACGGGCTATGCCAGGATTCAAACGGCCTTATCTATGTGGCCCACACCGTGAACAAGGCCAGCGCCCGGGGCGAGGCGGTCGTGGTCTATGACGCCGACGGCCGATTCGTGCGCGCCTTCGGCGAGGAGTTCCGAAACGGCGCCCATGGGCTCGGCCTGCGGCGCGAGGGATCCGACGAGCACCTTTACCACTGCGACATCAACCGGTGCAGGATCGTGAGAACCTCGCTCGACGGAAAGGTGCTTTGGGAGCACGGGTACCCCTCCGAGGACCCCGCCTATGCCGCGGCGCCGATCAAGTTTGTCCCGACAAACGCCGCATTCGCGCCGAACGGCGACTTTTTTGTCGGAGACGGCTACGGATCAAGCCACATGCTAAGGTTCACCGCCGCCGGGACCTTTATTGGTGAGGTGGGAAAGCCCGGCCACGGCGACGGCGAGTTCGACACGCCCCATGGCCAATGGATAGACCCGCGTGGACCTGAGCCTGTGCTGGTGGTCGCGGATCGGGGCAACCGCCGGATCCAGACGTTCTCTCTCGACGGAAGCCACCTGCGCACAATCAAGGATGAGCCCCACCTGAGGATGCCCTGCAACTTCGACATTCGCGGCGACCTGATGGTGTGCCCCGACCTGGACAGCCAAGTCTGCCTGCTCGACCGCGACTACCGCGTGGTTGCACAGCTGGGCGACGGGCAGGCCATGAACGGCAAGGTGGGTTCCAGGCGCGGCCAGTCCCGCGGGGAGTTTACCCCCGGGAAGTTCATCACGCCGCACCAGGCTATCTTCCTCAGAAATGGAGACATCCTTGTGGCGGAATGGCTCCCGATCGGCAGGATCACGCTTCTGAAAAAGGCCTAAGACCAGGCGGCATGGGGTCAGTGGGCCGTGGGGCCGACCGACAGCGACGCCTTGAATTCGGCGTCGGCCTCATCGACGCGGCCCTTCTTGAATAGCGCCACGCCCAGGGCGTGGTGCGCCTGCCGGTCATCGGGTTCGGACTCGAGTATCCTCCTAAACTGCGCGATCGCATCGTCGAGGCGACCGGCCTCGACCAGGGCGCTCCCGAGGTCGTAGCGCGCATCGATGTCGCGGTCGTTTATCACCAAGTCTGCCTGGAATTGCCCGATGGCCGCATCCAGATTGCCCTGCTTGAGGAAGAGGGCACCCAGATTGAGGTGAGCACCGGGGTTGGAGGGATCCAACCTGAGCGCCGACTCATATTCCTTCACGGCATCGATGTCGCGGCCAAGCTGCGCAAAAGCCGCCGCAAGCTTCGCATGCGCATCGGCGTCCTCGGGGCTGAGCTCGGTTGCCCTCGCAAACTCGGCGGCGGCCTCGGCCACGCCGCCTCTCCGCATGAGCACATTGCCGAGGTTGAAATGGGCGCGTTCGTCCAGGGGATCAGCCTTTAGCGCCCTTCGGTATTCGGACTCGGCCTCGTCCGGCCGGCGCTGGCGGTAGAGGATGTTCCCCAGATTATTGTGCGCCTCAGAGTTCTCCGGCTCAATCGCAAGCGCCGCCTGGAACTGGGCAGCCGCATCGTCGAGCCTTCCCTCATGGAGAAGCGCCACGCCGAGGTCATTGTGGGACTCAGCATTGCTTCCGTCGATCGCGATCGCCTTCCCATAATTCTCAACGGCCTCGGCCAGCCGGCCCTCCCGCAGGTACACGTCGCCCAGGCTCCCGTAAGCCACCCAGCAACCCGGGTTTCGGGCGATCGTGGCCCTCCATAGGGTCTCGACGTCCTCATACATCGCGCATTGGCGCGATGTGAGCCAGACAAGGGCCAATATCACGGCAGCCGCAGCGGCCCCGGGGAAAACCCGCGGGGACCAGAGGCCAGATGGGGCGCCACCCGCCACCCCTGCTTTCTCCCTCTGGTTCCAGCGTGCCCAACCGGCAGCAGCCACCGCGACCACGCCGATCATGGCGAGATGCACATAGTGGTCGGCCACGAGGGAATACTTCATGAAGTACACGTCCGTGAACCCCATGACGGGCACCAGCATTACGCAGAAGTATCCCCACGCGAAGAGGAGCGGGCGGCCCCGTCCGTTGCGCTGGCGCCACAGGACAGCCGTCAGGCCGACGGCAGCCAGCATCGGGAGCCACCAGCCCAGGTCGCTAACGTGGATGCTCCACTTGGGGTAGACGAAGATTAGGCCAAGGGGCACAAGGACCTTGTAAAGATAGAACCAGACCACTGCGCCCGCGCCGCAAAGCCGCTCCAGTAGGCCCGCATTCCGGATGACCTCCGCCGTGCCGTGCCTTTGAAACCAGATGTCGACTGCCGTGAGGAAGGCGCCAATTGCAAAGAAGGGGATAAGGCCGGCGATGTCGCGCCGGGTTGGCCGGCGGCGCCAGGCAATGATCCCAAGAAGGACAAGGGGCATCAGGGCAACAGAACCCTTGCTGAGCATGGCGAGCGCAAAGGCGGCCAGGCTAAGAACATACCAAAACTCGCGTCCGCCCTCCGGCTTGGGCCGAGGCCCTGAAGGGGCGGCCAAATCGGCCAGATCGGTCCTGAGGAAAAAGAGAACCGTAAGAAGCGTGAAAAGAAGCGCCACCAGGTTCTTTCGCTGCGTGATCCAGGCCACCGACTCCACGTTCACGGGATGGACCGCAAAGATGAATGCAGCCAGGTAAGCCCCGGGAATCCGAAGGCGCTCGAGGACCCTCCAGAGAAGGAGCGACTCGACAACATGAAGGGCCAGGTTGGTTGCGTGGTAGCCCATAGGATTCATCCCCCACAGGCGCCATTCCAACCAGAGCGTTGTCGAAGTCATCGGCCAATAGTCGGTGGCCTCCCGCGTGAACCAGAAACGATAAAGCCCGTCGGCCGCCTTAATGAGCCTGTTCCGGGTAAGGAACGTGTCGTCATCCCAGATAAAACCGCCCTGGAGCGCGGGAAGGTAGGCAAGAACGGTCGCGGCGACCAAGAGCGCCCCAAGCGCTGCCGTCCTTAGGGTGGTGTTTCGGGGTGCTCCAACCTCCATGGGGAAGACATTCACTGCCGCAAGATACATGCGGACGACGCCACATGCCGCAACCGCCTAATGCGCCGCCGCATGCGAATCCCCAAGGAGCGACTACCGTCATGAGCGTCCAAGATTGCCTAACCCGCACCATTCAGCAGACGCCGCTGCCGGCCGGCTGCAAATGGGAAAGAATTTCCTGGAGGCCATCTTCCAAAGCAACTTCCGGTTGAAAACCGATCTCGCGAAGGGCCGCCAAAGGTGATCCACAGGAATGGCGAATATCGCCTGGGCGCGGGGGCAAATAACTAGGGTCCAAAACATTGGAGCGACCCAGATTCAAGAGATGCCAAAGCTCGTTTATCGAGGTCGCGGCGCCCGTGCATATGTTTGCAACCCCACTAATGATCCCTGGTTTTGTTGCCGCAATCAAGTTGGCCCGCGAAACATCACGCACCGAAATGAAGTCGCGAGTCTGCCCACCGTCACCGTAAATGACAGGCGCCGAGTCGCACCTGAGTTTATCGAGGAAGACGGAGATTACTCCCGAATAGGGCGAAGACGGATCCTGGCGTGGCCCATAGACATTGAAATACCTCTGGCATCGACAATGAAATCCAAACCGCCGCGAGTCCTCGAGCAGGAGTTTCTCCGAAGCCAACTTGGCGCTACCGTAAGGGCTCAATGGATTCACGAAGTCCGTCTCGGAAATTGGAGCGGTCACCGGATTCCCATAAACAGCGGCTGAGGAAGCAAATACAATTCGGCCTACTTGATGCCTCTTCGCTGCATTGGCGACCGCTTTGGTTGTTTGAAAGGTTAGTCGATCATTTAGTTCTGGATTGGCGATGCTTTCAGGTACGCTTACCAGTGCGGCCAGATGAATGATTACATCTGGTCTAACACCGCCCGTGAAGTCGACAAAGGTTGGCTCGTCGGCAACATCCATCTCAACGATTTCGAAGGATTGGTGGCGCCGAGCTTCGACAAGATTCTCCCACCGACCAGTCCTGAAGTTATCGACGCCCCAAACAGAATGCCCCGCGGCTAACAGGCATTCAACTGTGTGGCTGCCAATAAAGCCAGCTGCGCCAGTCACTATGACCTTACAGGCCATGAAGACCCCCGATCGCGTCGTCTAACGAAAGCGCCCGAATCAAATCGAGGAAAATGGAAAAGCTCATCCGCGGCGATTCGATCGCCGGGCGGTGCATACGGACTTTTGACTCGGGTCCGCGCCCTGAAACGTCCCCGACATCGACGCAGGTCGATCTAGTTCTATATCCTTTAGTGGCGGCACAATTGACCTGGGCTTCCATTTGACCTTCGAGTTGCGGGGGCCCGTAAATTAGGCGAGGCGTTCGGTTAGCTCCTGGAGACCGTGCCCTCCGTGTGTGTGCACCAGGGCAACCTCATTTTCCTTACGCCAAACCATTTCACGATGTTCGACGTCTTTGTAGGGCTGGAATTCGGTCTGAATGACCCTTTCCCCCTCAGGGACCGAAAACAAGCCGGCAAGGTATGACTTGGGCAACCAAGCAAAACGGACCGTCTCGCATTCCTTGGGGCAGTTATTCCAAACCCAAGACAACACTTGGTCTTCGGGAACCGTCGGGTTGTTAAGGACCAATTGCCTCCAGGCAATAAGAAGAGCGATTGCTGGCGGAGCCCATTTGCTTACACCTCCGCTGAAAAGAGCCTTCTTGGAGTTGGGATCATATTCCAACTTCGCATCGAGATGAGTTCCCCGGATAGCATACCAATTGATGATCGAGAAATCGGTATCTTTGAAAAGCAGGTCGGGATACCGGACGATCTCACAATCGCAATCGATCCAAATGATGGGTCTCCTGTGCTTTAGAAGCTTCTCAGCAATAAATGGAACCCTGTGCGAGTTGGCCTTTACCCAGCTCGAAAAAGGAGGGAGTTCATCGATTTCGAATTCGATGTCATGTTTGCGGAATGAATCGGCAAGCCTCTTGGCCTGCTTGGGATAGTTCCCGTTGGTTGTATAATACGATACGAAGAGGGGCTTTGATGAGGTCATGCGGGCGATTGTTGTGTTGAGAGAAAAATTGGTCGGCGGCGTTTCAGGGCGAAACACGACATCGGGCAGCCGAGTGCAGTCTCCGCGGCGCGTGCATCCTCAAAATATTGAAGACAAGGAGTCTCCAGGGAGCCGTGCCTCTGGCGCCGTTACAGAAACCGGCTCGAATGAAGGCGCTTGTTCCCGCAGCAAGCAGGGCAACACGCCAGGGTTTCTTTGGTTGTCGCTAGAAAGGCGTGCAGCCGGGACAAAGAACACCCTCGATTTGTCCCTTCCCCGCAGGTTGGAGTGCTCGAAAAGTGCGTTATAAAAACGCCGAATGACATAGGTAAACCTAGGAGCAAATGACGGCATGACCCCACTTCAGCATTCCATGTGCCATCAATCATCTAAACACCATAACTATTTTATCATCAGCATCTAATGAAATCTTTATACCGAGATAGTTGATGTTTTGTGAGAAAGCCAACTGGGGTCCGTTCCGCGCGAAATTATCCGCGACCAATAAATTTGCATCATGTTTCTAATGAAATACTAATGAAATTGTGAATTCCGGCATTGGGTTCGGAAAAAAATGCCTAGTAAATTGTTATTATGTAAATAACTATAAGACATTTATTTATGACTTAGCTTTTGAACAGACCGCTTGCATTGCACACTCTCCAATGTGGACTGGCCGACCCAACTGCGATCGATGCAAGGACCCGGTGATTGGCTTTTGACAATTGCGCCAGCTCATCGCTTTGGCAGTGGACGACGACTCGAAGCTCGTCATTCGACGCATTTGACAGCCCTTAACAACCTTGGGGCCGCGGTCCGTCCGGAATAGGCTGTTGGGCCCTGTTGCATAAATAGGTTCCTCGCCCTTCAAGGGCTTCGCTACGCCTTAAAGAGATTCTTTGGGGTGCTCCAGGAGTTGAGTATATGGGTTCGGAGGAGTGCTTCTCCGACTTGGTTGGACCAGCGTCTGGATCAGAGCGAAGGACCAAATGCGGCCTTCAGGCGGTGCATGGCGGATTCAGCAAGGGATCGCCTGTGAAAGCCCATGGACAGCGTGCAGGTCGGACTCGAAAGCAGCCACCAATTACGAATTGTACCGCGATTTAGACCCCTCGGATTTCCAACCTTCAAAGGCCGAGGCGTTCAAGACTGAGTCCCGCCGGAACCGGGAAGGCGGCAAGATTTACCCGCTTAATTCCATTTCTTCACCACTCAAAGTATTGTGATAACCTGACGCAGCTCAGATTTCTTTAATCAATTCATGATCATAATCTAACAACATATGTTAACCGGATGGCTCCGGAATTGCTGAAGGGATGCGACCTTCAAAATGAAGGGTCAAAAGATCCCTTGTCCAAGCTCTCCACCACCTACTCGGAACCGAAGTGACCCCAAGCCACTTGCAAAAACTTCAGCCGGAGTCCCTCGCTGTGCCCTTGGCGGGACGGAAAAAAGTGCTCTGCGTGATAGGCACACGCCCAGAGGCCATAAAAATGGCCCCAGTAATTCAGGCATTAAGACAGGCTCCAGATCGTTTCATCACTCATGTGTGCTCAACTGGGCAGCATCGCGCGATGCTCGACCAGGTTCTCGATCTCTTCAAGATAGCTGTCGATTACGAATTGAGCGTGATGCAGCCGGATCAGAATCCGGCGTCGGTCGCCGGCCTCATCTTGCAGCGGATCTGCCCGGTGCTGGTCGGATTCAAGCCGGACTGGCTTCTCGTGCAAGGTGACACGGTGACGGTCACCTCGGCCGCCCTGGCGGCATTCTACCATCGGGTAAAGGTGGGGCACGTTGAGGCGGGTTTAAGGACAGACGACCGTTGGCAACCTTTCCCCGAGGAAATCAACCGCAGGGTCGCCGGAGCGATCGCCGAGCGCCATTTCGCCGCCACACCTTGGGCCAAGGAAAATCTGATTCGCGAAAACGTGAACCCATCCGAGATCGTGGTGACCGGAAACACAGTCATCGACGCGCTGCACGCCGCCCTGAAGCTTGCCCCCAGCAAGACAGCCCAACGACTGACGGACGTGGGTGGTCGCAGAATAATCCTCGTTACGCTCCACCGCCGGGAGAATCTGGGAAACCCGTTGACCGACGTCATAGCCGCGCTGCGCCGCCTTTGCCTCGATTACCGCGACTCTCTCCAGGTCATTTTCCCGGTCCATCTAAACCCCAATGTTCAGCAACCGGTCAGAGACGGCCTAGGCGGTATTCCAAACATATCCCTAGTCGACCCACTCGACTACGGCACCCTTATACACGTCCTGGCTAAAAGCCATTTGGTGCTGACCGATTCGGGAGGTCTTCAGGAGGAGGCTCCCTCATTGGGCAAGCCTGTATTGGTCATGCGCCGCACCACTGAAAGGCCCGAGGCCGTCGACGCTGGCACCGTCAAGCTGGTCGGTACCGATACAGCCACAATACTAGGCGAGGCTCGTTCATTGTTGGAGGATCCGGTCAGGTACAATGCCATGAGCCGGGCGATCAATCCCTACGGCGATGGGCATGCAGCCGAGCGAATCATTGCATCCCTATCCGGAAATCCCCTTCCCGATTTCGCGGTTACCGAAAATGAGGTATCGCCTTGTCAGAAGGAACTCGTCGCGTGCCAATTTCCATGATAGAGAAAGCCACCCAGTGGATCTTGGCGAACACTGTCCCAGATAAGGGAATAATCGTTCATTCGCGGCAGCGGGTCCCCTATCCGGAGGTGTCAGGCTACTACATTCCGACGCTCCTTTCGATTGGACGGACCGACCTAGCAAAACAGTACGCAAGGTGGCTAACCAAAATCCAGCACGCCGACGGCTCCTTTGGTGGACCGACCGGGACTGGGTGTTACGCATTTGACACGGGCCAGATCATCCGAGGTTGGGTTTCGATCCTAGACCAGATGCCCGACCTTCTACCGCACCTGCGCGGCGCCTGTGATTGGCTTATTCGATCGGCCGATCCCGCTACGGGCAGGCTGCTGGTTCCGCCTCCAGGCACTGACTGGAGTCTGGGAGCCCGGGGCGAGGTAAACGAAGCCATTCATCTCTACGCCTTGGCGCCGCTCCAATCGGTGGCTCGGAAGATCGCCGACCGAACTTATGCCAAGTTCGTGGACAAGAGCTTGGGGTACTACCTCAACCGCACGGACGTCACAGATTTCACCAGACGAAACCACCTTTCCCATTTTTTTGCTTATATCCAGGATGCGCTTCTGGACCTTGGCAGAATCGACCTTGCCAAGAAGGGAATGGCTTCCGTCGCGGCACACCAGCGACCCAACGGCGCCGTACCCGGGTACAGCGACGTTTCTTGGGTCTGTTCCACCGGACTAGCCCAACTTGCGATTGTCTGGTACCGCATCGGAGAGACAGCCAGGGCGGAGGCCGCCATGGGGTTTCTCGCAAAGCTTCAGAATCCGAGTGGCGGCTTCATGGGATCCTATGGCATTGGGGCCGACTACTTCCCCGCGGCCGAAATCGCATGGGCCGTGAAGTATTGCATAGACGCCACGCACCTACAGATAGCCCGCCATTTCGACGACACGGTTGGCGAATATTCAAATTCGATTGATCCTAGCGATGGCCGGGTAAGGGCGGTGTTGACCCATCTTGGCACTCTCAAAGGCAAGCGGCTGCTCGACGCGGGATGCGGCAAGGGCCGCTACGCAGCCCTGCTAAAGCGTACTTACCCTGAGTGCGCGACCACCGCCATGGATATCTCGCAGAAGATGCTCGGGTGTGTGCCCGCTGGCATCGAAAGGGTGCAAAGCAGCCTGCTGAACATTCCGATGCCAGACTCCTCATATGACGCAGTCATATGCATTGAGGCCCTCGAGCACGCTGTGGAAATCCCCAAGGCCGTAAGTGAGCTGAGCCGGGTATTGGCCCCAGGCGGTAAACTCGTAATAATCGATAAGAACAAGGATCGATTGGGTCAGCTCGCCATGCCTAGTTGGGAGAAATGGTTCGGCAAAACCGAGCTCGCCGACCTTCTGCGCAGCGAAGGCCTGAAGGTGTCCTCGGAATTCATAGCTTACGACCGGCATGCGGAACCTGACGGCCTCTTTATATGCTGGACCGGAACGAAACCCTAATCCGATTCCCCGCCATATTCTTTACGATCGCTAACCTTCTCCTTCCGGAGCCGACCCTCAGCCTAGGAATGCATCCAAATTCAGCATTTTTTCGGTTCCACTGAAACTCCCATGAGCAGCAAGCTGGACTTCTATCACATCGACGCCTTCGAGGCTCCGAACTACGAGCCGATCTGGCGCGCCTTGCTCGCGGGCGGTGTGGATGCGCGGCTTGTCGCGGTACCAGGTGCCGGTAACACGGCCGCTCGCGACTGGTTCGACTACGAGCGCCTGGTTGGCTACTACGCCGCACGCAGAATTCGCTACGAGGAATCTTCCGACTTGAGCGCTTCGGCGGTCACCACCCAAAACGCGGAAATAATAGCCCCATATTCGGGTAAAAAAATACGTCTCATGTACGGCCCCCTCATGTACCCAAAGGCATGGGGCATGTCCAAGGTGGCCACCGAGCCATTCGACGTGGTTCTGGTGCACGGGGAGGCCTACCGCAAGGCTTTCTCACACTGGAAGCCCGTCGATCGACTACCGATTGTCGGTTACCCTAGGTACGACGACTTTTTCTCCGGCAAAGTGAGCCGCGAGAAGTACCAGGAGGCATGGGGTATCGATCCCAAGAAGAAGACAATCATCTACACGCCAACGTGGGCCGAAAATTCCACCTGGGAGATTTTCTTCAATAGCATAACCGCGTTAAGTGGGGCGTTTAACGTTCTCGTAAAACCGCACCATTGCACACTTCGAATGGAGCCAAAGCGCATGCAGACGCTCAAAGAATCCGGGCTGCGCTTGATCGACAACGCCTATGACCTATCTGCGGTTATGGCTGTGGGAGACGTGGTCCTCAGTGACACCCGAAGCAGTGTGCTTGCCGAAGCGTTTGTGACCAACCGGCCAACGATTGGCCTAATCGCACACGCTTCGGACGTGGAACAGTGGATTCAACCCGGGGGTCTCGATAAGCTCACGCGCCTGTGCGCGTCACCGATAGATCTGGCCGGGCAAGTTGAAGGCATCCTCGGCAAGGACACGTTTTCGGACGCGCGCGAGCACTGGGCCGATAGTCATGTGGCATATCGGGACGGCTCAGCGGCTCAAAAGGCGGCGGAAGCCATCATGCAAGCGATTAGCCCGCGGAGAGCTTCGATCCGAGTCAATGGAACCAAGCGGAACGGCCCGCTCGTTTCCGTTGTTCTTCCCACCTACAACCATCTCAGCTACCTGCCCACCGCCATCCGCGGTATTCTTGAGCAGACGTTCAAGGACTTTGAGCTCATTATAGTAAATGACGGCTCAAAGGACGGCACACGCGAGTTTCTGGACGGCTTAAAGGACCCCCGGATTAGGGTACTCCATCAGGAGAACCAGCGCCTACCCAGAGCGCTAAACAACGGCTTCGCTCTGGCTAGGGGCGAATTGCTCACATGGACATCGGCGGACAACTACTGCGCGCCACATTTTCTTGAGGCTTTAGTCGCAGCTCTAAACCAAAACCCTGACGCCGGGATGGCCTTGGGCACATTCGCCTTTACCGATACCGCCGGCAATTTCCTTGCGATTCACAAAGACCCGGACCTGAGCCTTCCCTCCTGGCTGCAATGCAACCCGGGCGTCGCAGCATTCTTGTACCGCCGGGAATGCATGGAGCACGCGGGACCCTACGATCCCGAACTCGAAGGAGCCGAAGATTGGGACATGTGGATAAGGATAGCCGAGGCCTACCCCATCGTTTACGTCCCCGAGCTGATTTACTACTACCGGCAGCATAGCGACTCTATGACTGCTAAGATCCCCGAAAAGATCCGTAGAGCCTCTGCTCAAGTCGTCAAACGCTTCTTCTTACGCCGAAACAACAAGCTGGACCTGAACGAGCTCTATCCCGCTATGGCGGCGTGCAGGGATCGCGCGCTTGCCGAGACCCACGCCAACTTCGATCTCGGATCTCGCCTGCTGAGATCCCCCTATGTTCCGCCGTCCGTCGCAGCCAGCTTCCTGAACTGCGCCTTTGAGAGGCAGCCCACACTTGAGACCTTATATAACCTCGCCCACGCACTTGCGCGGGCGGGGCAGTGGAAGGAGCTTGAACTCGCACTGGGAATACTGCGGAAGACATCCCACCCGGATGCTAAAGCTGCCGTCGAAACTCTGACACCGGCTTTGGAACAGCAGCGGCCGGACTTGGCTCCGATTACCAAAATATTTCTGCCCAACCCAAAGGGATGCGAGCTTCTGCAAATAACTCAAAACCGCCAGCGAACGTTCTCACTGACAAGCATTCAGTCCCAACCGGTATCCTCTGATATCCCCGTGGCAGCGGCTTCTCGCGAATTCAAAACCACCGAAAGTAACGATACCCCAACTCCCTCGGTAAACGAGCAACTCGCGAAGCTCGTCGCAAACATAAAACGGAATATCGGCAGTTCTAACCTCGGTGAAGCGCTGGACGACATTGAAGACGTACTACGATTGGAGCCCGGGCAGAAGCCGGTGCTCCTCGCGATGGGCTTCACACTATGCCAGCTTAAACAACACGAAAAGGCGGTCGCAGTGTTCGAACGTGTGCTTAAGGGCAATCCGGATGAGGTCGAGGCTTACGTGAATCTCACCTCGGCACTCCTGGCGTTGGGCCGGTTGGAACAAGCTATCGAGACCCTCCGGGCAGCCCAGAAAATCCTGCCCGAAAACGGTGACATTGCAGGTTTTCTCCTCCGACTCCTCGTCGAAGCGAAGCGCCCCGATGAAGCAGTGCTGCTCTGCAAACAGCTCCTTGCCTTAAATCCAAATGACCTGAACGCACTACTGACCCTTGCGCGTTGTGAACATGCGAATGGTAATCTTTCGGAGGCGGTAGGGGCATGTATTGCCGGTCTCCAAGCGATGCGGGCTTCCGTATCCAAATGAAGACATACGCCCCAACAGGAAGAACAAATCGTTGCCCACCGGCGATTTCGACTTGCCAACAAAAAGCGTAGTCATGTGCGGATTCCTTTTTCTGGACCAGATTGACTCTCAAGCCATTTCGGAGCACCTTTTCTCAAAGGCTCTGCAGCTCCAAGCTTGGCGCGGTCCCGATGCGCAGCATTTGATGGAGCGCAAGAATGGTTTTGTCCGCCTTGGTCACAACCGCTTGTCGATCATAGACCCGGTTTCACGTTCGGATCAGCCCATGGTGAGCAGCGACGGCCGCTTTGTCTTGGTTTTCAATGGCGAAATCTACAACCACCTGGCTCTTCGAAAGAACATGCCTGTAGCTTTTTCCACGACATCCGACACGGAGACGATCCTTGTGGGTTACGCGCTCTGGGGTGATCGCATTTTTAGTATGCTCGATGGCATGTATGCTATCGTCATTTACGACACGGTTGAGGACCAGTGGATCGCTGCACGCGACCCCTTGGGCGTGAAACCTCTGTTCATTCACAGGTCTCAGAAATTGACGCTGATAGGTTCTGAGCCCTGCTCTCTCGCCTCATTGTGTGGTGCGTCCCTCTGTCCCCAATCGGTTGAGGAATGGAAACTAGTAAGAAGGCCAGTCCCAGGGCGCAGCTTTTTTCGAGGAATCGATGAGGTTATTCCGGGCCAGATCATGAAAAAGCGCGGCGAAACCCAACGGTTTTGGCGACTGGCCGCATCGGATGAACCCTATTCCCAGGAACGTTTCGAGGAACTCATGGACGAAGCCATCCGGATGCACGAGATGAGTGATGTAAGAAACGTGAGCCTTTTGAGCGGCGGGCTGGACAGTGCCGTCATCACGGCAGTTTCCTCCGTTTCGGCGTGCTATACGATCGGGTTGCCCGGGAATTCGGAGATCAACGAGGCCTCTGAAACAGCCAAGCAACTCGGTCGTCAAATCGTGGCGCTTGAGCTGTCGCCCGAGGAGATGGTCTCGACATGGCGCGACCTGACAGTGCTCAGGGGTGAGCCTATCGGGGTGCCAAATGAGGCAATGATCTACGCGATCTGCAGGAAAATGGAGCCGGATGAAAAGGTCGTCCTCACGGGCGAAGGCGCCGACGAGCTGCTTTTCGGTTACGACCAGATATTCCGCTGGGCATCTGAGGGGAACTGGCAGGGAACGGACGAGTTTCTAAGGCGTTACGGTTATTCCACGATGGCAGTTCCCACTGATCGCCTTCGTCACTACACCGAAACACTACGCGGCGACAAGACGACGCTGCAATTCGTGGAAGATTTCTTTTTCGGGTTACACCTGCCCGGCCTGCTACGGAGAATGGATTTTGCATCGATGGCCGCCTCCAAGGAGGCTCGCGTTCCTTTTGTGACGAAGGCCTTGGTCAATTACATGTACCGGCGGCCTGGCGAAATTAAGATCTCTCCTCAGGAATCCAAGATTCCCCTTCGTCGTTACGCCCAGCGCCTAGGGTTAGTTGGCGCCCTACATCGGAAGAAGATCGGATTCAGCGCGACCATCGGCCCGGCTAAAAACAAGTACGACGAGTACAGCCACTTCCAGAGCATTGTGACGGCGCAACTAGGGTGCAACTAGCTTCAACCCCAAATTTTAACACTACTCAACCAATGGTCATCGGGTACACCAGCGGGGTTTTTGACCTCTTCCACATCGGCCACGTTAATGTGCTGCGCAACGCCAAGTCTTTGTGCGACCGTCTCATTGTCGGCGTATCCACGGACGAGCTTGTCGCCTATAAGAATAAGAAGCCTGTGATTCCCTACGTGGAGCGAATCGAGATAGTGCGGGCGTCGCGCTACGTCGACCTAGCAGTGCCGCAGGATACTATGGACAAGATGGATGCCTACCACCGATACAAATTCGGGGTAATGTTTGTCGGCGATGACTGGTACAAGACCGACAAATGGGAGGAGTTTGAGCACCAATTCAAATCGGAGGGTGTTCGGATCATCTATTTTCCCTACACAAAGACGACCTCTTCCACCCTGATTAACAAGACCCTTGAGTCATTGCGGAAGGGATGAGCGATGGTGTCGCCAATCGGGCGCGCGAGCCCGTGGCCCCCAAAAAGCTTCTCCATCTTTTTGAGGCTACCTTCGAGTTGACGCAGGCCGCAGCCAAGGGGCAAAGAATGTTCTTAGCCCGGCGGGGACTGTAATTCAAAAGTCATCTGTCCTAGAAAGCGTGATTGGTCTAATTACCTAATTTGTAATGAGATGCAGCACACGGCTCTTTCTGGACATCATCTGGACCCCATTATCGCGGGACAGACAGGATTCGAAGCCGCCTATTCCAGGTTCTATCAGTATCGATTTTCCCACCTGTTGGCACCCGAATGACCCTCTGTCTCAAAGGTAGGCGGGTAAAGTTTGTCCCCATTTGTTACTTAGCAAGCGGGTTGCCATTGTGGCCCATAAGGGCGGCGAGGGGCGATCGCATGCGACACTTCTAGGATAGCGCAAGGCCCGTGGGCGGATGATGTGCTCTGAAACTAGGGCTTCGTATTGCCGATCCAGTGACGATAGCAATGGACACGGCATTCACCGGATTGCCGCCGCACAAGGTGATTGCATGCAGGTAAATGAATACCCCACTGGCCGAGAAGAACCTTCGAATACTAATAGTGGACGACAACAGCGCGATCCACGGCGACTTCATTAAGATCCTTGCGGCCGATAGAAATGACGCCAAGGCGCACGACATGGAGACCGCCCTTTTTGGAGGCGTATCCGAGACCCGTCCCACCATTCGCTTTGAGGTGGATTCCGCCTATCAAGGCAAGGAGGGGTACGAGAGGGTGATTCGCGCGCGATCGGAGGGTCGCCCCTACGCGATGGCGTTCATGGATGTCCGCATGCCTCCTGGATGGGACGGCATTGAGACGGCCGAGAAGATCTGGGAAGTCGACCCGGACATGCAGATCGTCATCTGCACCGCGTACTCGGACTACTCCTGGGAAAATCTAAGCAGGCGTTTTGGGCAATCGGACAAACTGGTCATCCTGAAGAAGCCCTTCGACAATATAGAGACCCTGCAGTTAGCTACAGCATTGACCGAAAAATGGAGCCTCGCGCGGCAGGCCCGGTCACAACTGGAGAATCTCGAGAAGCTTGTTGAAGGTCGCACCCAGGAGCTTCGCGCCGCCAAGGACGTCGCGGAACGCGAACGCGGGCGCTATCTTGCCCTGTTTTCCCAGGCACCCGATGGCCTACTTGGATTCGGTGCCGACCAACTGATACTTGAAGCCAACGAGGCAGCCTGCCGGTTGCTCGGGCAGGCCCGGCAGGAGATCCTGGGCCGAGCCTTGGATGTGGTCCTTTCCCGGGCGGGGGCCGGGCCCGACATCGATCTCAACGGAACGCCAAATGGCCAGAGCCTGCTTGAACTGAGAGTCAGTCGCGGAGCGGATGGCATTCGTTTTCTTGAGGTTTCAGTCCAGCCTGCCGCGGGGCCCGAAGTGTCGAGGCTCCTTGTCCTGCGTGATGTTACGCAAAGGAAGTTGATCGAGAACAGGATCGGCCACGCCCAACGCCTCGAGGCCGTCGGTCAGCTGGCCGGCGGCATCGCCCACGATTTCAACAACCTACTGACAGCAATCGGAGCTAGCGCCGAACTTCTGCTCTCCTCACCAGACCTCGAGACGCAAAGCCTTGCCCAGATCGTCCTCGACGCCCAGAAGCGCGGCAGCGGCCTTACCCGCCAACTTCTTGCCTTTGCGCGCCGAGACGTCCATCAGCCGACGGTCATTGATCTGGTGGGCACCGTAGCGGGAATGGCCGATCTTGCGGATCGGGTGCTCGGCAAACAGCACCAGCTGCACCTCGTGCATTCGGAGCCGCTGTATATCGAGGCGGATGCGGCACAGCTCGAACAGGTTATTCTCAATTTAGTCACCAATGCCCGCGATGCCATGCCGCTCGGCGGCACGATCCAGTTCGCGATGAAGTCGCTTTCGGATGCCGAGGCGCAACGCATGGGATCGAGGCTTGTTTCGAAAATGCAGGCGCTGATCGAGGTGGTCGATACCGGGGTCGGCATTCCACCCGAACTTCATTCACGGATCTTCGAGCCCTTCTTCACGACAAAGGCCCGCGGCCGGGGAACTGGTCTCGGTCTGGCCGCGGTGCAGGGTATTGTAATCCAAAACCATGGTAGCATCGCCCTCGAGAGCGTCGTCGGCCAAGGCACGGCGTTTAGGATATTCTTTCCGTTACAAGAGGTGGCGCCGAAGGTTCCCCTGAGCACCCTTACCGCACCCCGATCAACAGACAGACCGACGGATGGTTACGGATTGCGACTGCTGCTCGTGGATGACGAGGAGCTCGTCCGCAAGGCCACGGCCTCGATACTCAGCAGTGAAGGATACGACGTTCGCACTGCTTCGTCCGGCGACCAGGCCCTGGGCCTGTTGAATTCGGCCGGCCCGTTTGATATCGTTCTCACAGACCTCGCGATGCCAGGGATGAACGGGCTGGAACTCGGCGAGCGAATTCGGTTTTCCCACCCAAGGTTGCCCGTGGTCTACATGTCGGGGTTTTTTGAGGATACATTCTCCGGCCGGTCGGGGATAGTCGCGTCGGCAAAATCTGGCCATTTCCTCGCAAAGCCCTTCTCAAGGGAACAGCTTTTCCACGCGTTGCACCTCGCAGTCGGAGCCGGGAAAACCGCAGTGCTCAGGAATCACTAGCATTCGTCCAAAGACAATCTGGGACAAAGGAACGTGCGAACCCAAACGGCTGTCGCAGCACGGGAGTAAATGCGTAGCAAGTTAATACGCCAGAATATGATAAGTTTATTTCCAGATCGGGTCTAACGGCTATTCTGGGTTCCATGGAGCCCGAGCCGATGGGGTTTGATGGGCTAAAGAGGGGGGCATAACTGCCGATTAGTGGGATGGTTGCTTTAGCCCGTCGCTCAGGCCCGGTCTTTCAACGAATCTTCACATGGGCAGCTCTCACCCCTTCACACGCAATTCTGTACCCTTTCAGGACAGACCAAGCCTTTGTGGACACCGTTGCCGGGTACTAACCTGCATACTGGCGTTGGTAACGTTCTTTGGATTCCATTTGGCGACCGCGCAGGCAATGCCGGCAGCTAAAGCCGGGCTTCTCGAGACCGGTGCGCCATCCTTTGTCGTGTTGGGTCCAGAAGCTCTGGGCATGAGCACTGCCCCAAGGGACATGCATGTGCTGCCCGACGGTCGGGTTCTGCTCGTTTCCCAGAACGAGCTGGTCTTTGGAGACGGTGTCCGATGGGAGGCATTCCGTGCTGACGACCACGAGTCGCCAATATTCGTCTCCGTTGGCGTGGATGATGACGGCCAGATTTACGCGGGAATACCGGGCGGGATCGCTCGGATCGAATTGCGGGCGGGCGCGCGCTGGCGCCTGACGCCGATAGTTTCGCTGCCCAAGAAAGCAACCGACCCCTTGGAAACGCTGACTTCGGTGGTTACCTCCGCGGATCAATGGCTTTGGTATGGAGGCACCGGTGCCATCTTCTCCTGGAGACCTTCCCAAGTCCCAAAGCCCGCGGGGAGCGCTGGCGGAATCGACAGGATATTCACGTTGAATCATGATTGGTTCGTCAGTGACCAGTCTTCGGGAGGCCTCTATCTCCTCGGGCCCGGCGGAATATCCGAGCGCGTCCGGGCGTTGGATGCCCTGGTAAGTGAAAGCGTGACCTCCACCACCCCATTTGAAAAGGGGCGGCTCCTGGTCGGAACAGTCTCGGGGCGGTTGAAGCTTTTCGACGGCAAGGCATTTGTAAATTTTGGGCCCACGGAATGGCTAGGAAGTGGGCACCGAATCACCGACATCTGTCCGGCGGGCGAAGGCTTTTTTGCCGCCTCTGTCGACACCATCGGCATCGTGTTCTTCGACCGGACCGGACGCACGGTCCAAGTCCTAGACTCGACCCTCGACCATCGCCTGGCCCGGGCGCGCAGCCTGCAGTATGCGAGCAATGGCGTGGTCTGGGCGTTGCTGATCGACGGCGTCGCGCGGATCGAGTTTCCATCCCCCGTATCCCATTTTGAGCCCCTGCTTCCGGGTGGACTTGGCTATGCCCTTCCCCTGCGCCACGCCGGTGAGCTGTGGATCCAGGCCGACGGCCATGCGATGCAGGGGCGCTATGATTCGCTAGGCCGCCTCGAGCGGTTCTCGGACAATTCCCCGCCAGGGCGCTATTTGTTCACAATGGCGGACGTCGACGGCCAGCTCTTTGCGTGCAACGAATCCGGGGTGTACGTCCTCGAGTCCTCGGGATGGAGGCTGGCCTTGGCGGGCATCAAGAACGCCCGGATAGGAGTGGCCCCATCAACGCCAGACGGGATATTCTTCGTGGCGTCCGGCCAATATGGGATATTCAAGAAAACGGGCGATGGCTACGTGGCGCGCACGATCAGCTGCCCCGAGCTGGAGGACACCTACAATTTGGTTGTCGATTCCTCGGGCATAGGATGGCTAGAGCTTGGGGTAGGCAAGATCGGCCGATTTGATCCCCATGGAGGAAGTCCAATTCTGCGAATCCTGGGGCCCCAGGACGGACTTGTGCTCGGATGGGTCGAGGAATACCTGCTTGACGGGGTTGCGAGATTCCATGTGGGCGAGAAGCTCTTCCGCTTTGACGACAACCGAGGAAGATTCGTGGAGGACACGGAGCTCCTGGCCCGTATTCCGGAACTGGCATTCGCCGGAGGGCGTCCGTTAACCGATGCGTTCGGGCGTATTTGGTACACCAAGAACGGGGCCATTCAGGTCATCGACCACAGCAAGGCTGGCGGTAACAAGGCTGTGAAGGTCGCACCCGTCGGATTCGCACCGACCGGTTACACAGCCGAGGACGACGGTACGGTCTGGATGTTCGAGAGGCGGCGATTGGGGCGTATCGACCTTCACGTACCCCAGAGACCCATCGACCCGCCGAGAGCGCTCATCACCTCGGTCGAGTTCTCGGCGAGCAACCGCCAGGTCTTCCACCCGGGACCGAGCATCGCTCGGGTCGACTACTCCGACAATTCGCTTATATTCCACTTTGAAGCCCCAGCCAATCCCTTCGAGTCTACGATCACCTTCGAGGTCCTCCTAGAAGGTTCCGACACGCAGTGGACCTCGACTGGCACAACCGGCTCCGCGACATTTTATCGACTCAAGGAGGGTGACTACGTCTTTCGGGTGCGGCCTGTGTTCGGTGCAGGGGCGCACGGCAAGGAGGACACGCTGCGCTTTTCAGTGAATGCCCCCTGGTTCCGGACAAAGGTAGCCTGGGCTAGCTATGCCGTTGCGACGGTGGCCCTCTTCGCCTTCGTCACATGGTTCACCTCATTCCTGCAGCGCCGCGAGAACGAGCGCCTTGAGCGGCTTGTAGCCGCCCGCACCGTGGAACTTGAGGAAACAAACTCGCAGCTTGGACGCCAGATTGCCGAGACCACTGCGAAAACCGCGGCGCTTTCGGTGAGCGAAGAGCGCTTTCGCTCCCTCAACGCCGAGCTTGAGGACCGAGTGACGGCGCGGACTGCCGAACTCACAAAGTCGAATGAGGAGCTCCAGCAGCGCGAACTCCTCTTCCGATTAATTTTCGAACATGCGCCGGTTGGTATCTCCTGGAAGCGCACCGATCTTGGCGACGTCTTCCACATCAATCCAACCTTCAGCCGGATTCTCGAGATGCCCGTCGGCACCCTGCGGGACAACTCGGCTCTCACCAATCTTGTTCACCCGGCCGACGCTCGACGCCAGGCGGATATGGATCGACTCATCGCATCGGGCGAGGGCAATAGCTATACGATCGAGGAGCGCTTTGTGCTCCCAGGAGGTAGGGTTGTCTGGGGCATGCGGTCGGTCGCGGTAATCCGCGAGGGAGATAGGATTATCCAGGAAATCTGCATCCTGGAGGATATCACGGCTCGGAAGCTGGCCGAGGACGCGCTGGTGGCGACCCACAAAAACCTCCTTGCTGCCTCAAGACAGGCGGGCATGGCCGAGATCGCTACAGGGGTCCTGCACAACGTCGGCAACGTGCTCAATAGCGTCAACGTCTCAGCGACACTGGTCTCGGACTTCGTTCGCCACAGCAAGGTCTCCAATGTTGCTAAGCTGTCGGCGCTGTTTCAGCAGAACAAGTCCGACCTAGCGAACTTCATGACAAAGGATTCCCGGGGCCTGATGATTCCTGATTACCTTGGGACCCTTTCCGAATCGCTCGCCGGCGAGCACGAGGCGGAAATAGCGGAACTGGAGAATCTCCGTAAGAACATCGAGCACATTAAGGAAATCGTGGCCATGCAGCAGTCCTATGCGAAGACCTCAGGTGTGTACGAGACCATCTCCGTCACCGACATTGTGGAGGACGCCCTGCGAATCAACGCGGGCTCCCTGGCGCGGCACGACATCGAGACATTCCGAGACTACCAAGCTCGTCCCGTGGTGACGACGGACAAGCATAAGGTCATGCAGATTCTGATTAATCTCGTGCGCAATGCGAAGTATGCCTGCGACGAGTCCGGCCGCGCGGACAAGAAGATCACGGTTCGAACCACAGCGGACGACCGCAGCGTCAAGATATCCATCGCCGACAACGGCATAGGGATCGCCGCAGCGAACCTGACCCGGATCTTCAACCACGGATACACCACGCGCGCGAAGGGCCATGGCTTCGGCCTACATAGCGGCGCGCTGGGTGCCAAGGAACTCGGAGGCACCCTCTGCGTCGAAAGCGAGGGAACCAACCGCGGAGCGGTCTTCACCTTGGAAATCCCGTTCAAACCACCAACTCAGGCCCAAAATGGATATGACTCCTGAGAAAAACCTGAGGATTCTCGTTGTGGACGACAATAGGGCGATCCACAGCGACTTTTTGAAGATCCTCGCCGATGAGCGAAACGACGACAAGGCTCGTGACATGGAGGCAGCCCTCTTCGGCTCGCCCATCGACGCGCGGCAGAAGGTTCGCTTCGAATTGGCTTCTGCCTACCAGGGCAACGAGGGCCTGGAGATGGTTCGGACAGCGATCGAAGAGGGTCGGCCCTACGCGATGGCCTTCATGGATGTTCGCATGCCACCTGGCTGGGACGGCATTGAAACGACCAAAAGGATTTGGGAGATCGACCCCGAGATGCAGATCGTTATCTGCACGGCCTATTCGGACTACTCGTGGGACCAGATGGGAGAAAAGCTGGGCCAGTCTGATAAGCTCGTGATCCTAAAGAAGCCCTTCGACAACATAGAAGCCCTTCAGCTAGCCACCGCCCTCACGGAGAAATGGAGCCTAGCTCGGCAGGCCAGACTGCAGATGGGGAACCTGGAAAAGCTTATCGAGGAGCGCACGCGCGAGCTCCGGGCCGCCAAGGAACAGGCCGAGAGCGCGGGGAAGGCCAAGAGCGAGTTCCTTGCGAATATGAGCCATGAAATCCGCACGCCGATGAATGGGGTGATCGGCATGACCGGCCTATTGCTCGACCTGGAGCTCGGGACAGTCCAGCGCGAGTATGCCCAGACGATCCATTCCAGCGCCCAGACACTGCTCACGGTGATCAACGATGTTCTCGATTTCTCCAAGATAGAGGCCGGAAAGCTGACCTTCGAGATGCTCGATTTCAACCTGACGGAGGCCGTGGAGGGTGCGCTTGAAATGCTCGTGGAACGGGCGCAGGCCAAAGGCACCGAACTGGTGATGGCGTTGCCTTCCGAAGTGCCCTGCCTTCTTCGCGGCGATCCCGGCCGGCTCAGGCAAATCCTCCTCAACCTCGTCGGCAACGCGATCAAGTTCACCGAGGGGGGTGAGATCGTAATCCGAATCTCAAGCGAGAGCGAAGGCGACGATCACGCGGCCATTCGCTTCGAGGTGAGTGATACGGGCGTCGGCGTGCCGCTTAATGTCCAGGGTAAGCTTTTCAGCGCCTTCATGCAGGCCGACAGCTCGACGAGCCGGCGCTACGGAGGCACGGGCCTTGGCCTCGCCATATGCAAGCAGCTTGTGAACATGATGGACGGGCAGATCGGGGTGAGGAGCGAATTGGGGAAAGGCTCGACCTTCTGGTTCACGGCCCGATTCAAGAAGCAGCCGGCGAAGCCGCCGCAGGAGGACCTAAACCGAAACGGCTGGTCGAATCTGCGGGTGCTCGTGGTCGATGATAACGCAACAAGCAGGCAGGTGCTGCGCCACCAGATATTCGCGTGGAAGCTCCAGAAAGGAAGTGCTGCGAGCGGTCACGAGGCCCTCGAGGTTCTTCGGACGGCGGTCGCGGAGGGACACCCCTACGATCTGGCACTCTTGGACATCGAGATGCCCGAGATGGACGGGCTAACGCTGGCCCGAGCAATCAAGGCTGATCCTGCAATCTCAACGACACACCTTGTTGCGCTGACACCCCTAGGCCACGCCCCCACTCCGGACAAGATGCAGGCTGCGGGGATCGAGGCGTCGCTCAGCAAGCCGGTCAAGCATTCCAGGCTCTTCGATTGCTTGGTAACGGTCTTGGGGCGTGAAAAGGCCAACAATCTGACCGTGCCAAAGGCCGGGTTCGCGGCGCCTCCCGAGCTTTCGGAGGGAACGCGGTCAATGTTGCAAGAGGTGCGTGTTCTCCTCGCCGAGGACAATGCGGTTAACCAAAAGATTTCCCTGGCCCTATTCAAGAGGCTGGGCTGTTCCGCTGATGCCGTCAGCAACGGGATCGAGGTGATTGAGGCGCTCCAACGGATCCCCTATTCACTCATATTCATGGACTGCCAGATGCCAGAGATGGATGGTTTCGAGGCCACGCGACTAATCCGGAAGCGCGAGATGGAATCAGGCCAAGCGTGTCCTTGGAAATCGCCGATCCACATCGTCGCTTTGACAGCGGGAGCCATGCAGAGCGATCGCGACAGCTGCTTTGCCGCGGGTATGGACGATTTCGTGAGCAAACCGGTGCGCCTAATCGAGATGCAAGCGGCACTGGAACGTTGGCATGCCGCAGTCAAGGAGTGCCACCCCGTGGCTGCGGTCTCCCACTAGGTGCGGCGAGCCACCTTGGTCGGTCTTGCCTTGGGGGTTAAGATACCTGCAGCCCGGCCGACCCGCGGTGTTCTTGCCCAGGTCGAGGAAGAGGCTCGAGACCTTCACCCAGGCGGCTCCGCCGTCGTGAGGAGAGATTAGGGCCATCCAGCAGGTGCAAATGCCGCAAACCGTGCCTGTCTCGGCCGCTAGCCGAATCACGCACAATGCTCCTAAGTACCTTGTCTCAAATAACAAACGCCCGTTCCCGATCGGAACCGGCCTTCCATTGGATGCGGGGAAGAACGGGATTCGAACCCGCAGAGATTACCATCATTTACCCAAAGACAATTGCCCGGGTTCTCATGTTTTGACCCGCAACTTGGGCTTCATTATTCTGGAGTATGAATCAATTTAGGATGGTTGCGACCTGCATGCTTGTATCGGTTGCCTCGACCCTTGGCGGACAACCACCCGTGCCAGACCTGTCACCTAACGCGACGGCTTCCCCGGCCGCGCCCCCGACGCCCAGGGACCGGAACCTTCCGACCATCTGGGTTGCCGGCGACTCCACGGCAGCACGCGGGGCCGGCGACCTGCAGCAGGGCTGGGGCGTGCCGTTCGCAGACTACTTCAACCCAAGTAAGGTCAACGTGGTCAACTGCGCCAAAGGAGGCCGCAGCAGCCGCACCTTCATCACGGAGGGCCTATGGGGCCAGCTCATCAGCGGCGTGAAACCGGGCGACGTCGTGTTCATCCAGTTCGGTCACAACGACGCGGGCGCCCTGAACGACGAGCCGCCGCCTCCGCTCAGGGCCCGCGGAACGATCGCCGGGCTTGGCGAGGAGACCAAGGAGATCGACAATGTCCTGACGAAGAAGCACGAGGTCGTTCACACCTACGGCTGGTACATGCGAAGGATGATCGCTGAAACGAAGGCGAAGGGGGCGACTCCCATCGTGCTCTCCCTCACGATACGCGACATCTGGGCGAATGGACACGTCGAGCGAGGTTCTGGTCATTATGGCGCATGGGCTGCGGAAATCGCGAGGACGGCGGGCGTTTCCTTCATCGATCTGACCGGCCTCGTGGCGGACCGGTTCGACAAGATGGGACAGGCGAGGGTCCACGAGCTCTATCCAAAGGACCACACGCATTTCAATGCCGAGGGCGCCGACTTGCACGCGGCCGAGGTTGTTTCCGGGCTCAGGGCACTTGGCGTCGGGCCGAAGGGCGCCGACTCGATCGATCCCTACCTTTCAGACAAGGGGAGGAACGCCGCCTCCGTGCCATGATGATCGTTTCCCGAAATATCAGGGACACGATCGACGTGGCGGGATGGGCGGGACTCGAAACCGCGCCTTTCGTGGTTTTCCCTGGGCGGTAGTCGTCAAGGCCCTGTTTGGCGGCTCCTCGGTGGCTCATTTCCAGCATTTTGCTCCATTCCGATTCCGAGCTCTCATCTCCCAATAGCGTAACAAAGGGAGACTTCCATTAAACCGCCGTGGAGACGCCCACCTCATTGCCGCAAAAGCCGGTGCTTCCCGAGGTTAGTACCCATCGAATAAGTCGCCTAAAAGAAGGCTCTCTCTCGCGAATGGGATGCGGCGAGGCAGATCCGGGCGGAGAATTCCGCAGTCGGGTCAGCGGTAAAATCTCGAACGTTTCATTTTGGACGACATGCCCGACCCGCATGAGATCTCGGCCTTCTCGCACGGGTGGCCTGCCTTGGGAGGCTCCCCAAGCCTCTCACCCGTCGCCGGAAACACCCAACCTTCCCGCTTAGGGCCGCGATCAAGCCCGAGGCGCGGCCAAGGGATTGCGAGAAATCTGAACAGCGCATTGGAGTCTCGCATAGTACAGATACCGGTACTCGATTCCGGCAGCCTGAACGAACTCCTGGAACGCCTTGAACTCGTGATGCTGCCATCCGGGATAGCCAAAATACTCGTCGAACACGATAATGGCGTTCGGCTGCAGGCGCGGTCCGATCGCGTCAAAGATGGCCTTGGTCGAACTATAGATGTCGCAGTCGATATGGGCGAAGGCGATCGGCTCTGGATGTTCGGCTAGCCACCGCGGCAGGCTTTCGTTAAACCATCCGCGCACCAGCGTCACGTTCGGGCGCACCCGCGGAAGCTCGCCTGCCGCATTGAACATGGACGGATTTCCGGACCACTCCTCGGGCAGCCCCTCAAAACTGTCAAATCCCCAGACGTGCCGTCCCGGGCTGAGGGAAGCGATAAAATTGATCGTGGAGCCCTTGTAGACCCCGAACTCCGCATAGGCCCCAGGTACCTTCTCACCCGCCTTCAGGGCCCTGCGAAGCAGGTCTTTACCCGTATCCAATCCGACCGCCGTTGGGGCGTGCGCGGAGAGATAGTCCACGGTCTCATGCACCGCCTTGCGCATCATCTCCCTGCGCGGATGCAGGAGAGAGAAGTCGAGCAGTTCAACAAGTGTGCATTGAATCTTCTGGATGAAGGCCTTGAGGCCGAAATTCTCGATGAACATGGGAATTGGCCTGTGACCCAGCCTACTGCCAGAGCCTCCTAAGCGTCGAGAAGTACGTTACCTGGCGAGCCCTGATAATCGGCCCCGCCTCGGTCTCCAGGAGAAACCGCTCGAGCTCGCCCAGCCGGGTGTAGGAGATCTGGGGTTCCCAATGATGCAGCAGGTGGCGGTTGAATCCCGCACCGCCGAGCGTGGCGGCCACGGGTCCGTTGCCGAAGATGCGACTGATAGCGCCGTGCGGCGTCCGCGTGAAGTCCGTGTCCTTTGCGGTATCGAAGTCCCGATGCTCGAGGATCTCCCGGAGTGTGATGAAGAAGGGGAACCACGTGAGAAAGCCCAGAACCCACGCGAGGGCGAGGGGCCAATGCCCGGACAGGATTGAACCCACGACGATGGCTCCGTGAATCAGCCCGCCGGCCACCACGACCCAGTTGGGTCCCCGGTGCGTTTTTTGGGTCGACTCAACCTGCACCACCTTGCCGGAACCCGAAAGCCGCTCGAGGATGACCTTCATCGTCCTAACTCCCGAAAGCGTCAGAACGACCAAACGAAGGTCCAGTGCGTGGAAGTAGTGGTGCTCCGGGTCCTCGGGAGTGCCGATCTTACGGTGATGCCCAAAATGCGGCACTCGGTACGATTCGATGCTATAGCCCTGGAGCGTGCCAAGGAGGAGATCAGTCAGCAGATCGTTGAGTTTGCGGGGACCGGCGACGTTGTAATGCGCCCCCTCGTGCATGAAGAGCCCCAAGAAATGCTGCAGATAGCCGAATCCCATCGAGGCCACGAATGCAGCCAGCAGGGCCGAGCCCCACCCCGGGAAGGGAATCTTTACCAGCGCCACAGCGATCGCGAGGATTCCCGCATATCCGAGCAGGATATCGGTCCAGACTCTCCAGTAGCGGGGCCGGAGCGTCTTGCGGAAGGTGTGGTAGGGAACTCCTGACCGGTGAACCAGGTCCTTCGAGATCGAGTTGAAATCTGCTGACAGATCGTCAGCGATGGGAAGCGGGACCATGTGGATTCTGAGTGAGGAGACGCGTGGGACGCCTGGGGTCAAGCCAACCCTCATGTGTCGACTGCCTTTCGGTCGGCTCTAGCTTCCAGCAAGTTTGATCCTATCGAGCCGTTCGAGCTTCTTTTTCAAGGGTTGTTTCCGACGCCAAAGCGTGCCCCTTTGAACGGACGTCGGCGGACAGAGGCGATCACCGGCGCATTCTGAGGTCACTGTTACAAATCTCTTGCCCAAGACAGGGGGCTGATGGACAACGAAATTACAGATATCGTTTATAACAATGGGCCTTACAAAATGGCGGGATGGACTGGACTCGAACCCGCCCGCTTTGTGGTTTTCCTCGGGCGGCAGTGGCTAAGCCACCTGTTTAACGGCTCTTCGGTGGCTCCTTTTTCACCATTTTTCATCTGTTTATCACATCGTACATGGACGCTTGGCGAATCTGCCTTGCCGTCGAACCGGTTTCCTTGCCGAACAAAGTCCAAAGGGCCCTCCAGCATCATTTTGACGGTGCGCCAAATTTGGCCCTCTATGCGCCTAGGAGCGTTGCACTGAGAATGAAGCGATCCCAAGCACGCGCAGATTTCAACAATCCAAAATGAAGGGCTTGGGAAACGCCGCAAAGCGAGGCTCGCTAGCAACGGAATAGCAGGCCCATTCGGAGACTAAGTCGACGTAAGTCTAACTTGATCAACGAATGCTTGGACCAAGTCGTTCGCTTGCAGCTCCGACAGCACACGCGAATCGTAGCTCAAATCTGCCGCGAGGCCATTGGCGTAGGCAATCACGGCCAAGCCCGCACTTGTGCCGGGACTGACGGGAGCCGCCAAGCTGATGTCTTCCAAAACGGCTCCTGGTACGGCAACCTTTCCGTCCGCACCATACAAAGAGCTGCCCGACATGGCCCTTCCCACGTTTGTGAACACGAACGTAGTCCGGCATCCGGGTTTTCGCGCATATCGGCGTATGCCACCCGGAACCAGTCTGCAAAGCGCAAGCATGACGAGAAAAACATAGCCCAGCCGATATCTTCGTATGAAGCCCATGTCCTCGCGGGAGCGTCGCAAGAGACGCTCGCGATTGGCCAATGACTTCTTGCGGCGATCTATGATGACAAGCCCCAAGAGATTAGCGGCGGGTAATGTAAGATCGGCCGGTCGGCGCAAATTGACCGGGACCGTCAACCTCACCCAATCCATTGGGTCCGCCCTGCCGTGGACGGCGAGCCATTGACCTAACGCCGCCTGGACGTCTCGAATCAACAGGTCTTGGAGGCCCGCTTCCAGGCGTTTTGCCGCGCTTCGGTAGCGGTCAAACTCCGTGGCGGAAAGCCGTCGGCTAACGAGTGCGGGCAGAATAGCTGGCTGGTCACCTTCATCAGGCATTGTCGGACCGGGTTGCAATGGGGCGACTTTCCGAAAGTGCAGCTGGAGGCTAATCGCTAAACCGGCGGCCTGCATCGGTAGCAGACGGATCTTGTCCATCAGGGTCAGACCGAACTGGTTCCTGTGGCGAAACCGGCCGGGCTCCACCTCTGCAACTTTGGCCTCGGCGCCAAGTTCGCGCGCGTAGAAAGCCAGCAAGTCGCTAGCGATCGCGAAACAGCCGGCGCCATCATGCAGCGAGTGATGGTCCTGCGTGAACAGGTCCGTAATACCCTCTCTCTCGATCGCGAACAGGCGGGATCCAGGAGCGTTCCTCAGATCCATTGCCGAAAAGTGTGGCCAGCCCGATTCCTGGCTCTCTTGCCGCCATTCCACTCGAGGCTCATAGTTGTGCGCCTGCTCCCAAACAAGTCGGCCTAGCCAATCTCGGCTGACAACGGCCCTGAGGAGGGGATGCCTTTGGACAGTTCGTTCCCAGGCAGATTGCAGGGCTGCCCTCTGAAAGACTCCCTTGAATCGGTACCGGATGAGTATCCAACAAGGATAAGCCCGTCGGTCTTCATCCAGAAGGTACCTTTCAATAAGGGTCAACGGTAGCTTTGTCATGAGAAACTACGGCAACGCTCGCAAAGAACGCGCGGAGTTCTAAAATTCGATTGTATTCGGCTCGTAGGGATATTCTCTCGTTGGACTTTGGTCCAAGCAAAGAGCAAATCGATTCTCCCACTTCTAGCCAAGCATGCCCTTTGAGGTATTCACCCCTGCATGTTAGGATTCTTGACCAATGCCTGGGATGATTTGAAGTACCTTCTGCGCGCACGGGACAATCTCGTCTTGGCATGGCCAACGTCGTTTTATAGGCGCGACTTCATTGCGGTCCGCTATTTCGGACGGTGGATGTTCGTGGTGAACAATCCGAGTGGGGTCCAATGGGTCATCGTCACCAACGAAAAGAATTACAGGAAGAGCTCCGCGAATCGGCAAACGCTCCAGCCATTGCTAGGTAACGGACTCTTTGTGAGCGAGGGGGAGCTTTGGGCGCGGCAAAGGCGGGTGGCCTCACCTTCGACACATACGAGTCGTCTTGCCGGTTATGCAGAGATAATCGTCGCCTGCGGAAAGCACACGCTGGAGAAGTGGAAAAAGCTGGACGACGGCGCCGTCGTCGACCTGACCGAATCATTCACGCTTCTCACAGCGGACATCATCTCCCGTATCATGTTCGGCTACCGCTTGGAGGAGAAGGGGCCGGAGCTGTTCGAAGCCTTTAAGCAATATCAAGAATCTCATGGCCGAATGCATCTGAGCGAGTTCTTAGGGTTGCCCGGATGGCTGCCGCGCCCTGGGCAACGCAAGAGCCGCCGCGCCGTTGCGCGGTTTGATCGGGTACTGCTTGCCATCTTGGAGGAAGGTAAAAAGCACCTCGGGAAGGCGCCTCAAAATCTGCTGGAAATGCTCCTTTTTTTCCGGGACGAGGAGGGGAAGCCGATGGAGCCCCAGTTGATCCGCGACGAGATGGCTTCAATCTTTCTGGCGGGGCACGAAACCACAGCCATCACCCTCGGATGGGCCTTCTACCTTGTCGGGAGGCACCCCGAGGTGGAAGTGCGCCTACATGAGGAGATCGACCGAGTCCTCGCAGGAAGGAGCCCCGGCTTCGCGGATGTCGCCAATCTCCCCTATACGCGTGCCGTCATTGACGAGACGCTCAGGCTGTATCCGCCCGTGCACGTATTCTCTCGGCAAGCCGTGGAGGCCGATGAAATCGCGGGCCAGCACGTGCCACCAGGCTCCTACATAACGATCTCCTCGTGGCTCTTGCACCGGCACAAGCTCTACTGGGAAGATCCTGAAACCTTCAATCCCGATCGTTTCTTACCTGCCAACGCAGCAAAGATTCCTCACTACGCGTACATTCCCTTTGGAGTTGGATCGCGAATTTGCATGGGAAAGCATCTTGGGCTTCTGGAGTCCGTTCTTCTATTTGCAATGTTTGCGCAGAGCTTCCGGCCTCGAATGAAACCCGGAGATGTTGTTTCACCGCTGGGCCGAATGACACTTAGACCCCGTAACGGACTGCCAATGCACATCGAACGTCGCGCGCCTTAACAGAACCCGGGCTTGGCAAGTGCTTCGGCTGGCAGTCCGTGTCCGTGGAGCCGGATCGTTTCCAGAAGTGGAGCCCCATGGAAGCGGAATGTCCCTGCCGGATGAAACGTGGATGGGGCCGGGTTTCCAAGGGGCGCTTGTTCGCACCGTTTCCAAGAAGCCGGACTTTGGCCATCATCGTGCCAAAATGCCCGTTTCAGAGGAAAATGGCGGGATGGACCGGATTCGAACCATCGACCCACGGCGTGACAGGCAGCGAATCCTTGATGGCACAACGACCATCGCGGCTCCCGGCAGGCAAAAAGGGACAAAACGGACTCGTTCCAGTTCTCCCTCTACTACTTGCCGGAAACCTTAGGATCGCAGGCACTCACAAAGCCGTGGTCGACATCGCCGACCTTCTTTTCAAGCAGAAGGCTCTCGTTTTCCATCGCACTACACGCTTTTCGGTGGACATAAATGAACGTCGTTCATTCTATTGATGGCCGTTCATCATGTCTCTAAAATCCCACCGCGCCGCGACGCGGGCCGGCTTCGAGCGCGAAATCATCCACGCCGCCAGCGAGGAGTTTGCCACCCATGGGCTCGAAAATTTCTCTATGCGGCGCCTTGCCGCACGGATGGGGTGTGCCGTCGGCACCGTCTACCTCTATTTTGATGACAAGCAGGACCTCCTGGATGCCGTTGTTGAGGACAGCTTTCGCCAGCTTAACGAGACGTTGCAGGCTTCGGCTGCAGCCGCTGCCCCCGGCCGAATGCTGCTCGGCATGGTTAGCGCCTACGTCACCTTCGGCCTCGAGCACCCCCACCACTACCGCTGCGCCTTTGCGCTGTCGGTGACGACGAAGTCGAAGCACTACAAACCGCACGCGGCTTTCGACCACCTGCGAAAAATGGTGAGCCAGGGGGTAAAAGCCGGCGTTTTTCTGTCCAGCGACGTCGAGTTGGTGAGCCAAACGATCTGGGCGGCCACGCACGGGTTGACATCGCTCCTCATCGTCCGCCCGAACTTTCCCTGGGCCTCGACTGAGGCGCTCGTGAACTCCTTGGCCGATACACTTCTTCACGGACTGTTTGTTGCAGGAAGTGGTGGGCGCCAAAGGAAACTTGGCAGCAAGCAGTCCACCTAGAGCATGCCCACCGACACACAGCCCCCGTTAGCACCCGCTCGGCCCCACCCGGCCCTGGCCCTCGCCGTAGCAGCCCTACTCCTTCCCTTTGCAATAGGCGCTAGCACCATCGCCGCCGCTGCCTGGCTTGCACCGGTCTTCATGCTGCGGTTCACCCGCACCGCTCGCTTCCGGTTCAGCCTGGTGCCCGCCTGGGCCGTTCTATTCGTCTCGTTCCTGTTCCAGTTTCGCGGGGTCGTGCCTATGCCAACGGCCGGCGTGGTGGCAGTCGGCGCGGCCGCGTCGCTTCTTGGATTGCTCGCCTATGCCCTCGACCGCTGGGCCAACCGGGTCCGGCCGGGATTCGTCTCGACGCTCGTCTTTCCCTGCGCAGTCGCCGCGATCGATTTCAGCACCCGCGTCTCGCCGTACGGGAGTTGGGGCGTGCTGGGATATTCGCAGTTCGGGAATCTGCCGATCATGCAGTTCGCATCGGTTGCGGGGATTTACGGAATCTCGTTCCTGGTCGCCTGGCTTGGCCCGGTGGTGAACTGGGCTTGGGAGGAAGGCTTTGCTTGGCACCGCCTCCGCCAGGGAGTGACAGTCTTTGTCGCCGTCGTAGGCGGAGTGTACGCCCTGGGTTGCGTGAGGCTCATTGTAGCTGCGCCCGGCGCCGGAACCGTGCGCGTCGCCGGAATCGCTGCGGGTGACAACATCTGGACGTTTCTCAATCAATCGGTTCAGGACCGCTTCTGGTCAGGCCAACCGCTCAATGATGCGGAGATGGCGCCTGTGCGGGCTGATATGGCGAGAAAGGCTGATCGGCTGCTCGAGCAGTCCGAGCATGAAGCCCAGGCGGGGGCGCGCGTGGTATTCTGGAGCGAAGGGGGCGCGTGGATCCTGAAGCAGGATGAACCGCGCCTCATTGCGAAGGGATCAGCGCTGGCGGCTAAGTATCGGATCTACCTGGGGATGGCCCTGATCAGTTTTGATCCGGCGCAATCGCCTCTTCGCCAGAACAAGCTGGTGTTGATCGGCCCGGACGGGAAGGTCTGCTATGAATATTGGAAATCCCGGGCGGTTCCCGGCGACGAGCAAGCTACCATGGAAGTCAACGGCAACCCTATGCGCTACACGGACACTTCCACCGTGCGCTTGGGATCGTTCATTTGCTATGACCTGGATTTCCCTTCGCTCGTGCTTCAGGCGGGTCGCGAACGGACGGATCTTTTGATCGTTCCGGCGAACGACTGGGCGGCAATCGATCCGCTGCACACGCACATGTCCGTCTTTCGCGCCGTCGAGAACGGTTCCAATTTGGTGCGTGCCGTCAGCAACGGCCGGTCTCTGGCGGTCGATTTCCTGGGTCGGACGCTTGCCGAAACGGATTACTTTACCGGCTCGGATCGCGTGATTGTGGCGAACGTCCCGGTGCACGGTGTGGGTACCGTGTACGCCAAGGTCGGCGACCTCTTCGCTTGGATTTGCGTGGCGGCGCTCGTGGCGCTTCTCTCAGCGCGACTGGTCCAATGGCGGAAGGAGCGCTCCCTCTCGGGTTTGGCTCAGTCGAAGGAACTCGCGTAAGATGCCGCGGGGACACGCCTGGGCGCTCCAATAGGCTCACCTCCCACGTCCTCAGGCCGAGATCGAAGGCTGGGCCAGCGATGACGGCCTCGTGGAGCAAAGCCGAATTTCGAGGTATTCTTACGTTTCTGTTCCCAATTTGGTTGGAACGGCATCCGACAAATCATCAACGATTTAACGTTTATCGTTGATAGACATGGCTTGCCAAAATGGCGGGATGGACGGGACTCGAACCCGCGACCTTCTGCGTGACAGGCAGACGCTCTAACCAGCTGAGCTACCACCCCATGGTTGGGAAGAACGGACACTTTCCGGAGTCCAATCGGATCGGTCAAGAGGGAATTCGCCGCGATGATAGGCCCCGTGGCGATCCACCGCCACTGGTGGAGCTGGAACGCCCCTAAAACCCTTTGGCCGCATAGGGCTTGGATCGCCAAGGCTGCTTTTCCCAGAGCGGCGGTATTCCGGTTTTAACTTGTCCAATTCAACGCACAAATCTATCCGGAGACGGTGTTTGGGGACTTTGCTGCGGTGGTAGCTCAGCTGGACAGAGCAACGGTTTTCTAAATCGTCGGTCGCGAGTTCGAGTCTCGCCCACCGCGCCAATCCCCTCTCCCGGCATTCCCGGGCGGTTCCCGACCCCGGGGGTCACTTTCCGGCATGTGCCATCACGCGGTGCCAGAGTTCCGCCTCGCCCGGGATCCCGTGGCGCCTGAGCTCATGGTCTATCTCGGCGAGCGTGGGCTCTACCACCTGGTGCCTGGCGTCGCCCGGAAGCTCCCGCATGATCCTCCTTGCGAGGGCCCAGCATGCCCAAGCCCGCCAGCGCCGCTGGTCCTTCCTCGGTTCGTTCATCCTGTCGGCGTAGTGCTGGAAGTGGATCCTCGGATTGCCGATGAAGACGCCATGGGGGCTGTGGGCCATGAACCATGCCATGGCCGCATACGGCATGGGCCAGTCCGCGAGGATGGGCTCGCCGCCCTTGAGGTCCGCGCCCATGGCCCGATCCAGGCAAAGCATCGCCCTTGCCGCGTACTTCCGCTGCCAGAGCGAATGGGCGTACTCGAGGCAGGCGTCATAAAAACGCTCCCCCCGGTCCTTGGGCCCGAACGTGTTGAGGGTCCGCCAGTCGAGTCCCGGTCGGGGCTCGGGCAGGTGGGGGCATGGGGCCAGCATGGCAGGCTTGGGTGAACACAAATCCCCGCAGCGTCAATGCGGCTCGACAGCCCCACCCCATTTGCGAGACAAGAGCGGACCTGAACACGCCCCCCGAAAGACGAGAACCTCAAGTCGCCTTGTGGCGGCGCGCAGCCATGTGGCCCGTCGCCCTGCTTGTCCGGCTGTGGCTTATGACCATCCGGATCCAGATTGCGGACCCTGACAGGGAGATCATCACGCACCGGGGCGAGGCCACCATCTACATCCTTTGGCACAACCGGCTCTTCCTGGCCTCGGAGTTCTTCCGCAGGTTCCGCCGAGGGCAGCCGATCTATAGCCTGATAAGCGCCAGCAATGACGGCGCTTGGCTCACGGCTTACTTCATGGCCGTCGGCATGAAGGCGGTTCGCGGATCGTCGAGCAGAAATGGCCGCGAGGCCGCGTCGGCGCTCGTCGAGGTCCTGCGCAGCGGCTGCGACGTGGGGATTACGCCTGACGGGCCCAGGGGGCCGGTCTACGAGATGAAGCCAGGGGCGCTCATCGTGGCGCGGCGAGCCCATCCCCGCGTTTGCCTGGTGGGCATGGACTTTGAATCCTCATGGAGGGTCGCCAGCTGGGACGGGTTCCACCTTCCGCGCCCGTTCTCACGGGTGCACGCGCGATTCGAGCTCATCCCGGTGGACGAACTCAAGGAGCGCGACGAGGCCGCGCACCTATTGGGTGCGCGCCTCGTCGAGCTAAATCCCGACAGGAGCCCAGCTCCGGTTAGAAGGAGGGCGTGACCGTCACCGTGTCCCCCGGGGACGCCACGTAGTCCGCGCCAGAGCTCCACGACTGGTCGTTGAGGAGGAGCTTGAACGCCAGCGGCTTCTCGATCCCCGTGAGCACGGTTTTCCAGGTGTCGCTCGACACGTTTTCGAGAAGGACGCCCTTCTCCCATGAGAGGCCCGGGCCTTCGCCGCGGATATAGAGGGTGTTTCCAAAGCCGACGTCGACCTTGGCGACGATCGTGGCTCGGGACCCCGTGGGTTTGGCCACGATTGCGCTGGCGGCGGCCGGAGCGGCCGGCTTCTTCACCTTGGGCGCAATGGTGGATTTAAGCGCCGGGGCGGGCGCGGTTAGCTTGGTCGCCGGGGCGGGCGTCTTAGCGGACTTGGTGACCTTTGTGATCTTTTTCATATGAGACGGTAATTTACCCTGGGTACAAACAGCCCCACGGACTCATCGAAAACATAGCATTTGCAACGCCAATCCGCGAGTGCGTTCCGAATTTCCGGGTCCGCCACCTATTTGCCATTCGAACGTCACAGCCTAACCCAATGGCGTCACCGCACCTGCAGCGTGTTGCCCTCAAATTCCAGGCCCAGCGAGGGTATTGAAACCGCCTTGCGGTTGCCGTCCTTGCGCACCGTCCCCGCGATCCACGCTTCATAGCCGGAAGCGCGCGCCGCCTCGAGTGCCGGCCCCGCGGCCTGGGGTGAAACGTACACCGCGAAGCCGATGCCCATGTTGAATGTGGCGTAGGCCTCGCGCGGGGCGACAGGTCCCTCCTTCATAAGGAAACTGAAAAGTGCAGGATGCGGGCGGGGAGACGTGATCTCGTAGACAAAGGGCTCCTCGAGCCTCATCAGTTTGCGCCATCCGTGCCCGGTCACATGGGCCGCATAGTTAAGGCGCACGGCCCTCCGCTGGCACTCGCGCACGAAGGCGACATAGATCGTGGAGGGCGCCAGGAGAGCCTCCCCAAGCGTCGTCCCGCCCTCGACCCGGGTGCCGTAACGGGCGGGGAGGCTCTCGGCTATCTTGCGGCATAGCGTGAGGCCGTTGGTCTGAACGCCGGACGAGGCGAGGAAGAGGATCACGTCGCCCGGACTGACATCGCCCACGATCCGAAGGGACTTTGGGGAGATTGTTCCCACGGCGGAGCCGGCGAGCACGATGGCCCCGGGCTCGATCAGGCCGCGAAGCGCCGGGGTTTCCCCCCCACCCCAAACCGCCCCAGCGGACCTGCAGCCCTCGGCGAAACCGGCCACGAGCTCCTGCGCCCGCAGCTCGTCCGAGAACCAGTCCGAGCTGCCCACCGCGGCGTGCATGGCTATCGCAATCGGGAGCGCGCCGCAGGTAACCAGGTCGTTGGCAATCGTAGCGACGGTGTCGACACCGATGGAGCGGTAGAAGCAGCGGCCGGTCTCGGCCTGCACGGCGTCGGCTACGAGGTTCTTGGTGCCGAGTCCCTCCTCGACGTGGGCAAGGTAGTGGTCCTCGGCCTCGATGAGGTAGGCGCTCTCGCCGCGCACGGTCGACGGCTCCTTGAACCCGTGCCCCTCGAGGAGGTCGCTCGTGGTGAGCGCCGCCTTCTGGCAGGCGCGCTTGAATGCGTCCAGCGGCCCGTAGCTGACACCCGACGATTCGTAGGAGAGCGACATGGGCGGTTTCAGTAGGACCTTCCCTCGCTCTTCTCGTAGTAATTCACGTAAGCCTGGTTCACGACCCTGTAACCTCCCTCGGTCGGGTAGTGCCCCGAGAAGTACCAGTCGCCTGTGTGGTTGGGGACCGCGGCGCGGAGGTTCTCAATCGTCTGGAAGATGATCTCGATCTCGCCGTTCCAGGCGACCTTCGGGGGCCTTACGAGCTTGCTGATGCGGGCCGAGATCTGCTCCGCGGTGAACGGCTCGTAGAGCCTGCGCACATGGTTCACGAGTCCCTTCTTTACGACCTCCTCCCGGCACGCCCGGTACACCTCGGCAAGGAGGTCGGTCCGGCCGGATTCCTTGAGCAAGTCGATCACCGCCTCGAACGCGACGAACTTGCCGATCTCCGACATGTCGATGCCGTAGCAGTCCGGATACCGGATCTGGGGGGCCGTCGAGACGATCACGATCTTCCTGGGGTTGAGGCGGGCGAGGATCCTCAGGATCGACCGGCGCAGGGTTGTGCCGCGCACGATCGAGTCGTCGACGCACACCAGATTGTCGATCCCCGGGCGCACGGAGCCATAGGTGATGTCGTAGACATGGCTCGCGAGCTGGTTCCTCATCGACTCCTGGCCGATGAAGGTGCGCAGCTTGATGTCCTTGCTCACCACCTTCTCGCCACGCGGCCAGTTCCTCAATATGAGGTCATCGAGCAGGGGCTCGGTGAGCCTGCCCTCCGCGCTCGCCTCGAGTATCGCCGCCTTGACCTCGCCGCGCCGCAGGGCCCTCAGCGCCGACATGAGCCCGTAATAGGCAACCTCGGCCGTGTTTGGGATGAAGCTAAACACCGTGTCGGACCAGTTGCGGTCGATCGCGCGCAGGACCTGCTCGGCCAGCCTGCCCCCGAGCGCCTGGCGCTCGCGATAGATGTCGACGTCGTTGCCGCGGGAGAAATAGATGCGCTCGAACGAGCACGACGCCTTGGGGAGCGCCGGCGTGAACGGCTGCTCGGAGATCGAGCCCCTTCGCTTGATCACCACCACATGCCCGGGCTGCACCTCCTTCACCTCCTCCACCGCCAGGTCAAACACGGTCATCAGCGGGGCACGCTCCGAGGCGAAGGCGACGACCTCGTCGTTCTGGAACCAGTGGCAGGGCCGGATGCCCGAGGGGTCGCGCGCGACAAAACTGTCCCCGTTGCCGACCAGGCCGCAGAGCACGTAGCCCCCGTCCCATTTCTGCGAGGCGCGGGAAAGGACGCGGGTAAGGTCCAGGTCCTCGCTGATCCTGCGTGAAAGCTCGTCGCCCGCCAGGTTCCGGGTCCTCAGGTACCGGTAGATGTCCTCGTGCTCCTCGTCCAGGAAGAAGCCGATCTTCTCGAGGATCGCCTGCGTGTCCGTCGCGAACACCGGATGCTGCCCGATCGCGATCAGCGACTGGTTGAGCTCGGCCGTGTTCGTGAGGTTGAAGTTGCCGCAGAGCGCCAGGTTGCGGGTCGCCCAGGGGCTGCGTCGAAAATAGGGGTGGCAGGCGCTCAGGTTGTAGCCACCGCTCGTTCCATACCGCAGGTGGCCCAGGAAGAGCTCGCCGCCGAAGTCGAAGTTCTTTTTCACCGTCTCGGTGAACTCGGGGTGGATGACCCCCGAGGAGACCTTGTCGTTGTACTGCCCGAGGAGCTGCTTGAAGATGCGGTCGAGCGGGTTCGACTTCACGTTCCGCTCTCGGAACATGAAGGGCTCGCCGGGGGTTACATTGAGCTTAACGCAGGCCACACCCGCCCCGTCCTGCCCCCTGTTGTGCTGCTTCTCCATCAGCAGGAACAGCTTGGTAAAGCCCCAGAGCGGCGTGCCATACTTCTCCTGGTAATAGGACAGCGGCTTCAGGAGGCGCACCAGGGCAACCCCGCATTCGTGGGAGACAAAATCGCTCATTGGGGTCTAGCCGATGCCGGGGCGCCTCATGGCCGACTCTATACTCGTTTCCCAGCCGGCCTGCAACTCGGCGACGGGCCAGGAGAGCCCGCCCCTTGCGGTCGCGACGGAAAGCGTCCTGCTGGAGGTGAACGAGCCGATGGGGGTGCAGGCCACGCCAGCGGCCGAAGCGTCTGAAGACAGGGCGCCAAGGTGGCCGCTTTCCACCTCCAGGAGCACCCTTCCCTGGCTTTCGCCGAAGAGGAGCGCATCCAGGCGCGGGGCGGCAAAACCCCTCAGGTCGACCTCGGCTCCAACCAAACCGGGCCCAAAGAGCATCTCGGAGAGGGCAACGAGGAGGCCCCCCTCGCTCAGGTCATGGGCGGCCCCGACGCGCCCCGCACGTATCTGAGAGAGAACGAGGTCCTGGAGCCGCTTTTCGGCAGCAAGGTCAACGGCGGGAGCGTCGCCCGTCTTCTTGCCGTGGATGGCCCCGAGGAACTGGCTCCCGCCCAGTTCAAAGGGCGCGCCGCCTAGGAGGACCACGCGCGATCCCGGGGATCGCGCGAACTGGCGGGTCACGTGCGCCTCCCTCTCTATGAATCCCACGACCGAGACGGTCGGGGTCGGGTCGATGGCGCCCTCCGGCGACTCGTTGTAGAGCGAGACGTTTCCTCCCACAACCGGGACATCGAAGAAGCGGCACGCCTCGGAGAGCCCGGCCACGCACTCCTTAAGCTGGTAGAAATTCTCGGGCTTGTAGGGATTGCCGAAATTGAGGTTGTCCGTCATCGCCAGCGGCGTTGCGCCCGAGCACACGAGGTTGCGCAGGCACTCCACCATTGCGATCAGGGCGCCCCTCCTTGGATTTAGGTAGCAGTAGCGGCCGTTGCAGTCGTTGGATATCGCTATGAATTTCTCGCTCGTGCCGAGCCTCAGGCGCACGACGCCCGAGTCGCTCCCGGGGAGGACCACCGTGCCATGCTGCACCATGTGGTCGTACTGCCGGTAGATCCAGCGCTTGGAGGCGATCGTCGGCAGGGACAGGAGCCGCGGAAGGGCCGACTTAGCCGCGTCGAGGTCAAGGTCGGGCAGGCCCGAGCGCTCTGGCGTCCAGATCGAGGTCTCGTCCAGGTAGGCTGGCCTTCGTGCCTCGCGCTGGTAAACGGGGGCATTGTCCGTGAGTGCGGAGGCGGGTATGTCCGCCACCACGACGCCGTGCTGGCGAACGACCATTCGCCCCGTGTCGGTCACGGTGCCCACGTGCGCCGCGTGGAGGTCCCACTTGGCGAACACCTCCTCGATCTCGCGCTCCCTGCCCTTCTGGACGATCACGAGCATGCGCTCCTGGGACTCGGAAAGCATGATCTCGTAGGAGTTCATCCCGGCCTCGCGCTGGGGGACCTGGTCGAGCTCGATCTCGATACCCGCCCCGCCGCGGCTGGCGGTCTCGCAGGTGGAGCACGTGAGGCCCGCAGCGCCCATGTCCTGGATGCCGACCACCAGGCCCGGCACCGCCATCATCTCAAGGCAGGCCTCGATCAGGAGCTTCTCCATGAACGGGTCGCCCTTCTGGACAGCCGGCCTGTCGGAGGAGCTCTCCGCGCTTAATTCCTTGGACGCGAACGCGGCCCCTCCGAGGCCGTCGCGTCCCGTCGCGGCACCCACGTAGTACACCGGGTTGCCAAGCCCCGTCGCCTTGCCGCGCCGGATCTGGTCGTGGCGGAGGGTCCCCAGGCAGAGCGCGTTTACGAGCGGGTTGCCCTCGTACGAGCGGTCAAAGTACACGTCACCCCCCACGGTGGGAACGCCGACACAGTTGCCATAGTGCGCGATGCCGGCCACCACGCCTCGCAGCAGGCGCTTGGTGACGGGGGAGTCGAGCTCGCCGAACCTGAGCGAGTTGGTGAGGAGCACCGGCCTTGCGCCCATCGTGAAGATGTCCCGGATGATGCCCCCGACGCCGGTCGCGGCGCCCTCAAACGGCTCGATCGCGCTCGGGTGGTTGTGCGACTCTATCTTGAAGGCAATAGCCCAACCGTCGCCGACATCGATGATGCCCGCGTTCTCCTCGCCCGCCTTGACGAGCACGCGCCCAAAGTTCTCGGTGGCACCGCGTTTCTCGGTAGGGAAGCCCTTAAGCAGGGGCCGCGTGTTCTTGTAGGAGCAGTGCTCTGACCACATGACCGAGAAGATCCCGAGCTCGGTGAGCGTGGGAGCCCTTCCCAGGTGGATTTTGACCTGCTCGTACTCGTCTGGCAGCAGACCGTGCTTCTTGATCAGCTCCGGGGTGATGGGCTGGTTAAGTACCGGGTCGGGGTTGGGCGGCAGTTCCGCTCTCATCACGCGCTTTCCTTCAGGATCTCGGGAAACCGGAGCGCGAGGACCGCGCGCGCTATCGCGAGACCGTCCTGGCTCGGGTGGAACCGCTCGAACGCCCTGTCAGGGTGCGGCATCATTCCGAAGACATTGCCCTCCTCGTTGCGTATGCCCGCTATCGACGAGAGGGAGCCGTTAGGGTTGTCCACGTAGCGCAGGAGCACCTGGTGGTTGCTCTCAAGCCTCTCAAGCCCCGCATCGTCGATCCGGAAGTTGCCCTCCCCGTGTCCGATCGGCATCCGGACTCGCTTGCCCACCAGACGCGTGTTGAAGGCCGGTCCGGCCTCCTCGACCGCCAGGTCGCACGTCATGCAGCGGTACTCAAGGGAGCTGTTGCGGATCAGCGCCCCAGGCAGGAGCCCGGCCTCGCACAGGATCTGGAAGCCGTTGCAGATGCCGAGGACGAGACCTCCCCGCTCGGCGTACTCGCGGACGGCCCCCATGACGGGCGAGAATCGGGCGATCGCGCCGCAGCGGAGGTAGTCGCCGTACGAGAAGCCCCCTGGGACAACGACCAGGCTCGGATCGCCGAGGTGCGTGTCCTTGTGCCAGACGTAGCGTGTCGGCACCCCGAGGCCGCTCGCGAAAAGGTGGAAGGCATCCTGGTCGCAATTCGAGCCAGGAAACTGGAGCACGGCGATGTTCATGCGGCCACCGATCACCCCGCGGCGATCTCGTAGTGGTAGTCCTCGATCACCGGGTTGCTCAAGAGGTCCCTGCAGAGCTTGTCCAGTTGAACTCTCAGTTGGGGGGTGTCTGCACCCTCGAGCTCCAGCTCAATCACCTTGCCGACCCGCGTGCCTTTGAGGCCCTTCAGGCCCAGGCTCTCCAGCGCATGGCCGACGGCCACTCCCTGGGGGTCCAGGACGTTCTTCTTGGGGGTTACGAATACTTTGATCTTCACGGACCGTAAAAGGTAAACGATGACGCCTTGAATCCCTGAGCGGTCAAGGTTTTTGCCCCGAATTCCGTGTCATTTGTCGCGATTTCGGGGATGAAAGCGGGTGTGCTGGTCGAGCAGGCGCCTTCCCTCGACCGACGTGTAGATCTGGGTGGTCGAAATGCTCGCGTGGCCGAGCATCTCTTGGATCGCCCTCAGGTCCGCGCCTCCCGAAAGGAGATGGGTGGCAAAGGAATGCCTGAGGAGGTGCGGCTTCACGGTCTTGGTGATGCCCGCCCGCCGGGCGTGTTTCTTCACAATCCCCCAGAGCGCCACCCGGGAGAGCGAGGTCCCGCGGCTGCTCAGGAAGAGCTCGCTGCGGGTGCGGCTTTTAACGAAGTGCGGCCGCCCGGAAAGGATCCACGTGGAGAGCGCGTCGCTGGCCCGCGCCCCGATCGGCACCACCCGCTCCTTGGACCCTTTGCCAAACACCCGGGTGAACCCGTTCTCTAGGTCGACCTGCTGGAGCGTGAGCGCGGCGAGTTCGGAGACCCTGAGGCCGCTCGAGTAGAAAAGCTCAAGGATGGCCCTGTCCCTCAGCGAGGCGGGGTCGCCCCCCGAGGGGGAGGCCAGGAGCCTCACCACCTCGTCGGCGGTGAGCGATTGCGGCAGCCGCCTGACGAGCTTAGGGCCGGAGAGGAGCGCCGTGAAATCGTCGGGCCTGAGGCCCTCGCGGACCATGAAGCGCGCGAACATCCTCAGTGCCGTGAGTTTGCGCGCCTGGCTTGACGTGGCGTTGCGGCTGAGCGAGCGCACCCAGGAGCCCGCCTGGTCGGCCGTCACGCCGCGCCAGTTTGAGGCCCCTTTGCGAGACACATAGGCGGCGCACTGCTCCAGGTCCCGCTGATAGTTCTCGCGGGTGTTGCGGGACAGTCCCCGTTCCAGGTCGATATACGCAAGGTAGGCGTCGATGTCGGACGCGAAAGCACTTGCCTGCATGGGGCCTTGCGGCCGGCCCTAGTAGCGGCGGCGCATCGGAGGGGGCGTGGGTCCGCCCTGCTCCTTCATCCGGAAGGTGATCCGGGCCTTTTCAAGGTCGTACGGACTCATCTCCATCTTCACCGTGTCGCCGGCGGCGATCTTAATGAAATTCTTGCGGAGCTTGCCCGAAATGTGCGCCAGGACCACGTGACCTGGGCTCTTGAGAAGCTCGACCTTGAACATCGTGCCCGGGAGCACGGCCACCACCTTGCCCTCAACTTCTATCGCGTCGTTGTCAGGCATGGTTTGCGCAGGATTGGGCCGGGTGAGCAGGGGGCATCGCTTGGTTTGTAGGTTCGAAAGTGAGCATTCTAAAGGCGTGATCCGCTCATCAGAGTCAAGGATTTACCTCTGGGAGGGCCCTTCAGGTGCCCGGCGTCGCCTGAGGCGCCAAACCGCGGGCTAACCCCCAGTCGCCCTCGGGGGCGCCACGGGCTTGGACCACTGCGGGTAGCCGGCCACCCGGAGGTGCCGCCTGTAAAGCGCGTGCCCGTCGGTCGCAAACAGCACGTCGAAGCCGGCGCCCCCCCAGCAAAGGCCCTCGACGGGGCCGCTCGGCGACGGCAGCCACAGGATGGCCCGAACCCGGCCGTTGCGGTCGCAGACCTGGATCCCGAGGGGGGTCGCGGCATAGAGGCTGCCCAGCGTGTCGACCGCGATGTCCCCCGTCCCGTGTCCTGCCGGCGCATCGGCTGCGTGAAGCCAGTAAAAGGGTTCCCGGTCCTGCAATTCGCCGCTCCCGGCCGCCACAGAGCTGTCGATCCTTGCGGTCGATCGCTCAGCGGCAAGAAAGAGCCCCATGTCGGCGGAAAACGCGATCCCGGAGACTGAGGCCGGAACCTGGTCGACGAGCGTCCTGGCGCCGTCCGCCTTCAAGAGCCAGATCTTGCTCGGCTCGTCGGAATGCGCCCCCGGTTCCGACACGTAGAGCTCGCCGGCTGCGGTCGCAAGGATGCGGCTTCCCCTGATCCCGTCGGCCATCTTCCGGCTGCCGCCCTGGGCGTCGGTCGCAAGTATCCCCCCCTCGGAGGGCAAGGTCGCGTAGAGCGTCCCATCGGGCCCAAAGGCCTGGCCTCCGACCGGGGGCGCGTTCCGGGAATACACCTCCGGTCGGCCGCCTTCGTTCACCCTGCAAAGCGTGTGGCTCGCGGCGTCGCTGAAGAACACCTCCCCTTTCGGATTGGATGCCAGGGCAGAGACCCCGCGGTAATCCCCGTCGACCCGCAGCCAGCCCTCACCGGGGCGCAGGATCTCAGCGAGCTTGTCGTTCGCCGATATGCCGGCCTGGACGGGCGCGGGCCATCCCCGCCACAGCCACCGCAGGACGTCGGGAAGGATCACGTTTCCCGGTCCGCCGTCGTGGCCGTGCTCGCCCCATGCGTGCTGCACGTCGTAGCCCGCGAACGTGAGGGCTGCCTCCATGTTCAGGTTGGCCGTGTACCAGCTCCCGAAAAGGGGGTTCCATGCATCGGTCGCCCCGTCCTCCAGAAAAATGCGAATCGCCTTGGGCTCGGTCTTGCGCACGAGCGCCGGGTAATCGTGGCCGCCGCGCATCGACACGAAGGTTCCGATGACGCTGTAGACGCGGCTGAAGGAGTCGGGGCGCTCCCATGCGAGCGTGAAGCTCCCGATGCCCCCGGTGCTCCCGCCGGTCACTGCGCGGTCCTTCCCGTCGTGGGAGAGGCGTACAGGCCTACCGTCCGCGGTCTTCAGCGATTCGACCCGGGGCAGGAGCTCATCCAGGACAAACCTAGGGAAATCGCCGTTCGTGCTGTCGAACTCGTAGGACCGGTTCCACCGATAGGCCTCGCCGCCCTTGGTTTTCCAGATGACGCCCGATGAGACACCGACCCCGATGACCACAGGCATGTCCCCCTTGGCGATCAGGTTGTCGAACACCGTCGTCTCGTTTTCCCCGATACCATCTAGGCGGACCACCAGGCACGCCGGCGTGGCCGGGTTGTACTGCGCCGGAACATAGACCCTGAAGTGGTTCTCGGTGCCGGGATAGACCCTTGAGTCCGTGATGACACCCTCGATCGTCTCCCCTCTGGGGATGCCGGGGTGCGGCTTCGAATCGTCCGTCAGGGGACCCGACAATTCGACGCGGATCCTCTGGATGATCTCGGGCGCCGCTGCCGGCCCGCTCGGAGGCTCGGCCGCCGAGATTCCGGCGCCGGCGCCAAGCGCGAGCAACGCGAGGGCCCGGGTGCGGCTAAGGAACATGGCAGTTTCTGGGAGCGCTCCGCTGTCCGGCCGTTACGCTCCGCCCTCCCACGCCTTTGCGCTCACCGGATCGCGGCCCTCGTCGAAATCGATGTAGTCGAACATGGTCATGATGGGCTTGCCCTCGAGCCCGCTCTCCTGGATGCGCGTCGCAAGCCTCGCCGACACTTCGTCGCGGAATCCGCGCTTCATCATGAAGGCGTTCCAGGGCCCGCAGTCCAGGTCCGGCCTGCGTCCACCGCGCTCCTCGGCCCAAGCCAGGAGCGCCTCGTCCGACTCGGTCCCACCCAGGACACGGCTCTTCAACTCGCCGTAATCCACCCTAAGGAATCCGCAGCACAGCCCGTCGAAGCCCTTGCCGAGGCTGGCGCCGTACTCGTCCACGGGAAGCTTGCCGGCCGCGTGCAGGCGGATCTTGTCGAGCATGCGGCCGAAATAAACTATGCGGCCGACCTTCGCGTAGGGACTCCTCAAACCAGAGACGATGGACATGACCACCAAGTGGCCCCAATCGCCCGCGAGCGCAAACCCGAACCGGCCGAACGACCTGGCCTCGGCCGGCTAGGCCTTTATGCCGAGCTGGCTCCTGATGAAGTCCTTCATGGGGGCCGGCACAAAGATCGGCCTAAGGAGGACATGGGTCGTCCCGTCCTTCAGCAGCACCGTGAAGCGGTACACCCGGACGTTGTTGTCCAGATTCATGATCCACTTCACGTGCTCGTCCTCGGGCGCGAAGGGCTTGCTGACACCGGCGTAGAGGCCGTCCTTACCCACGCGCGCGTGCGTATCCGTGAAGATCTCCAGGATCGGCTGCTCGGTGAAGTCCTCGACACGGATGCTCTCCGGCGCGGAGCCCGCAGCGAAGGCCATGGCGATGGTGAAGGCGACGGCCTTCGGCTTGTCCTTGCCCATGTCCCAGGGGGCGAACTGGAAACTCCTAATCGTGACCACGCCGTCCGTCACCGGCGGGGGAACCTCGGTCAAGGGCACGTCCATCGAGGAGCCGTCTGCGACGGTGATGCGCACCGAGACGCTCGGCTGCATCAGGCAGGACGAGCCGCCGACCAACAGGGCGGCAAGGGCAAGGATGAGGACGGGGCGAGCGGGAAGCATCAAGGGGTTCAGAAAGCGGGGCATCCCGAAAGTTCCCTGACCCGCCTCGGCAGAGCAAGCCGCAAGAAGCCGGGACGAGGGGCGCACCCTGCGGGCAGGGCCTACGCCGCGGGCAGGCGCACCCGCACCGAGCGGGCGCCGGCGTTCGAGGTGAGGATGACGCCCAGGGGGTCGGCCTCGGCCGTCGCGCCCTCCGCGGACTCGACAGCCTTCACCCCCGAAAGCTGGAGGCTCCATCCCTTCGCCGTCCCCTCAAGCGAGGCCTCCACCGAGCGGCCCTTCCTGGAAACCGTAAGGGTCGCCGCCGTCTTTCCCTTCAGGTCCGGCACCGCAGCCGACAAAGTCTGCCCTTCCGCTAGCCCGTACACCCGGAAGGTGACCGCCTCGGCATAGGGATAGTCGGGACGGTCGTCCACCGAGCCCAGGGCGATGATCCTTCCAGAACGGGCAAAGAGCGGCATCTCGAGGAACCCGTAGGTGCCCCGGTGCCAGCGTCCTCCCTGGCGCACCTCTCCGGTGAGCAGGTGGGTCCACTCGCCCTGCGGCAGGTAGAAGTCGACGATGCCATCGGAGGAGAAGACCGGCGCCACCAAGAGGGAGTCCCCCAGCATGTACTGCCGCTCGAGCGTGTCGCTGGCCGGGTCTCCCGGGAACTCGACGATCATGGCGCGCATCACCGGGATCCCCTCCTCGTGGGCCTCGACCGCCTTTGCGAAAAGATAGGGCATCAGGCGGCACTTGAGCTTGGTGAAGAGCCTCAGGACGTCGCAGGCCTCCTCATCGTAGTTCCACGGAACCCTGTAGGAGGAACTTCCGTGGAGGCGGCTGTGCGAGGACATGAGCCCGAACGCGAGCCAGCGCTTGTAGACGGCGACGGGCGGCGTGCCCTCGAAGCCTCCAATGTCGTGGCTCCAGAAACCGAACCCGCACATGCCGAGCGAGAGGCCCCCGCGCAGGCTCTCGGCCATCGACTCGAACGTGGAGGCGCAGTCGCCGCCCCAATGGACGGGCAGCCGCTGGCCTGACGCGTGCGAGGACCTCGCGAACACGAGCGCCTCGCCCTTGCCGCGCTCCGACTCCAGGAGCTCGAAGACGGCCTCGTTGTACAGGATCGAGTAGTGGTTGTGCATCTTGACCGGGTCCGATCCGTCAAAATAGACGACGTCGGTCGGGATGCGCTCGCCGAAGTCGGACTTGAACGCGTCAACGCCCATGGCGGCCAGGCGCCTGAGGTGCCCCTGGAACCAGGTGCGGGCGGCCGGGTTGGTGAAGTCGACGATGCCCATCCCGGGCTGCCAGAGGTCCGTCTGCCACACGCTCCCGTCGCTCCTTCGCAGGAGGTATCCCTTGCGGGCGGCCTCCGCGAAGATCGACGATCGCTGGGCGATGTAGGGGTTGATCCAGAGGCAGACCCTGAGCCCCCGGGCATGCAGCCGCTTAAGCATCCCCGCCGGGTCCGGGAACACGCGCGAGTCCCACTCGAAGTCGCACCAGTCGAACTCGCGCATCCAGAAGCAGTCGAAGTGAAACACGCTGAGCGGGAGGTCGCGCGATTTCATGCCCTCGATGAAGCCGGTCGCCGTCTTCTCGTCGTAGCTCGTCGTGAAGGAGGTCGTCAGCCACAGGCCGAACGACCAGGCCGGCGGGAGGGCCGGCCTGCCGGTGAGGGCCGTAAGCCTGGAGAGCACGGACTTGGGGTCCGGGCCGTTGATCACGAAGTACTCCAGGCTCTGCCCCTCGATGCTGAACTGGACCCGGGCCAGCTTCTCGCTGGCGACCTCGAAGGACACCGGCCCGGTCTCGTTCACGAGGACCCCGTACCCGCGGTTCGTCAGGTAGAACGGCACGGACTTATAGGCCTGGTCGGAACTCGTTCCCCCGTCCTTGTTCCAGTTCTCGATCACCTGGCCGTTCTTCACGAGCGCCGTGAAGCGCTCGCCCAGGCCGTAGACGCACTCCCCGACCCCGAGCGAGAGCTGCTCGTGGACGAAGTTGCCGTGGCCGGGCCACTCGATGTAGCCCATGCCCCGGAAGCCGCTCGAGGTGAGGGTGCGCCCCGCCGACTCGAACGAAAGGCCCCAGGGGCCGCCGCGCGCCACGTGGGCAGAGAGGCCACCGGACTTAAGCACGGCCTCCTTGTCGGTCACCTTGATGGAGACCTTAGGTTTCTTCTCCTCGAAAAGCGGGATGTGGGGGCCCCGCTCAGGGCTTCCAGAGAAATGCTCGATCCGCACCCGGATCACGTCGTTCATCGGCGAGTCGACCCGGATGGTCAGGAGCGGTCCCTGGAGCGTGTCACCCCTGTGGCGAATGGGCCTTGACGGCGCGTGGAATACGAGCCCGCGGCCGCTCACCGCGGCGTCGTGGGCCTCCGCGGGATGGTGGGCCGTCACTCCCGGCTGCAGGAGCCAATTGCCGTCTGTGAATTTCATTGGGTAAAGGGGGGGGGCGCTCCCGGCTTACGGGGCCAACGGGCAGCAGACCTGTGAATGCACCCCGTGGCCCGGGTTTCAATTCCCAATTTTACGTCCGGGACACGCTGCCCATCCGTCACCGAGAGTTTGCCCCTCGCGGCGATTTCCGATTGATCGGGTCCCTCGTGGCCGCGCCCGACACACCGCCCTGCCCCTTCCAGAAGCGCTTTCCCTCGCAGCTTGTGCGCGACGACGCCTTCTACATGAGCCTCGCCTACAACCAGGCGATCGACGCGTGGCGCGAGGACGAGGTGCCGATCGGCGCCGTGATCGTCTCGGCGGGCGAGGTCATCGGTTCGGCCCACAACCGGGTCGAGGGCGCACAGGACCCGACCGCGCACGCGGAGATGCTCGCCATCACCCAGGCCGCCTCGAGGCTCGGGGGCTGGAGGCTCGAGGGGGCAACGATCTACGTAACAAAGGAGCCCTGCCCCATGTGCTCCGGGGCCCTTGTCATGTCCCGCGTGAAGCGCGTCTGCTACGCGGTCAGGGACCCGAAGATGGGCTGCCTGGGGGGCGCCGCCAACCTGAACGACCTCCCCCGCTCAAACCACCATTTCGAGCTGACCCAGGGCGGCGTCCTGGAGGACGAGTGCCGCGATTTGCTCCAGGCCTTCTTCCGCCTCAAGCGCATGGAGCCGGGGGAGAACGGCGGGGTCGATTTGGGGTGAAGGGCGTCATAATCGGGTAGGCAGTTGACGCCTGAAAACTCCAATATAAGGTAGTCTCATGGCTTACGAACTTCCAAAACTTAGCTACGCTTACGACGCCCTGGTGCCCCACATCGACGCAAAGACGATGGAGATCCACTACACGAAGCACCACCAGGCCTACATCACCAACGCCAACAAGCTCCTGGCGGACCACCCCGCCCTGGCGGCACTCGACGTGAACGCGCTCATCGCCGACCTCTCGAAGGTCCCCGAGGCGATCCGCGCCGGCCTGCGCAACAACGCGGGAGGCCACAGCAACCACTCCTTCTTCTGGACGATCCTGGGGCCGGGCAAGGGCGGAGCCCCCAAGGCGAAGCTCGCGGCCGGCATAGACGCGGCATTCGGGTCCTTCGACAAGTTCAAGGAGGAGTTCGCCAAGGCGGCGGCCGGCCGCTTCGGCTCGGGCTGGGCGTGGCTCTACGTCGCCGCGGACAAGAAGCTCGCGATCGGGTCGACCGCAAACCAGGACAGCCCGCTTATGGGCAAGGCCGTCGCGGGGATCGAGGGCAAGCCCGTCATCGGCCTCGATGTCTGGGAGCACGCCTACTACCTCAATTACCAGAACCGCAGGCCGGACTACGTCACGGCCTGGTGGAACGTGGTGAACTGGGACCAGGCCGAGGCGAACTTCGCAGCGGCCTCGTAGGCTAACGCGACCAGACGCTGGCCTGCCGGGCCGGCCCGAAGCTCAAGGGGCTCACGGGCGTGCTCTTGCCGGTCTCCGTGTCGAGGATGCACACCCTGCTTGTCGCCCTCGTGCGCGCCGTGTAGACCACGTGCCGCCCGTCCGGCAGCCAGGACGGCTCCACGCCGTCAAAGGGCGCCTTCGACACCTGCTCGCCGTGGCGGGTCGACAGGTCGAGGACGCCGATCTGGTAGTTGTGGCCCACCGTCATGGTGAACGCCACCTTGTCGGGCGCGGTCCGGCTCCAGTCGGGCTCCGCGCAGTAGCCGCTCACGTTCACGCTCACGCGCTGCGGCATGCCGCCGGAGGCCGGCATGACATAGAGCTGGGGTTCGGGGTTGCCCGCGGCAAAGATGATGCGCGAGCCGTCGGGAGACCAGCACGGCGACGCCTTCGTGAAGTCCCAGTGCGTCCGTCGCGACACCCCGCGCCCGTAGGCGTTGCTCACGTAGATCTCGGTGTCGCCCTCACCCGAGAGGACCATCGCCACCTGGCGCCCGTCGGGGCTGAAGCGGGCGCCGCTGTTGGTGCCCTTGAAGCTCACGAATGTCGTGCGCTGGTAGGTGCTCAGGTCTATCAGGAAGATGTCGGGGAAGCCCGACCTGAAGAAGCTCGTGTAGATCACCCGCTGGCCGTCCGGGGACCAGCGCGGCGTCATCGCGATCGCCCGGTCGTGCGTGATCTGGCGGACGTCCCCGAAGAAGAGGTCCGAGGTGTAGATCTCCTCGTGGCCCGTGCGCTCGCCGATGAAGACGAGCTTCGATGAGAAGTACCCGCGCAGGCCGAGGCCATTGGTCTTGGCGACGGCGATGTCCGCCGCCGCAAGGAGCGCCTCGCGCTGGCTCGAGCCCGAGGCGACCTCCGAGACGACCGAGCCGCCGCCGAGGCCGCGCACCACATCCACGCGGACCTGGGCTGCTCCCTCCGGGGCGAAGCGGATGTCGTAGATGAAGCCGCTCGCCACCAGGTGGTAGCGCCCGTTCGAGCCAAAGGCCTGGAGCGCCAGGGCATTTAGGTCGGGGGTGGCCCCGGACACCCGGACCGGTATCGTCCGGTTGTCGGCCAGGACCTCGACCGTTCCGATGTCGCGCTGGGCGAGGGCCGGTGCGGCCGTTAGGAGTGCTGCGAATAAAAGGGTGAGGGATCTCTGCATGATTGGAGCGCTTGCGCTCCATTTCTATTTGCGCGCGGGCCGCGCATAACAACTCTTATTTGCGCCGTGACGACCGAAGACATACTGGCGCAGCTAAAGAACGTGAAGTATCCCGGGTTCAGCCGGGACATCGTCTCCTTCGGGCTCGTGAGGTCCGCGGCCTTCGAGGGGGGCGTCGCCCGGGTCTCCCTGGCCATCACGACGAGCGACCCGAGGGCGCCAAAGCAGCTGAAGGACGACGTTGAACGGGCGCTCCTGGCGCTGCCGGGCGTCAGGGAGGCGCGGGTCGAACTCGCCGTCCAGGCCGCAAAGGCGCCCGCGGGCCCGTCGGGGCCCCCGGGAGCCAAGCCCGGGGCTTCCTCGGGCATCAGCCACGCCATCGCGGTCGCGTCGGGCAAGGGCGGCGTGGGCAAGAGCACCTTTGCCGTGAACCTGGCCTGCGCCCTGGCGCAGGTCCTCTCGGCCAAGGGACGGCCCGGGAGGGTCGGGCTCATGGACATCGACATCTACGGCCCGAGCGTGCCGCTCATGATGGGCCTGAAGGGCAGGCCCGAGGTCGAGGGCGAGGGCCAGGAGGCATGCCTTATACCGATGGAGCGGCATGGGGTGAAGGTGATGAGCATGGGGTTCCTCGTGGACGACAACACGCCCGTGGTGTGGCGGGGGCCCATGGTGATGAAGACGGTCCAACAGTTTGTGCAGAACGTGAGGTGGGGGGAATTGGATGTTCTCCTGGTGGACCTGCCGCCCGGCACCGGAGACGCCCAGCTCTCCCTGGTCCAGACCCTTCCCCTGGACGGGGCCCTGATCGTCACGACCCCCCAGCCGGCGGCGACCCAGGTGGCTCTCAAGGGGGGCCTGATGTTCCAGAAGGTCAACGTGCCCGTCATCGGCGTGGCCGAAAACATGAGCTACTTTGTCGACCCGGCGGGCCAGAAGCACGCGCTCTTCGGCGCCGGGGGCGGCATTGCCACGGCGGAGCGCCTGGGAACCGTGCTCCTCGGCCAGGTGCCCCTGATCCCGGCCATTCGCGAGGGAGGGGACCGGGGGATGCCCATTGTCGTCACGGAGCCGGAGGGCGCAGCGGCAGGGGTCTTCCGGGGGATCGCCGAGGCCCTGCTGGCGATGGCGCAAAAAGCCCCGTCAAGAGCAATGTAACGATCCGGCGACATTGCTGGCATTGACAGCGGCCACGGCGTTCCCCACATCCTTCGCTTTACAGGACGACCTGAATGACTTCCTCCACTAAAGAGCCCGGGACTTCGTCGTCGCGCGAATTCGTCAAGCAATCGAGCCTTTACCAGGAGTTCCTCGCGGAGAGGGAGGAGATCTTGAAGCACAAGTGGCTCGAGTCGGAGCGCTTGGGCTACGACATCGGTTTTGAGCGCGCGCTTTTGGACTGGATCCGAAAGCACCGCGAGGGCTGGCGCGCCGCGCGCCGCCAGAACCTTCCCGCTCCGGGGTCCTCCGCGTCGCCCTTTTCGGGCCCGGGCTCGTCGGCTTCGCCCTTCCCGGGGCCGGGAAGCAAGCAGCCCTGATTCCGCAGTTTGCGGAAGTCCCGTTACTTAATCTCCTTGTGAAGCGTGTGGCGCTTCAGGTGGGGATTGTATTTCTTCTTCTCGATGCGCTCGGTGACGGTCTTCTTGTTGCGCCTCGTGAGATAGCGGGAAACGGGTTTGCCCTCTTT
>Ga0302319_10000603_pt1 | contig 81190 bp, 75 predicted proteins | sample Bog_T0_2_FD_203319 | JGI IMG/M metagenome (GOLD analysis project Ga0302319, IMG submission 203319) | Peat permafrost microbial communities from Stordalen Mire near Abisko, Sweden - Bog_T0_2 | ecosystem: Environmental > Terrestrial > Soil > Wetlands > Peat | place: Sweden: Abisko, Stordalen Mire...
TCTAGCTCAAGCAGAAAGGCACGCCGCTCCACGCCGCGACGGTCGTCGGCGACACGGTGGGCGACCCGTTCAAGGACACCTCCTCGGTGTCGCTAAACCCGGTCATCAAGTTCACGACCCTCTTCGGCCTCCTGGCCGTCGAGATCGCAGTCAAGATGGAGCCCGCCGTGAAGCACGGGCTTGGCGCCGCGATCTTCGTCGTGGCGCTGGTGTTCGTCTACCGCAGCTTCTACTCGATGCGGATTCCGGCCGACTGAGGGGCCGGTTCCGCGGCCACCGAGCACTGCACCACGACGGGCGCGGACTGTACGCGCCCGAAAATGGTCGTCAGCCCAGCGGAGACGGCGTCGCGGCCATGCGCGGCCGCGACGATCAGCCCCGGGGCGATGCCGTCCGTGGGGTCGAAGAGGCGCCAGGCTCCGCCCAGGTAGGCGTCAAAGCAGGCGTGGAAGTTCATGGGCTCAAGGCCCACGCCGTAGCCGCCCACGTAGCGGGCCGGGATGGAGAGCGCCCTGCAGAAGGCGATGGCCAGGTGCGTGTAGTCGCGGCAGACACCCTTTCTCGACTGCCAGACATCCCAGGCCGAGGTCCTTCCGTCCGTCGAGCCCGCGGAGTACTCGACGTTCGCGTCGATCCAGCGGCAGATGGAGCGCACCTGCTCGGCGCGGTCGTTGTCGCGGCCAAACAGCTCCCAGGCAATGGGACCGAAGCGGTCGCTCTCGCAGTAGCGGCTGGGAAGCGTGTAGGTCAGGATGTTGAGCGGCAGGCGACCCGGGCGGTCCGGCGCCACGCTGAGCGGCATCTCCGCGCGGTTCACGTCGACGACGGCGGAGTACTGGAACTCGAAGGGACCCGACACCGCCTCGGCCCGAAGCACACGCTCGCCCCTGGCCGTCGTGGCGATCTCCGTCGGCACCTCCGGGATGCACTGTATTGTCTCGGAAACCAGCCGCTGCTCTGGGTCCGTGTTGACCAGGACGTTGAAGGCAAACGAGGCGCTGGGCGCAACCACCTGGTAGCGCAGGGAGCAACCGACGGCTATGTTCATTCAAAGCAATTGTGGATGCAGCATGCTCCCACCGCAATATCAGGCTTCAGTTGGCCAAGCCCCTTCCGGGGCGCCATTTGGGAAAACCTCGTCAATCGCCTGAGCCGCAGATCGATGTGGATTGAATTGCTCCCATTTGTGTCGTTAATAAGGGTGTGAAACTGGCCCTTCCAGTGCTGGCAATTGCTACCGCCTCGGCGGCTTTTGCCGTCACGGTGGGCGAGACCTATCAACAGGTGGTGGCCGAGAAGGGCCTCCCGGTCGGCGTGATGAACGGCGGAAATATCCAGGTCGTGAAGTACCCGGACATGGTGCTCAAGGTGAAGGACGGCCTGGTCGCCACGATCTCGGGGCCGGAGAAGCCCCACTACCCCTTTGGAACCAAGCCGCCCCCGGGCTCAGACACTGTCCAGATGCCGGCCCCGCCCAAGCCGCAGGCCCCGGCGCCCCAGTCGAGGCCCGCGCCCGTCGTGAGCCAGGCCCAGGACCCCGCGCTGGCCAACAATGCCAACGCCCCGGAATACCGCGGGCCGCCCGTCTGGGAGGCGGACATGGGCAGCGCGATGCGGGAGGCCCAGCTCACCAAGCGCCACGTCCTGGTTCTCTTCACTGGGTCGGACTGGTGCGTTTGGTGCCAGAAGATGGATGAGGAAGTCTTCAGCCAGCACGAGTTCGCCGTCTACACGCACGCCAAGTACGTGATCGTGAAGCTGGACTACCCCCAGCAGACCCCGCAGCCCGACAGCGTGAAGCAGGAGAACGCGGAGATGCTCCGGCGCTTCGAGGTGCGGGGCTTCCCGAATGCCATCATCATGGACGAGAACTCGCGGGTGCTGACGCGGATCGAGGGCTACCAGGCGGGCGGCCCGTCCAATTTCATCCACATCATGCAGCAGTACGAGTAGGCCCCGGGCCTGCACGTGGGATCCAAGTTCGCTCGACCTAATCCGCCGCGGGTGGCAGGGTTAGGGGATGTCTAAGGAACAATGGACGGCGGTTGACCAGTATATCGGCGAGTCCCTGTTGAAGGGCGATCCAACCTACGACTTCGCGCTGAAGAACAGCGACGCGTCGGGGCTTCCCGCGATCCAGGTGTCCGCCGCGCAGGGCAAGTTCCTGCAGCTCCTCGCCCAGTCGATCGGCGCACGCCGCATCCTCGAGGTGGGCACACTCGGGGGCTACAGCACCCTCTGGATGGCCCGCGCCCTCCCTGCCGACGGGACATTGATCACGCTCGAGTTCGACCCGAAGCACGCCGAGGTGGCGCGCGCCAACATCAAGCAGGCTGCCCTTCCCCCCTCCATCGAGGTACGGGTAGGCGATGCGAAGCAGACCCTCCCGGCGCTCGCGGCCGAGGGAGGCGCGGCCTTCGACCTCATCTTCATCGACGCGGACAAGGGCGGCTACCCGGAGTATTTCAAGTGGGCGCTCAAGCTCTCGAGGCCCGGCACCGTGATCATCGCCGACAATGTCGTGCGCAATGGCGGCGTCGCCGACGCCGCGAGCACGGACGCCAGCGTCCTGGGGGTTCGTCGCATGAACGAGCTGGTCGCCGCCGAGCCGCGGGTGAGCGCGACGGCGATCCAGACCGTAGGCAGCAAGGGCTACGACGGGTTCATGCTCGCCCGCGTGTCCTGAGAAGAGGCCGCCGCCAGTGACTCCGACCACCGAAACGCCAGGCAGGCGCGCACGGTGGATGGCCCCTGTGATCGGGATCATGGCCTGTCTGTCGGGTGGGGCATATGCGGCGGAGGCCCCGGAGCCGGCCACCGTGCTCGACCCGGTGTTCGTCGAGGCCTCGACGGGAAATCCCTGGCAACTCGTGAGCTCTCCCGGCTTCGAGATCCTCTCGCGCTGCCCGTTGACCTTCAATGCCACCTTCGCGAGGGCCCTCCAAAAGGCCGAAGCGGCCAGGCTGGCCTTCCTGCCTGAGAGGTTCTGGGCCGACCTTCCCGCGCCGATCGAGGTGATTCTCTACAACCGTGAGCCTGAAAAGGAGCCTGGGCTCCTGCAGGGCAAACCCATCGACCTCACATGGGGCGCGGAGGATGCGGCCCTCATTGGCTCCGAAGGCGTCCAGCAGACCCACCCCATGATCGAGGGCGACGGCGACACTTTTGTCGACTGTGCCAACTACCATGACGTGCTCCAGGCGGGCGGCGACTTCTGCGTGGACGTGGACAGCTCGATCCGCCTCGCCAATCGCCTTCCTCGGCTGCCCTTGTGGTTCATCTCGGGTGTCGTGGGTCCAAACGGCCTCTATGTGAACCGGGTCATCAAGTCCGGTTACGCGGGCGACACGATGGTGCTTCCGAATGCGCTCTGGACCACCTCAGCTGAGACCGTGGCGCTGCAGGAGGAACTGAGGAAGGTGAGGAAGGACGGCGGTACCGTCAGGCCGCGCCTTCTCCTGCCTGTCTCCAGGCTGTTCTCAGGGCAGCCCGATCCCGGCGACGCCGCCCTATGGAACGCGGAGACGGCGCTCTTCGTGCGGTGGGGCCTCTACAAGTCACCCGACCGGCAAGCTTTCCTGGATTTCGTGGACCAGGCCAGCCGCCACCCGGTCAACGAGGAGATGTTCCGGAAGTGCCTCGGCCTGGGTTATGATGAAGTCCAGGCGCAGCTGCTCGCCTATCTCCCGATCGCCGCAAGCGAGTCCATCGTGGTTTCCCTGGACATTCCACCCGAGGACCTGCCCGACACGCGCGGCGCGTCCGCGTCCGAAGTTGCGCGCATCCTGGGCGACTGGGGCCGGCTAGAGGGCCGCGCCTCCGGGCCGGAGATCACGGACTTCCAGGAGGAAAGCCTCCGGCAGGCGGACAAACAGTTCCAGAAGGCGATCCTTAGCCGGGAAAACGATCCCTCGTTCCTTGCAGCCTACGGGCTCTATGCTCTCCAGGCGGGCGACAGCGGACTCGCTCGCAAGGCCCTGGAGGAAGCGACCAGCAGGGGCGTCATAAGGCCGCGGGCCTACGTTGAACTGGCAAGGATACGGCTCGAGGACGCGCTTCCGACGATTCCCGGCGGGTTTGGCGACCTGAATGAAAAGGACTTCGGCGAGATCAAGGCGCTGCTCACGACGGCACGCGTGCAGATGCCGTCGCTCATCATGACATACACTCTCCTGGCCCGCGTGCTCGAACACGCGCCCACGGCGCCATCCGACGAGGATCTCTACGTGCTGGATCGCTCACTGGAACTCTTTCCCGGGGACGCCTCCCTGGCTTACAAGGTGGCCACGCTCTTCCGGCGCCTGGGCCGCTTCGACAAGGCGGCAGCCATCATCGAGAACAGCCGTCCGTTCGCCGAATCGGAACACGACAAGAGGCTCCTGGCGTCCTTCCCGGTCGAGAAAGTGGCCAGCAAGTGAACCGACCTATACGGCGCGGATCCAATAACGCTGCTTGAAGTCGCCCTTCTCGGAATCGAACTCCTCGGAATCGAGTTGGCCCCCGTTCTTCAATATGGTGCGCGCCGAGGCCACGTTGGCCTTGTCGCAGGTCACGAGGACATCGCCTATCCCGCGCTCGCGCGCCTTGGATAACGTCAATGCGAGGATGCGGGCGGCGTGCCCTCGGCGCCGGGCAGACGGACGGATGCCATAGCCGATGTGGCCGCCCTCCTTGCGAAGGCGATCCGTCAAGGAGAGGCGCAGGTTGGACACGCCAACGACCTCTCCGTCGTCGACAAGCCAGAACGTCTCGTGAGCCACAAATCCACTGGGCAAGCCTACGCCCGCGGCGCAGTCCTTCATCCTCTGCAGAAAGGAGGGGAAGTCGTCCGTCGGGAAATCGAGGACAAAGGGCACGGCGGCCTCGCCGCGTTCCCGGAACTCCGCCAAGAGGGAAACGTAGGAGTTGCGATGCTCCATGCATGGGACCTCGAGCCTCGCGGCAGGAGGGGCGAAGTGCGGTTCAGGAGACATGTCGGACAGAAAGGATTTCCCAGCCGCCTCCGGCGCCGAATCAGAAGCGTTCCAGAGGTGCAGTGGCGCGTTGAGCGGCCCCAAGCAGAAAAGATATGGGACACGGCTGCGCCAGCCCCGGCTGGATTTGTCGGGTTCCTCGGCACTGGCACTGCCGTCCGAATTGCATCTGGGGCTAGGCTTCATTTTCGGCAAGGATTGGAGTGGGCGGAGCACGTCCCTCGAACGCGATTGCGACCGAGCTGAACCCCACAAGGGCGCTCACAACCCAGAATGCGGGCGGGCTCACGCCGAACAGGCTCATGCCCAGGGCTGGGCCGATCACCGTGGAGAGGGTCCATGTGAGGCCGTAGGTGCCCATGTAGCGTCCGCGCATGTTGGCGGGCGAGAGCCCGGCCACGTACGCCGAGGCAACCGGCATGGCTGTCATCTCGCCGAATGTGAATATGGCCACGCAGGTCGCGAAGCCGGCTATCGACTGGGCGAATGCCATGAGGCTGAAGCCTGCTGCCGCGAGAAAGTAGCCGAAGGATATGACCGACATCGGGCGGAAGTGCCGCGTGACCCGGGTAAGGCCCAGCTCAAAGACGACAATCAGGACGCCATTAAGCGACAGCAGGGCGCCGTAGATCTTCGGGGAGAAGCCTGCGTGCCTGACCGCGAGCCCGAAGGTCGCCGTCATCTGGCTGAAGATCAATGCGCAGCCCAGCGCCGCCAGGAGCATCCTTCGCAGCTTGCGGTCGGCCACGATGGTGCTGACAGCTTCCTTCCATCCCACCTTGTCCGCGCTTGCGTGCGAACCCTCTGGAAGGGCGAATATGGCGACGATGCCGAACAGCACCGACGTGCCGGCGTCCCCGGCGAAGAGCCAGAAGAAGCCGTGGCCGGCAATGAAGCCCGCCGTGGCAGGACCGAAGGCGAAGCCCGCGTTGATGAACATCCGGTAGGCCGAGTACGCCGTGACGCGGTTCGACGCGGGGACGAGGTCGGCCAGCAGCGCGCTGCTGGCGGGCCGGTAGAACTCACTCGCGAGCCCCGCAAGCGCCGAGAGCGCCAGGATCACGGGGAAGCTGGTCGCCTGCGAAAGCAGGATCATCGAGGCCGCGCCCGAGAACATAGAGAGGATGATCGTCTTCCTGCGGCCTACGTGGTCGGCCATGTAGCCTCCCATGATGGTCGCCCCCACGTTGCCTATGCCGTAGGCGCCGATGGCGACACCGGCATCGACGGGCGTGAAGCCCCGGCTCGTCAGGTAGATGGCGAGAAAGGGGATCACGAAGCTTCCGAACTTGTTCAGGAACGTCCCGAAGTATAATATCCACACGGTCGGCGGGAGGGCCCGCAGGCTCGTGAACAATGATGGGTTCTTGGGCATAAAAACAAAAAACCCTGCTCGCCGTTCGGCAAGCAGGGTCAAAAATTCTTGGTCTGGTTAGATTAGATTCGACGTTTTGCTCGCCTATTAGGCACTCGTGGAGACGGCATTGCCGCCAATAGCACGGAAGTTGCTCACCGCGCCAAACCACGAGGTAACTCGCATGGTATAGTTGGCTTTGAGGTGGGCTGTCATGGGATGACTTGGTTTATCGCCGGGAACCCCGGCTGGGAATTGGGATGGAGAGCGTCCCTTATGAATGCAATTAATAAATGCTATTCGAAGAACATCGCGCGGATTCCCGGCTCACTTCTCGGGGACGGCGCCGAGGGATTTCGTATCGCCGATCTCCACGTTTGTGTCCGCGAGGTTGTGGTGAATCAGACCGTGGCTATCCAAGCCGAAGTACTTTCCCGCGATCGATGCCATCATCGGGAAGGCCTTCCCAAAGTCATTGCCCAGCTCAGGGATGCTGAATCGCGTCTCCCAGAGCAGCCTGTGGATGCCGAACCGGGAAGCCGCTTGGTAATCGTAGGCAAGAAGAACGACATAGTACCGGTCGTTTTCAACCTCGTCCTGGAGCACGCTCAAATTCGGGTCGTTGGGCTTCGTCCTCATGATCTCGTCGGTGTAGCCCAGGAGGTTGGAGTTCTTCGCGTCCGTGTGAGCATCCTGGCCCGCCTCCATGCCCGCATCGATATAGCCGTCCGTTTCATACCGCTCCTCCTCTATCGCAGCTCCGCGGTCGCCCTCCATGAATTGCGTGTAGGCCCTCTGGGCCTTCTCGCCGAGTTGGGCGGAAGCGCGATTTTCGCGAGGATTCACGTCCTCCGGAACGACGGTGACTCCCCAGTAAACAAGGATGAGCAGCTTCGTTCCCCTGCGGTCATCACTCGGGACATAGCTCATGTCCAGGAGCGGCTTGGCGATCACGCCCGTGATGTCGTCAAAGTTGAGCAGGTCCATCGTCTTGTCGACCCGCGGTCCCCCGAAGTTGCCTCCCTCCTTGAAGACATAAGTTTCAGGCTCGAAGGATCCGTCCGCCCTCTGCACCCGCACGTAGTCCTTGCTTGCCCGCGAGTACACCGCGGTGAGCGAGGCTCCCCCGACCTGCCCGGTGATGGAGCGAGTCGCCGTGGCCTCCTGGCATCCCGGCGCAAGCATGAGTACAGCTAGGGCGTACGCGGCCGCGCCTGCGCGAGCGTGGGAAAGTCTGGTCATTGGGGAATGCGGCTGGCCGACAGGTAACCCTGTCACCTCGAGGGAGCCTCGCCGAGAGATTTCAGCTCGCCGATGTCCACCTGTCCGATCGGCACCGAGCCGTGGATGAGGCCTCCCGTGTCGCGCCCGAAGTACTTTGAGGCGTCCTTGGCCATGGCCGGGAGGTCCTTGTCGAACTCATGGTGCATCTGCCGGATGCTGAATCGGGTTTCCCATAGGAGCTTGTGCTTCTTCTCCTTCCACAGGAGCTGGAAGTCATAGGCCATGATGACGACAAAGTACCGGTTGAGCTCGATCTCATCGAGGAGGTCCTGGCGCGCGTAGTCGAGAGGCGTGCCGGCGTAGCGCTGGGTTCCCGCCCACCACGAGTCGTAGCCAAGCATCATGACGTTAAGCTCGTCGTCCTTTTCACGCGCATCGTTCTCGGCCGATACTGTGGACAGCTGCACCATCATTTGCTCCTGGAGCTGGTCCGCGATGATCTTGTAGGCCCCTGTTCCTCCCCTGTTGGAGCTCGATACGTTGGGCTGTCCGTGCGCCATTTGAGAAGCGGTCAGGTACTGGCCCTGCAGGTTCTGTAGCTCCTGGTAGGCCTGGGAATTGCTCGCGTGCTCCGGCGCGTGGGTTGTTCCCCAGTAGACCATGAGGAGCAGCTTCGTCGTCCTGGGATCCTGGCTCGGGATATATTTCTGGCCCGCCAGCGGGTAGGCGATCATGTGGGCGACCTCCATGAACCCCATCTTGTCGATTGAGAAGTCCTGCATGGCTCCCTTCCACTCGCCTCCCTTGGCGAAGACATAGGTCTCGGGCTTGAACTCGCCACTCGGCAGGCGAACCCTCGCGTAGTCGGAACTCACTTTGGCCTCGACCGCGGTGACATCGTCGCTGCCCGCGGCTCTTGCTGACGAGGCGAGTGCCACAGACAAAGCAATCGAGAGAATGAATTCCGCCGGGGATCCGCGCCTCATGGAATCATCTCTTGCCCGAAACATGCCAAGCATGGACTGCCATATTTAAGTCGTTGAATTTTATATGCTTGTACTTGGCTTTCGACGAATACCGAACGCCACTGGCTTTCAGATTGGGTGAAAGCCGCAAACCCGGGAAGGCATGGAAGAATCTCCAGGGGTGCAGCCTCCCAAGCTCGGCTTGCAACCATCGCCCAAGGGCCCCGTCATTTTCTCAACGCCACGCGTCCGGCATGAGCATCGTCTTCATCCCCTTCCTCCTGATCCTTGCCCTTGGGGTGGGCAGTTTCTTCGCGCGGTCTGTCACGACGAAACGTCCCGTGACAGAGGACCGAGCCAAGTTCCAGCGCCGCACCCGTCTCCTTGGAACGGGCGTCCTCGTTGCGGGACTCCTCATTGCGGCCTCGATCTACATGCAGGCATATCTCGACGACCAGGGCGCCGATGCGGCTCCCGGCGCCGATCGCAGCCAGTTCCAGCATACCTTTGCTCCCGCAGAGACCAAGAAGTCCGACCTGGCGATGGAGAGCTTTGCAGGGAAGGAGGGTGTCCTCGGCGTCGAGATCAACGAATGGATCCAGAGCCTCGGGCACGGCAGAAGACTCGCCTACACGGTGGCCGTGGTCGCGATAGGAGGCTTCCTGACCTGCCTTGTTCTTGCCCATCCCCACATGGCCGAGCGCGAGGCCAACAAGGAGACTGCGGGCGGACCCTGAGAACAGGCGCCTAGTTCTGCGGGACGCTTCCCAGGTCCTTCACCGCGCCCACGTCGACCTGGCCCTCGGGAATGCGCGCCCTGATGAGGCCGCCCGTGTCCTGGCCGAAGTAGATCGACGCCGTGTGCGCCATGGTCGGGAGCTCCCTGGCAAAGTCGTGCTGCCTCTCGGAAAGGCTGAAGCGCGTCTCCCAGAGGAGCTTCATCCTCTTGTGCTTCCAGGCTGCCTGGAAATCGAAGGCCTGCATGATGACGTAGTAGCGGTCCATCTGGAGCGCGGCGATCTCCGGCGAGTGGAGCTGGTCGAGCATCTGCGAGCGCAGGCTGCGGCCAAGGAACACGGTGCTGGCATCGGTCCTTTCCCTGATGAACCTGAGGGTGTCGAAGCCCATGAGCTGCGCATTCCACGCATCCACGTAGTCCTTGTCGTTGCCGTCGGTATCAAGGTAGCTCCCCGATGAGCGACCCCAGTAAACCATGATAAGGATGTTCGTGCCGTTCGGGTTTCTCGAAGGAAGGTAGTTCTGCTCGGAAAGCGGAAGAGCTATCGTTCTCGCGATGGTATCGAAGCCCACGTCGTCGATCGTGGGGTCGCTGACAACACCGCCATGGGGAGCGCCGCTGGTTGCTATGGAAATCATGTCCACGCCGAGGTAGGACGATGAGACCTGTCCGCCGTTTCCGAAGGCATAGGTCTCGCGGCTGAACTTGCCGGCGGCGTCCCGTTCGCGGACGTATCCATTGAAGACCTTCGAGGAGACCGCCGTCAGCTGCTCGCTGCCGGAAACCAGGCTGAACGGCCTGAACAGGTCGTCGTCCATCGTGGCGTGAAGCGGTGACACAAGGCACGCCGCGAGGAGGAAGGGACCTGCGGAAAAGAACCGTCTAATGTTCATGGGTAGCTCCTACACCCAGACTGACGCCCAAACCAGGCAAAGGTTACGGACCGGGGCGCCCGCTGATTAACGTATGTCCCTGTCCTTGGTCTCCGGCAGGACGATGCAGCCAATCACAAAGGACATGGCAGCAACGACTATCGGAAACCAGAGGCCGGCATAGATGTCGCCCGTGAATACCACGATGGAGGCGGCGATCAGCGGGAGAAAGCCTCCGAACCAGCCGTTGCCGATGTGGTAGGGCAGCGACATCGAGGTGTAGCGTATCTTGGTTGGGAAGAGCTCCACGAGGAACGCAGCGATCGGCCCGTAGACCATCGCGACATAGGCGAGGAGGATAATGAGGAGGCCGACGACCATCGGCTTGTTCATCGCCGCCGGATCGGCCTTCTTCGGGTAGTTGGCCGGCGCGAGCGCGGCGTCATACGCCTTCTCGTCAAACCCGACGACCTGCCGGCCGCCGACCGACAGCGCGACCTGCGAGTCGGTGGTCGAGAGAGGTGCGAGCGAGAACGGAATGCCGCGGGCGTTCAGGAAATTGCGCGCCTTGTCGGTCACGCTGCTGGGCTTCGTGGGAAGGATGATCTTCTTCGCCGCGTCGCCCAGGGCGTCCATCGTCAGCTCGAACTTGCCGCGGTACTCCGCGGTCGAGAGGACGACCGGGGAGTTCACCATCGCATCGGCGAGGGCGGGATTCGCGGCCCGTGTCAGGCCCCTGAAGATCGGCTGGTAGGTGAGTACCGCGAGGAGGAGGCCGCCCATGATGATCTTCTTTCTGCCGATGAAGTCCGACAACCGGCCGAAGCCGACCAGCATGCCCGCCCCGAGGACGAGGGAGATCGCGATCAGCGTGTAGGTGGTCACGTAATCGACCTTGAGCGTCGTCGTCAGGAAATAGAGCGCGTAGAACTGGCCGGCATACCAGACGACGCCCTGCCCCGCCGTGGCGCCGAAGAGCGCCTGCAGGACGATCTTACCGTTATCCCAGCGGGCGAAGCTCTCGGTCAGCGGCGCCTTTGAGCCCTTGCCCTGCGCCTTCATCTCAGCGAAGACCGGCGACTCCTCGAGCTTCATGCGGATATACACCGAGACGGCGAGAAGGAGGAACGAGAGCAGGAACGGGATGCGCCAGCCCCACGACGCGAACTGCTCGGCGCTCATCACCCCGCGCAGGCACCCGATGACGACAAGCGCCAGGAAGAGCCCCAGGGTCGCGGTCGTCTGGATCCAGCCTGTGTAGAGCCCCCGCTTCCCCTGCGGCGCGTGCTCGGCGACGTACGTCGCGGCGCCGCCGTACTCGCCGCCGAGGGCCAGGCCCTGGGCAAGGCGCAGGAAGACGAGGATGATCGGCGCCATGAACCCTATGCTGGCGAAGGTCGGGAGCATGCCGACGAGCGCCGTGGAGAGCCCCATGACGATGATCGTCACGAGGAAGGTGTACTTGCGGCCCACCAGGTCGCCGAGGCGCCCGAAGACCAGGGCTCCGAACGGGCGCACCGAGAAGCCGACGCCGAAGAGGGCGAGGCTTGAGAGGTAACCCGCCGTCTCGCTCCCCGCGGGGAAGAACAGCTTGCCGAAGAACGCGGCGAGCGTGCCGTAGATGTAGAAGTCGTACCACTCGAAGACGGTTCCGAGGGACGATGCGACTATGACGAGCGAGTGCTTGCGATCTAGCGCGGCGGGAGCGGCCATGATTTTACAGGGGGTTGACCGAGCGGGGGTAGGCTAGGAAGCCAACAAGCGCCCACCGCCGACGCAAGCCCGGGTGTGAAACAAACGCCTCAGGCGCTCGCAAGGGCGGGGGTAGTCTCCCGCTTCAGCTCTCGCATCATGAGGGCCGATATGGCGTCGGCGGGCCTGCGGCCCTTGAAGAGAATGGCGTTCGTCTCGGCGAGGATCGGGGCATCGATGCCCTTCTCGGCGCACAAACCGGCGAACGAGCGTGTCGTCTCGTAGCCCTCGACCACCGTCTTCCTTCCCGTGAGAAGCTCCGCGATCGCCTTGCCCTCCCCTATCCTCTGGCCGAATTCGCGGTTGCGGCTCCAGGAGCCGTGGCACGTGGCCACGAGGTCGCCGAACCCGCTAAGCCCGTAGAAAGTCTCCCGCCTGGCGCCCAGGCTTCCCCCCACCTTCACCATCTCCGCGACCGCGCGTGTCATGAGGGCCGCCTTCGCGTTGTCGCCGAGGCCCAGGCCCTCGCAGCATCCCGCGGCAATGGCATAGACATTCTTGAGGCTGGCCCCGTATTCCACGCCCGCCAGGTCATCCGTCGTGTAGACACGAAGCGTCGGGCCGCTGATCGCGGACTGCACGTCGTGGATCAGCGTCTCGTCGCCCTTGGCCGCGAGCACCATCGCCGCCGGCAACCCGCGGGCGACCTCGGCCGCGTTGGTGGGGCCCGAAAGGGCGCCTACCAGGACACCAGGCAATTCCTGGGAGATCGTCTGGGACGGCCTCATGTGGCTGCCGAGCTCCAGGCCCTTCGCCAGGCTGACCACGATCTTTAGCGGCGAGCCCCCGGGCGTCATCGAGCGGAGGTGGGCGGAGGTTTGCCGCAGCGTCTGTGCCGGGCACGCAAGCAGCACGACGTCCGCGTCGGCCAGGCCCTCGGAAAGGTCGGCCGTCACGAGGATGCTCTTCGCCAACGGAAGGCCGGGAAGGTATTCGCGGTTCTCGCGGGAGGAAGCGATCGAAGAGGCCTGCTCGGCGCGTCGCGGCACGAGCACGACGCTGCGGGCACCCCGGTCAAGGTGCAGCGCGAATGCCGTGCCCCAGGCCCCGGCTCCGACGACGCAGAACTTCATACGCCCGTTCTAGGTCGGGCGCGACTCCGACGCTACCCTAAAAATGCCGGGATCTTCTCGTTAGCGATCTCCTGCTCGAAGGTCTCCCTGGCGTTAACGAGCTCGAAGGCGCTGCCCTTGACGAGGACCTCCGCCGGGAGCGGGCGCGTGTTGTAGCGGCTGGCCATCACGTGGCCGTAGGCGCCCGCGCTCATGAGGGCGATGTACTCGCCCTCGCCGACCTCCTGGATCTGGCGGTCCTTGGCGAAGCAGTCCGTCGACTCGCAGATGGGGCCGACGACGTCGGCCACCAGAGCGCGTCGCGTCGTGTCGCGGCGCAGCGGGACGATCTCGTGGAACGAATCGTACATCGCCGGGCGAACGAGGTCGTTCATCGCGGCATCGACGATCAGGAAATTCTTGCCCTGCCCGCGCTTGAGGTACTCGACGCGGGTGAGGAGGACTCCCGCATTGGCGACCATGGAGCGGCCGGGCTCGAGGAGCACCTTGAGGCCCAGCTTCTTCAGCTCGGGCGCCAGGGTCGCACCGTAGACCTCAGGCGTGAGCGGCCGGGTCGCCTGCGGCTGGCTGTCCCACCACGAGGCGGGCCCGCTCGCGAGCGCGTCCTTGTAGACGACGCCGATGCCGCCACCGATTGAAATATAGGTGATCCCGTAGCGCTCCTTCAGGTCCAGGGCGAACGGAGCCAGCTTGGCCATCGTCTCGACGAAGGGACCGACTTCGGTGATCTGCGAGCCGATGTGGGACTGGATGCCCTTGATCTTGATGTTCGGGTATTTTGACGCGGCCTCGTAGGCGGCCGGCGCCTGCCTGAGCGGGATGCCAAACTTGTTGGCGCTCGTGCCGGTCGTGATCTTCGCGTGCGTGTGGGCATCGACGTCCGGGTTCACGCGGATGGCGATCGAGGCCTTGAGCCCAAGCTTGCCGGCAACGTGGTTGATTCTCGCGAGCTCCGGCTCGCTCTCGACGTGGAAGGAGTAGATGCCGGCCTCGAGGGCCAGACGGATCTCGGTCTCGGTCTTGCCCACGCCTGCAAAGACGCTCTCCTTCACGCTCGCGCCGGCCGCAATCACGCGTCGCATCTCGCCCGCGCTGGCGAACTCAAACGAAGATCCGAGGTTACCCAAGTGCCTCAGCACCGCTAGGTTGGAGTTGGCCTTGACCGCGTAGCAGACGCGGAGGTCGACATCCTTCATGCTCCCGGCGAGCCGGGTGTAATTGTCGGCGATCGTCTGCGCACTGTAGACGTAGGTCGGTGTCCCATACAGCCGTGCGACCTCGGCAAGATCGACCGACTCGCAGTGGAGGTTCTGTCCGGAGTACTGGAAGTGATGCATAGAAAGCGGCGGTAAAAATCCGTGAAAGGCCGATATTAGCGAGTTTCCCCTTGAAAAAACGACCTCAAAATACCGATAGTGCCGATATAGGCTTCATGATCTCCTTCCTAAAGAACCTCTTCCACCGCCCGGCGATCCGATTCGGATTGTCCAGGGACCGTCGTGGGAAGTTCAGGGATCCGCGGTTTGTGAGCTTCATCAACCAGAGCAACCGCAAGACGCTCAACACGGATTTCCAGGATGCCCTGCTGCAGGGCCGCAAGCTCGTGCGCTATGCCCTCGTCGCCGTCCTGGTCTGCGGCGGGGCCTGGGTTCTCGTCGAGAGCGCGCACGCGCTCTCGATGTTCTAGGCCTTAGGCCGCCAGGGGAGCGTCGGCGAGCTGGTTACGGGCCGCCTTGAGGGCCAAATCCACCTGGCTCGAGACCGGGACTATGGTGCGGCCGTAATCGGCGAGGAGCATCGCGACGACGCCCGTGAAGGTGAAGGCAAGTCCGGCCGCAACGGTGTTGACGGGGACCAGCGCAAATGAGGCCAGGACGGCCAGGATCGAGAGGTTGTTCAGAGTGTAGGTTTTCATGACTGTGTTTGTTGTAGGTATAACACCCGGGGATGCCGGAAAGTTACAGGTTGTGTGGTGGTTTCAGGAGGCGCGGGCCATGAGGGGCGCTGCGCTGCGGCCGTAGTCGGCGAGGAATATTGCGACCATCCCCGAGAGGGTGAGCGCGGTGACGGCGGCCGCGGGGCCGACCGGAACGATAATGATGGCGGCAAGGGCGACCATGAAGGCTGTGAGAGCGATTGAGTTGTTGTTCTTCATGCCCAAAGAACACCGGGGACCCCAAAAAGTTACACCCCGGCGGGGAAAGAACACCCTTCTCCTCCCCTGCGCCCTAAGGGCTACTGCGTGGCCGGCAGCACGTAGACCTCGACCATCCCGAGGCCCGTCGTTGCGTTCACGCCGCTCAGCTGAAGCGTGTAGCTGTCGGCCGGCAGCGTCGCCGTCATCGCAGCGTCGGCCGAGCCGCTGGGAAGCGAGAATGCGCCGGCGGAGGCGAACGCGGACGAAAGTGTGGCGCTTCCGGCCCAACCGGTGTTCGACTGGATCTTCACCCCCGCGGAATTATAGAGGTCGATCTCGGGCTGGGCGAGGACCCCGGTGAGACCGAACGTTGTGCCGAGCGTAGGGCCGATGCCGCGAAGCAGCACGGTGATCGGCTGCGATCCGCGGATCACGAATCCCGCTATCAGGACGTTGGGTCCGGTCCCGACGGCGGCCCGTGCGGAGATGTTGGTGAGGGTGGACGTGGAGGAACCCGCGTCCGCATCGTAGACCTCGGCAAGGGCGACGCCGGTCGCGCCCCCAATCCCGGAGACCTCGGAGGTGTAGTTGCCGACGGGCAGCGTCTCTTCCAGGGCGGAGTCCGCCGAGTCCGACGCAAGCGCGAAGGCGCCTACCTCTAGGAAATCAGCGACAAGTGCGGACCCGCCGCCCCACGCCCCGACGGTCGCGACCGCGGCGCCCGTTAGCGAGTTGGTGAGCGTGATCTGCGGCGTCGGGAGCACGGCCGAGACATTGTAGGGCGCCGTTCCCAGCGTCGGGCCGACGCCCCGCAGGATGAGATCCTTGCTTCCCGATCCCGAGATCGCGAAGCCCGCAATCAGGACGTTGCCGCCGGTGCCGACGTTCGCCCTCGCGGAGACCTCCATGATGTAGCCGGCTCCGTCTGTGCTCGGCAGCGCAAGGCGGTAGATCGAGGCCGCGGCTCCCAGGGTGCAGAAGTAGAGTTCGCCGTTCGCGTCCTGGCCCATCGTCGTGATCCCTCCCGCAGCCATCGACTTTCCGGGAAGCGTGGCGACGTAGCCGATCGTCGGCGTGCCGGAGCCCGTGTAGCTCATGCTGAAGATCCTGTTCGAGTTGTAGTCGGCGTAGATGTACTTGCCGCCCAGGTCCGCCGCGAACTGGGTGCCGCGGTAGACATAGCCGCCGATGACGCAGCCGTTGCCGTCATAGTGGCCGTAGGCGTAGACGGGCGGGGCCTCCGTCCCGATGATCGTCACGGGCTTCGCGGTCGGGCCCGCGGCAGGGCCCTCCAAGTAGCTCCATTGGAAGTTGGCGCCCTTCTGGAGGAGGTCTATCTCCTCCCAGAGGTTCTGGCCCACGTCACCGATCCACACCTGCCCGCTCACGGGGTCGTAGGTCATGCGGTGGGGCGAGCGAAGCCCCAGCGCATAGAATTCCTCGAGCGTGCCGCCGGTTGCGTCCTGCCACGGGTTGTCGTTCGGAATGTAGTAGTTCGCCGTGTAGGTGCCGGGCCATCCTGCAGGCTGGGCTGCGCCGCCGACGGGCTGGCGCCGGATCGGGTGGCCCTTTGTCGGGTCCATGTTGACATCGATCCTGAACACCCCGGAGAAGAGGCCGGAGTTGATCTTCTGCGTCTGGGCATACTGGTCGTTCTCGCCGCCTTCGTCACCGTCCGTGTAGTACAGGAAGCCGTCGGCGCCAAAGAACATGTCGCCGCCGTTGTGCCAGAGGTCCCGGTCGAACTGGTTGACGAGGACAAGCTCGGACGTCGGGTCCGCGGTTGCGGAGCCATCCGGCACCGTGAATCGGGACAGCCTGTCGTAGCAGGGTGTCTGGTTGTACGGCGGGGAGGTCAGGGAGCCCACGACCGCGCCGGGCGTGTAGTTGTAATAGACGTAGACGAAGCCCCGGTTGGGCGAGCCCGCCTGCCCGTACTGCGGGTGGAATGCGAGGCCCAGGAGGCCGGAGTCGCTGAAGCCCTGCGTGTGGGCGCTCAGGTCCAGGAACAGGGTCTTTGTCGCCGTGGCCGGGTTGTTGTCAAAGCACCAGATCCTGCCCTCGCGCTCGCAGACGAAGATGCGGTTGGTCCCTGGCTCGGGCATGAAGACCGTGGGATCCTGGAACGTGAGGTTCGGATAGGCGTTGGCGGTGACATAGGCCTGTCCCGTCGGGCTCGTCGGCTGGGCATGGAGGCAGGCAACCGAAACCGGCAATGCCAGGATCAGCAGCGCATGGAGGAACTTCGCTTGGGTCACGGAGCAAAAGACCAGCGCAATCGCCCCATCGCGTATGGGGCCTTCCCCCCAAAGCCGCCGGAGCGGCCACCCAATGGCGGCGTTATTCCTCGCCGCCGCCCGAGGGCCTCTCCTTGAACGCGGACTTGAAGACGGCCTTCGTGTAGTCGCGGTTCATGCGGGCGATGAAATCGTAGGAGATCAGCTTCGGGCACGCCGCAGTGCATTCGAACTGGTTCGTGCAGCCGCCGAACCCGAGGTCGTCCATCGTGCTCACCATGGCGAGGACGCGGTTCTCCCTCTCGGGCTGGCCCTGCGGCAGGAGGCCGAGGTGCGAGACCTTCGCCGCGACGAAGAGCATGGCGCTCGAGTTCTTGCAGGCCGCGACGCAGGCGCCGCAGCCGATGCACTGGGCGGCGTCCATCGCGAGGTCGGCGACCTCCTTGGAGACGGGGACGGAGTTGGCCTCGGGCGCGGAGCCCGTCCTCGCGGTGATGAAGCCGCCGGCCTGCTGGATCCTGTCGAAGGCGCTCCTGTCCGTGACCAGGTCCTTGATGACCGGGAAGGGCCGGGCGCGGAAGGGCTCGACGACCACCACGTCGCCCTCCTTGTAGTCGCGCATGTAGGTCTGGCAGGACGCGACGCCCTGCCTCGGGCCGTGGGGCTTGCCGTTGATGTTGAGCGAGCACGTGCCGCAGATGCCCTCGCGGCAGTCGTGCGCGAACGCGATCGGCTCCTCGCCCTTGAGCGTCAGCTCGTCGTTGAGGACGTCGAGCATCTCCAGGAAGGACATGTCGGGGTAGACGCCGTGGACCGGGTACTCGACAAACCTCCCGGGCTGGCCCTGCGCGGGCTGGCGCCAGGCCCTGAGCGTGATGCTGAAGGTGTTCTCGCTCATCACTTGTAGTTTCGGACGCTCATCTTGACGTACTCGTAGTTAAGGGGCTCCACGTTGCGGATGGGCGTGACACCCTCGCCGGCGTACTCCCAGGCGGCCACGTGCGCGAAGTTGACGTCGTCCCTCTTGCACTCGCCGTCGGGATACTGGTACTCCTCGCGGAAGTGCCCGCCGCAGCTCTCCTCGCGCGCCAGGGCGTCGCGGCACATCAGTTCGCCGAGCTCCAGGAAGTCCGCGACGCGGCCCGCCTTCTCGAGGGACTGGTTGAGCGACTTGCCCGAGCCGGGGACGTTCACGTTCGCCCAGAACTCCGCGCGCAGGGCCGGGATCTCCTGGAGCGCCTTCTCGAGGCCCTCCTTCGTGCGCGCCATGCCGCAGTACTGCCACATGATGTGCCCGAGCTTCTTGTGGAAATGGGCGATCGTCTCCTTGCCCTTGATCGAAAGCAGCCTGTCGGTCATGGCCTGGACACTCGCCTGGGCCTGCATGAACTCCGGCGCGTCGATCGAGGGCCTCGAGCCCGGCTTCTGCGTCGCGAGGTAGTCGCCCACCGTGTAAGGGATGACGAAGTAGCCGTCGGCGAGACCCTGCATGAGGGCGGAGGCGCCAAGCCTGTTCGCGCCGTGGTCCGAGAAGTTCGCCTCGCCCAGGACGAAGAGCCCCTGGAGGTTCGACATGAGGTTATAGTCCACCCACAGGCCGCCCATCGTGTAGTGGACCGCCGGGTAGATCCTCATCGGCGCCTTGTAGGCGTTCTCGTTGGTGATCTCGTGGTAGATGTCGAAGAGGTTGCCGTACCGCTCGCGCACCGCCGCCTCGCCGAGGCGGCCGATCGCGTCCGCAAAGTCCAGGTAGACGCCGAGTCCGCTCTTGCCCACCCCGCGGCCCTCGTCGCACACGCGCTTGGCGGCGCGGGAGGCGACATCGCGCGGGCACAGGTTGCCGAAGCTCGGGTAGAGGCGCTCAAGGTAGTAGTCGCGGTCGACCTCGGGGATGGAGGCCGGGGGCTTGCCGCAGTCCTCCTTCTTCTTGGGCACCCAGATGCGGCCGTCGTTGCGCAGCGACTCCGACATGAGCGTCAGCTTCGACTGGTATTCGCCCGTCACCGGGATGCATGTCGGGTGGATCTGGGTGAAGCAGGGGTTCGCGAAGCAGGCGCCGCGCTTGTACGCGCGCCAGATGGCCGTCGCGTTCGACCCGCGGGCGTATGTCGAGAGGTTGAAGACGTTGCCGTATCCGCCCGTCGCCATGATGACGGCGTCCGCGGCGTGGCGCGTCACCTCGCCCGTCACCAGGTTGCGGACGATGACGCCCTTCGCGTGGCCTCCGACGACCACCACGTCCAGGATCTCGGAGTGGACATGGAGCTTAATGCCGCCGTTCGCGATGTTGCGCGAGAGGGCCGAGTAGGCGCCGAGGAGGAGCTGCTGGCCCGTCTGACCCCGCGCGTAGAACGTGCGCGACACCTGGGCGCCGCCGAAGGAGCGGTTGGCGAGGAGGCCGCCGTACTCGCGGGCGAACGGGACGCCCTGCGCGACGCACTGGTCGATGATGTTCGCGGAGACCTCGGCCAGGCGGTAGACGTTGGACTCGCGCGAGCGGTAGTCGCCGCCCTTGATCGTGTCGTAGAAGAGCCGGTGGACGCTGTCGCCGTCGTTCTGGTAGTTCTTTGCCGCGTTGATGCCGCCCTGGGCCGCGATCGAGTGCGCGCGCCTCGGGCTGTCATGGAAGACGAATGAGCTGACCTTGTAGCCCATCTCGCTCAGCGACGCGGCTGCCGAGGCGCCTGCCAGGCCCGCGCCGACCACGATCACCTCGTACTTGCGCTTGTTCGCGGGGTTGACGAGGCGGATGTGCGACTTGTGCTCCTTCCACTTGGAGGGAAGATCACCCGCCGGGGTTCCGGATTTCAGCACGGCCATGGCGTCAGGGTCTGAGGAATCCGAGGAGCACGCCCCCGGGGATGGCGAAGTTGCCGAGGAAGTACGCGAGGCAAAGAAGCGTGACCGTGAACCGCAGGCCATGCTCCCAGCTGCGGTTGCGCCAGCCGAACGTCTGGAAGAGGCTCTCGCCGCCGTGGAGGAGGTGCACCGTGAGGAGCCCGATGGCTATGATGTAGAAAACGGCGACGACCGGGTTCTCAAAACCGAGTATCACCATGCTACGCGTGTCGAGGACCTGCGTCCCCGCGCGGACCGCGGTGAAGCCGAGGATGTGGTAGTCGCCCTTCATCGTGTAGGGGGCGAGGTGCGTCTTGTAGGTGCCGGGCTGCGCGACACCCAGCGTGAACTGCGCCAGGTGATACAGGATGAACGCGAGGACGATGTAACCCGTCCAGCGCATGTAGCGGGAGGCGACGGTCGCCTTTATCCAGCGCTTCACGCGGTAGGGCTCGCTGCCCCGTGCGGCGCGGTCGAGGATCGCGAGCGTCGTCGCAGCCCAGACGTGGAGCGAGACGCAGATGATCAGGAAAATCCGGGCCACCCAGAGGGCGGGCCCGAGGGACTGCAGGAAGTGGGCGTAGCCGTTCAGCCTGTCCGGGTCCTCGAAGACCTGCAAATTGCCGACCAGGTGGCCCACGATGAACAAAATGAGGACCACGCCGGTCACGGCCATGATCAGTTTCCTTCCTATCGTGCTGCAGAAGAGGTTTCGGACTAGGTCCATCGCGCGGGGTCGCTTGTTACCATGTTTGCCCTCCGTGGCTTACGAGTAAAGAGCAGCCGGCCCCTTATGACCCGAAATTAGGGTCACTTACCCGGCGGATAATCCCTCAAGACCTCGCGAGCGGCTTGAGCAGCGCAAACTTGCCGCTCGCCGCCGGCGCCAGCGACTTGCGCCGGAATGCGTTCACGCGGACACCCGGCCCGAGGAGCGCCGACAGCGCGGACTCGACCGACTCGTGGTCGGCCGTGTGGTCCGCGACGTAGTGGAAATCCCAGCGGTTCTCGGCCGTCTGGCTGAGCGAGTAGTGCCAGCACGAGAAGCCCTCGGGAAGCGCGGCGTCGACGTCCGTCGCCGTGACCGGGGATCCGTCGGGACGGAAGTAGAGCGAGCCCTCGCGGCCGACGATCCTGTATCCGTCCGGCATGGACTGGACGATGTCGCCCGTGTGGTACCGAAGGAGCGGCATGGCCTCGCGGCCGCGGGTCGTCACGTGGATCTGGCTGACCCCCTGCGCACCGTCCCTCCACGGGACGAGCTCGATGAAGGCGTTGTCGTCCACAACACGGGAATTGTCCCTGAAGGCCTCGCCGACAAACAGGTAGCCGGCCTCAGTCGAGCCGTAGAGGTCGACCTGCGGGGCCGGGAAGGCCTCGGCGATGCGGCGGCCGTGCTGGGTGCTGGCCTTGCCGTAGGTGAGGATCACCGCGCGGATGCTCGGCACCTTGACGCCGCGCTTCGTGACCGCGCGGGCCAAGAGCGAGAGATAGACCGGCTCGCCCTCGAGGAGCTCGGGCTGCGTCGCCTGGAGCTCGACGACGATCCGGTCCCACTCCGCCTCGGAGAACGCGAACGGGTCGCTCGAGAGGTTCAGGTAGACCGTGCCGTCAAAGTAGCGGTGCGGGAAGGGATGGTCCTCGTACGGGCAGAGGTTGCTCGAGCAGCCGACTGGGGCCAGGACGCACTTGCGGTGGGGCCTGTCGGCGAACTCCCGCAGGATCGGGGACGCCAGGTAGGCGCGGCGCGTCTGGGCCGTCCACCAGCCGTCCTCCATGATGACCGTCATCGGCGACGAGGTCGTGCCGGAGGTGTTCTCGTACTCGAAGGTGCGGTCGACCAGCCCGCGCTCGATCTCGCGGTAGTCCTGGAAGAAGGCCTGGTGGCCGCGCTCGACGATCTCCTTCTTGGAGAGGGTCGGGATCTCCCGGTAGCACGCCCACTGCAGCGGCTCCTGGTGGAGCGGGAAGCGGGCCGCGTAGACGGGGCTCCTGTCGTAGATCCTGCGGATCTCGCTCTCCAGCGGGGCAGGCAGCGTCCCGGAGGCGCCGGGGGTCCCGAGCGCCGAGGGGCTGTTTGCGAATTCCGAGGGGTTCATTCCGTTTCCGGTTAGTTTGCCGTGATTTGGGAGACGCCTACCTAAATCCAAGGTTACGTTTAGTCAAACGCCGCGCACACCCTCGAAGAGCATGAGGGCGGCGACCGAGAGGGCATGACTGATGACCCCGCTCCGGGCCCAAGCGAGCACCTGGTCGACGGGCGCCGTGGACACCTGGATCTCCTCGTCCTCGTCCCAGTCAAGGCTGGTCGTCGGAACCGCGCCCTCGACGAGGATGAAGTGGCACTTGTTGTCCTGGATCGCTGGGTTGGGGTTCACGCTGCCGAGATAGGTCACTTTGCCCCCGCCGTAGCCGGTCTCCTCCCCAAGCTCGCGGACGCCCGCGACCACGGGGTCCTCGCCAGCCTCGATCACGCCGCCCGGCAGCTCGAGTGACAGCTCCTGTGATCCGAAGCGGAACTGGCGAACGAGGACAATATCGCCGCCAGGGGTGTGGGCCACGACGTTCACCCAGTCGGGTGCGTGGGCCACGGTGAAGTCGCGCTCGGTCCCCCTTACGGGATGGCGGAATCGGACGCTCTTAAGCTCGAGTATTCGCGTCGAGACGAGCGTCCGCTCACCCTCCCGCACCCACCGGGAAGGCTCCCCGGTAGACACTTACTTCTTCTCGGGCAGCTTCAGCTTCTCGCCAACCTTGAGGTGGGTCCAGCTGATGCCAGGATTTACCGACGTGAGGTCGGACAGCGAGCAGCCATTGGCGCGGGCGATCTTGGCGCCCGAATCACCGGCTTTGACAATGTATTCGCCGGGTCCGGCGACTGCGGGCTCTCCGCCACCCTTGCCACCCTTGGCGGCGCGGGCGACGTGCGCCTCTTCCATGTGCTTGATCTTCTCGTCGATCGTCGCGAGCTCAGTCCCGAGCTGGTTGACGGCGGCCTGCGTCGAGCCCTGGAGAGACTGGATGTCGTGGGCAGCCTTATCGCTCGCGGCGGCCGCGGAGGCGACCTGCGAGGCGATGTCATCGATCTTCGCAACCTTCTCGGCCTGAGCAGCTAGCTCGCGGTTCACCGCGGAAAGTTTGAAAGCCGCGACGCCTCCCACAATGAGAGCGACCACGCCAATAATGACGCCGCCCATCGGGAGCAGGCTGTTATTTTCACGAGAAATAGTGTCCATGGATAGTAAGGTAAGAGGTCGGAGGAGAGAGGGAAAAACTAAGGCACGCAAGCAGATTGCGCACCAACGATACACAACGGGTTATCACATGGTTGACACCCCCTTCAAAGGGCTGTGCGGTGGCCCCTTGGCCCGGGGTGTAGCTTAGCCTGGTAGAGCGCCTGGTTTGGGACCAGGAGGTCGCAGGTTCGAATCCTGTCGCCCCGACCAATTTAGCGCCCAGGCGGGGGCGGACCGCTCATACCGGCCTGAACGCCGCCATCAGCCGGCGGGCTTCCTTCTCCGGCACCCCGCCCTTCGCCGCAAACCCGGCCCACTGCTCCGTGGCATTCCTGACCTGGTCGAGGATACCCTTGGCGCCGGGAACCGCGAAAGTGTCGGCAACCCTGAGGAAGTCCTCGCGGCCGGCGCCCGCAAACTTGCCGTTCACGCTCATCTGGTGCGCCGAGACCCATTCGCTCTCCTTCCTGTACGCGTAGGTCACGTCATAGGCGGGCGCGAGTTCCCACCCGCCGCCTTCCCTCATCATGAATGCGAAGTTCTTGGTGTGGTCATCGTTGTTCGACGCCATGAAATTGAACGCCATCCTGCGGAACGCCTGAGTGCGCGCCCCGTCGCCGAGGCCCAGCACGTCGATCGTCGTGAAGAGCTGCTCGTATGCGTGCGAGCGCGGATCCATGTAGTCCAGGTGCTGGAGCGCGCAGAGCGACTGCACGTGGTGCTTCCTGTTCCCATCCCGGTCGAAGCGCCTCGTCATGAAGTGCGCCCTGCCATTCTCGACCAGAAGCTCGCACCGGCTCATGCCGATGCCGGCCGCCGTGGCCATGAGGTAGTAGGCGTATTCAATTCTTCCATACCCATTCGGCGTTCCCAGGTCATCGCTCGCCTGGCCGACCCCGTCGAACTTGAGCAGCCAGTGCTCGAATCCCTCCGGCACGTCGAACTGCCCGCTGCGCACTTCCGATGTCGCGGGGTTCCACGCGACGACGGCCTTCGGCCGCGCTCCGCCTGCAGAGGTGCCGACCTTGATGATCTCCTTCAGGCTCTCCGCGGCCTCGGAAGGCGAGCCAAGCTGCCCGGAAACGACCTGCCTCGCCTCCTCGACCAGGGCCGACATGTCCAGCATCCCGGCCAGGTCCTTCCGGCTTCCGACTCCCGGGTGGAACTCGAGTGCCCCCATGCCGCGCTTCGCCATGTAGGCCAGGCGGTCGATGGCGGTCACCTGCCCGCCCGAGAGGCCCCTGCGCGCGAGGTAGGCGTCGATCAGGCGGTTGCCGAACGCATCCGGCAGCGCGTCCGCGACAAGGCCGGGAAGGCCCCTGAAGCCCCGCCCTATCTGGGGAAAGGACCACACGACCCTTCGCGTGGCCGCGGTGCCCGTCGGCATCTGGAACGGCGCGAGCTCGATCCCCTTCCTGGACCAGGCGGGGAAGTACTCGAAGATGTACGTGCCCGGCCTGTCGGGATCGATGCCGACCACGCCGACGGGTTGCCCCCAGATCCGCATCTCGACAGTCGTCTTCGTGTTCATTTCCCTGGCTTGCGGAAGCGCTGCGGCTGCCGGGAGCCACGGTGCATCTCGATCGGACTGACCGATGGCCGATGGGTGAGCGTGTCGAGGAGGTCGGTGAGCCCCAGGGCCCTGAATACCCGCACAAAGGTGGCCAATGTCGAGGAGCCGGAGCGCTCCAAGTCTCCCACCGCTTGAACGCTCACGTTGGCCTTGGCCGCAAGGTCCTTCTGCGTTAGACCTTGATAGATACGCTCTTGGCGAACGCGGAGCGCGATGGCTTGCTGCTGTTCTTCGGGAGAAATTTTGTAGGAATCGGGCATGTGATAATTTTGTATTATTACAATATTACCGCCAGAATATCCTATCATATCGTATAATTACGATATTAAAAATATACTTATATTGTCGTTTTTATACGATAATAACAGAATATACATAGATATTCTCGTATATTTACCATATTAATGACGAACTTTATTATAAACCAGCCGATAGCCTGATTGAAGGGTAATCGAATCGAGGATTCGCCTACACCGACAAGGGGTCAGGATGCACCCAAGGTGCACGGTAAGGCCGCGCGAGAAGTGCCGAGGCCTCCGGATCCCCGGGTATCGTCCGGGTCGTGGGATCATAGCGGACCGGCCTGCCCACCTTCATGGAGATGTTCGCCAACTCGCAGGACGCGGTCGAGATGTGCCCCTCCCCTATGTCCGCAAGTGGGCGCCCGCGGGTCTCCCGGGCGTGCATGAAGTCGAGCACGTGCCGGTCCTGCACGCTGTCGTAGATGTGGTTGTCGCCCGAAAAGTCTATGTTCTCCAAGTTGCCCGTCTTCGAGAGCATGTGGATCCCCTCCCGCGGTCCGCCGTCGCCCGGAGAGAAGGCGACCTCCATCATCGTCAGGTTCAGGGAGCCCTTCTCCCCGATGAAGCGCGCGCCCCACTGGTCGCTCCAGTGACGCGTCGGGATCGGCGAGCGTCCCCAGGCGCGGTATTCCCAGCTCAGGTCGAGACCGGGATACTTGAACGTGCTCCTCATCGTGTCGGGGATGTTGGCCGAGGAGGCGGTGTCGACGTAGATGCCGCCGGACGAGGAGATCGACTCCGGCCAGCCGAGGCCGAGGAGCCAGCGCACCTGGTCGACCATGTGGACGCCGAGGTTCCCGATGGAGCCGTTGCCGTACTCCATCCACGAGCGCCAGTCCTTGTCCTCCTTGGGCGCCTTGAACGGCGTGAGCGGGGCGGGGCCCGACCAGAAATCATAGTCCAGGTGCGCAGGGATCGGGGCATCCGGTATGAACCCCGTCGGCCTGTCGTGGATGAAGCTGTAGGTCTCAACGAGCGCGATCTTCCCCAGGAGTCCGCCCGTGATGTACTTGTCGCGGGCCTGCGCGTAGAGGGGATTGCTGCGTCGCTGAGTGTTCACCTGGACCACGCGGCCGTACTTCCGGGCGGCGGCCACCAATGCCTCGCCCTCGATGACATCGACGCCGATCGGCTTCTCGAGGTACACGTCGGCACCGGCCTGCATTGCCGCAATCGCCGGGAGCGCGTGCCAGTGGTCGGGCGTCGAGACGATCACGATGTCGTGGTGCCTCGCCGCCAGCATCTCGCGGAAGTCGAGGTGGGCCGCCGGCACCTCCGACTGGTACTTGGCTATCGTCCCCAGCGTCTTCTTCAGGAAATGCTGGTTCACGTCGCACACGGACACGAAATCGACGCCGACCGCGCGCGCGAATGATTCCAGGACCACGCCGCCGTACCAGCCGCAGCCGACCAAGCCGACCTGTGGCCTGGACCTAGAGTCGGCGCCAAAGAGGCGCGCACCCGAGGCAATGGCGGCCCCCGTGACCGCGAGTGACGAGACGAATTTTCGGCGGTTCATGGGAAACGGGTCTAGGCCGGACACGGAGCCATTGCGAGCGCTTCGTGGGACCCGGCGCCCTCCCCGCCCGACGCGTGGCCCCTGGCGGCCGCGAAGCCACGCGCTCTTTCTTGCATCCGCCCAGAAACGTAACCTTCATGGGCTTCTGTTTTCCAAGGAAATCGTCCTTACCTATACCAAAAACCACACCAGCGAATCATGATCGAATTCAGCAAAAAGATACTCTTCGTCGGCTACGGCGCCGTCGCGGAATGCACCCTCCCCATCCTCTTCAAGCACATCAAGGTGGCGCCGAAGAATGTCACCGTGATCGATTTCGAGGCCAAGGAGGAGAAGCTGGCCCAGTGGACGAAGAAGGGGGTTAACTACTTCCGCGAGAAGGTGACGGAGGAGAACATGCACAGCCTCCTCGGCAAGCACCTTTCCGAGGGCGACATCCTGATCGACCTGGCCTGGAACATCGACGCCTGCGAGATCCTGCAGTGGTGCCACGACAAGGGCATCCGCTACATCAACACCTCGGTCGAGGTCTGGGACCCGTACGCGGGCGGCAAGAAGCACCCGACGGAGCGGACCCTCTACTGGCGCCACATGAACCTGCGCCGCATGACGGCCAAGTGGAAGGAGAAGGGCCCGACCGCGGTCATCGAGCACGGGGCGAACCCCGGCCTCATCTCGCACTTCGTGAAGCAGGGACTCATCGACATCGCGAAGGCCGCGGTCGACGAGAAGAAGCTCAAGGGGAAGAAGGCCGAGCTCGTCACGGGCCTGGCCTCCGAGGGCAAGTTCAACCACCTGGCGCGCGCGCTGGGGGTCAAGGTGATCCACTGCAGCGAGCGCGACACCCAGATCACGGACGTCCCGAAACAGATCGACGAGTTCGTGAACACCTGGAGCATCGAGGGCTTCCGCGAGGAGGGCACGACCACGGCTGAGCTCGGCTGGGGCACCCACGAGAAGGAGCTCCCGAAGTACGCCTTCCAGCACAAGGAGGGCCCGAAGAACCAGATCTGCATCGCGCGCATGGGCATGAACACCTGGGTGCGCTCCTGGGTGCCGAACTACACGATCAACGGGATGGTGGTCCGCCACGGCGAGGCCTTCACGATCTCCGACAAGCTGACGGTCTGGGAGGGCAAGAAGGCCGTCTACAGGCCGACGATGCACTATGCATACTGCCCGTGCGACGAGGCGATCGTCTCCCTGAACGAGCTCCGCGGCTACAACTACAAGCTGCAGCCGAAGCTTCGCATCATGAACGACGAGATCACGAAGGGCGCCGACATCCTCGGCGCGCTGATCATGGGCCACGCGTTCAACTCGTGGTGGGTCGGCTCCGACCTGACGATCGAGGAGTCCCGCCGCCTGGTGCCGCACCAGAACGCGACCACGATGCAGGTGGCGATCTCGGTCGTCGCCGCGACGATGTGGATGATCGAGAACCCGCAGGAGGGCGTGAAGGTGCCGGACGAGCTGCCGCACACGTACGTCCTCGGCGTCTCGATGCCCTACCTCGGCAAGTTCATCTCGACCCGCTCGGACTGGACGCCCCTCAGGGACTACAACAACGCGTTCAGCGGCTTCAACAAGCCCGACTTCGACAAGAAGGACCCCTGGCAGTTCAAGAACTTCCTGATCAAGGACGGGGACTAAGCCCGCCGCCGCACCCGCACAGATGATCACGAAGAAGAAGCTCCAGGAGCTCGGCAGGAAGCACGGAACCCCCCTCTTCGTCGTCGACCACGACGCGCTAAGGGGGAACTACCGCGAGTTCAGGAAGTACCTTCCTCGGGTGCAGGTGTACTTCGCCGTCAAGGCGAACGCGCTCCCCGAGATCGTGCGCACCTTCTACAAGGAGGGCTCGAGCTTCGACGTGGCCTCGATGCCGGAGTTCAACATCGTCTACGCCAACATCAAGGGGATGCCGGCGAAGAAGCGCCAGGAGTGGATCTGGGACAAGATCATCTACGCGAACCCGAACAAGCCGGTCGAGACGCTGGCGGAGCTGAACAAGTACAAGCCGCTTGTCACCTTCGACAACGCCGAGGAGCTGCTGAAGATAAAGAAGTACGCCCCGCAGGCGGGCGTCGCGCTCCGCCTCAAGGTCGCCAACACCGGCGCCATGGTTGAGCTCTCCTCCAAGTTCGGCGCCGCCCCCGGCGAGGCCGTCGACCTGATCCTCATGGCCGACAAGCTCGGCCTCACCTGCGAGGGCCTGAGCTTCCATGTCGGCAGCCAGACCACGAACTTCGACAACTACGTCCAGGCGCTTTCCCTCTGCTCGAGCATCTTCAAGGAGGCCAAGGACCGGGGCTACCACAAGATGAACCTGGTCGACATCGGCGGCGGCTTCCCCGCCCGCTACGACGACACGGTGAAGCCCTTCCGCGAGCTCGCCAAGGTCATCAACAACGAGCTCGAGCGCCTCTTCCCGAAGGACATCCAGGTCCTGGCCGAGCCCGGCCGCTTCCTGGTCGCCAACGCCGGCTACACGGTGTCGAAGGTGATCGGCAAGGCCGTGCGCGACGGCAAGCCGAGCTACTACATCGACGACGGCGTCTACCACTCCTACTCCGGGGTCATCTTCGACCACTGCAAATACCCGGTGCGGGCCTTCAAGAAGGGCGCCACGAAGATCAGCGCCGTCTACGGGCCGACCTGCGACGCGCTGGATGTCGTGTCGATGGCCGAGAATCTTCCCGAACTGGAGCGCGATGACCTTGTCTATAGCGAGATGATCGGAGCCTACAGCCACGCCTCGGCCACCTATTTCAACGGCTTCCCGCCGGCGAAGGTGGTCCACGTGAACATGTAGGGGCGTTTGCTCACCCCCACCCCGATGACCGCCTGGATACCCCGCCTGGCGAAGGGCCTCGCGGCCCTGGCGCTCCTCGTCCTCTTGCTGCATTCCGCGTCGGCGCAGGACGACTCGCGCAGAAAGCAGGAGATCCTGCTGGACGAGCTTCCCGCGCGGGTTGTCTCGGATGCGCCCTTCCAGATCATCGCCAAGTCCACGTCGGGCCTGCCCGTGGCGCTTGAGGTGGTCGACGGCCCGGCGGTCATGGACGGCAAGAAGGTGCGCCTCACCGGGGCCCCCGGCCTCGTGATCGTCCGCGCCACGCAGAAGGGCGACATCACCTTCGCCCCCGCCGTGCCCGCCGAGCGCGTCTTCAGCGTCAGGCCAAAGCCCTTTCCCCCCTCGATTGAGATCCAGCCGTCCCCGGCCTCGGGGGGCGTCGGCGAGCAGCTGACCCTGACCGCGGCCGCCAAGGGCGAGCCGGCGCCCGCCTACCAGTGGCTCCATGACGGCGCCGCTGTCAGCGGCGCGACCGGCCCCACGCTCGTCATCATGTCCCTCACGGCGCAGGACACGGGATTCTACCAGCTCCTGGCGACCAACGACCTCGGCAGCGCCAAGAGCACGAGCGTGCAGGTCTCGGTCGGCAAGCGCAGGCAGTCGATCAACTTCCCGTCCCAGCCCACCGCGGTCTCGGGCCAGACGATCTCGCTCAACGCCACCGCGACCTCGGGGCTCCCCGTGGAGTACAAGGTGGTTTCCGGGACGGCGATCCTCACGGCGAACACGCTCACGCTCCAGCAGGGAACGGCGCTCGTCGAGGCGGACCAGCCCGGCGACTCGAACTACGAGGCCGCTGTGCCGGTCGTCCAGACCTTCAGCATGATGCCGAGCTCCTCGGGAGCCCGCTTCCCCTAGCGGGAAATCAGGGCTTCGACGGGACCGTCAGCATCGGCGAGCCGGGGACCGTGAGCGAGCTCGCGGCCGGCGGGCGAAGGGCGAACGTGCGCTCGGCAAAGGGGCTCGAGGGATCGATCTGCATCTCCTGCTCGGCCAGCTTCTCGATCTCGCTGCCGCGGCCATCGGCCAGGGCCAGCTCGGCCAGGTGGTAGCCGGCCTCGCAGCGGGTCGTCTTCAGCTGCGACGGGTCGTTCAGGAGAAGGTGCAGGTTCGTCTCGGCGTCCGCGGTCTTGCCGGACTGCGCGAGCGACATCGCGAGGCCCATCTTGGCGTTGGACTGGGCGACGCCCACCGGCAGGTCGGCGATGGCCGAGGTGTAGGCGGACACGGCATCCGTGAACTTGCCGCCGCCGTAGGCGTCATTGGCGATGATGAGCTCGGCGACGCCGGTAAGGACATGGCCCGGGTGGTTGCCGATGAACGTCCTGTAGGCGTCCGGCGTGGTGCATTCCGCGAAGTCCTTCTTTATCCCAAGTTCCTTCTGGACATTGAGATAGTCCCAGCCGCCCTTGGCCAGGATGGCCGCCGCGACGACCGCGAGGAAGATGTAGACCAGGCTGCCGTAGCGGCCCCAGGCCTGCTTCAGGTTCTCCTCCGGGGAGGGGGCTGGGGCGGCTGTCTGGGCGTCTGAAGGGGTTACGGGCGTGGTCATGGGCAATGGGTTCTTTCCTGTGGGAGGGCCGACACAAGCAAAACCCCGTGCGCCTGTAAACTCCCGAAAAACCGGCCCTAGGCGGGCCTGGTGTTGCCCTTGTAGGCCTGGATAGGCTTCACGCCGACCGGCTTTGTCTTGAGGGCCCGTATGCCGTCCACCGCGGCCTTGGCCGCCATGATGGTCGTCATGATGCAGACATTGTGAGCGTAGACCGCGGCGCGGATCGTGTTCTCGTCGCGCCTCGGGATCATTCCCCCTGGCGTGTTGATCACGAGCTGCATCTGGCCGTTCTTGATCATGTCGACCGCGTTCGGGCGGCCCTCGCTGATCTTGGCGAGCCGCTTCACGGCGACGCCGCCGTCGGCGAGCGTCTTGGCTGTGCCGCTCGTCGAGTAGATCGTGAATCCCATCTCCTCGAGCGCCTTTCCGATGTTCAGCGCGATCAGCTTGTCGGCGTCCTTGACGCTCAGGAAGACGTTGCCGGACGTCGGAAGGCCGGGCTTGGCGGCCGCCTGGGCCTTCGCGAACGCGATGCCGAGGTCCTCGTCGAGTCCCATGACCTCGCCCGTCGAGCGCATCTCGGGCCCGAGGGCGATCGTCGCCCCGGGGAACCGCACGAACGGGAACACCGCCTCCTTGACGCACCAATGCTTGGGAATGAGCTCCCCGGTGAAGCCGAGCTCCTTGAGCTTCTTGCCGGCCATGACCTTCGCGGCCAGCTTGGCCAGCGGCACCCCAATCGCCTTGGCGACGAAGGGCACGGTCCTTGACGCCCTCGGGTTCACCTCGAGGACATACAGCTCTCCCGCCTTGATGGCGTACTGGACGTTCATGAGTCCGATCACCTTGAGCTCCCTGGCGAGCTCATGCGTGGCCTTGCGGACCGTCGCCAGCATCTCGCTCGAGAGCGTGTGGGGCGGCATCACCATGGCCGCGTCGCCGGAGTGGACGCCGGCGAACTCCACGTGCTCCAGCATGCCGCCGATGACGCTCGTCTCGCCGTCGCTGATGCAGTCGACGTCGAGCTCGATCGCGTCCTCGAGGAACTTGTCGATCAGGACAGGCTTGCCCGGCATGACCTCGAACACCTGCTGCACCACCGCGCGCAGCTCGTCCTCGCTGTAGACGACAAACATGCCGCGCCCGCCAAGGACGAAAGAGGGACGGAGCAGCACCGGGTAGCCGACCTCCATAGCGAAGGCCTCCGCCTCGCCCTCGCTGAGGGCCGTGCGGTTGGCGGGCTGGCGCAGGCCGAGCTTTGTCAGCACCGCCGCAAAGAGCTTCCGGTCCTCGGCCACCTCGATCGACTCGGGCGACGTGCCGATAATGTTCACGCCATTGGCCTTGAGCGCCGTCGCCAGGTTGAGCGGGGTCTGCCCGCCGAACTGGACGATGACCCCCTCGCACTTCTCCTGCTGGTAGACCTCGAGCACGTCCTCCAGCGTCAGCGGCTCGAAGTACAGGCGGTCGCTCGTGTCGTAGTCGGTCGAGACGGTCTCGGGGTTCGAGTTGACCATCACGGTCTCGAACCCGATCTCCCGCAGCGCGAAGCTCGCGTGGACGCAGCAGTAGTCGAACTCGATGCCCTGGCCGATCCGGTTCGGGCCGCCGCCGAGGATCATGATCTTCCTCTTGTCGGAGGGCATCACCTCGTTCTCCTCGCCGTAGCTGGAGTAGTAATAGGGCGTGAACGCCTCGAACTCGGCCGCGCACGTGTCGACGAGCCTGAAGGTCGTGTGGATGCCGCGCGCCTTGCGGTCGGCGCGGACGGTGTTCAGTTCGCTCTTGAGGATGTGGGCGATCTGGGCGTCGGAGAAGCCGAACTCCTTCGCGCGGCGCAGGAGCGCGGTGTCGATGGAGCCCAGCGACTGCCTGCCCAGGGCGTCCTCCATCTCGTGGATCTCCCTGAGGTGGTGCAGGAACCAGGGGTCGATCTTCGTCAGGTCGAAGATCTGCTCGACCGTGTAGCCGGCCTTGAAGGCGTAGCGGATGTAGAAGATACGCTCCGCGTTCGGGGTCCCGAGCTTCCTCTTGATGGTCGCGTCGTCCGGCTTCTCGCTGCCGGAGAGCTTGCCGCCGCCGCCGAAGCCGCGGGCGCCCACCTCGAGCGAGCGAAGCGCCTTCTGGAGGGATTCCTTGAAGGTGCGCCCGATCGCCATCGCCTCGCCGACCGACTTCATCGACGACGTCAGCGTAGGGTCCGCGTCGGGAAACTTCTCGAAGGTGAACCTCGGGATCTTCGTCACCACGTAGTCGATCGTGGGCTCGAAGCTCGCCGGCGTGAGGCGCGTGATGTCGTTGCGCAGCTCGTCGAGCGAGTAGCCGACGGCGAGCTTGGCCGCTATCTTCGCGATCGGGAACCCCGTGGCCTTGGAGGCCAGCGCCGACGAGCGCGAGACGCGCGGGTTCATCTCGATCACGATCATCCTGCCGGTCGCGGGATCCACCGAGAACTGGATGTTGGAGCCGCCCGTCTCAACGCCGATCTCGCGGATCACCGCGAAGGAGGCGTCGCGCATGGCCTGGTATTCCTTGTCGGTAAGGGTCATGGCCGGGGCCACGGTGATCGAGTCGCCGGTGTGGACGCCCATCGGGTCGAAGTTCTCGATCGAGCAGATCACGACGCACTGGTCCTTGTGGTCGCGCATGACCTCCATCTCGAACTCCTTCCAGCCAAGGAGGCACTCCTCGACCAGGACCTCCTTCACCGGGGAGATGTCCAGGCCGTTGGCCACGATCCGGTCAAATTCCTCCCGGTTGTAGGCGATTCCGCCGCCCTGGCCGCCCAGCGTGAAGCTCGGGCGGATGATGAGCGGGAAGGCGCCGATCTCGTCGGCCGCCGCCCTGGCCTCCTCCGAGCTCTTGACCGTGCGGGACTTGGCCACGTCCAGGCCGATCTTCACCATGGCCTGCTTGAAGAGCTCGCGGTCCTCGCCCTTGTTGATCGCGTCCGGCTTGGCACCTATCATCTCGACATTGTACTTGGCCAGGATGCCAAGCCTGTTGAGGTCCATGGACAGATTGAGGGCCGTCTGGCCGCCCAAGGTCGGCAGCAGCGCCGAGGGTCTTTCCTTGGCGATGATCTTCTCCAGGATGTCGACCGTAAGTGGCTCGATGTAAGTCACATCGGCGAACTCCGGGTCGGTCATGATGGTGGCCGGGTTGGAGTTCACCAGGATGACCCGATAGCCCTCCTCGCGAAGCGCCTTGCAGGCCTGCGTCCCGGAGTAATCGAACTCGCAGGCTTGGCCGATTACGATCGGGCCGGCGCCTATGATGAGTATGGACTCTAGGTCGGGGCGTTTGGGCATTGGCTGGGCGCGTGGATTCCTCCGAGAGTTGAGCCCGCCCAAACCCGCCGCAAGGGAAATTGGGTCTAACCGAGCTTCGCCACGTCGACCCCGAGCACCTTCGCGGCTACGGCCTTGTCGCCCTTGCAGGCGTGGAGCACCCGGTCCATGTACTGCTTCTCCTGGCCGGCCGTGAATTCCGCCAAAGTGGGCCAGCTCTTGATGTCCCGGAGCCTGAGCGGCAGCTGCTCGGAGGTCATGACCCGGGTCTCGGTCGTCGACGCGATCTTGGAGACCAGCTGCGAGAGCTCTGAGAGGTTGCCCGGCCAGTGGTAGGCCGTCAGGACCGCCATGGCGTCGTCGGTAAACTCTATCAGGTTCGTGTCGACGTGGGGGTTGGAGGCCCTGTTGGAGAAGTGCTTCACCAGCTGGGGGATGTCATCCTTGCGCTCCCGCAGGGGCGGCATGTGGAGCGGCAGGGACGCCACGCGGTAGAAGAGCTCGTCGTTGAATCGGCCCTCGTCGGACATCTTCTCAAGGTCCTCGGTCGTCGTGCAGACGAGCCTGAAGCCGTGGGCCGTGTTACGGAGCACGCTGACGAGCTCCTTCTGGATGGGGAGGGACAGGCACTGCAGGTGCTGGAGGTAGAGCGTCCCGCCCTTGGCGTTCTGCACCCAGGGGCCGCCCTCGCCGTTCTGGCCGAGGAGGCCGTCCCTGAAGCTCTGCTCGGAGCTGAGCGAGCAGTCGATCCGCACGAACTTCTCCTGGTCCGCGCCGGTCACAGCGTGGAGGATCTCGGCAATCGAGGACTTGCCAGTGCCGTTCTCGCCGATCAGGAGGACGGGGGTCCTCACCGCCGCCAGCTTCTTCACCTGCTGCACGAGCTTCCTCATCTTGTCGCTCTTGCCGACCAGGCGGGTCTCGATCTCCTCGAGCTTGATGCCGCTGCCGAGCGGGATGGAGGAGCGCTGGGCCTGGAGGTCGCGGAACTCGACGCCGCGGCGCAGGGTCGCGATCAGCTCATCGACCCGGAAGGGCTTCTGGAGGTAGTCGAAGGCCCCGAACTTGAGGGCCTGCACGGCGCTCTCCGTGCTCGCGTAGGCCGTCATGATGATCGTGACGGAGTTCGGGTCGTACTGCTTGAGCTGCTTGAGCAGCGTGATGCCGTCCATCGGCTTCATGTCGATGTCGGCCAGCACCATGTCGAACTTCTCGGCCTTGTAGCGGGTCAGCGCCTTCTCGCCGTCGGTCGCGAACGCCGTCGAGAACCCCGTCGGCTGGATCACTGCATCCAGCATCTCGTGGATCGAGATTAGGTCGTCGACGATGAGGACGGAAGGCATGACGAAATCGGGGAAGGGGTAGCCTCCGAGGTGAGTGGGTCCGAGTCAACAGCGCCCGCTACCGGGAAGGCGGCGGGCGTCGCGCCGGGCCCAGGATCAGCCCATTCCGCCCGCGACTGCGCCCAGCTGGAAGATGGGCAGGAACATCGCCATGACGATGCCACCGACGATGATGCCCAGGAAGACGATGAGGAGCGGCTCGATCAGCGACGTAAGGGCGCTCACGGTCGCGTCGCACTCCACGTCGTAGAAGTCGGCGATCTTGTTCATCATGCCGTCGACGTTTCCGGTCGCCTCACCGGCCTTCACCATGTGCTTCATCATCGGCGGGAAGAATTCGTTGGAGGCGAGGATCTCGGAGACCTGGCCGCCCTGACTGACGTGCTTGGAGATCTCGACGCACGCGTCCTCGACCTGGACCTTGCCGCTGGCTGAGGCGACGATCTCGAGCGTGCGAAGGATCGGCACGCCGGAGCGGATCAGGGTCGCGTAGGTGCGGCAGAAGCGGGAGAGCGCGATCTTGTGGATCAGGTTGCCGAAGATCGGGGCGCGGACGAGCGCCTTGTCCTTGATCCGGCGGCCCTTCGGCGTGGCGACGAACTTGCTCAGCAGCCAGTAGGCAAGGTAGGCGCCGCCGCCGACCGCCCAGAACCAGTGCTTCATGAAGTTCGAGAGATCGATCAGCATCTGCGTCGGGACCGGCAGCTTGGCGCCGAAGTCCGCGAACATGGCCGCGAACACGGGGATGACGAAGATGAGCAGCACGTTCACGAGCACGACGGCCAGCGAGATGACGCCGATCGGGTACGCCATAGCCGACTTGACCTTCTTGGTCAGCTTGACGGTCGCCTCGAAGTATCCGGCGACCTTGCCTAGAATTTCAGCCAGGCCACCGCTCGCCTCACCGGCCTCGACCATCGAGATGAAGAGGGACGGGAACGCCCTCGGGAATTTCTTAACCGAGGACGAGAACGAGTTACCCTGGGAGATGTCCAGGCGCACGTCGCGGATGATGATGCGGAAGCGCGGGTCCTCCGTCTGGTCCTGGAGGGCCTCCAGGCACTGCACGAGCGGCAGGCCGGCCGTCAGGAGCGAAGCCAGCTGCTGCGTGAACATCGTGAGCTCGCCGAGCGGCAGCTTGTATTTCTTCGCACTCTTCTCGAGCGACTTCTGTTTCGCGAGTGCCTGTGCCTGGCGCACATCGGACCCGGCCTTTGCACCTGCGGTTGGACGGGCTGCGGAGGTTCCCGGGGCGGCAGAAGCTGAGGAGAAAATTGCCATGAACCTCTTAAAACAGGACGCAAGCCGTGCCGCAACCCCATTTGCGCCCCGGGAGGGGTGTGAAAACCACGTAAAACGCCCGGGGACGCAATACGGGCGTTTCGCATGCCGCCGGCATCGGCCTCAGGCGATGCCGGCTTCTGGCTCAGCCCGCGATCGCCTCGGCGGTCGTGGGGTCGATCATGGACCTGACGAGGCACACCTTGTTCGCCGGGAAGCCGCCGAGGCGGGCGTGCTCGCGTACCATCTCCTCGTTCGGGGCAATGTAGACGCAGTAGAGCTTGTCGTCGGAGACGTAGCTCTGGACCCACTGGATCTGCGTCCCAAGCTTCCTAAGTACCTCGCAGGACTTCTTGGAGGCTCCCTGGAGGTCCGCGAAGCTGGCCTTACCAATTCCGGCGATGTCGCGTTCGATGATGTATTTGGGCATGGGACTTTCTGGTTTAAGTTTTGGTTTCCTGAACGACGACCAAGGTACCATGGAACGCCTCGGCCGCCCAATGCCGTGTCGCTGGCCTCCCATGCCGGTTGGGCATATGCATCACGAGCCGATGAAAGAGGCGGCCCGCCGCGCCTCGGCGAGCGTCAGCTCGACGAGGTGCTTTGAGATCGCCGAGCCCTTGCTCGAGTAGGCGGCGTGTATGTCCACCGAGAGGCCGGGCGCCTTGAACTTGACGAACGTGATCCCCGGAAGCGGCGCCACCTGCGCGAAGGAGTCGAGGATCGCGACGCCCATGCGCTTCGTGACAAGGAGGATCAGCTCCGGGAGGCCGTTCGCCTCGCGCATGATCCTTGGCGCGAAGCCCGAGGCCTTGCAGGCGGCGACGAAGGCGTGGTCCCTTCCCGGCGCCGAGTCGGGCATCAGGCTTATGATCTCCTCGCCCTTCAGGTCTCCAAGCGCCAGCTGGCGCTTCTTCGCAAGGCGGTGGTTGTTCGCCATCATCGCCAGGGCCGGCACCGTGCAGGCGACCTCGGTCGTGACGCCCGGCACCGGCGGGTACTCGCCAGGCCCGAGGAGCGCCGCGTCAAGGCGGCCTCCCGCAATCTCGTCCACGAGCTCGGCGCTCGAGGCCTCGATCAGGTTGGTCGTCACCTTCGGGTATTTCTTGGAAAGCTTCCCGAAAGCGGGCCCGAGGATGTTGGCCCAGATGCAGACGCTGCTGTAGTAGCCGACCCGAAGCGAAGCCGCCTGCTCGTCGCCAGTCCTTTTCGCAGCGCTGAGTGCCTCGTCGATGGCCGCCACGGCCTTCTTGCCGCTGGAGTGAAGCGCCTCCCCTGACGCCGTCAGCTTCAGCCCGTTCGGATTGCGGAGGAAAAGCGGGTGGCCGACCGAGTGCTCGAGGTCACGGATATGCCGGCTGAGGGCGGGCTGTGTCACGTGCAGGCGTCGCGCCGCCTCCGATATGTTCAGGGTGTCGGCCACTGCGAGGAACGTTCGAAGATGCCTCAGCTCCACGCGCCCACTCTCCGGCGATTTGGCGGTCCTTCGCCAGCCTCGATTTCGCCGATACCGTAATCGGCTCATCCCGATGCGATCGGACCTCGAGGACTGGCGCCGTCGATCGGCCCAATCCGTCGCAACCAACGTTTCGGGAGCAAATCCAGCCGAGGCCAAGTTCGATTTGCCGTTGGCGGCATTCGCCCGAAGGATTGTCTAACTGCCCGCATGACCGCCCAGTTCAAAAAGCGCGACCCCCTCCACCTTGTCCCGGTCGCGCTCTTCCTCGTCCTCATCTGCCGCTTCTGGCACCCGGTCTACGGGTTCACGTCGTTCCTTATGATCGACGAAGATACACCTCTCACGCGCATTCCCGAGGTCCACGAGGTGCCTGTCTATATCTACCCGCACGGATCCTACGACGGTCAGTACTATGCACAGCTTGCCTACCATCCCCTCCTGAACTCGCCCGAGCTGGCGCCGGCGATGGACAGCTATGCATACCGCGCAAGGAGGATACTCCCGAGCATAGTCGCATGGCTGCTCGCGGGAGGCAGGCCTTTCCTGATCTTCGGCGCCTACAGCATCGTCAACATCCTCGCGTGGCTCGCATTGAGCGTGGTCCTCTGGGACCTGCTTGAGGTGCGTGACTTCAGGACATGGATCGCCTGGTTCGGCGTCCTCTTCTCCGCCGGAGCGATGTTCAGCGTGCGCAGGGCGCTGACGGATCTCGTCGCCCTGTCCTTCATTGCAGGGGCCCTCCTCCTTGCGACGCGCAGGCGCCGCGTGGCATCGGCTTTTTCACTTTCTGCGGCGGCGCTCTGCAGGGAGACGGCGCTCTTCGCCGCGGTCGATTTCTTCCGGCCCGCATCCCAAGCCGGCGAAACCAAGGGACGCACATCGAGTTTCCTGGGTGCAATGCGGCTCTGCATGGTGGCGGTGGCGCCGTTGTTCGTCTGGGCACTCTACGTGAGGTATCGCGTCGGCCCGGCGCAGCACCAATGGGGCAACTTCACGTGGCCCTTCTTCGGCCTCGTCGGGCAATGGGCCGCGAGCCTGAGGCAGATCATGGACACCAATGACATGATCCTCTCCGTCACGTCGATCCTCGCCCTCCTCGGGCTGACCGTGCAGGCCGTCTATTTCGCGGTGACGATCGAACGCGAAAATCGCTGGTGGCGCCTCGGCGCCGCCTATGTGGCGCTCATGGCGTTCCTGAGCAGCCAGGTCTGGGAGGGCCTGCCAGGGGCTGCCTGCCGAGTCCTCCTGCCGATGACCCTGGCCTTCAACCTCCTGGTGACGCAGAGAAGGGCGACGCTCGCCTGGCTCCTCATGGGCAACCTGTCCGTCTTCTCCGGTTTCCTCTTCGTAAGGGACGTGGAGCACGACGACTCGGAGCTCGTCACGCAAAACTCGAATTCCGATGCCGGCATTATCACCCAGGGCCCGGGCTGGTATGGATGGGAGAAGTCATCTTCGCACCTGTGGCTGTGGTCGCCGCAGTCCGCCGAGCTCGGGATCGCCTATTGGCCGCAGAGCTCGCCCAGCGTCGGCCTCCAATTCATCACCCGAACCATCAAGCCGGCCGTGGTGACCCTCACGTCGGGCGAGAAGGTGCTCTGGTCACACCTGGTGGGAAAGGACCCGATGCTCGTGTCCGTCGCGGTCCCCCTGTCGCACGGCCGTGCCACCGTTGCGTTTGCCTCCGCGGGCAAACCCTCCTCGATTCCCGGGGACGGCCGACTCCTGAACTTCGAGGTGTACGATCCCAAGATCGTCCTGAGGGGAACCCCCTAGGACGCGTCAGAACAGCGGCCGGCCATATGCGGGGTCTGCAACCAGGGCCTCGAAGCGGGGATCCCCGTGGAGCGGGAGATATGAGGCCGAGTACCGAAGCTCGTTCGCGGTGTAATAGGCGGGGCGCTCCAACATGCCCTTCAGCTCGGCGATGGCCGCGTCCTTGTCCCCGACAAGGGAGAATATCTGGGCGCGCCTCCACGTGACGATGTCGGCGACCCGGTCGTCATGGAGATCCAGGGCCAGCTCGGTGCCGCGCTGCAGGAGGCGCAGAGCCTCGTCGCGGTTGCCGAGGATCGCCTCGATGCCAGCCAGGTTGTTGCAGACCCTGTCGTTGTTCGGCTCCCTGGCCAGCTGGGCCTTGAGTTCGTCGTGAAACGTCCCGAGCCGGGCCTTGGCGCCCTCCGGGTCCGAGTCGAGGAGGTGAACGGTGGCGCTCTCGATCGCCTGCTCCGCGGGCGTTCTCGGGGTATAGAAAGGCTTCAGGTTCCTGTCCTCGTCGATCTTGATGTAACCCTTGAGGTCGGCCGTGACGAAGCACCATTCCTTGTGGAGCGCCCGCACCTCGGGAAGTGCCTCCTTCGCCGGGCCCAGGCCCGCGAAGAAGGCCTCGACGGGGCGCTTGTCGCCATTCGTGGCAAACTTGAGTTCCGCGTACTCGTAGCCGAGGGACAAGTTGGTCGGGTCGGCGGCGACGATGCGCGCATCGCACTCCAACGCCTCGGCGAAATGGCGGGTCGCCCTCAGCTCCTCGAGAAGGTTGGACTCAACGTCGGTGTTGCCGGGATCGAGGCTCGCTGCAATGCGCAGCTCCGCAAGCCCCTCCTTATGCCTGCCCTCCATCGTGAGGGTGTTCGCAAGGTCCGAGTGGGCCACGCCGTCATTGGGCTCAAGGCTGATCACCCTCTTGTAATACTCCGCAGCGCGAGGGAAATTCCTGTCGGCAAGGAGGATGAAGTCGCCCTGGCCCAGGATGATCTCCGGGGAGTCCGGCGCGAGCCGGATGGCCTCGGCTGCCTCGGTCCTGCCCTTCGCCACGCGCTCAGGGGAAGTATCGAGGGCATAGTTGACCATGAATCCGTCGACACCGGCCAGCGCCGACCAGGCCCTGGCAAACTTTGGGTCCATGTCCACGGCCGCTTGGTAGAACTTCCTCTGCTCGCGGACCCCGTCCTCGACGGCCGGCGCGTTATCCCAGACCCGCTGCCCCTTGAGGAACAGGTCATAGGCCGCCACGTTGTCCGTGGGGCGTGCATTGAGGAGCTCCGCCTCCTGGGGCGCGATCCGCGCCTGGAGGGCCTCCGCGATTGTCTGCGAGAGCTCGCTCTGGATGGCAAAGACGTCGTCCACGTTCCTGTCGAAGCTCTTGGCCCAGACCTGCGCGTTGGTTGCCGTGTTGATGAGCTGCGTGTCGAGGCGCATCATCGAACCTGACCGGCGAACGCTTCCCACCAGGATGTAGGCCGCCGAGATCTCCCTGCCTATTTCCTGCGGGCTCTTGCTGGAGTCGCGGAAGCGCAGCACGGTTGGCCGCGAGACGACGCGCAGCGCGCTGATCGTGGACAGATGAGTGAGGATGTCCTGCTGGATTCCCTCGCTGAAGAAATTGTCCTCCTTCGAGTCGCCGAGGTTCGTGAACGGAAGGACCGCGATGGACTTGTCCGTGGGAGAGATGCCGCCGCTGAAAGCCTCCCGGCCCGAATCGCCATCCCTTTCCACAACTGCCATTCCACGATGCCGAATAAGGAGGCCGCCAACCAGGAGGACGGCCAAAGCCGCGGCCGCCCATCCCCACGCGGAAACGCCCAGCGGCCTGCGCGCGTCGTGTGCCGGCTCTTGAAGCGCAACGAGGAGCGCCAGCAGCGCGGATGCGTCAGCCGGGCGCGCCGCCGGGTCCGGGTCGCCCGCGGCGACCAGAACCTCATTCAGCGCAAGGAGGTCCCTTCGATCCGGCAGCGCGGCGAGATCGTCGGGAAGCCGCGGGTAGTCCCTGCGGTAGAGACCCGTGGCCAGCTCGTAGAGAAGCAGGCCAAGGCCGTATACATCCGCCGTGAGGGCACCTGGACCCTCGGGAGGGATGAAGCCTTCGGTCCCGACATACGTCTGCGCCGAGGCCGCTGGGGCGACCAAGCCGATGTCGGCCAGTTTCGCCACGCCGCTGACAAGTATGATGTTCGAGGGCTTGACGTCGCGGTGCACCAGGTCGCGCCTGTGCAGGCTTGCGAGGTCCCGGGCCACGGCGATCCCGATAGCGACGACTTCCTTCGCCGGGAGGCGTCCGCGGCGCGCCCTCACTTCGCGAAGCGTGTTCGGAACGTAGGTCCCAGGATCAATGTCCCTGCCGCGCGAGGCGTCGTCGGCCAGTTCCATCACATAATAGAAGTATCCCTCGGCCTCGCTCCTTCCGATGTGAAGCACCGCCATCTGGCCTGGGTCACCGTGCGAGAGCGCGGCAAATTGCTTAAGGCCCCTGAACTCGCGGTCGAAGGGACGGACGTCCGAGAAGCGGTCCCTCCAGATCACCTTAAGCGCGCAAAGCGAACCCGTGATACCGCGGGCCAGCCACACGTCGCCGTAGCTTCCCCGTCCGATGACACGGATAAGCTCATAGTCGGCGATGGCGGGTTTACGGATTCCCGCCGACAGGGACCCTGGAGAGGCTTCACCTGGCTGCACGCCAATGGAATGCCGCGTAACCGCGCACCGGTCGATAGGAAATCCCCCGTGCCCCTACTCTATCTGCGTGCGGAGGCGATCGACCTCCTCCTTCAGCTGCGCCGTCAGTCGCCGCTTGATGGTGTACACGGAGGCCGCGTTCATCTTCAGCTCGCTGGAGATCCGAAGCACAGACCAGTTCTGGCGCCGGTAGAGGTCCAGAACCTGAAAATGCTTCGGCTTCGTGCTCTTCGCGACCCGCTCCATAGCCGCGGCGAGCACGGTCTCCTGCCAGTCGGCGTCCCAGTCGGCGCCGTGCCCCAAGTCGTCCGGGATCCTGTCGATAGTCGAGGTCCTGTCCGGGTCGTCGGAGTTGCGCCGCGAGTGGGACGCAACGGCCTTCGGCCTCTCCCGGAACTTGTCGGTGATCCGCCACCGAGTCAGGTTCATGAGCCAGCCGCGGAAGGATCCACGCTTGGGGTCGGACTCGAAGGTGCCGATCGTCGAGGCCACGCGGGCAAAGACATCCTGTGTCACTTCCTCCGCCTCCTCGTTGGAGAGGTTCGAGCGCCTGCAGAGCCCGTAGACCAGCTTGCGGTACAATCCGTAGAATTCGCTCCATCCCACCGAGTCGCCGGTGTTGCTGAGCCTGACAAGTAGGCTGCGCCTCGTGCGGAGGGACGATTCAGCCTTGTCGTTCGTCATGGGTGGATGCCCGCGGGACTGGACCGGCCCCTCGGGCGAATCGAGGAAACGCCGAATGAATTTCGGGGCGAGACGAAAGATTTTTTCAGATTTTTGAATAAACCGGGCCGCGGACCCCGTTTCGTCGGTATCAAGGCCCGCTCCGGGTCGAAAACGACAAGAACCAAAAATCCAGAAACGACCACCACCATGAATACGCTCACCCTCATCCGCACCGTCTCACTCGCCGCGCTCTGCATCGCGCTCTCATCCACCTCCCATGCCGCCGACAGGGCGGCGCAGGCCATGGCCTCACAAGGCGCGGTCTCCGTCTCGAACATCGGGCCCTCGCTCAAGATCGGCTCGACCGAGAAGGAGGTCTACAAGACCGTCGGCCAGGCCGACGCCGTCCTCGCGGACGGCACCCTGCTCTTCCACAAGTCCTTCTACATCGACCACAGCGCTGCCAACGGCTCGCTGGTCGTGGAGTTCAGCGGCGGCAAGGTCAGCGCGCTCCGCATCGTGTCGCCCTTCGAGGCGGCCGCGATGGTCTCGAAGGCCCGTCCGAGCACTGACGTCACGCTGGTCGCCTCCATCCGCTGAGAGATCCCATGGGAAAGGCCCCGCGCGGATATCCCGCACGGGGCCTTTCTTTTTTTGCACGCCGCGTTCCCTCACCGGCCCTGGAAAATTCGTCCGGTCCACTTGTCTTCGCCGTTCGGCGGTGCCACTATCGGGGCGTGAGCATGAAGCTGAATGCGGCGGACAGCGGGACCTTCAAGATCGGCGGGGACCTTCCGGTCCATCGCCTCGGGTTCGGGGCAATGAGGATCACCGGGCCGGGCGTCTGGGGCGAGCCGAAGGACCCGGCCGCGATGCGCAAGGTGCTCCGCAAGGCGGTCGACCTCGGAGTAAACTTCATCGACACCGCCGACTCATACGGCCCGGAGGTCAGCGAGAGGCTGATCGCCGAGGCGCTCCACCCCTACCCCAAGGGACTCGTGATCGCGACCAAGGGCGGCCTCACGCGTTACGGTCCCAACGGATGGGCCCCGGTCGGGCGTCCCGAGTACCTCATCCAGTGCGTCGAGATGAGCCTGCGGCGCCTGAAGCTGGACTGCATCGACCTCTACCAGCTTCACCGCATTGATCCGAAGGTGCCTGCGGCCGAGAGCCTCGGAGCCCTCAAGAAGCTCCAGAAGGAGGGCAAGATCCGCCACATCGGCCTCTCCGAGGTGACCGTGGCCGAGATCACCGCCGCGCAAAAGACGGTCGCGATCGTCAGCGTGCAGAACCTGTACAATCTTTCGAACCGGAAGTCCAAGAAGGTCGTGGAGTACTGCGCCGAGAACGACCTGGCATTCATCCCCTGGTTCCCCCTCTCCGCGGGCGAGATCACGAGGCCGGGCGGTCCCCTGGACAAGATGGCGAAGCTTCACAAAGCGACGGTGTCCCAGCTCGCCCTCGCGTGGCTCCTGCAGAGTTCGCCGAACATCCTGCCGATTCCCGGTACCTCCAGCGTCGAGCACCTAGAGGAAAATGTCGGGGCTGCCTCTGTACAGCTGAGCGGGCCGGAGTGGGCCGAGGCGGACCACGCGAGGTAGGCGACTGCAGCCGGCACGGGACTTGCGCCGGGGACCAGCATTCCGGCGGATTTCCTGTTGTTGCCCCCAGGACACAGGAATTTCCTGCAAGTCGGACAAGTTTTAGTCAAAGTCGCGCAGGAATCTGACCAGCATGTCTGGGGGGCGTCCGGAGTGAACGTATCACAGCGCTCGTGAACGTCTCCAAATCGAGGTGGACGATCGGCAGCTCCACCCGTGTAATCACGAGCTATCGCTTATGCATGCGAGCTACATGCGCTGGACGCGGTGGGTCTGGTTTCTACTGCTTCCGGTTTCCGGCGCATGGCAAAAGGGCGTGTGCGCGCAGGCGTCCCCGCTTCCCGTGCAGGCGCACATCTGGAGGTCCATCCCGGATTGGTATCCGTTCGACACGGAGAAATATGCAGGGGGTGTTGTTCCCGCTTCCATCGAGCAGACTGAGATGAGGATCTGCGCGGGCGATGACCCCCTTTGGGGGTCGCGTTCTTGGGACGATTCAGGTTGGACCGTTGAGGAGAACAGGTACTCCGTGTTGCACAAGGACCGAGGAATTTTCTGGGTGCGCCTCTGGGTTCGCTCCCGAGGGGACATCGAATCCCTGCCGGCCCTAGTCTCCCTGGTCGAGACCGCATCGAGCGAGGTCTACTGGGACGGAGTCCTGGTCCACAGCTCGGGAACCCCAGGTATTGACCGAGATCACGAGGTACCTGGGCCCCTATCATCTCTGTTCGAGATTCCCCGCAGCCTCCTCGGTCCCGGAGCGCACTTGATTGCCCTGCGAATGTCGACGTATCACTACAACCGGCCGGACACTCCCCAGCGCGTGGTTGTCCTGAATGTTCGGGCGGACCTGATGGCCTCGGCAAACGAGCGGCGGAGGCTTTATCCCGCTATGGCCGTCGGGGCGATGCTTGTAACCGGATTATTCGTCCTCGTCATGTGGCTGGTGGCCGCCCGCCAGCCCTCGCTGCTTGCGTTCTCGGGCCTGTGTCTCGGCGGCGCAGCACTGGTTGCGATCAACCTTTGGAGGTATGTATATCCCTTCCGTTATTCATGGTCCTACGCGATCTGGTTCGCCACGGACGCCGTTAGCATCATGGCAGCGGGTTGCATGGTGTTATTTGTCGTCTCCCAATTCAGGGTTTCCCGGCGCAAGTGGATCTTCGTCGCCTTTGTTGCGGGCGAGGCCGCGCTTGCGTGGCGCAATGGTCCGGTACCATTCGGCGTCGCAGCGGCAGCCTTCAGGCTGGACACATGGACCTACGCGTTCCTGGTGGCGATAGCGTGCAGTGCCTGGACGGCGTGGAGGATGCGAAGCTCCATCGCCTCTTTCGTCTCGGCGTGCCTCGCGCTCAGCCTTTATCTCTATGCGCGCGATCCGATCAATTTTGCGCGCACCCACCTCCTGGCTACGCTGCTGCCGAGCCTCTTGGGATTTATATTGGCACTGGCGACCATGGTGCGCCGCGAGCGCAGGGAGACGCATGAGGCAAGGCTTACCGCCGCCCGGCTCGAGATCGACCTCCTGAAGAAGAGCCTTCAGCCGCATTTCCTAATGAACACCCTTACGACCCTGGCGCAGATCGTCGAGGAGGAGCCCCGGGTGGCGGTCAAGCTGATCGACGACCTTGCGCTCGAGTTTCGCGCGCTGGCTGCAATCGCGGGCTTGAAGCAGATACCCCTTTCCCGCGAGCTCGAGCTTTGCGAGACGCACCTGCGGGTGATGACCGTTCGCACTGAGAAACCTTGGCGCCTCGAGGTTAGCGGCGTTGACTCGTCTGTAGGCGTGCCACCGGCGCTTTTTCTCACGCTCATCGAGAACGCATTCTCCCACCAGCGCGCGCTCGACGGCGCGACCACTTTCAGCCTTCGCGCCGAGGCCGAACGCGGCCGCACCCGCTACACTTTCGTTGCTCCGGGGATCGTGAACCACGCGTCCGAGGGGAGACAGGGCGGGATGGGCCTTCGCTATGTCCGCGTCCGCCTGGAGGAAGGGTGGCCAGGCAAGTGGACCTTGTCCCAGCGCGAGGTTTTCGGGGGATGGGAGACGGTCATTGATCTTGGCGGCGCCGATTCCGCGGCCGCCGCCATCCCATGAGGATTCTAGTCGTTGAGGATGAGCCGGCGATTGCGCGCCGCCTTGTCCAGTTCTGCAGCAAGATCCTGGGGGAACAGCTTGAAGTCTCAGTGGTCGCCGAGACGTACGAGGCGGCCAGCGCCCAGATCGCGGCGTTGACGTTCGACGTCATGCTACTCGACCTGAAGCTCCAAGAACGGGACGGTATGGAACTCCTAGCCCAAAGTGCCTGTGAGTCCTTCCACACAGTCATCGTCTCCGCAAACACCGACCAGGCCCTGCGGGCCTTCGAATACGGCGTCGTCGACTTCATCTCGAAGCCTTTCACCCTAGAGCGGGTCGAGCAGGCTCTCCGACGAGTGCAGCCGGGAGGGCGGGCGGCACACTTTGCGCGCTGCCTCGGCGTTCGAAAACACGGAAGGGTCGAGCTGATCTCGATTGACGATGTCCTCTACATCGAAGGCGCCGACAAATACTCGGAGATCGTGCTGAAGAATGGCCGCCGGGAGTTGCACGGAAAGACGCTGGCGGCCTTCGAGGCCGTCCTCCCGGCGACCTTTTCGAGAATCCATAAGTCCTTCATCGTGCGCCTGAGCGCCGTGACGCGGATCTATGCCCTCGAAGGAGGCCGCCATGAGGCGGAGCTGAAGAACGGGCTGCGGCTGCCGGTCGGCCGATCGCGATTCCAGGAGATCAAGTCCCGGCTGATCTGAAGCCGGAGGAGGATCGCTCGAGCACAACGCTCGCGCCGGCGAATTACAGTTGGCTCCTCGCCAGTGCCTTTGGCTCCTCATTCATGGCGTTTCCAGGCTCCGGGGAACATTGCCTTGTGCCGTCCATTGCAACCACCCAACCCATGACGAAGCATCACCTTTCCCTTCCGGCGGCTGACGCGATTCTGAAGGCGGCTGGAGCCGCATTCGCCATCGTTCTCCTTTGTCCTGCGCTCGGAGCCCAAACGGAGCAGGCGCGCATCGCGCCGGGTGCACCGAGCTACTTCAATCCGAGCGTCTTGGTCGCGACTCCCCCCGGCGTCTCCTTCGACAGGGTGCAGATCCAGTACCTCCTGCGCTCGCCCGCGATCAGACGCGATCCCGAGGACATCGTGGTGCAATATTCCACCAACGGAACAAAGGGTCCCTTCCTGGCGGCCACAGAGGCCAAAGGGTCGCCCAGCGAGGGAACTTCGGGCCTCCGCTCAGGGCCCATTGGAATCGCCCACACCTTCGTTTGGGATTCGTTTCGAGACCTCGATCCTGTCCATTTCACCCACGGCAACGTTGTTGTGCGCATCAACGGCAATGGTCAGGGGCAGACCAAGCCGTTTGCGATAGACAACCGGCTCCTGGCGACGGTCGCAGGACATGTGCCCCCTGGGGGCGTCGGGGATGGTGCGCCCGCGAATAATGCTCTCATCGACGTACCTTACAGCTGCCATGCCGTCGGCCCGCACACGTTCATCTATGTCGATCCCATTGAAAGCCGCGTGAGGGAGTTCACTATCGGCAGCGACTCGGTCACATTGGCTGGCGACGGCATCGGTTACTCCGGCGACGGCGGCCCAGCGGGCAAGGCAACGCTAAACTTCCCCGTGGATGCCGTGATGGACTCGAACGGCGTGGTTTTCATCGCGGATGCGGGCAACGTGTCCATCCGAGCGGTCAACCCGAAGGACGGGACAATACAGACGGTAGCTGCAGATCCGCGCTTCATCAACCTGTCGTCACTTCGTGTTCTGCCCGGCAACCAGCTTCTTATCGTGGACAGCGGGGCCCTGCGGATTTTCAGGCTCTCCTATACTGTCGACTCGTCGGGCAACGCATCCGGGAACGTGGACGTGGTCCTGGGCACCGGCAACCCGGGCATGGCGCCCGTGGACGGGATAGCGGCCACCGACGTTGACATGGGTCCCCCGACAGGGGACCTGCAGGACGACGGGAACGGCACGATTTACTACACCGAATACGGCTCTTTGATAAGAAAGTTCTCGATAGGGGGGACGGTCACCACGGTCGCGGGCAGTTACCAGGACACCTCTTACAGCGGCGATGGGGGCCTAGCTTCCGCAGCCACGTTTTCCGTGGATGGTCTGGCGTATGATATTGGCACCGGCTTCATCTACTTCGCCGATCCCCAGAACAATGTGATCCGCCGCTTCACGGACGGAGGCACCATAGAAACGGTCGCAGGCACCGGGGCTTTCGCCCCGCCCTCGCTCGGACAGGCGGCGACGGCTTCGGCGCTTCCAAGTCCCGGCTTCCTTGCCATTGACCCCTCCGGCGGGGCGGTCGTCGTTTCATCGTCGGCAACCCACCGATTTTATGGCTTTCCGGCGGGAGGCGCGATCACCCTTGCTGCTGGGAAGGACCAGTCCGGTGCCCTCGTTGGCAACCATGGGCCGGCTCCGGACGCCGTCCTCGCTACCCCACTCGCAGCGGCGGCACCGAACGGCGATCTGTTTGTCGTGGAGGAGGGCTTCGGCCGATTGATCCGAGTCGACTCGGCGACGGGCCTTATCTCCAACGTTGAGGGAAACGGTATTCCCGAATTTTTCGGAATCCCGGGACCGCTCAATGCCGCAAACCTCGACACGCCGACAGACCTCGCGATTGCGGCTGATGGAAGCCTCCTCATACCCAGTGAGAACGAGGCACAGGTGCTGGGTGCCGACTGGGCGCACAATTCGATCGGTGTGATAGCGGGAGACGGGACTTTCGGTACCGGCGGCGACGGTGGACTGGCGACCCAGGCCCAATTCATCACTCCAAGCAGCGTGGCCGTCTCACGGACAACTGGGGCCATCTACGTCGGCGACGAGGGCAGCGCGACCGTCCGAATGATAGATGCCCAGACAGGGATCATCACCACCGTCGCAGGGGGCGGCAGCGATGCATCCAGTGAGAACATACAAGCGACTGACGCCAACCTGGTCTTCCCCACGGGAATCGCGGTGGACGGGTCGGGCAACCTGTACATTTGCGAGAACAGTCCCGCGTCCGTGATCCGTAAGGTGACTCCCGACGGCAAAATCAACACCGTTGCCGGCGTTCCCTTCTCCTCGGGATTCAACGGCGACGGCCCCGCCCAACAGGCGCTCCTCAACGCCCCGAACAAGGTCGCGGTAGACGCGAGCGGCACCCTCTACATTTGCGACCAGGGCAACAGCCTCGTGCGCCGCGTCGACCTGAACGGAAACCTGAAGACTATCATGGGAAATGGAAGCAATGGCGATGCCCAGGACGGGACCAAGGCGTCGGGCGCGCCCCTCAACGGCCCGTGGAAGGTCGACGTGGACGACAACGGAAACATATTCGTCTCCGAGTTCTATGGCGCAAGGGTCCGTCGGTTTCGCGCGGATTAGACCCCGGTACCCCCGCGGCGCTCTGTCTTTCGCTCTCGATAATCTCCTTCGCAGCCGATCAGGCCTTTGCAGCAGGAATCCTTGCGGTATCCCGCAACTCGCTGATGTGCTTGGTGCGGTCGCCGAGAATCGAACTCGGGACACCTGCTTGGAAGGCAGAGGTTTTACCCCTAAACTACGACCGCATGCCTGCGAGAAGGGATGTTTCCCCCGGGGAAGGGTACCGTCAAGCCTGCTCGGGCAATTAGGGTTTGCGGGCATCGGCGCCGCGGACCATCCCTTTCGAAACAACCCCATGAGCCACGTCCCCTCCCCTGAACGCTACTCCAATCCCGCGCTATACCGTCGCTGCGGCAAGAGCGGCATAAAGCTACCCCTCCTCTCGCTGGGCCTCTGGCACAACTTCGGGAGTGCCGACAACTTCCAGAACAGCCGCTCGATGGTGCTTCGCGCCTTCGACCAGGGGATCACCCACTTCGACCTCGCGAACAACTACGGGCCGCCGCCCGGCTCCGCCGAGTCCACGTTCTGCTCCATCCTTCGCGGCGACCTGGACGCCCACAGGGACGAGCTGATCATTTCCACGAAGGCTGGCTACGACATGTGGCCCGGCCCGTACGGTGACTTCGGCTCGCGCAAGTATCTCCTGGCAAGCCTCGACCAGAGCCTCGGCCGCCTCGGCCTGGACTACGTCGACATCTTCTACAGCCACCGCATGGACCCGGCGACGCCGCTTGAGGAGACGATGGGCGCCCTGGCTCATGCCGTCCGCTCGGGCAAGGCCCTCTACGCCGGGATCTCCAACTACGACGCGCCGACAACCGAGCGGGCGGCCAAGATCCTGCGCGAGATGGGATCCCCGTGCCTCATACACCAGCCGAAATACAGCATGTTCGAGAGGACGCCCGAGAAGGGCCTCCTCGACGTCCTCACGCAGGAGGGCATCGGCGGCATCGCCTTCACCCCGCTAGCGCAGGGCATGCTGACCGGCCGCTACCTTCAGGGAATACCCGCGGACTCCAGGGCCGGCCACGACCCGAGGTTCCTGAAGCCCGAGAACATCACCGAGGACAAGCTCTCGCGTATCCGTAAACTGGATGCACATGCCAAGAGCCGCGGACAGTCGCTGGCCCAGATGGCACTCGCGTGGGTGCTGCGCCAGCCGGCGGTCACCTCGGCCCTCATCGGTGCAAGCAAGGTGTCGCAGATCGACGAAAACCTGGGGGCGCTCAGGAACCTCTCCTTCTCCGAGGACGAGCTTAAGGCGATAGACGCGATACTCGCGTAGTCCCGAGCGGTGAACCTCATCCTGCTCGAAGCCCGGGAGGCGGCCATTCCCCTCGCGCCGGATGACCCCAGGGCCGTCCACGTCCTCAAGGTCCTGCGCCGCGGGGAGGGCGACCTTTTCGATGCCGGCATCGTCAACGGGCCGCGGGGCAAGGCGACGATCTCGTCTATCGGGCCCGCTGGGATTGCATTCACTTTCGAGGCCACCGTGGAGGCGACCGAGCCGGACCCGATCCACCTTCTCGTCGCCCTTTCAAGACCCCAGACGGCGAGGAAGATCCTGAATGAGGCCTCGGCGCTCGGCGTCGCCTCGATCCGCTTTTTCCAATCAGAGAAGGGCGAGCCGGGCTACGCCTCGAGCACCCTCTGGAGCACGCCGGAGTGGCGGCGCCATTTGATGGACGGAGCGGCCCAGGCTTTCGACACGCGCCTCCCGGAGGTCCTGCACACGACCACGCTTGCCGAGTGCCTCGCCTCGATCCCGAAAGAGTGCGTCAGGGTCGCGCTCGACAACTACGAGTCGCCGTCGCGCCTCTCGCCCTGGCTGCGCACGAGGCCGGTGGCCCTGGCATTTGGGCCCGAGCGCGGATGGTCGGGGCCGGAGCGTATCCTCCTGCGGAGCGGGGGCTTCGAGCTCGCGCACCTCGGCGCCCGCGTGCTGCGCACAGAGACGGCCGTCGTCGCGGCCCTCGCCATCGTCAAGGCGGCGAACGCCTGAAAATCGCGACGCTCGGCTGGCGCGCGCCGCGCCCCAGCCGCTTCACGCAGTCCCAACCCGGGGGCTCGACCCTTTCCTCGCCCGGCATCTCGAAGACGACGATGCCCGCCCAGTCGGTGGGAAGCGCCGCCGAAAGCTTTGCGAACAGTATGGGGGCCACCTCCGGGATGTCCTCGTAGGGCGGGTCGACAAAGATCACGTCGGGGAGCTCGCCCGTTCCGACAGGCAGCGAAAGCGCGTCGGCCTCGACGGCCATGAGCTCCCCGCCGCCCTTGCCCATGCTCTTCGCGACGGCGGCGATGTTCCTGCGGAGGCAGGCGGCGGCCTTCGAGTTCCTCTCGACGAACGTGCCGCCCGCGGCGCCGCGGCTGAACGCCTCGAGGCCGTAGGCGCCGCTGCCGGCGAAGAGGTCGACAAACCGCGCGCCCACGATCCTCGCGGCCAGGCTCGAGAAGACCGACTGCCGCATGCCGTCCGTCGCGGGCCGCACCGAGTCGCCCTTCGGCACGGAGAGCTCGATCCCGCGGGCATTCCCGCCGCTTATGCGCACGAGCGGCCCCCTTCACTCGGGCCCGCGGCCCGGCATTTGGTCGACATCAGGGTGGCTGCGATCACAAAGGTGCCACGATGACATGGCCGGTCTCCGATCACTTCAACGGGAAAACCTTTTTCAATCCCGGCGATGCGGGGGTGCCGGGACTGGGCGCAGTCCTCAGGTGGAAGATGAACAGCAAGCCCGTCCCCTGGCCCGACCACGTCGACGTCCAGGCGAGGCCGCTGCCCGCGCCGCCCACGGGCGATGGCGTGATCGCCACGTGGATAGGGCACTCGAGCTTCCTGCTGCGGACCGCGGGCCTGTGCATTGTGACGGACCCGCAGTTCTCGCGGACGGCGGGCCCGACCTCGTGGCTCGGCGCCAAGAGGACGATGCCCCCGGCGCCCGCCCTGGAAGCGGTTCCCAAGGTGGACCTGGTGCTCCTGTCGCACGACCACTACGACCACTGCGATCTCCCTTCGCTAAGGTTCCTGGCGAAGCGCGACTCAAGTGCCGTCGTGGCGCCACTCGGCCACGGTCCGCTCCTCAGGGAGGCCGGCTTCAGGAACGTGGTTGAATTCGACTGGTGGCAGTCGGGCACGCCCGCTGTCGGCGCCGAGGTCACGCTCGTTCCCGCCCGCCACTGGTGCCGGCGCTCGCCCTTCTCGACCAACACGAGGCTCTGGGGCGGCTTCATGCTTAGGGCCGGCGGCCGGCTTGTGTATTTTGTCGGGGACAGCGGCTACGAGGAGGGCCTCTTCAGCGAGATCGGCCGTCGCTGCGGCCCTCCCGACCTGGCCCTCATCCCCATCGGCGCCTACGAGCCCCGCTGGTTCATGAAGTCCGCCCATATGGACCCGGCCGAGGCCGTCATGGTCCACCGGGAGGTGGGTGCCCGCCGCAGTCTCGCCATGCACTGGGGCACCTTCCAATTGACCGACGAGGGCCGGGAGCAACCCCTGAGGGACCTGGCGAAGGCCCTGGCACCCGGGGAGGACTTCACCGCCCTGGAGCCCGGCTCAAGTATTTTGACGTAGTTTTCGGGCTTGGAATGGCCCCTTGAGGGGAACCGCATGGCGCGAGCTGTGTCGGACTTAAATATCTTCCCCTGTATACGTTTGCACATCCAGCCAAGGTGGATAGGGTATGATGGATCCCTTTTGACCGGGGGCTCCAAGCAATCATGAACCTTGTCAGGTTAACCGCCCTTCTCGGCTTAGCGGCCTTCGCCGCGCCTTGCGCGCGCGCCTATGAGGAGAACATCTGGCCCTTCTACGTGGCGGAGAAGGACGTGGATGGGCAGACACAGGCGTGGGACTCGGTCGGGCCCCTGTTCTTCTCGGAGCAGACCCCGGCTCCGGAGGCGGGCACCGCGGCCGGCTTCAGGCCGTTCTACGTCAAGGTGACCGGAGGCGGAATCGTCCGCACAGACATCCTTTATCCGCTCTTCTTCGTCAGGAGCTACCAGGACGCCTACAAGTGGTCGATCCTCCAGCTCATAAACGGCGAGGGCCTGGACAAGAGCATGGCGGCCAACGACGGCCCCACCGACAGGCATTTCGACATCTGGCCCGTCTACTTCTCGCACGAGACCAAGGACCCGGTCGACACCTACCACGCGCTCTTCCCGATCTACGGGACGATCAAGTTCAGGCTGGGTTACTCAAAGCTCATGTGGGCGCCCTTCCCGCTCTACGTGGAGACAAGGAAGCGGCACACGACGACCAACTACTATCCCTGGCCGATCATCCGCAACATACACGGCGAGGAGAACGGCTTCGCGGTCTGGCCGATCTTCAACGTCTGGAAGGGCCCGGGCGTCGCGAGCCACCAGTCCTACCTCTGGCCGCTCATCTGGAACAATGTGCTTGAGCCTGACCCCGAGGCACCGGCGGGCACTGTCCCGGGCACGGAGGTGGGCTTCCTGCCTTTCTTCACGAAGGCGACCGGCCCCGGCTTCCTCGACGAGAGCTTCGTCTGGCCCTTCTTCGGCTTCACCGAGCGGACCTCGCCGAAACGGTACAGCGAGCAGCGCTATTTCTGGCCGTTCTTCGTCCAAGGCCGCGGCGACAACGCCTACGTGAACCGCTGGGGGCCGTTCTACACACACTCCGTCGTCAAGGGCAACGATTCCACGTGGATCGGCTGGCCCCTCTGGCACGTGACGAAGTTTGCCGACGATGACATCGCCCAAAGGAAGACGCAGCTCTTCTACTTCGTCTACTGGGACCTGGACGAGTCGAGCCTATCGCGGCCCGGCCTTCCCCATGCCTCGAAGACGCACCTTTGGCCCCTCTACAGCTCCTGGGACAACGGCGCGGGCAGCCGCCAGATACAGTTCCCCAGCCCGCTCGAGGTGTTCTTCCCCTCGAACCCGGATATCCGGGAGACGTGGTCGCCGATCGTCTCCGCCATATACCGGTATGACCGCCGCCCGACAGGCGAGTCCAGGACATCGCTCCTCTGGAACGCCGTGACGTGGCGGAGGAACCCCGGCGAGGGCCTCGCCGAGTTCCATATCGGCCCCTTTCTCGGAATGGCGAGGAACCCTGCCGGGAATAGATGGACCATCTTAGGATTCGATTTTGGCCCCAACCTGAACAAGGATAGGGCCTCAAGCCGCTGATATGAAACAACTCAACGCGATACTCGAGGGTGTGGGCAGCGTGGTCCAGCTGTTGGTCCGCTCCCTTTCCTATGCAGGCACTCTCCCCCGCCAGTGGGGCCGCTTCGTTGAGCAGTGCTACATGATCGGCTACACGACGCTCCCGATCGTCGCCATCCTGAGCTTCTTCATTGGAACCGTGCTGGCCCTGGAGGCCGGCTACTCCATGCAGGACTTCGGGGCCAAGGAGTACATCGGCAGCCTTGTCGGCCTCTCGATGGCGCGTGAGCTCGGGCCCATGATGACATCGGTCCTCCTCGCGGGCCGCGTCGGCTCCGCGATCGCGGCCGAGCTCGCATCCATGACCGTCTACCAGGAGATCGACGCCCTCACGACCATGAACATCCCGGCGGCGAAGATCCTCGTCCTTCCCCGTCTTGCGGCCGTCCTCGTCATGATGCCGGTCCTCATCATCATCTCCAACATCGTCGGCTGGTTCGGCGGCTCCGTCGTGGCCCGCTATGTGAGCTATGTCGGCATCAGCCCCGAGGCCTACTTCGCGGCGCTCCGCCACTTCACCAAGTTCAAGGACGTCATGAACGGCATGGAGAAGGCCGAGATCTTCGGCTTCGTCGTCGTCCTTGTCTGCTGCGACATCGGGCTCAACACCCGCGGCGGCCCCCGCGAGATCGGCGCCGCCGTCACCCGGGCGGTCGTCGTCTCCCTCATCCTCATCCTGGTCCTTGATTACTTCGTGACGAAGATCCTCATATGAGCAACGACGTCGAAGTTTCCGAGTCCTCCTCCTGCAGCAAGACGCGCAACCCCTTCACCGGGGTCGAGGCGAACGCCGTTGGCGTCAAGGTCGACCACGTGTCGAAGTCCTATGGTGACGCAGAGGTCCTCCATGACGTTTCGTTCGACGTCAAGCCGGGCGAGATCTTCGTCCTGATGGGTCCCAGCGGATCCGGCAAGAGCGTCCTCCTCAGGCAGATCGCGGGCCTCGAGCTCCCTACCAAGGGCAAGGTCCTCGTCGACGGACAGGACCCGTCCCTGGAGGAGACCCGCGAGAAGGTCCGCGTCGCCCTGGTCTTCCAGGCGGGCGCCCTCTTCAATTCCCTCAGCGTCTACGACAACCTGGCCCTCTATCCCCGCGAGCACCGCTCGGGCGACGAGAAGGCGATCGACCAGAAGGTCATGCATGCGCTCAAGATCCTCTCCGTCGAGGACGCGGCCCAGAAATTCCCGTCCGAGCTCTCGGGCGGCATGAAGAAGCGCGTCTCGATCGCGAGGGCGCTCGTCATGGAGCCGCAGCTGCTCCTCTACGACGAGCCGACAAGCGAGCTCGACCCCGTCATGAGCGCCACGATCAGCGAGATCATCGCGACGCTGAAGAACGAGTATAGCGTGACAAGCCTCGTCGTCACCCACGACCGCGCGCTCGCCCTGACCATCGCCAACCGGGTCGGCATCCTCATGGATGGGAAGCTGATCACCCTGGGAACGCCCGGGGACCTGCAGAAGTCGACCGATCCCCGGATCGTCGACTTCCTCAACCCGAAGATAGACATCCAGCATCCCCGATTTAAGAAGCTCGAAAACAAGGACACATCATGAACACCGCGCAACAAACGGCCCGCGTCGGGCTATTCTTCCTGCTGGGCGTCGCCCTCGTCTGGGTGACATTCGAGACCCTCAGCGACGGCCACCTCTTCGAGGAGCGAAGCCATACCCTGATCGCGGGGTTCGACGACCTGCGCCAGCTGAAGGCGGGCGACGAGGTCCGCCTGGCCGGCGTCAAGGTGGGCTCGGTCAAGACGACGAGGCTCGCGGGCCGCCGCGCCGAGGCCGTGCTTCAGGTCGACCCGAAGGTCCCGATCGCGAGCGACGCCACGGCGACGATCGTCATGGCAGGGCTGATCGGGGGAAACTACATCGCCATCAGCATGGGGACGCCCGGAAGCACGCCCCTGGCGGACGGGGCGGAGATCCGCACCGAGGTCTCCCCCGACCTGAACACGATCATGTCCGAGATCGGCGGCCTCGGTAAGCAGCTCCAGGATTCCCTGGGCTCCTTCAGCAAGGCCTTCAGCGGCGACGGCAAGGACGGCGGCGGCATCATCCAGAAGCTGGACAAGCTGGTCACCGAGAACTCCGACCGCGTGAACAAGACGATGACGAACCTCCAGGAGATCACCGACAAGATCAACAATGGCCAGGGAACGCTTGGCCTCCTGGTCAACGACCCGAAGCTCCACGACCAGCTGCTGGCCACGGTCTCGGAGATCAAGACGGCCGCGACGGACGCGAAGACCTTCGTCAGCAACGCCGAGGGCATCATGGACCAGATCAAGTCGGGCCAGGGCACCTTGGGCACGCTCATCTACGACCAGAAGGCCGCGGACGACATCCGCACCTCGCTCGCCAACATCCGCACGGTCTCCGACAAGCTCGCCAAGGGCCAGGGCACGCTCGGCAAGCTGATCAGCGACGACAGCCTCTACAACAGCGCCGAGACGACGATCAAGAAGGTCGACCGCACGCTGGACGGCCTGAACGACTCCGGCCCGATCACGGCGGTCGGCATCGCGGTCAACGCCCTCTTCTGACCATGTCGACCACGGGAGCCCCCGATGACGAGGCAGCATTCCTGAGGGACCTGGTAAAGGCCTCGCGCCAGAAGATCCACCACGTGCAGTGGAAGGACAGGGACGGCACGAGCCGCCAGACCGCCCTCACCCAGCCCGAGGTCGTCCGGCTGAACAAGATCGCGAGTCGCATGGGCACCAACAAGGGCGAGGTCCTTCGCCAGGCGGCGCACGTGCCGGTGGAGAAGATCCAGCGGCCGGCTCCGGCCCCCGTCGATCCCGGAGTGGGCTAGGCCCTCAGTCGACGAAGGCCAGCGGGTCCGAGCCTGCGAGGAAGAGCCGTACGGCTTCCTCCAGTCCCGCCTTGTCCTCGTCGTCGAAGCGCGCCGGGACCGGGCTGTCGAGGTCAAGGACTCCGATCAGCTTCCCGCCCAGGACCAGCGGCACCACGATCTCGGAGCGGGAGGCGGAATCGCAGGCGATGTGGCCCGGGAAGGCATGGACATCCGGGACGACGATGGTCTCGCGGCGCTTGGCGGCGGTACCGCAGACGCCCTTGCCGAGCGCAATGCGGACGCAGGCCACCTTGCCCTGGAAGGGCCCGAGGACCAGCTCGCCGCCCTGGAGGAAATAGAAGCCGGCCCAGTTGAGGTCGGGCAGCAGGTGGTAGAGGAGCGCCGAGATGTTCGCCGCGTTGGCGAGCCCGTTGCGCTCCCCCGCAAGGACACCCGACAGCTGCGAGTTCACCTCGCGGTAGCTCTCGGCCTTCGGCAGGCCCATCGTGGCTTTCAGCTCGTGCATGGAATTCGGAGATTAACCCTGGGCAACGTGATGTCTCGCCGCGCGGGCCGCAACCACGTCCGCAGGAATGATGTGGCAGCCGTAGTTGGGCTCGATGTGGTGGAGCTCCGTGTTGCACTTGGGGGCGCGTCCGCCGTGGTAGCCCGCAAAATGCTTCTTTCCCATCGGCGGAGCGTAGCCAGGTCCGCGCCCCTTGCAAAGCGCGTGCTGCCCTCCTGGGTTCCGGGATCGCCTTAGCGGAAGAACCGGATTGCGAGCGGGTACTGGTAGTAGATGCCCTCCGAGGCCTTCACCGCGGCCACGATCGAGCAGACGATCCCGCCGATGCCGATGGCGATCAGGAGCGGGATGCCGACGATCAGGAAACAGAGCGGGATGCAGACGACGGCGTAGACCAGGAGCGAGAGGTGGAAGTTCAGGGCCTCCCTGGCGTGGTGGGTAACGAACGGCGAGTCCGTGCGCATCACGAGGTAGACCACCATCGGGAAGAGAAACGCGAGGAGCGCCAGGCCGAAGAAGTAGGAAAGGTGGCAGAGGACGCTCCAGAGGCGCTCGCTGGAGGAATAGGCGACGGTCGGGGGTTGTGAAACGGGCGGCACGTCACCGAGGGGTGCTGTGGGATCTGAGGTCATGGTTGTCATGGTTGTGTCTGTTAAGGTTGTGATTTCCTGTGTGCCTTAAGAACACTCCGGGACACGCCGGAGTTGCAGCAACTTGGCTGCCGGGAAGGCACTGCGACAACACCCTGCCCTGCAGCGGGATGGCCGACCTAGAAATGCCAGCCCATGCTGAGCATGGGGCCCACCGCGTTCACCCCCGGATTGATGCGGTTCAGGTACCGGTTGGAAACGTGCTGGAAATAAAGGCCCAGCGACATGCTCAGGCGGTTCCTCAGCATCACCCTGCCCCCGAGGTAGGCCAGCCAGGTCAGGTTGAAGTCCTCGCCCTGGGCTCCCTTGATCTCGTGGCCCTTGGAATCGAGCCAGCCGATGCCGCCACCGCTGGCGAAGAACAGGTTCCTGGTGCGCTTATGGTCCCACCACTCGAGGATCCCGGATGCCGTGCCGCCGAGGAAATGGTGCTCCGGGCCCTCCGAGATGGGCTCGCCGAGGAGGCTGAAGCGGTTGCGGATCACGAGGTCGCCGCCGAAGAAGGGCCTCACCGTCCCGACGAGCGGGCTCTTGAACGTGATCATCTGCGGCAGGAACGTGTAGCTGAGCGGCGTCGCGTCGCCCGAGAACTTCCAAAGGACGCCACTCTCGTAGTCGACCTCCCAGTGTTGGGTGGGGTCGTACGGCGCCGCAAGGGTCGATACCGTGTCCGCCCGGACCCACCCGGCGCAGAGGACAAGAATGAGGAGGAGGGCCAGGCGGCGGGCGGTCATCACGCCGAATCAAACGGGCCTTCCCCTCCCACGGCAAGGAACCGAATGGCAGCGGGTCAGTTCCCGGTCAGCCCGTTTTGCACCCGGAATTATGGCATCCTATTGCGGACGTTGCATGGGAGTCGAGGGAATCGATCACTCCTTGCCGTCGATAAGGAACTGCTCGATCTTGCCGTCGGCAAAGTCGTATTCCGCAACCTGCAGTTGCCGGTGCCGATAGAAGAGAGTCAGGGCATAGTGTTTTGTGCCACCGCGCGTTTGTTCGGAATCGAGCCTTACTCGTTCCAGATCGCCGAGCGACGCAAGGCTTTGGCGAATGTCGCTTACCGCCTGACGGGTGAATGCCGCAGAAGCATCAGGCGCGAGGTCTCCGCGATCCACGCGTCCTTGGCAGAGGTCCAACATCAGCCTGTGTGCTCTCGCTTCGATGGCGTTCTCCCTCGGAACAGTGTGGGGCGGTTCGGAAGAGACTGCTGTATCCGACCCGGAACCTTCCGCCGGCTTGATGCCCACCAGGCTCTGAAGCCTTTCAGCAAGTTCGATGGTCGCATCCGAATACTCCGCGTTTGTCAAAATGACCACGGCGGCATTCATTTCAGGCAGGACAAAGTTGTGTGACCGGAATCCGGAGATCTCTCCCGGATGGTGCAGCATCAAGTGTGGCCTACCATCGATTCCTGCGATGTCCGTCACAAAAAATCCGAGCCCATAGCCCGTCGAGCGCCCGTTAGTGGTCTTGACCTCAGAACTCATCGCCGAATAGGAGGATGCGCTCAATAGACTCCGGTTCATCACGCTGATGTCCCAAATCGCTACATCTTTGGCGGTCATCTCGAGATCGGCCATAGCGAAAAGCCAATTGCGACCGGTTTGAGGAGCGGGACGAGGCGGTCCCAAAGCAAACCGGCAATAGCCGACCGCATTTCGTTCTGGCTGGCTCGGGTGATCCGCGAATGTCTCGTCGGTAATGCCGATCGGCCCCAGAACGTCGTCCGCCAGAAAACTCTCATAAGACTCATTTGCGACCCTTTCGACGATCCGTCCGGCTATCACGTAGTTCGTTCCCGAATATTGCCATTCCTGCCCGGGAGGAAAATCGAGCGGCTGCTCAGCCCAGGTTCTCAAGATGGCGTCGACGCTGGTGGGTCGCTGCATCCGGGCGGGGATGTACTCCTGCAAGAAATAGTCCCGGTAACCAGAGGTGTGACTCAGGAGTTCACGAATCGTAACCTGTGTGGAGCTAGTCAGTTCAGGCAGAAACCTCGAAACTGTGTCGTCGAGGGACAGCTTGCCACGATCCACTAGCACGAGGATAGCAGCGGCCGTAAACTCCTTGCTCACGGAGCCAATGGCAAAGCGGGTGGAGACACTGGCCATTCGAAATGATGGCGTCGCCTTGATTTCACCGACGGCTTCTGGCAAGTCTGCGAAACCATATGCCTTCAGGTAGGCGATGTGTCCGTGCCGCACGATCGCCAGAGAAATCGCCGGCACATCATTGTGTGCCATGATTGCTCGGACCGCATCGTCCACTTGAGCACCTTCAACATCATTCAAGGGGGAGAAGGCTTGTGGTGCCTGCGAAAGAACATGCGTAGCTCCCGCGAGGAAGAGCCAGAGCCCCATCGATTGCCTGAAAGAAGCCAACTCGGTCACTCGTGTCACCTTGCTCAGTTTATTCGTCCGTGCGATCTCGGGACGCAGAAAAGCTCCTGTGATCAGTTACGGGGCGCAACTCCCGGATGGCCGGCAATCCGGAAACTGACCCACTACCAACCGAATGGCCCGTACCAAATTGACGATGTCCCCTGTTTTTTTCATAAATGTCAGTATATTAGGCCCCTGCCTGTTCCGACCGGGAATACTCCGATCCCACCAGTCTCCCACAAAGAACCCCTTCCTTTCATGACATCCCTCCGCCGCCTCCTCGCCTGCTCCGCAGCCCTTGTCCTTGCCGCCTCAGTCGCCCACGCGGCCGACTGGACCGAGGATTACGCCTCGGCCGTCGCCCAGGCAAAGAAGGAGCACAAGATGCTGCTCCTCGACTTCACGGGCTCCGACTGGTGCGTCTGGTGCCAGCGCACCGACAAGGAGGTCTTCGCGACTCAGAAGTTCAAGGACTTCGCCGACCAGAAGCTGATCCTTGTCAGGCTCGATTTCCCGAACGCCAAGCCGCAGACGGACGCCCTCAAGGCCCAGAACGTGGGCCTGCGGGACAAGTACGGCGTCGAGGGCTACCCAACGCTCGTCGTCCTGGACGCCAAGGAGAAGGTCGTCTTCAGCCAGCTGGGCTACAAGGACGGCGGCCCGGACGCCTTCATCGCGCAGTTCCCCAAGCCCGCAAACTAGGCCGCGGGGACTTGGGCTCAGAGCTTCGGGCCGCGCTGCATCAGCTTGCGCGCCCTTAGCCTGAGGCCGTTCAGGCGGATGAAGCCCGTCGCGTCGTTCTGGTTGTACCAGCTCTTCACGCCCTCCATCGACGCCACGTTCGTGTCGTAGAGGGAGTACTTCGACTTCCTGCCGCAGGTGATGACATTGCCCTTGTAGAGCTTGAGGCGCACGGTGCCCGTGACGAACTTCTGGCTCTCGTCGACCAGTGCCTGGAGGGCCTCCCGCTCGGGGGCGAACCAGAAGCCGTAGTACACGAGCTCCGCGTACTTCGGGATCAGCGAGTCCCGAAGGTGCATGACCTCGCGGTCCATCGTGAGCGACTCGACCTGGCGGTGGGCGTGCATGAGGATCGTGCCGCCCGGCGTCTCATAGACGCCGCGCGACTTCATCCCGACGAAGCGGTTCTCGACCAGATCCACGCGTCCGATGCCGTGCTTGCCGCCCAGCTTGTTCAGGGCCTTGAGCACTCCCGCGGGCGTGAGCTTTCTGCCATTCACCGAGACGCAGTCGCCCTTAACGAAGTCCAGTTCCACGTACTCGGGCTTGTCCGGGGCGTCCTCGGGCGACACCGACAGCTTGAACATTGCCTTGTTGGCCTTGGTCGTCGGGTCGAACCAGGGGTCCTCGAGGATCCCGGCCTCATAGGAAATATGAAGGAGGTTGCGGTCCATCGAGTACGGCTTCTTGGCCGAGGCCTCGACCGGTATCTTGTGCTTGCGGCAGTACTCGATCATCTCGGTCCTGCCCGGGAACAGCTCGCGGTAGGCGTCGATCTTCCAGGGGGCGATGATTTGGAGGCCCGGCTCGAGCGCCATGTAGGTGAGCTCGAAGCGGCACTGGTCGTTGCCCTTGCCGGTGGCGCCATGCGCGACCGCCTCGGCCTTGTGCTTCCTCGCGATCTCGACCTGCGCCTTGGCGATCAGCGGGCGGGCGATCGACGTGCCAAGGTAGTACTGGCCCTCGTAGATGGCGTTCGCCCTCACCATCGGGTAGATGAAGTCGCGCGCAAACTCCTCGACCAGGTCGAGGGTGTAATGCTTCGAGGCGCCCGTCGCCAGGGCCTTCTTGGGAAGGCCCTTAAGCTCCTCCTCCTGGCCGATGTCGGCCGCGAACGTTATGATCTCCGCGTCATAGGTTTCGCGCAGCCATTTTACGATGACGGACGTGTCGAGGCCCCCTGAGTAGGCGAGTACGATTTTCATAGCTCCCCAATAGGTTCCACCTAAGGGCAATCGACACAACTCTTTAAGGAGTCAGTCAGCCACGCATCCCGTGCCCACTGCGCTGTTATACGTAAAAAAGGCGCCTGACAGTCATCGCCAAGCCCACGAAATAGGTCACCGTAAGCTCATGAGACGACAGACATTTGTCCTGCCTCTGGTTGTCCTGGCGGTGCTCATCGTTGTTTCAGTCGTGTTCCGTGCAAGGGAGCACCTGACAATGTCCGCACTGACGACCGAGGAAGCCCTTTCGCTCGCCAAGTTGCAGAGCGCGGATGTTCAGGACCCACCGTTGAAGTTCGAGTGGACCCTTCCGGGAAAGCGTTATGTCCGCTACCTCCTTCAGGAAAGGGAATCGAAGGCGATGCCATGGCACACGAAGGAGGGGGTGGCCTACAATCTCGCGGTGGAGAAGGCGTTGTTCATTTTCGAGATCGGTGACAGGCACTCCAAGAATGGAACCCAGAACGTCTGGACCCTCGAGACGCGCCTTGGGGGAAGCACCACCCACTTCGGCATTCCCTTGTGCGGGTGGGAGGGCTCGACCCACATCCTTCCCGTTGCCACCGAGGAATTCACCTCGACGACGCGAACCGAAGAACCGGAAAACCTCTACGTTCTGACCACCGGGGAAAAACAATATCGAATTAGCCTCGAATCAAGCGAAGCCCCGTTCCCAGAAAAACAACCTCTGGGAAACGGCAAGTCCTGAACCCTCACCCCGATAATCCCATCACCCCATGACGCTCGAACCACCCCTCATACCCACCATCAGGCGCATCAAGAGATTTGCCCCGCTCCAGCTCGGAAAAATGATGGGCATCTGTTACGGCATAATGGGGTTACTTTTCTGCCCCATCTTCCTCCTCATGGCCTTGATGAGCCCGCACCTCCCGCCGCAGCAGCGCGTGGGCGTAATGGCATTCGGGACAGGCTTCGCCATCGCGATGCCCTTCATATACGCCATCATGGGGTTTGTCGGAGGCATCGTGAGCGCTTTCGTCTACAACCTGATCGCAAGGTGGGTGGGTGGAGTCGAAGTTGAAGTGGAGTAAGGTGGGGTTTCGCGATGTCCCTTGATCTCCGACCCAACTGCGAGTGCTGCGACCGGGATCTGCCTCCTGACTCGACCGACGCCTTCATCTGCTCGTTCTAGTGCACCTTCTGCCGCGACTGCGCCTCCGATAAGCTGAAGTTCACCTGCTGCAACTGCGGCGGCGAGCTCGTCCGGCGGCCGGTTCGCCCCAAGTCGGCGCTCGCGAACAATCCGCCCTCGTCCATCCGGGTGCGCCGCACAAGCCCCTGTGTCGCGGCCTTGTCCGCCTAGCGCAGAATCTCGATCAAAAGCACCCAGGCGTTCAGGAGGGCGCCTGCGAAGGAGAAGATCGCGCCCGCCGCCATCCACGTGAGGCCGCCTCCGAATCCCATCAGGAGCGAGAGGCCGCCAATGACAACGAGGAGGTTGGCCGGCTGGTTGATGACGATCCGGCTCCAGATGTGGAGTGCCCTCATGTAGTGGCGGTTCTTGAGCGCCTTGAGCTCGATGCGGGTGGTCACGAGCCAGGCGAGTCCGCCAAAGACGACGAGCTCCCAGCCAAACGTCCTGATGCCGAGACCCGGCACGAGGGCCACGAGAGAAATCAGCAGGACGCTCGCCAGCGGTATCACGGTCTCCCCCGCCCTCTCCGCCTGGCCCGGCCTTTCCAGGATCTGCTTCAGGTTGATCGATATGGCGACGAAGACCAGGCCCACCAGTCCGGCCGAGGCCCCTGCGGAGGCCACAAAGAAGTCGTGCCAGTGCTCGAGGTCCAAGGCTTCCATTCACCCAAGCCCAACGGATCCCGGGCGCGATGTCGCCTGAAAAGTCCGGTACATCCAGGGGATTCGCCCTCGTCCCGGGGGCGTTTCACGGCGGCGGGGCTGCAGGACGCCACCGCACTGTTTTCTTTCCGGCGCGGTTAGCCCATTTTCGAAGTCCAGCCACCCCAAAATCCCCCACACCCATGAAACCCATTCGCCTTCTCCTGTCCCTTGCCATTGCCGGCCTTCTCGCCGCTCCATTCACAGCTCCCGCAGCCGAGCCCAACGTCAAGGCACCTACTCCGGCTACCATCTCCCACGGCGCGAAAGTCGCGATCACCGAATACCTAGTGCCCGGCAAGACGACGGTCTTCGACTTTTACAGCGAGCACTGTCCCGTCTGCAAGTCACTCGAGCCCGGGATCCGCAAGCTCCACGCGTCAAGGGACGACATCGCCGTCGTCTTCGTGGACATCAACCGCCCGGGCGCGAAGGGGATCGACTGGGACTCACCCGTGTCCCTCCAGTACAACCTTCCCTCCACGCCGCAGTTCAAGGTCTACGGGCCGGACGGCAAACTGCAGTCCGAGGGCAAGCACGCCTACGCGTTGGTCACCGGCTGGCTCAACTAAGGCCGGCTCAACCGGCCCTGGAGGCCGAGAGGACGCTCATGAGCGCCTTCTGCACGTGCAGGCGGTTTTCCGCCTCGTCGAAGATGATGGAGCGCGGGTTGTCGAGGACAGCCTGTTCGACCTCCTCGCCCGGGTGGGCGGGCAGGCAGTGCATGAAGAGGGCGTCGTGCTTGGCCGCGGCGAAGAGCTTCGCCGTCACCTGGTAGGGGTGCATACGGGAAATCCGGGAATCGGCCTCGTCCTCCTGGCCCATGCTGGCCCAGACGTCGGTGTAGACGATGTCGGCGCCCGCTACGGCCTTCATGGGGTCGGTCGTGAACTCGAAGTCGACAGCGCGGCCCTCCGCCTTCAGGAGCGCCCTGATCTTCTCGCCCGGCTCGAAGCCCGCGGGACCGCTGAGCGAGATCTTCATGCCGAAGAGGCTCGCGCCGAGGATCCAGGAATTGGCCATGTTGAAGCTCGTGTCGCCGAGGAAGGCGATCTTGCGGCCCTTGAGCGCCGCGACCAGGTCACCCTCGGGGCCCGCCCAGCGCTCGGCCGCCGTGAAGGCATCGGCGTAGATCTGGCAGGGGTGGAGGAAGTCCGTGAGGCCGTTGATGACGGGCACCGAGGAGGCCGCCGCGAGGCGCTCCACGTCACCATGGTCGAACGTCCGGATCACGATCCCGTGGACGAAGCGCGAGAGCACCTTGGCGGTGTCCTCGATCGACTCGCCGCGGCCGAGCTGGATGTCGCCCTTGTTCAGAAACAGGGGATGGCCGCCAAGCTCGTTGATGCCGACCTCGAAGGACACCCGGGTGCGGGTGCTCGATTTCGCGAAGATCATGGCCCAGGTCTGCCCGGCCAGCACCGGGGGCGTGTGCCGGCCCCTTTTCCGCTTAAATTCGCGGGCCAGCGAGAATACCTCGCCCAGTTCGCTGGGCATCAGGTCGGTCTCTTTCAGGAAGTGCTTCATGGCGCGAAGCGGATATATCTAGCCGATAGGCCCCATTCCTACGAGAGGAAAGTGGCACCCTATCCCCCACCCAATCGGCTCCTTGCGTAACTACAGGGCCGAGAGGACCTCGCGGAATATCGAGACGGAGCGCCCCAGCTCCTCGGCCGACGCGTTGAGCGGCGGAAGGAGGCGTATCACGTTCACCCCGGCCGGGGCCGTCAGGAGCCCGTGCTCCCGGAGCGAAGCCATGATCGGCGCGGCGTCGACGGCCATCTGGAGCCCGACAAGGAAGCCAAGGCCCCGGACGCCGGAAACCAGCTTGGGGAACTCATTCGCCATGCGGGTGAGCTCGCGGATCCAGGGGCCGCTCTCCCGCGACACATGCCCCAGGAGGCCCTCCCGCTCGAAGATGTCCAGGACGGCCAGCGCCGCCGCGCAGGCCAGCGGCGTGCCGCCGAAGGTCGATCCGTGCATGCCAGGCTGGAAGAGGTCGGCCGACTTCTCGCCGATCCACACGGCGCCGATCGGGAAGCCGCCGGCGAGGCCCTTCGCCATCGCGATCGCGTCGGCGCGGATTCCCATGTGCTCAAAGGCGAAGAACTTCCCGGTCCTGCCCGCGCCGCACTGGACCTCGTCCATGAGGAGCAGGAGGTTGTTGTCGTCGCAGAGTTTCCTGAGTCCCACCAGGAACTCCTTCGTGCACGGGTTGATGCCGCCGTCGCCCTGGATCGTCTCGACGAAGATGGAGGAGGTGTCGGCGTCGATCAGCCGGGCGAAGCTGTCGATGTCGTTCAGGTCCCCGAAGACGAATCCCGGGACCAGCGGACGGAAGCCCTTCTGGACGCTTTCCTTCGGGGTCGCGCTCATTCCGCCGAACATGCGCCCATGGAAGCCGTTCTTGGCGCAGATGACCCTGATGCACTTCCCCTCGACGCCGGCCTTCCGCATTCCGTGAAGCCGCGAGAGCTTGATCATCGCCTCGTCGGCCTCGCCTCCGCTGTTGCAGAAGAAGACCCGGCCGGGGCCCGCGTAGCCGACAAGCCTGCGGGCCAGCTCCCCCTGGTTCGGGTTCCTGAAGAGGTTGCTCGTGTGGTTGATCTCGCCCACCTGGCGCTGCACAGCCTCGACCCAGTACGGGTGGCAGTGGCCGATCGAGTCGACCGCGATCCCGGAGGAGAAGTCGAGGTAGGCGTTGCCCTGGTCGTCCCAGACCTTGGTGCCGCGCCCGCGCACCAGCGTCAGCGGCTGGCGCGGGTAGTTCTTCAGGACGTAGGCGTCGTAAAGCTCCGCCGCCGCCGAGCGCACGATGGCGGGCCTGTCATCCATGGACGATTTCGGTGCCGATTCCCTTGTCCGTGAAGATCTCGAGAAGGAGGCTATGGGCCAGCCGGCCATCGATGAAGTGCACGCGCTGCACGCCCTCCTCCAGGGCCTTGACCGCCGAGCTGACCTTCGGGCGCATGCCCTTGTCGATCACGCCGGACTTCTTGAGCTCGTCGACCTGGCTGATCCTGAGAGTCGAGATGAGGGAATTGGGATCGGGCGGCGCGGCCAGCAGGCCGGGGACGTCGCTCATGTAGAAGAGCCTGCGGGCCCTGAGCGCGCTCGCCACGCGGCCGGCCACGAGGTCTGCGTTCACGTTGTAGGGCTTGCCGTCGTAGCCCTCGGCCACCGGGGAGATGACCGGCACGAAGCCGTCGGCGATCTCCTTCTTGATGAGCTTCACCTTCACCTCCGTCACCTCGCCCACGTAGCCCAGGTCGAGCGGGTTGCCGTCCTCGTCCGTGGACATCTTCTGGCAGACGAGCACCGTGTCGCCGGGTAGACCCTTGGGCTTTGCGTTGGCGCGGGAAAGCGCATCGCACACGTCCCGGTTCACGACCTCGTCCAGGGTCTTCTTCACGATCGCGATCGTGGCCTCGTCGGTGACCCTCAGTCCCTTGACGAAATTGGCCTTCAGGCCGGACTGCTCCATGGCCTTCGTGATCGCCTTGCCGCCGCCGTGGACGATCACGACGTTGATCCCGACGGCCGAGAGGAAGGCGATGTCGTAGGTGATCCTCGCCCGCACGGCCGGGTCGGGGTCGTCCATGAAGCTGCCGCCGTACTTGACGACGAATGTCGATCCCCGGAAGTCCTGGATGTACGGGAGGGCCTCGAGAAGGACCTTCGCCTTCGCGGTCACCTCGGAAACGTTGATCTGGGCGCTCACTCGACCCGCCTCATGTACGGGTGGCCGGATATTGTCATGGGTGTGCGCACGTGTGTCACATGATGCTTACAACACGCCGGCCCGCCATTTCCACAACAATTTGAGGCGAGCCGCGTAAATATTCGGCTTCACTCCGCGGCGTCGCGGCCACAGTTCTCAGTCACATGCCGAGCACACAGCTGACGTTCTCCGACCGCGCCTCACACCGCGCGTGGCTTTCAGGCCAGTCGGCCCTCCCCGCCGGCTTCCGCGTCGGCTCGTCCCGCTTCGACTTCACGCCCGCCGAGGCCCCGAAGCCGGCAAAGATGACGCTCACCATCATCGCTCTCGACAAGCCCTCGGCCGCCTTCGCCGCCGTCTTCACGAAGAACGCCTTCCCCGGCGCCCCCGTCGTCGTCGGCCGCACTCGCCTGGCCGAGCCGGCCCTTTCGGCCATCGTCGTCAACAACAAGATCTCCAACGTGTGCGCCCCCGACGGCGTCGAGGCCTCCGAGAGGATCTGCGCCGAGGCCGCGCGCCTCCTGGGCGTCGCGCCGACGGCCATCCTGCCCAGCTCCACCGGTGTCATCGGCTGGGGCCTGCCGGTCGAGGCCATGCTGGCCTCCCTTCCCGCCGCCATGGCGACCCTCGCCGCCGGCTCCATCATGCCGGCCGCCGAGGGCATCGTGACGACCGACCTCTATCCCAAGGTACGGCGCGCCTCGGTCGGCAAGGGCTCCATCGTCGGCATCGCAAAGGGGGCCGGGATGATAGAGCCCAACATGGCGACCATGCTGGTCTACATCCTGACCGACCTCGACGTCCCGAGGGACGAGCTCCGCCGCATGCTCTCGACCGCCGTCGAGCCAACCTTCAACGCCATCAGCATCGACAGCGACACGAGCACGTCGGACACCGTGGCCCTCGTTTCCTCGTCGATCGTGCCCTGCCCCGACCTTGGCGAGTTCGAGCGGGCCCTGCAGGGCGTCTGCCGCGATTTGGCCGAGGATGTCGTGAGGAACGGAGAGGGCGTTCGCCACGTGATCAAGGTGACGGTCAGCGGCGCCCCCGACTTCAAGTCGGCCCGTGCGCTCGGCAAGGCGATCGTCAACGCCCCCCTCTTCAAGTGCGCCGTCGCCGGCAACGACCCGAACGTCGGCCGCCTGATCCAGGCGATCGGCAAGCATGTCGGGGCCTCGGCCCCCGGGACGGATGTCTCCAGGCTCCGCGTCACGATGGGCGGCATCGAGATCTTTGCCGGCGGGGCGTTTCGCCTGGATCCCTCGAAGGAGACGGCGCTCGTCGAGCACCTGACGCGCGCCGAGCTCTACAAGAGCGCGCCTCCCAAGGATGGGGTGTTCACGCCGCCGCACGACTTCCCTTCGCACGAGCGCTGCGTCGAGATCATGGTCGACCTGGGTGCCCCAGGCGGCGCCTCGGCGACCGTCTTCGGCGCCGACCTCACCCACGAGTACGTGAGCGAGAACGCGGACTACCGCAGCTAGGCGGCGCCGGGAAGCCCGGTCGTCTCGCCGAAGCCGTACCACAGGTTCATCGTCTGGATGGCCTGGCCGGCCGTCCCCTTGACCAGGTTGTCCTCGGCCGAGGTGATGACGAAGTTGCCGGTCCTCGGGTCGTGCACGGCGGACATGTCGAGCCGGTTGGTCCCGACGACGTGCGCCGTGTCCGGCGTCTCGCCGGAGGCCAGGATCTGCACGAAGGGCGAGGTGGCGTACTTTGCCTTCCAGGAGGCGTAGAGCGACTCGATGGTCGCCCCCTTTGCGGCCGGGACCGTGATCGTGGTCGCGATGCCGTAGCGCATCGGCGCCAGGTGCGGGTTGAACTGGATAATGGTCGGGGCGCCCGTGTGCAGCGCCAGCTGCTCCTCGATCTCCGAGAGATGCCTGTGCTTCACGAGGCTGTAGGCCTTCGCGCTCTCGGTCCTCTCCACGTAGAGGTAGGCCTCGTCGACCTTGCGGCCCGCGCCGCTGACGCCGCTCAGGCTATTGACGACGATGTGCTCGCGGCTCACGACGCCGTCCTTCAGGAGCGGCACGAGCGGGATGAGGACGCTCGTCGGGTAGCAGCCCGGCGAGGCGACGATCTTTGCGCCCTCCTGCCAGTCCGCGGGCGTCACCTCGGGCAGCACGTAGCGGGCGTCCGGGAGCAGCTCCGGGGCCGCGTGCTTGCCGTAGTACTTCTCGTAGGCCGGGAGGTCCGTGATGCGGAAGTCGGCGCTCAGGTCGATCACCCGCTTGCCCGAGCCGACGAGCGCCTTCGCAAACTCGGCCGCGGCGCCGTGCGGGAGCGCCAGGAAGAAGAGCGGGATGTCGGTCGCCGCAAGCGCCGCCGCGTCGGACGCCACGAAGACGATGCCCTTGTCGATGCCGCGGGTCGCCGGGATCACCTGGGAAAGCCTCTTGCCCGCGTGCACGCGCGAGGTCACGGCAGCCAGCTCAACCTCGGGGTGCCCGAGGAGAAGTTTCACGAGCGTCTCGCCCGCGTATCCTGATGCTCCGACGATTCCTACCTTCATGGGATTGAAACAGTCCGTTTGGATGTGCCGCTTTTCAACTGAAAACAAAAAGGCCGCCAACCGGAAGCGGTGGGCGGCCTTTGAAAGAGTCGTGGGACCGGATCAGCGCTTCGAGAACTGGAAGCGCTTGCGGGCACCGGGCTGGCCGGGCTTCTTGCGCTCCTTCTCCCTGGGGTCACGCTTGATGTGGCCGGCCTTCTTGAGGGCGGGCCTGAGCTCGGCGTTCATCTTCTGCAGCGCGCGGGCGATGCCGTGGGCCACCGCACCGGCCTGGCCGGCGACGCCGCCACCGGCGACGTTGGCCGTGACGTCGATCTTCTCGCGAAGGTCGACCGTCAGGAGGGGCGCGTAGGCCTGCTTGGCGAAGTTGTCGTGCGAGAAGTACGACTCGAAGTTGCGTCCGTTGACCGTCAGCTTGCCGCTGCCCTCGCTGATGCGAACGCGGGCGGTCGAGGTCTTGCGGCGGCCCGTGCCGGTGAAGATGTTGTCGGGAGTGCTCATGCTTAGGCGGAGATCTTGACCGGGTTGTTGGCCTCGTGCGGGTGCTTCGTGCCGGCGAAGACGCGCAGCTTCTTCAGCATCGTGGCCGCGAGGCGGTTCTTCGGGAGCATGCCCTTGACCGCGTGCGTGAGAATGAACTCGGGGCGCTGGGCGCGCATCTGGGGAACGCTCCTGTAGCGCTCGCCACCGACGAAGCCGGAGAAGGCCATGTACTCGTTCTGGGTCTCCTTCTTGCCGGTCAGGACGACCTTGTCGGCGTTGATGACGACGACGTAGTCGCCGGTGTCGACGTGCGCGGTGTAGGTCGGGCGGTTGCGGCCGCGGATGATGTTGGCGAGCTTGACGGCGAGACGGCCGAGCACCTGCCCCTCGGCATCAACGAGATACCATTTGGGCTGTGCAGTCTCCTTCTTCGCGAGATACGTTTTCATGGGAAAAGAGGTAGAGACCATGGATTCCGGAAGGGGGTGTCAACCCTCGTTTTGATCCTTGGTTCCCGGCGGGAATTTGCAACGATCTGGGGCATGCACCACCGCATCGCACTCGCATGGGCGGGCGTGCTTGGGGCCACCGGTGTGATGCTCGGGGCCTTCGGCGCCCACGCCCTGAAAACCAGCCTGGATGCCTCCGGCATGCACGAGGTCTGGGACACCGCGTCCCGCTACCAACTGTTGCATGCCGCAGCCCTTGTGGCACTTGCGGCATGGCTAAAGTCGCCGTCCCCGGGCGCCCCCAGGGCCTTCTGGGCGGTCCGCCTCTGGGTGGCCGGCACCTTCCTCTTCTCCGGGTCGCTGTACCTTCTGGCCCTGGGCGCCCCACGTTGGACGGGGGCCGTGACGCCGCTCGGGGGCCTGGCGCTCATCGCGGGCTGGGTCTTCGTGGCCCTCGCGGCTTTCAAGGGATAAGCGCCGCCCCGATGCCCGTCCCCTTCGGCAAGCCCCTCCTGTCCCCCGAGCTGCGCGCGATGCTGTCCGCGGTGCGGGAATTTGGCCGTCCGCGCCTGGTCGGGGGCGGGGTCCGCGACTGGTTCCTCGGGCTCGGCAACAGCGAGACCACAAACTGGGACGTGGAGGTCGCGGGCGTCGACTTCGACACGCTGCGGCGCGCCCTCTCGCTCTTCGGCGCCACCGACGTCGTCGGCCGCAGCTTCGGCGTCATCAAGGTGCGCGCCCGCGGGATCGAGTACGACTTCAGCCTTCCCCGCCGCGAGTCCAAGACGGGCCAGGGCCACAGGGGGTTCGCGGTGGAGCCCGACCCCACGCTTGGCGACGCCGACTCGGCCTCGAGGCGCGACTTCACGCTGAACGCGATCTCGATGGACCCCTTCACGGGCGAGGTCATCGACCCCTTCAACGGGAGGAAGGACCTCTCGGCCCGGATCCTGCGCCACACGAGTTCCGCCTTCTCGGAGGACCCGCTGCGCGTCCTGCGCGCATTCCAGATCGCGGCGCGCTTCGACTTCACGCTGGCCCCGGAGACGGCCGAGCTCTGCCGCTCGATGATCCCCGCCTACGCGGAGCTCCCCGTGGAGCGCGTGTGGGCCGAATGGGAGAAGTGGGCCGTCAAGTCGACCCGCCCCTCGCGCGGGCTCCAGGTCCTCGAGGAGACGGGCTGGATCATCCACTTTCCGGAGGTGGCGGCGCTTCGCGGCACGCAGCAGGAGCCCGACTGGCATCCCGAGGGCGACGTCATGACGCACACCGGCCACTGCCTGGACGCGCTCGTGAGGCTTGATTCCTGGAAGGACGCCCCGGACGAGAAGCGCAGGCTCCTCTCGTTCTCGGTCCTCGCGCACGACTTTGGCAAGCCGGCGACGACCCAGCACGCCGAGCGCCGCGGGGCGCTCCGCTGGGTGAGCCCGGGCCACGAGGCCGCGGGCGGCCCGATCGCGGAATCCTTCCTGCGCAGGATCGGCGCACCGCTCGACCTCGACGCGCCCGTGAAGGCGCTGGTCGTGAACCACCTGGCCCACCACCACGGCCGCGAGGGCGAGTTCTCCGACACCCAGGTCCGCAGGCTCGCGAGGCGCCTCGAGCCGGCGACGATCGACGACCTGGCCGTAGTCATGGCGGCCGACGCTCTCGGGCGCCCTCCCCTTCCCTCCTCCGAGATCCTGGCCCTCGTCGGCCGCCTGCAGAAGCGCGCGGCGGACCTGGCGATCGAGTCCTCCGCCCCCAAGCCCATCGTCCTCGGCCGCCACCTGATAGCGCTGGGCATGAAGCCCGGACCCGGCTTCAAGCCGCTCCTGGACGCCGCCTTCGAGGCGCAGATCGAGGGGGCCTTCAGCGACGAGGCCGGCGGGCTCGTCTGGGTGAAGGACCACGCCGGATGATCACCGCCTTCCAGTGGGACCTCGGGCGCCAGGTCGAGAGGATCGACTGGCTGGTGGCCCAGCTGCCCCGCTACGCGGACTGGGGCTACAGGGAGCTCTACCTGCATTTGGAGGACGCGATCGAGTTCCCGAGCCTCCCCGGCGTCGCCCGACGGGACGCCTACAGCCGCAAGCAGTTCGCGAGGCTGGTCGACGCGGCGACGCTGGCCGGCATCGGCGTCGTGCCGATCGTGAACCTCCTCGGGCACACCCAGTACCTGATCAAGGTGCCCGGGCTTCGCGACCTGAACGAGCTGCGCGCGCCCGACGGGACGGCGCTTGAGCGCGGCCAGGTATGCCCGCTCCACCCGAGGATGCTCGATGTCGCCGACGCGCTCATCCGCGACGTCGCGCCCTTCTGCACCGCGGGCAAGGTCCACGTCGGCCTCGACGAGTCCTTCAGCCTCGGGCGCAACCCGCTCTCGAAGGACGAGATCTCCGAGGTGGGGCTGGGCCAGCACTTCGCCCGCTATGTCGGGCGCTTGAACGGCGTCGTCGCCGCTCGCGGACTGCGCCTCGGCATGTGGGCCGACATGCTTGCCCTGGTGCCGGACGCCGTCCACCACCTGCCCGCGGGGATCATCGCCTACGACTGGTACTACTATCCCTTCACGGGGCGCCCGCGGCTGGAGCTTCGCAACTTCGCGGAGTACGACCTCTCGCATGCGCTGAAGGCCCGCGGGATCGAGTACTGGGGATGCCCGATGAACGGCTCCTTCCGCCACGAGCCGCTGCCCGTGTTCGGCGAGAGGCTCGCCAACATCCGCGACTGGTGGCGGCGCTGCTCGCAGGTGGGAGCGGGCGGCTTCCTCGTCACCTCGTGGGAGCCGAACCGGCTTGCGACCGAGATGACGACGGTCGTCGACGCCGCGGCCGCGAGCCTCTGGCTCGACCCTGGCCTCGACAACGAGACGGTCGTGCTCGCCAAGGGATTCGAGCGCGCCCTCGGGGGCACGCGCGGCCGAGAGCTCGCGCGCACGGCGCTTGCCTGCGACGGCAGGGCCTTCGTCGGGAACGCCCGGTGGGAGATCAACGACCGCTGGGACACCTGCGTCACGCGAAGGGGCGTCACGCGCCTCGAGGCCGAGCGCACCTTCTTCACGCGGTTGACCCGCGAGCGCCCGCCGCTTCCGGGCCCCTTCCGCGCGAGCGTGGAGTTCCGACGCTACATCGCCGAGCGCGACGTCTACGTGCGCTCGGCCTCGGCGCTCGTGTTCTCGCTAAGGCGGCGCCTGGCCAAGCGCGGGCCGGCGGATCCCAAGATCGCGCGAAGCCTCGGCCTCATGCTCGGCCACGCGGACCAGTTCGTGGCCACGGTGCACGAGGGCCTGCGCGCCGCGCGCCAGCTCTGGGGCCTCACGCGCGACCCAAAGGTGAAGGGCCCCAACGAGAGGATCGTGGCCGCCGACGCCGCGCGACTGAAGGCGCTCCGCGGCTGGATCACGCGAGCGGCCTCCGACCCGCGCCGCCTCGTGGCGGCCTCGCCCGTCTGCGGCCGCTGGCAGCTCATCTTCGACATCGTCCTCACCGAGCCCGCGCTCCAGCGCATCGTGGTCGAGTCGCAGGGGCCCGAGGGGGCCTGGTCGTCCCTCCATGGGCGCACGCTGATCGAGTTCAGGGCGGAGGCCGCGCGGCCGAATGCTAGGATACGCCGGGAGTTCAGCGTGCCGGTCGAGGACCCCTCAGTCCCGCTGCGCATCGCGATCCGCGGCATCGGGCGCGTGATGGTCTCGCAGGCCGAGCTTACCGACGGCGTGACCTCGCTGCGGCACCTGGGATGGGCGCCCGCGCGGCTGCGCACGCTGGGCAAGCGCGCGCCGCGCTCCGGCTTTCCCGACCTCGACTGGTCGCGCAACGAGGAGGCCGTGCTCCTCAGGTTCCGGCCGTAGCGGCCGACCCGGGGAGCGGGCACAAAAAAAAGTGGCCCGGCTTTTGGCCGGGCCACTTGAGAGACTAGACTAGGCAGTCCTTAGAACTTGTAGGAGGCCTTGACGTACATCATCCGGCCGATGGGGCCGTCGTATTCGCCAACGTCTGCATTCGTGTTCGGGAACGCCGCGATCGCCAGGGGAGCCTGCTTGTTGAAGGCATTGTCCACGCCGACCGTGACCTTGAGACCATCCAGCGCCTTGCCCATGTGAAGGTGGCTGAAGTCGTACGACAGCGAGCCGTCGAACGCGGTGAAGGACGAGACGCTGCCCGAGGGGACAGCGCTGTCGCCGCCGACGCCAACGTCCTGGACGCTAGAGACGTAGGTGACGCCGATGACCGCCTCAGCGCCGAAGTTCTTCCACGAGACCGTGGAGTACGTGCGCCACTTCGGGATCGTGCCCTCGTTCTGAGAGGCCTCGCCGGTGTAGTTGTAGAACTGCTCCGTGGGGAGCTGCTGCAGCTCGTACGAGTTGAACCAGGTCCACACCGAGTTGATGTTGAACTTGCCGATGTTCGCCATCTTCCAGGTGTAATCCAGGGTGATGTCCGTGCTGTCGATCTTCTGGCCGCCCAGGTTCACGAGGTTCTGGATCACGTAGATCTGCTGCGGCGAGCGCGAGCTGATGCCACCGGGGGTGGTCGGCGTCGCGCCCGTCGGCGTGTTGAAGTGAACCTCGTCCACGTAGGGGGAAGCGGAACCCTTCGTCTCGACGTCCTGAATGATCGTCGCGGCGGGGATGACGCCCACGATCGCCTTCTCCGTGATGTCGGAGTAGTCGACAGAGACCGAGAGGCCGCTGACGTACTTCGGCGTGTAGACGAAGCCCGCGGTCCACTGGTGGGCCGTGGTGGGCTTCAGCGCCGGGTTGGCGCCGCCGGTCTGGTTGAACTGCGCCTCGTGCGAGGTGCCGTCAACGCCGTTGTACGTGATGTCGGTCGTCGAGCCGGACTGTACGGGGCCGTAGAGGCTGTACAGCTGGGGAGCGATGAAGGACTTGCCGGCAGAGGCGCGGATCTTCAGCTCGTCGCCGTAGGGCTCCCAGCTAAGGGTGACCTCCGGGTTCGTCGTGCTGCCGACCTGGCCGCTGTAGTCGTCGTAGCGGACGGCCGCGTCGACATCCACGGCGTAGAGGCCGGGGATCGCCATCTTGGAGCTCGTGATCGGCGCGTTCAACTCGGCGAAGCCGGAGCTGACATTGCGGGTGGCCTCGAACTGCTGGTACGTGGTCGCGTTGGACCAGCCCGTCGTCGTGCCCGAGGAGTTGGGCAAGCTGTTGACGTCGGGTACCGCGCTCAGGGCCTCAACCAGGTACGAACCGCCGACGGCGAATCCGAGCTTGCCCGCGGGCAGGTCGAACAGATCGCCGAAGACCTTCGCGTCAAATGACTGGAGGGTGCTGAGCATGTTCACGAAGGCCGTGCCGACGACGCCGTCAAAGGCGCCGGGAGCCTGGACCCTCGCGAACGGGTTGATCTGGCCATCGGCCAGCGCGGCGTTGAGGCCGGCCGTGTCAATGAGGCCAGGGTTCTGGTAATCCAGGACGTAGCGATTGATGTCGGCCGCGGCCTCCCAGTGGATGTCGTCCGTGATGTCACCCTTGAGCCCACCGACGACGCGCGTCAGGTCGGCGTCCTGCTGATAGGTGCGGGGGAAATCAATGAAACGGTTGCGGGCCAGGATCTCATAGCCGCTGCCGTCGCCGTAGCCCGGCTGCGACTCGGGCGCTGCCTGGTTCTGGTCGAGGAAGGCCTGGGAGAACGGGTTGCCGGGAGCCGTGACAGGCACGAAGGTCGTGCCGGCGGGCGGGGGCGAGGAGGGGTAGCCGAGGACGTTGACGTCAACCCAGGGATCCTCGAGGTACGGCACAACCGGCTGCGCGTTGAGCGACGACCAGGTGTGCGAGTGCGAGAACATCACGTTGCCGAAAGCAACGAGCTTGTCGCCGAAGATCTTGTGGGTGACGTCCGCCATCGCGCCGTATTCCTTCTTGTAGCCGATCAGGGTCTCGTGGTTGGCGAGGTTGAACGTATGGAACTGGTCGGCTGTCGAGTACGGGATGTACACGCCAGAGGCGACAAGCTGCTGGATCGTCTGGTTGGCGCCTCCCGGGGGAGCGTTGATTCCGGGGGCCAGCTGGTAGAACTGGTCGTCGCCGGTCGTGTTGTTGTAAACCTCGAGCGAGCCCGGGAACGTGTAGGTGCCGTAGATCGGGTTCGTGGCGGAGTCGTCCTTCAGGTACAGGGCGTCGTGCTGGTTGTAGTTAACTCCCAGCGTGATCGAGGTCGTGTCAGTGGAGGCACCGGTCACGACGTAGCCCGAGCGCTCGGCGTAGTGGCCAGCATTCCTCGAGAAGCCGTAGTCAACGCCCGTGTCGGAGCCGTTGTAATTCTTCTTGAGGATGATGTTGATAACACCGCCGATGGCGTCCGAGCCGTAGATGGCCGACGCGCCGTCCTGCAGGATCTCGATGCGGTCAATGGCCGCTACCGGGATTAGGTTCAGATCGACGAACTGGGAGCCGTCCACGGATTCGGCCGGGTCGTTGGCTACGCGGCGGCCGTCGAGGAGCACCAGGGTCGGCAGACCCTTGATGTTCACCGAGGCGCCACCGAAGTTGGAGCCGGTCGCGATCTGGGCGTTCTCTTCGCCGATGCCGCTGATGTTCGGGGCCACCTTGCGAAGGAGGTCCAGAGTGTCGGCGGAGACGCCCGAGTTATCGATGACCGTCTGGTCAACGACCAGGACGGGAACCGAAAGGGCATCTGCTGCCTGAGGGATATTCGAACCGGTAACCACGTATTTCTCCAGGACCTGGGGCTCGTCCGGAGTGGTGGTGGTTGTGGTCGTTGTAGTCGTAGTCTGAGCCATCCCAGACGTCGCAAACAGGCCGGAAGCCGCAAAAAGCGACAGCACGGCCATAGACTTCCGATAACGGAGTTCTTTCATATCTCGTTGTAGTTTGTGTTGTTGTGTTAAGCCTACGTGGCCCGCGCCACATTGTGCTTGTTCGGGAGAAATCCCCTGACAGACCAAATTGCAACCCCATTTTGACCTGACCGTAACGCAAACCTGTTGCTTTTTTGGTCGAGTTTAACCCGAAATTCATTCGTTACTGACGCGCGAACTTGCCCCCAAGGTGCAAAAACCGTACCGTTTCCTTCCTGTTCCTTGACCGCGCACGTTCCTCCCTTTTGGGGGTGTTCTGGATTCTACCCTTGGTTGGCGTGCGTCGCTGCCTGTCGAGAGCCGAAGGCCTCTCGTAAATCTCCCTTCGAAAAAACAATCGGCACACACGAAGAAATGCCCCTGGCAGCCTAAATTGGCAGCCACGTAGTACCGGCGACACCTGCTAGCCGGATACTGCGACGACAGCAGGAATAGCGCGCGGAGCGACCCGCGGTTTGCGCGCCGTATCTTCATCCGGGGGTTGGCTTGGGCTTAAGCGCGCGTTCACGCATAACCCCGGCGAGACTAATGTGACGCTACACAGGTAGACGCGGCGCGCAAAGGCCTGGGGCACCCGGGTTCAAATCCCGGCACCTCCACCATTTTCCTGGCAGGCCTTGCATGGGGCCTTCCAAGAGTCAGGCTATCCATCGATGACGCCTGTGGCCTCCAAGCGACGCCTCCATGACCCCGAGAACATGAGGCGCAGACGCGACCGAGTGGGGACGAGGACAACCAGGACCACACGATTTTCATCGCGGCCCGTCGCTTCAGGCTCCTTCACGTGAAGCTCCACCAACTCCGGCAGTAGGCCCCTACTCGCCGTCAATGAGCACGGCGCGGTGGGCGACCTTGAAGCTTGTGTCGAACTCGCCGGAGAGAAACGGGTGCGCGCCAAGCACCAGCGCCTTGTAGGCATCCGACGATAAACAGTCGGAGCAGGCCTCGATCCGCGGCCACGTCCCGCTCAGCCACGACGTTCCGGATTCAAAGATTGAGTCCGTGACCGACATCTCGCTGCAGCCGAAGCTGCGCCACAGCCGGATCACCGACTCTGACCAGGCGATGAAGGATGCGC